>Ga0209629_10000727_pt1 | contig 18951 bp, 12 predicted proteins | sample TergutCu122P5_FD_187286 | JGI IMG/M metagenome (GOLD analysis project Ga0209629, IMG submission 187286) | Cubitermes ugandensis P5 segment gut microbial communities from Kakamega Forest, Kenya - Cu122 P5 (SPAdes) (version 2) | ecosystem: Host-associated > Arthropoda: Insects > Digestive system...
CACACCAAGCAATTTATTTTAAATAGGCGATCTGATGGACGTCTTTCGAAATTTCCAGAGGCTGGACATTTTCCATAGTTAAAAAGTGTTCAAGTAGTTCTTATGTTTTGAAATGGACTTATTATTTCTTGTAACATACGCAAAGTTAAGGAATGTTACGTTGTATTCTTTCATTTGAGTAATTCCCCGGCGTCTAAATTTTATGTGCCGACGTTTCGGAACACTCTGTCAGTTCCATCTTCACGGGTGGTGTAAGCACCTGCCTACACCACCCAAAAGAAAGAATACAACATTCAGTACACGGCGAAAGTTTGAAACAAAAGTATCATGTTATTGATAATTACATAATTCGGACGTGGTATTTAGAATAAAAATAGGCTTCTGAAGCTTCCAACTGAGTGAAAAGTACACTAATTTTTTTTTCACACAGTATAATTATACTAAATAAAATAGAAAATATGAATAACCTTGATCTCTAAACTTAAAATGTCGTTTATATCCTTATATGTTATTTTTTATCCTCTTAGATATCCTTCTTTAACGTAAGCGAACACATCAAAACCTACAAATTTATAAGTGGCCGTAAAAAAGTAAAATGTACCTTACAACGTGCCATAAAGGCCCAGAGGAACCGTACATGTATACTTTCCGCACTAGAAGCTGGTGCGCGGTTAAAATTACATTCTTGTCGCTTTAACCGGGGAGAGAAGCCTTACCCACTGCACAGGATTTGACAGTTTTGGACAGGCAAAAAAAAAAAAATCTCTTCCCAACCGCAGTTCGAAACCTGGACGGTCCGTTCCGCATCAATTTGGTGTACCTAATACGCTATCCCGGTGTCTACACATGACTGTATTATTAAAATCTGTCAATTACTACATCCAAGTAAACACCACATACGGGGCTTAAATCCATAACCTAAGTGTTGGTGTATTTGATGAGCTTCGCTGAAGATTGAGTTTCTCACGCCTATAACAATCTCTTATTATTATTTACACCCCAGACTGGATGGATTAACTTTCCTTCAAAAGTAAGGTTTACATGCTTTGCCTTATGGTAATTGCTTTCCTAAATTATAAAGAGGCGGACCCCCGTATCCGCGGATTCAATATCCGCAGTTTACTGCGGCCCGAAAAAATCTGGAAAATTAAAGAAATAAACGGTTCACAAGTTTCAAAACGTGCGCCAAGCGAGAACGGGCCGTAACATGGTGAAATCCAGCAGCACGAACGCGCCCAGTACTTGACTCATCTCCCTTTGTCCCCGTACCCACGCTTCCCCGCAAACTTGCCACCATTCTGCTTCTAGCTTTCTCGCTGTTCGAATTAGTTATCGCAGTGTGTGTGTTCAGAAAGCAACAAGAAGAATGGAGAAGTAGATGAATACCCACAATAAGCTAAGATATTTTTTAACAAATAAAATTTTCTTATTAGAGTTTATGTACGGGTACATATGTATGATTTTCATTGTAAAATGTGTAACAATAATAATACGTTTTTTATGGCTTATGGAGCGCTTTGATGGAAAAGCATGATTTTTGTTGTTTTGTCATCCCTTGAAACTGTACATGTTACTGCACAGCACAGGTACTGTATTTTTCATTGCTCTATCGTCTCTTGAGGACTGGGCTAAAACTGCAGAGTCCCTTGCTTTCATACGCAGGAGAGAGAAAGAAAGTACATTGTAAATGTACAATGTGGTGTACAGTACACATTATTATTACTTTATTTAATGTTAGTAATATCTTACTGTGCGTAATTTATCAATTAAACTGTACCGTATTTATGTATTACAAGAATATCGCGTTATGTCACTTTATACGTAAGTAAGTCAATAAGTGAGTTACAAATCCAAGTTGCGACCCACGTTTTTTAATTAAGTGCGGGAAACTGTCACCGCTAGATGGCAGCACTATCTAGTTTTATTGTGATGCGCAACGATCGGTATGCGCATGACTGTAAAGACGGAGCAGCCGTTACAAGATGGCGGCGCCCCTGAATACCTGTACCACGATAGAACAGCGTGGCGTTGTGCGGTTTTTGTGGGCAAAAGATATGGCAGCAAAGGATATCCACAAAGAAATGCTGCCCACGGACGGTGAACATTGCCTGTAACGTCAAGCAGTCCTCTAAAACAACATATTTCGGGGGAACGCTTTCCTGACTATGACGCAGTGGACAGAGAAGTGTGCGCGTAGTTCCGACAGCAACTACAAGAATTTTACGCCGCAGGTTTCCAGGGAATTGTGAAACGGTGGGACAAGCGTATAAATTTGTTTGGAGATTAAGTTGAAAAATAAATGTTGTTTGTATGTCATTATCCACATTCGTTTCTTTTCAATAACGATTTGTAACTTACTTATTGACTTTCCCTCATATATAACGTTCGGTATTAACCGCGTTTTCGCGTAACAGAGGAAGGTCTTGGAACGTATTACATGCGGATAAGGGGGTCTGCCTGTACTTAATTCAGAGTCACCTAACAAAATTGACATGCTCTCAAACTCTTCCTTCTTCAGTCAAATATATTTAATGAAAACCAGTTCTAAAGATAATCACTGCCCATACATTTGTCCAGGGTAGCCCAACAAACATTTTCCAGTTTTTTTTAGCAACAGCGGTTTGAAATAAAATGCCCTTATATTCAGTCAGTAAGATTTCTCCTTCATGAAGTCTAGTTGTAAAAAAAATATTTGTTTTTCTACTGGATTGGTAATAAATATATGCCAATATATTGCATATCCTTATAGTCGGGTGATGCAAATACACGTTGAAGTTTGAGACTTTTCACTTATATTTCGACGGTGTTGTAAAATAAATGTTGCAAACTGCACTTCCGTAAGGGAAGAAAACGAAACAATCTGCAGCTTCGGTTTCTGAGTACATTTAAATTATATTGCAAAATGTTGAAAATATCATAAGAATTTTACATAAAAAAACACTTTTAAAATTTAATGGAATGGGCTTAATGAGAAGTTTATATTAATCATGAATTAACATTGCGAAAATTTGCAAAATCAGAAATTCTTTATAAAAAATACAGCTTATCTGAGAAATAACATTTCGAAAACACAAACACTCATATATGCCCACTGACTCCGTATATAAATTACCACGTTTCGAAATATTAGAACTCACTTAGTTTAAGGTTTAAACTTGTAGAGTGTTTGGACCTTCTTTCACTCATGGAGATACATTTCAAACCTTGAGAGAAAATAAGAATCTGACAATATGTTCCATAACCGTGCATTACCTGATAATTCAGTCTACGCAACGAAACCAACGAATGCGAGTATGTGGACTGTATTTATCACATGTTATTCATTACCGACATGTTTCAACCCCTTCGCGATCATCATCAGGGTAATTTACAGGATTATCAGGAATCCAAACAAACTCTTAAATGCATAAGTGAATCTCACGAGTTGTTCACTTATGCATACCTGTGGTTCACTTTAGTTTGTTTGGACTCCTTGTTATCTGTTTGTTCCGAAGTCCATTAAAAAACGCGTAAATACATTGTGGGCAGAGTGCAGAATTTCAGAATGTTAAACCTGGTGGTACATATAGTAACACTTAGGTTTTAGAAAGTTAATTACTGTTTGCGCAAGGCCTGAAGTCAACCTGAAGGTGGGGTTTCTGAAAAGCAGTAAGTTTTGTTGTACAGTTTAAGATAAAATTTATTATATTTTTTCCATGTGGTTTTTTCAAATACTTATTGTTCTTTGATAATCTCATGTTCTCTGACGCATTAGGCACATCTGCACCCCAAAAACGGTCTCCGATTTTGAAAGTTTACAACAAAATTGTTGACTTATTTGTTCTCTTTCTCAGGTGTACTTCATATATTGACATCGTTATCCTTCTTGTGTTGTCGTAAACGCTTCGAGATACGTATTTGTAACACATGTCAGTTATAAGTGGTCCTTTCAGGTAGATTAAGAAATGAAATTTCGAAGAGAAATGATAAATTTTTTTTCTGTGGCGTAATATTCCTCCTCGGGCCTAGGCCGCCTAATTGTTCGGGTTCCTAGATCACACAGTCAGACACACACAACCGGTAGGAATCTTTCAAAAGAATAACCAACTTTTCGCAGAGACCCCTAGCTACACAAATACACAAGTAACGTACACCTATTACCTCAGCGGAATTCGAAACCGCGATTCCGTTAATGAAATTGTTTCCTCCTTGGATCGCAAGGCTATCGGAATCAGCAAAATATTTATTTTAGAATTACAAATTTTAACGGGAGATCAATTACCATGGGTAAATTCATTTCCACAGGGGTGACAGGCCTAGTTTTCTCAGCAGTGCTTTTTTCAGTCACAACCCAGCGCTCGTGGGCCGATAAAAGTGCTAGGACCATAATTCACAAGTTGGCTTGCCACCACTAGACATGCAAACATGGTGTCGAGTAACAGTCTGCATACATGTAATGGATTAGGTATTTAACGTTCAAAATTAATTGCATGTCTTTCAAACGTAACCCCTCTGTGTGTGATTTATGAAGTGCTTCATTATATTTTCTTCTCTGAACTAGAGAAATCAATGACATGCTAGTATCTGCAATCAGCAGGTTTCTGGTTTTAGTTTAAATACTATCATGGCCTATTATTTCACGTCATAATAAAAAGTGCTTACTATTCATTAAGATGTTACAAAATTCAAATAAACACTCCGATAACTGAAACCGAATTCAGCAACAAAAATAACAAAGCCAATAAAATCCCGAGCTATAATTCAAACACAAGAAATATAAATGCAGAAATGACTTTTTTAAATTTTGATTTATTATTCTTAAGTTATAACATCACAAGAATGCCGCTGTATATCATAATTCTGTGTAACATATTCATTGCAATTCTACGTGCTCCACTCGTGTTGTATTTAACCGTTTCAGGTAAAAGTAAATCGATTATACAGAACATTATAGAGATTGCACAACATTCGTTGCAGGTTTCATTATTCACCATATCGGGAAGTGCTTAAAATAGCCTGAAAAATATGTAACTAAATAAATTATGAAGGTATTTTTTTGTGAATTAATTATTCTTCGATTAGATTTTTTTGCTCAGATTGATACAGCGATCCGTGAACTGCATGAAACTGGTGGGAAACAGACCTACTGGACTAATAATATAATATAATATAATATAATATAATATAACATAATATAATATTAAAAATGTGAAAATTTGTTATAAATGACTTCGCTGATTACAGTGTAATGTTTTATACAATTTATTTTTCCTAAAAGTAACGGGTGACAGCTACTACGCTTCGATAATCAGTACGACGTCTACACTATTTTATTACTATACGAATTTCACAAAATTCGCAGCTTCTTATTACATTGTGTCTTTAGCATTTTTTTAAAAGCCTTAAACGTGGGCCCATTCATCAGATTGGTGCCGCTTGATATGCGCTGTATCTTCACATGGAACACTGCAGGAACATAGGCGTCGGATTTAATGCGTTGAGCCATTTCTTAAGCTTCCATTCTCAGCAGGTTTTTGAAGCGTGGTGTGTGACGCCACTAGCGCGCCACGTGTTGCAGCTCGCTAATGCTCCTCTTCAGTAATATTCTCACGTATTGTAGTTCCGCCAACTGAGCGTATCTGTAAATGTTATTTTATCACACTTAGGTCTGTGTGATGAACACAAATGCAACGGTATCTACGGTATTCTGGTGACTTTCGATAATTCAGTTTGAAAACTGTTAAGGAAATTACCAATTCAGAAATATGGCCAGGTCTTTATTTACTTTTAAAAAATTTCCATAACAAATTATTATTATTATTATTATTATTATTATTATTATTATTATTAACTTGATTTGCGAGTTACGCTGTGACACAGTTGGTTGAGGCACTATGCTACAAGTCGAAAGGTCACGGGTTCGATTTCCTATGTGTTATTAGAATTTTTCATTGACGTAATCTTTCCGGCCGCACTCTGGACTTGGGATCGCCTCAGTATCTAACGGAAATGAGTACCGGCAAAATTTCCTGGGGGATTAAGGCAGCTGGTGTGTAGGGCTGACAACCTTAACACCTTCACGTGCCGACTGAAAACTGGTAGCCTTTACCTCCTAGAAACTTCAAGGCCTGTCCAGGACTGTGTAAGGTTTATTTACTTTACCTTGATTTGCTTATTGTAAGTTACAAAGTGTTTTGTTATGTTTGTGCTTTTTATTCTTATGTTATTTTCCTCTAAGTTAAATGTTTCTATCGTCATTATCATAATCATGATCCTGTTGTTACACCTGGAGTCAAAATCAAGTTACTTTTTGTTGTTTTGTTATGTTTGCTGTGTAATGGTGCTGTATGTATGTAATTGTGTATTAATATATATGTGCTCCATCTGCAACTGGCCCTGCTTTGCTAAGCCTAGACGTTAATTACTTGAATTAAATTCACTTAAAATACTGACTTATTCATAATAAATTCTGTCACTTTCTTGAAAGTTTTCTAATTAACATGTCTATTATTTTCATGTTCTTTTACCCAGTGGAATTTTTTCTTAATGTATTTTCCTTGTATTATCTGTTGCGGTTAGTTATTTAATTAATTTTGTTTTATATTCCTGTGTTCCTTCTCTAACTAGATTTATGGCTGTTATAGCAGCAGATCAGTGAAAAAGAACTGAATGAAATTATATTAGTAGTAATAAAATTTTGTCATCGTAGGACTATTTATGTTTTTTTTGTAGTATTTTCTGTGTAAGTATGTATGTCTCCATATATGCGTAAGCATGTATGTATCATGTACGTGTATATATATATATACATATGCCTGAATATATGTGTGTATGTACGTATGTATGCGTGGATGTACGAAAGAACATTGCAAACTAACATATACGTATGTCATTTGGCTATAGGTCTTATCTCCTTGTGTTACATGGATAATCAATTCACGTGGAAATAAAAGGAGATAGCAATATTTTTACTAATTACATAATGGTCTAGTTCGTCTTTAGAGAAGTTTACGTTGCTAGAAAGCATGGCTGGAATTTTGCCGAATACACAGAATTTGTAATGGAATTATCAATCTTTTGTAATCAACGTTGTGGTAGGTAAGTTTCTTGAATGTTTGAGGACTACGATTTCTTTTCTCGTGTCGAAGACTACGGAAAACGTTGAATAAAATTAGGATAACTGTACATACCTGAGTATTCTAGCTTAAATTTGACGAACTATATAGGCTGCAGTCTCCCATCTTCATTTCCTAATTATGACATCTGTTTTCATTTCTAGAATTACTGTATGGCAGTAGAACATTTTATTAGCACTCATGATAATTAAGCATTAACCTCAGGTTAATGCTGGATTTTATTTAATTACATAAATTTAATTATAAATTGTTGGATGTTATAATATTAATATGCAATTAAAAATACTTATCAGAATCTGTTCTGTCAAGTAGGTGGAAATATCATTCGATGTAGTACGAGGGATGCGAAGAAATTTGGGCCTCTTATTTTTTGTCTCAGCACATAACTTCCCTAAATAATGAAAAAATTACACATTAGTAAGAACCTCCATACCCAGTTTCTCCACGTCTTCGGCCTCTCCTGCGACTCTGCACTGACAAGGAACAAGTATGTGTAGGCGTTTCCGTGCCGCGCCACGTCCTGTTCGCGTAGCCAAGTTCCCACTGCGCGCATCACATCAGTCTCCAACTTCTTACCGCAGATTGCATCCTTCCAAACAGGTAGAAATCTAAGGGTGCTGGTTCGGAGCTGGATCGTGATCTCGAACCCACTTGCCCTCCTACTCGATGTTTATGCTGAAATCTTTTACAGCGGACTGACTTGACGACTCTAAGAATGAAGGGATCCACACCGCCCCTCCCACATATGTCTGTATGTCGTGTATAGGAACAACTTTTCTTTTACCTTCGCTGTTACTTCTCATCAGTACGGAGCTGATTTCCAATGTGTCGACCTCAGAATCAGTTTGAGGCTATAGTAATCTATATGGTTGAAGGGGCCCTACCTTTCGGGGCGCACCAGTAACGCTGGTGGTATCTCGGAATTTTTGTCACGGTTTTGAATATGAATCTTTACATTTCATTATATGCATTTTCAGATCACGACTATGTGTAGGATAAGCCACAAAATTTTTGGTTAAGAAATGTCTTAAACCGGTCACGAACTTCACGAGACAGTCTGGCTCAGAAACCCGACGAGAGTGGACGTGCTGCTGTTGTGTTGATGTGCTTGGTGTGTTCAGTGTTTTAGGCTACATGCGTTTCCTTCTTTCTTTCTGTTTTTTGTGTTTACTGGAGGTTGCAGTCAGATTGTGTTGAAATGTGCAAACTTACAGAAAGAGAAAGAAAAAAAATATGGTCATTTGTATCTTTGACAAGAACAGTCCACGGATCTCATCTTTTGAGACCCACGAATGGATCCATGAGCCTGCACCTAGAAGAACAAGAGGTGCTCACCATACAAATAGATGGACATATGAGGTGAGTATATATTAAACTCGTTACGGAACAGGTGATGTTGGACTTAATATCCAGGACCCAAGGACAGGTGTACTGTAAAAGTATAAAAGGGGACGTCTCAAAGTTAAATATTATGTCAGTTGGGCTTGGACCGATATGCATTCGAGTCGCCAACTTCCCCTCGAAGTCACCAAATGACAACATATTAATGGCTGTCAAGCGATATAGTGCACCTCGTGGGATCAAAGACGACGTCTGGGCTCAATTATATATGTACCGTGTTGGTAACGGAATATCGATTGTACAAATGGACTTGATCAAACATATCCCGTCACAACTGACTAACGGGGGATATCGTACTTTGATATCATACAGTGGACAACCGGCTACAAGTTACCGATGTGGAGGCTCAGAACACATGTCGCAAGACTGTCCGCATAGGACCGCACAGGAGTCGAAGATGCGTCTGATTGAAAGATCAACGTGGGCGCAACTGATAGAAACAACTACTATGGGGAAGGATGGAAAAGAAATCGCTCATGAAGGGTCAGGCACGAATGACACCAAAACAACCTGTGGGGACGCAGCCCCCTCTCCGACCAGCAACGGAGTGATGGTGTACATATTTCAGCATCGCACGTGACCGTTCCAACAACCATTGCGAATCGGAAGCCGACAAGTGAGTCGCGAGAAACAGACACCCACCTGAAGCGACATAAGGGGTTGAAATACAAGCTCACGGACCCATATCGCCGTGACTTTTTCAGTGGAGAGAATGTATCATCTTTGGACGGACTGACGGGAGGGATTGTAATGACGGACCAGCAGGGATGCAGTGTAAACATGCGACGAGAAGAACTGCGACAAAATTTTAAGATTTTTGTCCCTTATCAGAATCACTTTCTTGGACATTCTGCGGCCAAAGGAATCTCTAACCACCAAAAAGAAAAGATTGTGCATGGAAAAGAACACGCCACGACAACACAGTCGTAGCCGCAGTGAGACAAGGCTAGACTATCACAAGATACCGGGGACGACTACGCTTCAATAGGTGTCACATAGCGTCGCTTTTCATCACTGGACAACCGGGTACTCTAGAGTAACTCTGTTTATGCAAAAGTCTTTTACATTCTACATGTACAAGAAGTTACGACGTATTTTCTGGACGACCTCCCCGGATATGTGTCGCACTATAAAATCGATATTGAATAAAGTGACATGTCTTTCGTCATTCGGGACGGAATTACACTTAGAGAAATAGAACGACACCAAAGTGGACGTGCCAAGGCGGGATGGATGGACCACGTTTTGCTGGTGAATATTTACGCTCCTTCTGGACCAAATAGTCGGCTGTAAGGATAAATTTTCTTTAATAATGAGGAGATATTTTTCTTGCGACGGACCCCCTAACATTGCATTTTGGGAGGGGATTTTAATTGTGTAGTGTATCCGCTAGACTGTGCAAATACTTTTCGACCAGACAGGACACTTGAACAGTTGATTGCACAATACGGCTTGGTTGATACATGTGCGAACACGCCCACCCGTAGAATATTCACACATTATACGCAAAATAGTGCTGCGAACCTCGGCCGGATATATATAACGAGGATCCTAGTGACAAATAAAATCAGCTGCACAGAAGTAGCCACTGCCTTTACTGACCTCTTGGCAGTAGTACTTCTAATAGACCTGTACATCCCTGTGCTGAGACGTGGCAGGGGCAAATGAAAAATTAACGCGCGGTTACTGGGGCACAGAGGCAGCAATGACCGACTCAAGGCCTTATAGAAAACGTGGAAGACAGCTGAAGCCACATATGCTGACCTGAACCTATGGTGGATTGAATACTCTAAACCCAAACTCAGGAAATTCTGGCAGGCTTAGGGAAGACAACGTGCCAATGATATGGGACTTCAAGAACATTTCTATTTTAAATGTATATATGAGATCCTAGTGTATCGTAAAGCTGCACAGGAAACGGCCAAGAAGCTTCGATTTTCCCAACACAGTGTACAAGACCTGTATGCAGTGCGTGCAAGGGGACTGTAGGCTGGCGGAGGAAATGGGATTATTTTCAGCGAAGAACGGACGTCGATATTTCAAGTGACACGCGCTATGAGGAGAGGGACATAAAGGATGATCACCTGCCTACATATGTCGGATGGCACCACCCTCACGACACACCTGGAAATACGAAACCGCACTGCCGCTTTCTATGCATCTGCATATACGAGAATGACAACAGAAGATGTGATAAGACAAGAAGGGCAATGGGCTTCCCGAAGATTGACGCCTGAAGCAAACGTGAGGCTGGCTCAGCCACCCACTTTAGAAGAGTTAAAAAGGGAAATTGAAAAAGGTTCTTGGAACAAAGCCCCGGTACTGATGACATAATACATGAATTGTACATCCACTTCTGGGATCTGATCAAAAAAGACCTCCTGATCATATACTATTCGATCCTATGAAACAGAGATCTCCTCCCACCGTAAACCCTCGGCACGATTGTCTGCGTCCAGTAGCGTCAAGCACCGCGTACCATGAACGACTACCGCGCACTGAAGCTACTCAATACCAATTACAAAATCTATACGCGAGACATAGCGCGAAGTCTTTCCATGATCCTCGGTGATATTACAACCAAGCCGATACTGCTGCGCAAGGGGACAAACGATTATAGATGTTGCTGCCGGAATCCGAGATGTCATGGCCTATACAGAGCTGACGCAACGCCCAATATGCATTTTGTCTCCAGATTTCCGGGCGGCTTTTGATAATGTCTTACAAGAGTATTTGTATCACATCTTTAAAGAACGTGGTTTTGACGATACCTGGATGCACATTCTGCGGGTCTTATGAGAGTATGTTACCTCCAGATGTGAAGTGAATGGTTAAAATCAGAGCGCTTCCCAGTCGAATGTTCGGTATGTTATAAATGCTTTCTGATCATCATCGTGCATGCTACAGTACTCAAGCAATTATTGACCAGCTAGGCTGAAAACTTTGAAAGACCGAATATAAGGCCCACGTCTTCATAGGTATCCGTGTGTGCTAATGCGGACATTATCACTATCATTCTGAAGTCGCCGGCTGACGTCGATGCAGTAAGGATTTCTCTACATTAGTACCAACGTGCTGCAGGTTACAGTCTCAACCTTACAAAATCCAAGCCCTACCATTGGGCAGATGGAACACTGAGTTTGAACCTATGGACATGCCTTACGCGTAAGAATCGAACATCTTGGTTATCAGATTCCATGCGATGATCGCAAGACGACCCGGTGCACATGGTCTTCCCTTGTTACACTTATCCGACACTCACTGTGCTAAACACGCCTACGTGACCCGAACCTTTTGCAGCGCGACCATATCGTCATCTTCCAGTTCTGCAGACTGTGATATTACGTAAAGTTCTACCAAGTGGAGATGAAGAGCGGAGTCGCGTCGCGTAAATAGTTTCACGGTCTGGTTCATAAGGGGGGGAAGTATTTTCAGTGTGCCATTATCGACTCTGTACTTGGCACCGCGGGAGAGAGGGCTGGGTCTCATAGATGTCAAAACCAAATGCATCACCTTGCTCCTTAATCGGTAAATCCGACTCCTACAACTAGATGCAACGCTTATAGCAGCATGCATAGAACTATGGAACAGAACCATCGCACCAGGCAATCTTCCTAATAAACTTTCAATACCAGCTGGCCTCAAGCACCTACCGCTTTTCTTTCAAAAGATCTGTTACTTCAATTAAGATATCCTTAACGCGGCTGAAAGGGCCCGCCGCTACAGACGATATGAAAATCTGTGATTTTTTTTACAAGGTTTGCAGTTAATTCGAATCTTAGTCAAAATCCAAACGCCAAGTAGACAATTATTTGGAAAAACATGGCCTCCACCCCGCTGTCTAGTGAGACAAGATCTACATGGTACAGAGTTATACACGACCCTACACCCACGCAGGTACAACGACACGGCATCAACTTGCAGAACATGAGTGCGAGTGTGCAGTTTAACATTACTGACACTTTACTGCTTACACTCAAACGTGCACTGACACCTAGGAGCTATGGCAATGGTCAGGACACAGGATTGCTGAAGTACTACATACGGACACCAGATATGTCCCCCGCAGCGGCTAGTATTCCCTGACGTCACCGTATGACCGAAAACAAAAGTCACACAATCGTATGGTTGTTAGAACAGTACGTGTACCGTGTTGTGCGGAACGGGAGTTCTATCACCCTAGGTGACTAAATGGATTTCCTACAGCGTGTTCGCAAGAAAGCTGAAGAGATGAGGAGAACAAACCACATTTTTGGCTCTTACTTGGAGAAATGTAGCTGGGAAGATACGCAGCCTCTAAGGTACCCCGTTTCTCTTAGCTCCTTAGAAAGGAGAAGCCTGGGATGTCCAATGATTATGTGTTGTAATCAAATAGATCATAAATGTGTCCATAAGTGTGAGGAGGATATCTCAATGTTTCTCCTTGCTGTTGGTCACATAGGTGCAGATTTCTTGTATGTTGGATTTTCCTGTCAAATTCGGATTCTGGTGGTGATGCAGTGCGATAAACATTTAGTGTGTATGAGATTGATGGCAGCGAAGATCTTTTTTCCGACTTGAAATTATGCTAGTAGAGTAAATGCTATGAACAGACAGAATGTATAAAGTCCCAAATTTTCTGGATAATTTTTTTATTAAATGACATATCGGCGTTTAATTACAACAACACCTATTATTAAGACTAACAAGCTATTTTGCTCTGACTTAAACAGCTAAATGAATATTAACTTCAGTTGTCGCCCAGAGGTTCTACCTGTTTAATTTTGGCTGTTTAAGTATTGTCTTTTCCTTTGCTGGTGGTGATTACTGCACTAATATTGTGCCCTGTTTTTATCACACGCTAATATTGTTTATGGTACACTTTACTGTGCTCTACATTTAGTGATCACTACACCAGCTCAAAAGGGTTTTCTTTTAAGCCTTCACACGAGTTCACTGTTGTCGAGTAGCTAGATCGCTTCAACGTTGATGTGGTGGATAAGCCTTTCTTCATGCTTCTTAGCAAACTTTCCAATTTCATTCGTAAACATCTCCATTTGAAAGTCCCTCTGGTGGTCGGCGTTTCTTATATACCAAGGTGCATCAAAGATGTTTCTAAGTACCTTGTTTTGAAGTCGTTGAATGATGTCAATGTTGCTCTGTTTCGTGCATCCCCACAGCTGTAAGCCGTAGGTCCACACAGGCTTCAGTATTTGTTGTATGTTTTCTTTTGGGTGATTCCCCGGCGTCTGAATCACCCAAAAGAAAGCATATAACATTCAGGACACGACGAAAGTTTGAAATCAAGAATGCGCCGATCTTCTGCCCATGAACCAGTACAGTTTCTTTTATTTTAGTCCAAGCTCTTCGCGTTTTCTTTTTTGGCATGTACCTTCCAGTGCAGCTTGGCATCCAGTGTCATTCCCAGGTATTTCACTGAGTTTTAGTGAGGTATGACTTTGTCATTTCTAGTTATCGGTATATGTTGACATCTTTTGTTTTTTCTGAATAACTGGCACGTGTTTTTGTTTATTTTTGTCATTCACGCCGTAGGCAAATAGCGTTTTTACTAACGTAAAGTTGTAGTGCATTATTGAGGAAGTAATGCAAGGTAAAAAAATCAAACTACTGCTGCGGCTTAGCAGTATTGAAAAGAGGCAAAGTTGTAATGTACATGTCAATGCGTTTGCGCGCGCGCGCGCGCGTGTGTGTGTGTGTGTGTGTGTAGTATTGAAAGTCAACGACTTTAGGCGTTACTGAGGAACTACTTCCATCCTCGTGTTCGGCAGGCACACGATGAAAAAAACCCAAAACAGAACAAACTCATTTGTACATATTAAGTAATGTTTGAAATTCATGCGCGTGCTACTCGACAATAGGAAAGTTATAACACAAAGGAATTCTGAGTAGCTTTTGATCAATTAACAGTCCAACATGCTTGTAGTAATAAACACTCTAATGGATGCTTCATTACACGGACGATACTTGGTCGCTAATGGTCGAGGATTTGGAATGTTTGTAGTTATATTGGTGCTGAATTTCAGAAACACCAAAACCTCTCGGTGATCTGGATATGAAGGAAGTATTCTATGCCTCACTTAGTAATAGGAAGTACTGACAAAGTCTCTCGACCGTGAGACCACATGAAAACGGAGTATTCAAAGGAACTTTTCGACACTTGACCCTCTTCAAACGTTAATAACCCCTATCGCTATATTAAGTACTCTCTCATCACAATAGCAGATACATCGTTCGTATTACATCTAAATTGTATGGAAACGGAAATCGTCAACATTAGTCGCTTGTAAAGCGGGGATAAATAAATGGAACACAACCTGTTTATTGCTTGTTCTTTTATGGTGACTGGTTATTCTTAAGTTTATACCCTGTTATATGAATCAAAAAAGTTCTCGTATACACCACGTGAAAATGACAACTCATACGCAATAAGCGTTCGATATTTTAGCTTTAAAACAACGTTGTTTCAATAAAATAGGCCTAAATTATATCATACATCAGATTTTTCAAAATTTCTTGAATTTATTCCGTTTTATAATAATAATAAAAATTCTTAAATATGCCTCAAGTGCAAATAACAACACAACATACACAATAAGAATTCTTTATTCCGACATTAAACTGAGGTCCTTTTAAGAATATGCGCCTAGATAATATCATACAACAATGTTTTTGAACCGATGTTTCGCATCCAAATTTGGGTCGTGATATTCTTCGTGTATGTCGAAACAAATTCATAAATCTACTTATTACCACCTTACACATTCATTATAAGTGTATTAAAAGCAACAATTCATGAATGTAATTAAACGTTGTGGTTATTATCGGCTTGTACTGCATGTTATAAATTATGACAAAGAACACTGACTAAGAGAGTTTCCAGTCTCTCGATAAATCATTATTTGATTAGCCGAAGAATTATCTTTTTCTCGTCGACGTCCGTGCGCGATTGAAAAATTTTTGACAGTTTGAGGAATAAAAAGAAAAGCGAAAAAATTCAAATAGGCCTATTAAGATCATAAGGACTAAATTTAGTCACACAACACTAAAGTCACACTCATGCAGATATCCCTAAATTTGTGTATGTCCATTATAATTTCATCAAGTAATTAAGATTTAACCCTCGTTATATCGATTCGAATTTTTTTATCTTACACCTAGTATCGTGAGCCAAAAATATTTTCTTATATAGGGAGATGCTCAGAACTACTGAGAAATATTGATATACAATGACAAACTTTGACTGCAGAATTATATGAAGTGTGTAGCCTGTTTATGGTAGAATACCAATATTTCCGTAGCGGAGCTGATAACGAAGAATTTCAATAGGCCTACCAGATCTCAGACCAAACATTTAGAGTGGCGACCGTCAAAATACACGTCAGCCTTGAATAAAAGTCGGCTGCTCATTAGGTATGGGCTACTGAGCAAAAAGTAATGGGTGTGAACAGAAGTAACTCCGTAGTGCTTCCTTTGGCTGTTCAGCAAGAGCGAGAGTGTCTCAGTAGCAGTAACATTAAAGTTTCGTAATAGCCTGTTCAGTAAAAACGAACGACTTTGAATACAGTGATAAGCAATTCTGTATTCGGGAATTGCGGTTTTCGAATCTTGACAGAGTTACCGACTATCCTGTAAAGTTCTTGTAGTTCTATCATTCTTTCTGACGAGTTCCTGGGTGGTACATTCAAATTCATTAGTAAACCTTTTCCAAACCACTTCTGATGTAACGCCACATGATTTCAGACAGTGATGTAAGAAAAGGTAAAGCAGTTTCATTACAGGCCTGGAAGGTCCCTGAGGGTTCCAAGAGTATGAGGCTCTCAGATTTCAAGACAATCGTCACATGAAGGTGGTAAGGTTGTCAGCCCTACCTACCGGCCGCCTTTACCACCAGGAAATATTCCTGGTACTTATTTCTGTAAGAGGCTGAGTCAACTCCAGGTCCATAGTGCGGCCGGAAGAATTATGTCAATGAAAATTTCCAATGACACCATCGGGAATCAAACCCGCCACCTTCCGGTTTGTAGCGCAGTGCCTCAACCAACTGCGCCACCGCGTGCCCCTATACAGTGACGTAAAGTAATGAAATAAACAAACCAGCTCATTTTAACAACAACAACGTCAACAATACAAATTTTCATGCTTTCTAGATTGACACTGTGTAGTTTGCTACATGTGTACCACTGATTTGAGGAAATGTGATGCACCCACTTCCTTCTTAATGTTCGTAAAAATCCACCGAAATAAATGACGTCACATTCCAGGAGAACATAAACTTGATGTTCACCGCACTGGGAATATTTATTCTCACAACAGTAATAGAAGCTGACTGTAACATGGCAGGTCTCGACATTCATTTAGCTCACTTTCGCAACTTTGATTAGGAAGGATAATGATGTACCTGTAGATATATTAACAGCTCGTGGAATTGGCCCTTGTTTCTTAGCTCTTCAAATAAATATTTAGTGGTATTATCAGCATTCTGTCCACTAGTAAGATAATTGTTATGACTTCAACTGGAACTCCCTATGATCATTTCTGAAGGCGAATAATCGCAGTTTTCAGTAGAGCAAGACTATTTTATACCTGTTTTATATTTCCTTTTTAATTAGTCTACAAAGAAAATTGTTGTGATCCACTGAAAACTCTAACTGTTCTATTTCAGTACAACACACAACGGAATAAATAATATAAAGATGATCGTTTGAACCAAGTGTTACACCCATATTTTAAAAGCTGCTGAAATTTAAAGAGCTTAAAATTATATCACTGGATTTGAAATATCACTAAATAATATCATATTTTAATTTTTGCAATACATATATGGTATATGTTACACGCAAAGTAGATAACGTGAAATGCCTTTACATTTTGGACATTGGGAATTTGCTTTTGGGAGTTATTAGTAAGAATTTTAAATATAGAAAATAAATTATTATGTCTTGGATTTCGGATATTTTCTGAGAATTAACCTGTGCATATGGAAATAAATATGAACAGAGATCAGGACAGTCGATTCCCGAACCTCCACAATAAAGGGCGGAAGTTTTAATCTCTGCACTTTCCGGTTCTTTCGTCAAGTTTCCTGTTTTCTGATTTGCTGCTTCGATAGAAGTGGTAGGACTTCCAGACGAACGACTCGGTTTCCGTTTTAGATTTCGCCTTATGTCCTTCTGTCGTATAGTTCAGTGTTCTTTATTATCAGCCTTCTTTCCTTGATGTATAAGGAAAGACATTTTATTGTTCCTCAGGTTCATTTATATTTTCCTTGTATAACTTTTCGACACACTGACGGGTTTCCGTACAATTCTGTACAGACACATCGCGATATTATGACACATTACACTTGTACCTGCATTACAATTTTTTTAACACCGACAAATGCAAAGGAATTAAGTCCTTTACAACTTCTGTAGTGGTAAAATTATTAGAGTCACTTAAATCGCAGCTCTAAAATATTGTGTTAAACATGGTGTTATAGAACACACAGTTGCTTATAAGGTTACAGAGAGCACAGTGGAAAATTATGATATTGCGAAAACTCTATTTAATTTTCCTAGCTCTTAAGTCACTGTAAATAGATCAGTGATATATTTTGAGGTGGATAATTAGCATAAGTTCACTATTAAAAATTAGACGTATGGTATTTACAAATATTGCAATTTTGGATAATACTCGTATTATAATTTGTGCTTCAGAATTTAATGTCAAGGGAGCTAAATGTTGGTGGAAGTAGGCACAGAAACTGATCATTCTGTTGTATAGTTGTTACTCTAAACTTCCAGATGACCTTACTATTAGACGGAAGAACTACATGGACGTTTGTCATCACGCGTTCTCCCCAGACTTCATTGTTTTTGTTAATGAAGTATGAAACACGCATTGCTGCTATTGTGACATATCTTCCAAATTACATTCCGTATGGTTGAACACTGTCCATAAAAGGCGGAGTCTAGAGTGACGGTACAAGTGGGGAGCGGGTCGGATGAAATTGTATGTGGAAAGTGTGGGCAGGGATCGCAACTGCTTTGATCCAAGCGGAAGCTCATTTTAAGCCTAGCCAAGGGAAGTTTCACCCAGTCCTGATGTCACAACAACACCAAACTAAATTAAAAGAGAAATATGCTTTCACGGACTGCGACTTCCACCAACTACTGTCCTCTCAGTCTTTTACTAAAACAAATACACCGATGATACTCTCTACACTATATTCGGAGCTAAAGTTTTAAGTGTTAGCTTATGAAGGCAGCCTTCATCATATTGCGGGCTGTCCGCGTTGATATCAACCAGATATATCTCTGATGCAAAACATATTTTTACACATTTTTTAATCCTAAAAATTGTTACATGTACACAGCACATTGGCGTAGTGGTTAAGGCACTACGCTACAAACCGGCAGGTCGCGGGTTCGATTCCCGATGGTGCCATTGGAATTTT
>Ga0209629_10000728_pt1 | contig 18941 bp, 12 predicted proteins | sample TergutCu122P5_FD_187286 | JGI IMG/M metagenome (GOLD analysis project Ga0209629, IMG submission 187286) | Cubitermes ugandensis P5 segment gut microbial communities from Kakamega Forest, Kenya - Cu122 P5 (SPAdes) (version 2) | ecosystem: Host-associated > Arthropoda: Insects > Digestive system...
GGCAACCTTATGTTGTCGTCGATGCCCGACGGTGGCTGCTTGCACCCGGCGAACCGCCTTACGAACGTCCTGCCGGCATGTTGACGCCGGACATGATTCCGGCACCGCCCCGGTCCTTTTCCTCAAGGGCAAAACTGCTGCTCATGTTCATGAAAAACGAAATGGCAATCATCGCGTTTTTCGCTTTCATTTTCGGACTGCTGACGATTTGCACCACCATCGCCCCGGAAATGGCCGACCGGTTTGCAACATGGGAAGAAGCTGGGACGGCCGAAGTCACCCAAGTCAAACCAACCGGCGTGACCGCCAGCGGCACAAGGGTTTTTGCTTATCATTACACGGGGAAAAGCAATGACGGTGTCGGTATTTCCGGAGTCTCTTATCAACGTCCGGGAAAGCTCAAGCCCAGGCAAACGGTTCTGTTGCTGAAATGTCATTATCACGGCGAAAAATGGAAATTGAAGGAGACCTCGTTTTCCATGATGGGGGGAATCGGTTCTTTGATTTACCTGTTTTTCATTTTCCCTGTCGCCGGATTGGCCTTCTTTTTTTTCGGCTCCGTTTTTCCGGGGAAAAAACAGATTTCCCTTCTTAAGAACGGCAAAACCGCCCTGGCGACGTTTCTCGAAATGAAAGAAACCTTCGTCACGGTCAACGGCGGCATGTTAATGAAAATGTCATTCCGTTTCGAGACGCCCCGCTCCGAGACTCCAGAAGAAGAACAGGAATGTCAGACGACAGTTTATCGGGCGGTTGTTTATTCGACGACGCCGGAAAAAATTCTCGATGACGAAGTGAATGCCCTTGTGTTTTACGATCCTGCAAATCCGAAGCGGAACATGTTGTTCGGCAGCGTCTCCCCGATCGTGCGATTCGACGCAAAAGCAGGACGTTTTGTTTCCACCGGTTCCCGCTGGCGAATGTTTTTGCTCGGCTTCTTCGTGTTTTGTTCGATACTCGGATGCTATTGGGCCTGGCAATCCATGACGACAGGCCGGGTATTTTTCTTTGTCAATTGACAACCCCTCCCGACGGTGAAAAGACCACCAAGAGATAAATGCTGGTATGTCCAGGCCAGAGCATTTTACGAATCGGTGTGGACACTCCTGTGCCGCAAAAGAGCGACCAACGGGAGCGGTGATTGTCTGCATGGTTTTCATAACTGCTCTAAAATTCGATGTTTACCAAAGTTGTGACAATATTGGCCCGGATATAAAAGTTGAGCCGCGATGGAACGGGAAAACGGATCAATCAGTTGCCGACCGGCGGTATACAAACACCTTGTGCAAATAAATCGTGTTGTGCCCGCTTTTAACCATAACAACTTTTGGGTATAATGGGCAACTGTGACAATTTTTCTTGATACACAACAGTTTTTCGGAGCCAAAACAATGGATCGACGTAATTTTCTTAAAACCAGTGCCGGAGTCGCCGCCCTCGGAATGGCTTTTCAAGGTTTAAGCCAAATGACGGTTGCCGATGAGACGAAAAAAATCCCGATTGGCATACAATTGTACAGTGTTCGCAAGGAAGCCCCCAAAGACTTTGCCGGCACCCTCAAAAAAATCGCCGACATCGGTTACAAAGGGATTGAGTTTGCCGGTTATCATGACAAAAGTGCCAAGGAAATCCGGGCGATGCTCGACGATTGCGGGCTTGTCTGCTGCGGAACGCATACCGCACTTTCAACGGTTCTTGTCGATGAGTTCGAGAAAACCGTCGAATTCAATCAAACGCTCGGCAACAAATTTTTGATCGTTCCGTCGGGATTGGAACAAGCCCTCGAAACAAGAGACGGCGGTCAAATGACCGCGTACCTGTTCAATGAATTGGCTGAAAAAGCGGCAAAACACGGCATGTTCGTCGGTTATCATGCGCATCCGGGCGACCTCAAAAAGGTCGACAATACGACCCCTTGGGATCGTTTTTTCTCGCAAACGAAAAACGAAGTCGTCATGCAACTCGATACAGGCAACTGTCTGATCGGCGGCGGTTCGCCATATGACATTCTCAAAAAGTATCCAGGTCGTGCCAAAACCGTGCATCTCAAAACGTTCGGCGGCGACAATAATACCGTGATCGGCGACGACAAAGTCAATTGGGCGGAAGTGTTCGAGCTTTGTGAAACGATTGGCGGGACCGAATGGTATATCGTCGAACATGAAACCGGGGACGATCCCTTTGTTTCTATCAAAGGATGTTTCGAAGGACTCCGGAAAATGGGTAAAGTGTAACTTTTATTCAAGCCGGTTAGAAATGATGAGTGAAAAACTAAAAATTGGACTCGCTTTCAATTTTTCACTTTTAGTTTTTCACTTTTCACTTGCAGGTGATGTCCAATGAGATGTCCGTTTTGTCATCAAGACAATGATAAAGTGGTTGACACCCGTACCGGAGAAGATGGGGGGACCATTCGGCGCCGGCGGTTTTGTTGTCACTGTAACAAACGTTTTACGACCCATGAACGGGTCGAGGCGACAACGGTTCGGGTCATCAAGCGTGACCGGACGCGGGTGCCGTTCGACCCGCACAAAATCAAGCAGGGGGTGGAGCGTGCCTGTTGGAAGCGTCCGGTCAGCGACGAACAGATCATGCAACTGGTCGGTGAAATCGTCAACGAAATCGACGCCAGATACGATTCGGAAATCCAGAGCGGCGAAATCGGAAAAATGGTGATGCAACGTCTGCGAAAACTTGACCAGGTTGCTTACGTCCGTTTCGCCAGCGTTTATCTTGAGTTTCAAAGTGCCCGGGATTTTTCCAACGCGCTGCAACCGATGTTGTGCGAAGAAAACACTGGTCTGGAATCTCATTCATAAAAATGCAGCGTGTTGAAATGCGAGTTGGAAACAGTCTCTGAGTCGGTCAATACCTTAACTTTTCCAAAAGAAGCGTTTGCAGTTCATGAAGCCGGCGGTAGGTTGCAACTGTTTCGGCAACATCCACATTCGACGTTTCGAGTTGGCATGATTGAACGGTTTCGTTGGGGGGTTCCCTTACCGGCTCGCCTGATCCGGGCGGCAAGCGAAACAGAACACCGTCAAGACGCTCCAATTTTTTCGGCGAATCGAAACGGGCCAGTTTCAGTTCGCCGATTTTCAACTGACTCCCGTCAGGCATATTGGCAAAAAAATCACCGTTCGAACGGTATTCGCAGGAAACGACATGAAACGGCACCGTGATTTCCGGTTGCAGTGGAAAAGTGAAGCCGTCATGCTGAAGTGCGATTTTTCGTTGTGCCGTCAAATAAAAACGACCGTAACGGGTATAAAAAACGGCATTTTTGGTCAATGCGTTCCTCAGCAACAAAAAAGGGGGGGACAGGAAAGAAAGGGATGACGACGGGGAATGGGCGTATGGCGGAGGAAGCTGGTCATCATCGGATTTGACAACGAAAAATCCATTCCCATGAATGGCAAGATCAAGAGGTTGAGACGTTGAAGTAAAACGTCCCTGGGAAAAATTTGTTTCTTCGAAAAGGATAACGTCGATTTTTCGAAAACCATAAGTTTCTGCGGAAACGAGGTTCTGCATCAGCAAATATTTCGCACGATCCATCTGGGCCAGATGTTGTGTCAACACGGCGTCAAATGTCGGAGCCGGCTTTTGGGCGTCCCCGTCATCCGGACTTTTGGGCGGAGCAGGTAGACTTTCGCTTGTCCCGGCTTTTTCATCGAAAAGATGGGCATTTCCGTTTTTGGTCACGCTCAATTCTTCAAAAATCCGGCGAAATTCGGAATTTCCAAGCATTTCTTTGATATTCGGAGACGTATCTGGTTGAAATTCTTGTGCTTGCGCGATTTGCCAAAAAAGACAAACATGAAAAAGTAAGATAATCTGCGGAAGCACCCGCCGGAGAAAAAGTAATCGCATCATTATTCAAAATTACGTTTATCTGTAATCAACAAACTTTCATCAACCACCGGAATTTTCGAGTCTCAATTAAAATTCCGACAAAATTCCGGGAAACATAATTTTAGGTTTTTTAAGTCTTTAGGAAAGGGAGCGTGTTTTTTCGACACGAAAATGAGGCGTGAAATATCACAACGCTATTTGTATCATGTGGTTAAGAATTGTATCGTCTCTTGCATTTCTGCAAATATTGCCTGGAGTTTAATAAATAAATATCGATAACACTTGTTTTTTTTTTTGATTTTATTACGATGAAAGTAATCGATAAAATACCATCGTTTTCCATGAAACAGGCAGAACGTCCTGCAAAAAATGAAACTTGGCATCGTCCAAGTCTGTTGGCGAGTTTCTCATCTGAAAGATATGAAAGAGATGAGATGTCGCCGTATTTGAAATATCGCCGTATTGTCGTCAGTTCCATTACTTTTTTCATCTTTGGAGGTTCCTGATGCCTGAATTGACACAGACATCATGTTGTGCTTGTGGTGCGGATGTGAGTGAGGAGCGAATCCTCGCTCAACTGGATGAAGTGATACGTGATTATCGCGATGTGCCGGGGGCTTTGATTCCGGTTTTGCAGATCACTCAATCCATGTTCGGGTATCTCCCTGAATCCGCTTTGCGAAAAATCGCCGCCGCTTTCAATAAATCGTACAGTGAGGTGACGGGGGTCGTTTCGTTTTACTCTTTTTTTACAACGGTTCCGCGCGGAAAACATCTCATTCGCGTCTGCCTGGGCACAGCTTGTTACGTGCGGGGCGGAAAAGAAGTGCTTGCGGCACTCAAACAAACACTCAACATCGACGTCGGGCAAACGACCGATGACCGGCTGTTTTCACTGGACGTCGGACGTTGTTTCGGTGCATGCGGACTGGCACCGGTGGTGATGGTCGATAACGACGTGCATCAACGGGTCAAGCCGATGAAAATCGCCAAACTGCTTGACGCATATCGCATGGAAACCGCCGGAGTGAAAGGAGAAGTCGCATGAAAAACCGAATCACAAGCGTTGATAATCTCGTCCAATTGCGCGACAGTCTGCAACAGGATCAACAAGTGTTTGCCAAAGAAGGGCAAATTCGCGTGCGAATTTGTACCGGTGGCGGTTGTATCGCTTCGGGGGCCAATGACGTGTTTTGGGCGTTCGCCAAGGAATTGGATCATGCCGGGATCGACATGTTCCGTTGCCAGACGATCAAAACCGGGTGTCTCGGACCGTGCAGCGGCGGCCCGGCGTTGTACATCGGCGACACGTTTTATTCGCAGGTCAAGCCGGAAGATGTCCCGGAACTGATTGAGGAACATATTCTCAATCGCCGCGTCGTCGAACGATTGCTGCACCAAAACGCCGATGGGCAGCCGGCAGCGACGCAAAAAGAGATCGATTTTTTCCGTGGTCAAAAGAAAGCCGTGCTCGGACATTGCGGGGTGATCGACCCGGAACGGATCGAAGATTACATCACCGTCGACGGCTATCAGGCCCTTGCAAAAGTATTGATCTCGATGACGCCGGAAACGGTGATCAGCGAAATGAAAGCGTCGGGACTTCGTGGTCGCGGCGGGGCGGGGTTTTTGACGGGGTTGAAATGGGAACTGACCCAAAAAGTCGTCAGCAACGAAAAATACGTCGTGTGTAACGCCGACGAAGGGGACCCCGGTGCGTTCATGGATCGCAGTTTGCTCGAAGGTGACCCGCACAGCCTCATTGAAGGCATGGCGATTGCCGCGTTTTCGCTCGGGGCCAAACAAGGTTACGTGTATGTGCGTGCCGAATATCCCCTTGCCATTGAACGGTTGCAAAAAGCGATCGACCAGGCACGGGGATGCGGTTTGCTCGGAAAGAACATCCTCGGCACAGGGTTCGATTTTGACCTGGAAATCCGCAAAGGGAGCGGGGCGTTCGTGTGCGGGGAAGAAACGGCACTGTTGACCTCCATCGAAGGTAATCGCGGCGAACCGCGTCCCAGACCGCCGTTTCCGGCACAAAAAGGGCTTTGGGGAAAACCGACCGTACTCAACAACGTCGAAACGTATGCCAATGTCGCGGCGATCATTTTGAAAGGGGGCGAATGGTATGCGTCGCTCTCCGTCGGAAAAAGTGCCGGAACGAAGGTCTTTGCACTGGCCGGCGACATCGTTAATTCGGGGCTGGTTGAAATTCCGATCGGAACGCCGTTGGGTGACGTCATTTATGACATCGGCGGCGGAATTCCGAACGGCAAGGAATTCAAAGCGGCGCAGATCGGCGGGCCGTCCGGCGGCTGCATTCCGAAAGAATATCTCGGCGTGCCGCTTGATTACGAATCGCTCGCCGAACTCGGTGCGATCATCGGTTCCGGCGGTTTGATCGTGATGGACGAGGATTCATGCATGGTCGACGTCGCCCGGTATTTTCTCGAATTCGTGCAGGAGGAATCGTGCGGAAAATGCGTCCCATGCCGCGTCGGAACGAAACGGATGCTCGAAATTCTCGAGCGGATTTGCGAAGGGAAGGGGGTCGAGGGGGACATTGAGCGGCTCATCGAACTCGGTGAGATGATCAAGGACACGTCGCTTTGTGGACTCGGACAAACCGCACCGAATCCCGTGCTTTCGACAATCCGGCATTTCGGACACGAGTACGTCGAGCATATTCGCGACAAAACATGTCGTGCGGGAGTTTGTGCGGCACTTGTTTCGGCACCGTGCGAGAGCGCGTGCCCGGCATTTGTCGACATCCCCGGTTTCGTGTCGTTGACCGGCGAAAAACGGTATTCCGAAGCACTCAAACTGCATCGGGAACGCAATCCGTTTGCGGCAGTCTGTTCGCGGGTTTGTTTTCATACGTGCGAAGACAAATGCCGGCGACGTTCGCTCGACGCCCCGGTCTCCATTCGTGCCGTCAAGCGGTTTCTGGTCGATCAGGAGATTGTGACGCAAGTGCCTGAAATGCACGAAAATGCCGCGAACGCCGCGAAAAAAATCGCGATCATCGGAGCCGGCCCGGCGGGACTTTCCTGCGCGTACTTTTTGGCCCGGCTCGGTTACAAGCCGAAAGTCTTCGAAGCGGAACAGCGCCCCGGCGGAATGCTCGTGCAAACGATTCCGGCATACAGGTTGCCGCGTGAAATCGTCGCCCGTGAAGTCCGTATGATCGAGCGAATGGGGGTCGAAATTCAAACCGGCGTTTCACTTGGCAGGGATTTCTCTCTGCAACAGCTCCGTCAACAAGGTTATGACGCCGTGTTCCTCGGTATGGGAGCTCCCGACGGTGTCAGGATCGATATTCCCGGCGATGACGCCGAAGGGGTGTTTGACGCAATGACGTTTTTGCGGACGTATAATATGCGAGGTTCGGCACCTGTCGGCAACAATGTCGTCGTCATCGGCGGCGGCAATTCGGCATTTGACGCGGCGCGAACCGCCCTGCGATTGGGGGCCGAATCGGTCACCATCGTTTATCGTCGCACGCGGGACGCAATGCCGGCCTATAACGAGGAGATTGAAGAAGCGGAACTCGAAGGAGTCCGGCTTATGTTGCTTACCTCGCCGGTCGAAATTTTGCAGGAAAACGGCAAGGTGATCGGCTTGAAATGCCTTCCGATGCAACTCGGCGAATTTGACCGTTCCGGACGCCGGCGTCCAAAGACCGGTTCAAACGAACCGTTCGTCGTTCCGGCGGACCAAATTCTCACGGCAATCGGTCAAACGATCGAACTGGGGACGGTCGTCGATGAAAAAATCGACCAGCAACGGGAATTCGTGCGGATCAATCCGGTCAACGGCGCGACGAACGTGCCGTGGCTGTTTGCCGGCGGGGATGTGGTGAGCGGACCGTCGTCGGTGGTCGAAGCAATTGCCGCCGGAGAACGTGCCGCGGTTGGAATCGACGCCCACATCAACGGCACAGCCAACCCGTTCTGGCGTGATATCCGTCCGTTGGACGTCAAATTCGATCCCGACGCCGACCCAAGCATGGAACCGCGCGAGAAGCCGAACACGATCCCCGTCGAGCGTCGTCGTTACAATTTCGACGAAGTGGAACTCCCTTGGACCGAGCCGATCGTCGTTCGGCAAGCGACCCGTTGCCTCCGTTGCGATTACGGCAAACGGTGCCATTAAAGTGCCATTGGGTTCCCGTTGGAATGCATTATCCCAATCAGCCGCGACAGTCATGGAGCGGTTGAATCTGAAAAGGATTTGTATTTGGGACGATCTGACGGAAACCCTGGGGCACAAATGATTGCCCTGGACATAAGAGTTGGACAGCAGCGACCAACGGAAGCTGCGGTTTTCGTGGCCAAAAAATCAGGTGGCGGTCCAACTTTTGTGTCCATACCAAGAAACAATACGATGAACCGCAATATGAAATAAAATAACCGGAGAAGAATATGATCAATTTAACAATCAACAACGTCGGGGTCGAGGTGCCTGCTGGGGCGACGATCCTTGACGCGGCCAAAAAAGCGGGGATGAAAATTCCGACGCTTTGTAATTTTGAAGGTCATGCGCCGCAAGGGGCGTGCCGTGTCTGCGTGGTGGAAGTCGAAGGGGGGCGGTCGCTGGCCGCCGCCTGTTCGATGCCCGCCGCAGAAGGAATGAAGGTGCAAACCAACACGCGGCGCGTTCGCAACGCCCGACGCACCACCGTCGAACTTTTACTCTCGGAACATGACGGCGATTGCCAGACCTGCAACCGCAACCAGGATTGCGAATTACGGGCCGTCGCTGCGGATATCGGGATTCAGTCGGTCAAGTTTTCCGGTTCCCGAACCCGGCCCGGCCTTGACACGTCGACTCCGGCGTTGATTCGCGACAACGGCAAATGCATCAAGTGCCGCCGGTGCGTCACCGTCTGCAACAACGTGCAGGGGGTCGCCGCACTTTGGCCGCAATCTCGCGGATTTGAAACGACGGTCGGCCCTGCGTTCGAACGACCGCTTGATACGGTCACTTGCGTGCAATGCGGTCAATGCGCCAGCGTTTGCCCGGTCGGGGCGATTATCGAACGGGACCAGATTCAACAGGTTTGGGCCGCGATTGACGATCCGTCGAAAACCGTCGTCGTGCAGACCGCTCCGGCGATTCGTGCGGCACTCGGTGAATGTTTCAACATGCCGCCCGGCACGCTTGTCACCGGAAAAATGGTCGCCGCACTGCGACGGCTCGGTTTCAAGGCGGTGTTCGACACGAATTTTACCGCCGATTTGACGATCCTTGAAGAAGGAACCGAACTTTTGACGCGGCTGAAAAAACTCCTCGTCGATAAAGACACGTCGGTCAAAATTCCAATGTTTACGAGTTGTTCCCCCGGCTGGGTCAATTATATCGAGTCGATGTACCCGGACCTGCTCCCGAACGTTTCGACTTGCAAATCGCCGATGTCGATGTTCGGGGCGCTCGTCAAAACCTATTGGGCGAAAAAACAGGGTCTGAATGCGAATCAAGTGATTGATGTCGCAATCATGCCGTGTACCGCGAAGAAGTTCGAGGCGAGCCGGCCCGAAATGACGGCCAGTGGCGTGAAAGACATCGATTACGTGCTCACCACGCGGGAACTCGGTCGGATGATTTCAGAAGCGGGGATTGATTTCGCGTCGCTGCCGGATGAAAAAATGGACTTTCCGCTCGGACTTTCCAGTGGTGCGGCGGATATTTTCGCAAATACCGGCGGCGTCATGGAAGCGGCGCTTCGCACCGTGTACGAGATCGTGACCGGTCGGGATTTCCCGCTCGAAAACCTGCATGTGACCCCGATCGCCGGACTGGAAGGGGTCAAGGAAGCGTCGATCACGTTTGAAGACGTGACCCGGGATTGGAAATTTCTCGAAGGGGTAACCGCAAAAGTGGCCGTCGCGCACGGTTTGGTGAACGCGGCGAAAGTCTGCAAGGCGGTTCGCGACGGAACGGCACCGTGGCATTTCATCGAGGTGATGTGCTGCCCCGGCGGCTGCATCGGCGGCGGCGGCCAGCCCCGTTTCACGACCAACGAAGTCCGCAAGGCTCGCATTGGTGCGATTTACGCCGAAGACGAAGGAAAACAACTCCGCAAAAGCCACCAAAATCCCGACATCACGAAATTGTACGAGGAATTTCTCGGCGCACCGCTCGGCGAAACGTCTCACCACCTGTTGCACACGAAATACACGCCCCGCGAACGGGTGTAGCGTTGTCCCAATAGGGACAGGCAGGATATTGGAGAGAGAAGTGAAGGACTCACGAAGAAATAACGTGGTCTTTTTCATGGCAGCCCGGAGCGTAAGCGACGGGTTATTGCCTTTGACATAAGAGTTTGACAGCAACGACCGTCCGAAGGTAAGGAAGTTGCGGCTTTCGTGGCCAATACGGTTTGAATCGCCCCAAACTTTTGTGTCCATACCAATAATATTGGTATGGACACAAAAGTTGAACCGTCACCTAATTTTTTAGCCACGAAGACCGCAGCTTCCGTTGGTCGCTGCTATCCAACTCTTTTATGTCCAGGTCAATAGACTCAAGCCGGTTGAAAAGCCGGTAGCTGGACGCGGCAAGCCCTGCAACGCAGGGCGTCTGCGCAAGGCCGAAGGCTGTCGCCCATACCGGCTGCGGTATAACCACGCGCTTACGCTTGTGGCTGCTATTTTTGAACAACTTGTTTTTTCGCGACTCCTTTTATCAACCGGATGGAATGTTTCACCCGGCGGCTGGAACGGTTCATCCGGCAGATGACTGCGATAACGTCGGCGGGTGGAACGTTTCATCCGGCGGATGACTGCGATAACGCTGGCGGGTGGAACGTTTCATCCGGCGGATGACTGCGATAACGCCGGCGGGTGGAACGTTCCATCAATCTGGTGGAACGGTTCACCAACCGGATGGAATGTTTCACCCGGCGGGTGGAACGTTTCATCCGGCGGATGACTGCGATAACGCCGGCGGATGAAACGTTTCATCAATCTGGTGAAACGTTTCACCCGCGGGATGAAATCATCATGCCGCCGGCGCAGCAAATCCGGTAAAATCGTTAAAGTTGGCGGCAAATCCGGGAAAATATACATGAACAGATACTTCGTGCCGTTTCATACCCTGAAAACAGGCATCAATTTTGGTCGGTTTGATCGTTTGATGCCGCATTTTTCGGTGGTGGAACATCGCTGGACAACCACACCTGTCAATGGGCGGCGAATTCAGGCAACACTTCAATTTCCGACTTGGTGATGCGGTACTCGCGAATCAATTTGTCGTTTTCGGTGAAGAAATCCCTGCGTTGCGGCGACTGTTCGAACCGTTCGTAACATGCCTGACTCTTGAACACGACGGTGAAAACGATGTCACCCGTCATATCACTTGTCATATCACTTGTCATGTCGTCCGCCCCGGCCTCCTGGGACGCCATGCCTGGGGATACTGGGGGTGACAACGGGGGGAACGACGTTTTGGCGGCGACATTTGCTGTTTTCGGTGCATCCAGATAACTGAAAAGAATGTCTTTGTCGTCGGAAAAGCGACGGAAACATTCCTGGATCAACTGTTGCCTGTTGGACGCGACCGGTTCGGCAGGCGAAAGATAGAGCGTGCTTGTCGGAAGCGACACCGGCTGAACAAGAACGGTTCCGGAAATCAGCGTGATTCTGGCGATCGAAAAATAGATCATGATTCCGGTGCAATCGACGAACGTCGCCACAAACGGGCTTGAGGCCATGGCCGGGTCAACGCCGAACCGTTTGAAAACCAACGGCAGAAAGCAGCCGATCATCGTTCCGAAGAAACAGATGGCGGCGACCGCCTGACATAACGTCAGCGCAAGGAGCCAGCGGTCGGCTCCTGCGAGCGTCGCGGCCGGCGTCAAGACACCGCGGGTGAATGCGATCAGGCCGAGCGTGCCGCCGAGTGCGATTCCCATCGTCGCCTCGTGCCACAAAACGCGGAGCCAATCACGGAGTTTGACTTGGCCGAGGGCGAGTGCCCGGATGATCAGCGTTGCCGCCTGCGAACCGGAATTGCCGCCTGTTGAAAGGCAAAGCGGCACGAACATTGCCAGCACGACCAGTTTGCTGATTTCCGCCTCGAAAAAAGAAAGGGCGGTGAATGTAAACAGTTCGGCAAAGAAAAGACAGGCCAGCCAAAAGACCCGTTTTCGCCAAACGGTGACAAACGGCGCGGTGAGGTAATCCTCCTCCATCGGCGTGATCGCCGCCATGCGGTACACGTCTTCGGTGACCTCTTTTTGCACGATATCGGTCACGTCGTCGTGCGTGATGATGCCGAGCAGCCGTTGTTCCTCATCGACGACCGGAATGGCGAGAAGGTCGTATCGCGCGATTTCGCTGGCCGCCTGCTCGACGTCCGCCATCGCGTCGATCGTGATCAGGTCTTGTCGCATGAGCGACGAAACGATCGTCTGCGGCTTGCCGAACGCTGCAAGGAGTTGCTTCGCGGAAACGATGCCGACGAGATGATCTTTCGGATCGACCACGTACAAATAATAGACCGTTTCGATGTCCGACGTCTGTTTTCCGATTTCATGAATCGTTTCTTCGACGGTCATTTGTGCGTTGATACGGATGAAACCGGTCGACATGACCGAGCCGCAGGAGTCGGGCGGAAACACGCTGAGCCGCTGAATGTCGCGCCGGGTTTCCGGCGGCAAAATCGCAAGCAGTTCGCCGAACGTCTGTTTTTCGACCTGCCGCAGGATATTGATGCGGTCGTCCGACGGAATCGTCGGGAGAAATTCGGCGATCTCGTTGCGCGGGGCAAGGGTGAGTATCTCGACCTGCGTTTCCTGCGAGAGATAAATGAAAAGTTCGCTGCACAGTTCCGGGGCCGCGTGTTTGATGACGTTCCAGATTTCGATCGGCTCAAGCCCTTCGAGGAACTCGACCGTCCGCACAGGGTGCAACGTGCTGCAAAAAATCCGAAGTTGCTCGACATTGTTTTCGGCGAGCATTTCCCTCAGTTCCGGCAGATAAATCATTCCGGTCGTCGTCGTCATCGAAACTGCTTTCTTACTATCGTCCGTCTCATAACCATTGGGGCAATCAGAGCCGCGAGGGGCACCGAGCGGTTGAACCGGGGTAACCGCTCTGTCGCGGCTCTGATTTTTTGTGTCTCATCTTTTCCAAGACGGACAATAATCAGAGCACAAAGCGTCAGCGAGTGCCAGGAAACAGCAGCCGGGAACGTAAGTGACCGTATTTTTCCCTGTTGATGACCTGCAATGCGTTTATACCGCAGACGGTTGAAAATACCGGTACAATGTGACACGGGAGCCCGTTTTCCCAAAGGGTAAACGGACGCGCTCACCGGAAATTTCAATGGGTTATAGTATAACCTGTCGCTGACGCTCCGGGCTGTTGTTTCCGACCTTATTTTTACCTCATTTACTCAAACAAAACAACCTCAGTTTTTATGAAAACCGGTGGCTCCTTGTTCGAGGATGGGTGACATTGTGAAGAGTGAAGTAAATTTCACAAACCATTCCAAACAGGGGAGTCCCGAAAATGTATAATTTACCAGTTTTTGTCGTTCTTGACTACCATCAGAAAGTCATCCGGGTTTGCGTCATGGATCAAACCAAAAAAATCCTTGCCAATTAATCCGTTGAGAATGATTCCGATACCGTTTTTCGCGTTGTTGCGTCGTTTGGTTCGCAAGTGTTCGCCGCCGTCGAAGCCTGTGCCGGGGCGGCGGACTTTGCCGAAACGCTCATCGAAAGATTCTCATGGTCGGTTAAACTCGCTCATCCCGGCTACACCGCCCGGATGAAGCAGACGCCGGACAAATCCGATTGAGCCGACGCCAAACTGCTCGCCGATCTCACGCGGGCCGGATGTATTCCCAGGGTTTGGCTTGCTCCTGTTTACATTCGCCAATTACGCGATCTTGTACGTTATCGCCACGGACTGGTCGAACAACGCACTCAAACCAAATTCCGACTCAGGGCACTGCTTCGCAATCATAGTATCCGCAACGCTGTACGCAAGATTGTAACCTTCCATCAGGTGTCTCTCCTCAAAATTGTAATCGCCCGTCGTTTCAAATATGTAATAATCATATGGGTTCTTGTTCGCCGCACCGGGTGCCGAACTCGGCGTGATATTCGTCGCCGGGATACAGTAATACTCCCCGTCAAGCTTCACGCTTGACGTCCCCCAAACGTTGCCACTGCCCGAACCGCCGCCGCTGATGAGTTTCCATTCGCCGGACGGTTTGCCTGTCAGCGCGTCTGTTGTCGGGGCATATTCTTCCTTGCCGGAGTAACTCGCGTTGTAATAACCAAAATTCAGCACGGTGGTCGTTTGCGTGCCTTTGATCGCTTCGTCATTGGGATCGCCCGACTGGTACGGCTCCGGCTTGGTCTCGAAGATGTAAAAATTCCACGAGTTGCCGCCGCCAGTGACGCCCCAGTTCTCCGCGTCCGAAGAGAACGAGCCCTCCGGAAGCGTGTGCGTCAGTGTCCGCTTCGAATTCGCACTCTCCGACTCGTTGTATCAGTTGCCAGCGGCATCCTTCGCCTTCAGCGTCACTTTGTTGTTCGACTTGAACTCCTCCCTGCCATTGCCGCTGAAGACAAACACGCCCGCCAGACCTGGCTTCGTTTCAACGCTCCGCGTCACCGTGAACTCGTACAAAATATTTAAAGTGACTCCATTTCATTTCGTACCGGCAACAGTTTTTCATATACTTGCCTAATCTCTTCGCAGCGTGGGCGGCGGACACGAGTTCGTCATCCGATGTTGGAACAAAATTGGGCAGGTATACGTTTTTGATTTGATGCCAACACGATTCGACCGGGTTCAACTCCGGCGAGTAGGTTGGGAAGTATTCGACCTCGAACCAGTCAGGATGCTCGAACTCGAAATACGTCGCCGCCGCGTGGTGTGCCGGGAGGTTGTCCCAAACGATGATGACCTTGCCGCCGTAGTAATGATGAATCGCAGTGAGGTAAAAAATGAAGTCCTCGAAACTTGAGCATGAACTCTCGTTATGGGCAACTTGGTTCAATTCGCACAGGCCACACATGTCACTTCGTGGTCGAACTTCCGATGAAATCTATTTTCGCAAACGTGCCGCCAATACGTTGCCGCGCATCGAACCGCGACTCGGCTTGAAACATTCAAGTCCATGCGCCAAACCGCACGTCATGATGGCTGGCAAAGCAGGACGAAAGGTCGACGTAAAACTCGCTTTTCTCGAAGGTCGACACCATCTGCCGATTATCCAAGTCTTACGAGAGTAAAATTCTTATTGTCATAGATCGTGAATTCTCCCAACACACTGCGCTATTGCTCTGCGCTGATGTGATGGGAGAACATCATTTTCATATTTTCTGTCGTTTCATACCCCGAAAATGGGCGTCAATTTTGATCGGTTTGACCGTTTGACGTCGCATTTTGCGTGGGTAGAACACGTTCTGGACAAGAACAGCTACGAGGCACAATAATCCCTTCGACTTCAACGAGCAATTCAGGGCGGCAGACGTCCGCAAAGACATAAAAGAGAGGAATGTTTCCCAATCGTTGTTCGCACACTTGGCGAATGACGGGAAAGTCGGAAGCGTTTTTGACGTAAACCCTGGCAATCGCGACCTGGTCGAGTGATGCATGAAACCCGTGAATTCCGTGGTTGGCCAGATTTTCCTGCGAAACCAAGGCGGCAATATTGTCAAGCGTCTGATGCGTTTGGCGTCCGGCGTCGTCGAGATATCGGCTTTCGGACGCCGTGATGCTGGCCGTGCCGGAGATATAGACCATGGCGTCCGAACCGGCGACAAACGCCATGGCCCTTGAAAATTTCGGGCTTTTCGGACTGTACGTTTTCGCATAACGGAAAGCGGAAACCTGCAACGGGTTTTCAAGCGGCACAAAAATCAAATCTTTTCGGTCGGACTGAACGGCTTGTGCGGAAATGACAAGGTCGTAGTCGTCTGCCCCGATTCCGGTGCTTGCCGGAAATGCAACCCCTTCAAAAGATTGCGGCAAAAAATTTGCAAGAAACTTCCGCTCGCCGAAGATATCCGTTCGGGCGCGGTTCAGTTCTTTATAACGCTGCGTGGCACCTTCAGCGTCCACAATGTGTCCCTGATAAAGCCAGGTGCGGTACAGATCAGGAATGCCGTAACCTCTTTGCATTAAAATGGCTTGCAGTTTTGAAAAGGCGTTCAGCGACCGCTCGTAAGACGACAATGGTGTTTCATCAGGGCGAATATCGCTACAGAAAAGGTGTGTTATTCCATTGGCTGTCCATTGCACGGAACGCTCATCAAAGCGTTTGATTTCAAAATTTTGCTCATTTTTCAATTTTGGCGAAACCGCATACAGTTCAAAAATGACATTTTTCCCAAAACAAGATGTCTGTGGGATATAAGTCATTGCTGGGAGGTGTTCACCGAATAATTGCCGGAATTTTTGACGGAAAAACTGTTTTTGTCCCAAATCAGGGAGAAAAATGGAGATGGTGAGAACCGAATCGGTCATCCCATGTTGGTTCAGAATCGGTATGAGAACTGCCTGAAACCAGTCAAACTGATTTTGCATGGAATCCCCGGCATTACCTGTCGTGTTATCTGCGGCGTTGTCCGTTCCCAAAAATTCCGCGACGAGAAACAAATGTTGCAAGTCGTTTTGTGAAACGAACGAAAAAGAGAGGTGATTTTCCGCAGTATTTTGTACAAAAAATTGCGTTGTTGCAGATTCCGAATCTGAAAAATCAAAACGCTTTTCCTCAAATGGCATAACACCCTCTTTTTTTGTCATCAGCCTTGTCCTGAGAACGACTAAGGAACTGTAAATAAATAAAATAACTTTTCAAATGAACTTTTTCAACACGGAATATGCGGAATATAAGGAAAAACGAAACATAGGGACTTTCGTTTTTTCCGTCTTTCCATGTATTCCGCGTTATACCGCAACCGGTGGGAGCGACAGCCTTCAGCCCCGCGCAACCGCCCTGCAATTCATGGCTTCTGTGATCCAGGTTCCAGAATTTCTCACTGACTTGAGTATAAAAACATGAACTTCTGAAAGCGTTATTTTGAATAGTTGTCAATTTACGACTCCAAAATAATCGACCGAAAAACAGAAAGTCCTATTAAAGCAGAATTTTCAGGGAAAAGCAAGGAAAAAACAAGGGCTATATTTTTCAATATTTTGGCTTTTGCAATCCTCCTGCCACACCTCCCTTGTCACTTCAGGCGACCTGCAAGTATTAATATCTGTTAGAACGACCGTCTGGAGGCTATTCTTGGGAGAATAGCGTGGTTTTCAGCAGTTTCGATGCGGGAATCGCCTGGTACTTGGAGGAGTCGGAGTATGGCGAGGGCGAAATTCGTCAGAGTGGCGAAGCCCTCTCCGAGTCCGGGTCGGGTCAGGTGGTGGCGGTGGCGGTCTTCGTTCCACCAGCGGTCTTTGACGAAGTGGAGCGAGTTCTCGATTTGCCAGTGATCACGGACGAGTTTTTGAAGGTTGCATGGCGTCACATCCGACGGGTCAATATTTGTGATGAAGTGACGAGTATCGTGAGAGAGAAGCGTGTGCGCAGCGTCGAATACCTCACGATCCACACGCAAAATGATTTGACAATGTCGGCAAGAGCCTCAATCAGGCGGATGATTTCGCCGTCTTTCACCTCTTTGGGAAGCGGCTTGTGCAAACGCGGCGGACGGCAATAGGGCGGGTCATTGATAAAACCGAATGCTTCGCGATTCCGATAGCCCGGTTTCGACCTCTTCAGAAAAATCGCATTGATGTACCGGCAGTATTTAGCGACAGTGGCTGGTTTGATTTTTTTGAGACCAGCCGAAACAAAACGCCGGCAAAACTCCGGTGAAATTTCGGAAAGGTTGCAGTTTCCGCATTCGTCACCTCAGAGATCAATCACCTGATTGTAGGCGGCAAGTGTCTTCTTTTTTGCGCAAGAAAGACAGATCGGAACGAAATATTTCCGGTAAAAATCGTTGATGTACATGACTATAGGACAACTTGCATTTTAGGCAAATTACAGAAATTAGTGTGTTTTTTCAAAATAAACAAAAAAAGACTTTCCCCGTCGGAAAAGTCCGAAACGGATATGTCCGCCCACAAACCTCGTCATGTAAAAAGGTTATATCAGACATACTGTAATGGGCAGGGACGGGATCGAACCGTCGACACCAGGATTTTCAGTCCTGTGCTCTACCAACTGAGCTACCTACCCAAAAAAGAGACGGTGTCTTCGTTTTCGGTAAAGGGCAAAAATCGAAGACATGACATATGGAACAGCTTTTGGGACGCCTAACACAATAAATTTTCAAGAAATTATAAATCGTTTCCCGTCCCTGTCAACGCCCCGATACCCATTCCCAGGAGACCTGAAAGTGAAATCTGCGCACAAAAATCGTTTTGTTTTGTATGAAGCGAGTCGGTAACCTTTTTTCGTTTTTTTACTGACAAAAATCTCATTTGACCGAAAGTCATTATGAATCGTGGTTCGTTAAATCCATTGGTTCACGTTTTTCACAAGATCACCGATTCCCGTGATCTTATACCGCAGCCGGTTGAAAATACCGTCACAATGTGACACGGGAGTCCGTTTTCCCGAAGGGTAAACGGACGCGCTCACCGGAAATTTCAATGGGTTATAGTATAAAGTGACGCTCAATCAATGGTCGGTGTGCGGCGACAAAACCAAAAAAAGGACGCGTTGAAATTCGCAAACCCTGGAGCGACATCGACAACGCCCAATACCTTCGCATGGCGTCACATCCGACGGGTCAATATTTGTGATGAAGTGGCGAGTCTCGTGAGAGAGAAGCGTGTGCGCAGCGTCGAACACCTCACGATCCACGATTCATAATGACTTCCGGTCAAATGAGATTTTTGTCAGTAAAAAAACGAAAAAAGGCTACCGACTCGCTGCATACAAAACAAAACGATTTTTGTGCGCAGATTTCACTTTCAGGTCTGGGTGTAGTAAATTCCTCTTGCGCGATTGGGTAAGTTGCGTTATATTGGTGTTTTTCCATTTTTTCTCAAAGTTGGAGCCGCCATGCAAAACGACGTTGCCAAAAAATTGTTTCTGGAACAAGCCGC
>Ga0209629_10000730_pt1 | contig 18896 bp, 18 predicted proteins | sample TergutCu122P5_FD_187286 | JGI IMG/M metagenome (GOLD analysis project Ga0209629, IMG submission 187286) | Cubitermes ugandensis P5 segment gut microbial communities from Kakamega Forest, Kenya - Cu122 P5 (SPAdes) (version 2) | ecosystem: Host-associated > Arthropoda: Insects > Digestive system...
GCGCCTCCGGCGCCGATCAGCCTGCGTCCGGCTCGGCTATCGCCGAGGCTGCGACGGCCAGTTGCCGGGCGCGAGTTTCACGCAGCGCCGGCGTTTCCAGGCTGATACGCCCCAGCGCGCCGCTGCGGTAGTCGGTCAGCAGCACGGCGGAAGCCTTTTCCCGATCAAACTCGCCGCTCCGCCCCTTGAGCAGGCAGCCGCGCTTTTTCGCCACCGCTTCGATGACGCCGACGCCATCCAGGCCGTCGACGGCGAAGCCGTAGCGGGCGGTCAACAGCGCCGGATAAGCCTCGACCAGATAATCAGCGAGAAACACCGCAACATCCTCGCCGATATAGGCATTGACGCCGACCGCATGGCTGGCGGCCAGCATCAGGCCGTCGACCGGATCGGCGATCTTCGGCCAGAGCATACCCGGCGTGTCGTAGAGGGTGAGCCGCGAACTGATGTCGATGCGCTGCTGGTTCTTGGTCACCGCTGGCTGATCGCCGACGGCGGCCACTTTTTTCTTGACCAGGGCATTCAACAACGTCGATTTGCCGACGTTGGGAATGCCCATAATCATCAGGCGCAGCGGCTTCACCGCATCGTTGCGATGCGGCGCGAGCTTTTGCGCCAGCGCCGGAATCCGGGCCACGTCGCCGGCTTTCTTGCAGGAAATGGCAACGGCCGCAACGCCCGGCTGCGCGGAGAAATGCTTCAGCCAAGCCTGGGTCGCCGCGGGGTCGGCCAGATCGGCCTTGTTCAAGAGTTTCAGGCAGGGCCGCTGGCGGAAGGCGCGCAGTTCGTGAATCAGCGGATTGCTCGACGCCGCCGGCAGACGGGCATCGAGCACCTCGACCACGACATCGGCCACGGCCAGCGTTTCCGCCGCTTTCTTGCGGGCCGAGGTCATGTGCCCCGGAAACCATTGAATCGACATGTTCAGCCGCCCGTCACCGGCGGGAAAAAAGCCACCTCGTCGCCCTCGCCGAGCGGCGTAGCGAACCCGGCCATGTCCTGATTGACGGCGCAGCGCAGATTTTTGGCGCTGGCCAGCCTGTCGCGCCCCTGGCCGACCAGCCAGTCGCGCAACTGGCCGACGGTGGCAACGCCGGCCGGCAGTTCGAGGCTTTCGCCGGAACGACCGAGCGCTTCGCGCAGGCCGGCGAAATACAGCACCTTGATCTTCATGACAGCAGTTCCGAGAAAGGCGCGAAGGACACCGTATCGCCGCGCTGGACGGCCTGTTCCGGCCGCAGCAGCACCAGGCCATCGCCCCAGCACAGCGAGGAAACGACGCCAGCGCCCTGGTTGGAGAACAATTCGACGCCGCCGTCATCGGTCATCCGGCCGCGCAGGAATTCGGCTCTGGAATCCGGGCGCGGCCAGTCGAACTCGGCGCGCAGTGGAAAGCGGCGCGGCGCCACGTCGGCCACACCCTGCAAGCGCAGGATGAAGGGCCGGACCAGAACCAGAAAAGTGACCATCGCCGACACCGGGTTGCCCGGCAGGCCGATGAACCACGCCTTGCCGCCATCGTTGCGATTGATTTCGCCGAAGGCCAGCGGCTTGCCCGGCTTGATGGCGATCTTCCACAAATCGAGCCGGCCTTCGGCCTCGACCGCCGGTTTGACGTGATCCTCCTCGCCGACCGAAACGCCGCCGCTGGTGACGATCAGGTCGTTGTCGGCGGCAGCCTTGCGCAAGGCTTCGCGGGTCGCCGCCAGATTGTCCGCCACCGCGCCGAGATCGCGCACCTCGCAACCCAGCCCTTCGAGCAGCGCCCGGATGGCGTAGCGGTTGGAATTGTAGATGCCGCCCGGCGGCAGCGGCTCGCCCGGCTGCACCAATTCGTCGCCGGTAAAGAAAACGCCGACGCGCAAGCGGCGACGAACCGGCAATTCCGGCAGCCCCGCCGAGGCGGCTAGGGCAATGTCCTGCGGCCGCAGCCGGATGCCGGCCTGAAGAATCTCGGCCCCGATGGCAATGTCCTCGCCGGCGCGGCGGATATTCTCGCCCGGCCGCGGCACATGATTGACCACCACCGCATCGCCATTTGCCACGCAGCGCTCCTGCATGACCACGGCATCCACGCCGGGCGGCACGGGAGCGCCGGTGAAAATACGGGCGGTTGTGCCAGGCTGCAAGACGCTGCCGACCTGACCGGCGGCAATGCGCTGGCTGACCGGCAGGCAGACTCCGGCAGCGGCGACATCGGCCAGGCGCACCGCGTAACCATCCATCGCCGAATTATCGAGCGGCGGCGAAGCCACGGTGGAATATTGCGCCGCCGCCAGCACGCGGCCAGCGGCGGCGGTCAGCGGCAGACTGCGGGTTTCCGCCACCGGCTGCGCCGCGGCCAGCAGGCGCTCGAAAGCGTGTTCAAAAGTCAGCATGAAGACTCCTGTAAAATTGAGCAGGCAAGGTGCGATAAAAAATCAGGCAGCACGCAGCAAAGGATAAAGGGAAGGCGAACAAGGTATCTGGGGACATATCAACGGTTGCCAAATTTGGCCAGCGGCAAAGCCATCCGGCTTGAGCAACACTTTCTCAGGCGCCACCCTGTTTTTTCTCACGCGCCCTCTTGGCGCGAAACACCCGCATTCGCCAACGGAACAGGCCAATTGCGTAGCGGATGTTGTAACCCGCCAGCAGGCCAAAGGCAAGCAGGGTGAAGGGGTTTTGGGCAAACTCCATTGAACTGCGCTCGAGGCCCGGCGCGAGAACGAAAACCTCGACGACGCGAAAAACGATGCGCACCAAAAACAGCAGCAACAGCGCGATACCGAGATGGACATTGGGCGTGTAAAAAAGCCCCTGGCCGGGAATCGTCTCGAATTTTGTCCGCTTGAGGCCCACCCCGCCCAGCGCCGCGCCGCCGCAAAGCGCGACGGCAAACCACAGCAAATTCAGCGGGTGGCGCAACGATGCGTATGCCACCAGAATGACCAGCGCCGGATAGAGGGTCAGCGTGATCGGCGCCCGGTACTTTGACAAGCGCTGCCGCTTGAGCAAACGCTGGCAACGGGCGTAGACGCGCCAGGCGACCAGCGCCCCGAGTGAAGCGTAGCCGGCGATGGGGACTATGGGGTGCATTGTTACAGCCTAAGTGGCAACCTCGGCGACCCGCAGCGTCAGCGTACCCATCACGAAATCGGCGATGCGCTCGATGTCGTCGAGCGGCAGACAGGGCAGCGTGGTATCGAGGGCGGCGTTGGTGGCCACAGCCACGATGTCGCAGCGCTCGGGAAAGAGCGGCGGTTTGCCGGTCTCGGGCCGATAGACTTCCAGTTTCGGCACCGGCTCCTGCTTGAAGCCCTCGACCAGCACCAGATCGCAGGGGGCCAGGCGGCCGAGCAGCTCGTCAAGGCCCATCTCGCCGCCAGCACGATTCTCGTGCATCAACGCCCAGCGGTCGTTGCAAGCGAGCAGCACTTCGCTCGCCCCGGCTTCGCGGTGGCGGTAGGAATCCTTGCCCGGACGATCCATGTCGAAACCGTGATGGGCGTGCTTGATGACGGAAACCTTGAGGCCGCGCGCGGTGAGACAGGGAATCAGTTTTTCCAGCAGCGTGGTCTTGCCGGAGCCGGAATAGCCGGCGATGCCAAAAACTTTCATGGCGGCATTCTACACATCGTCCCCCTGAAAGGGATTTTGCTGTGGCGGTTGCACTACGGGGTTGTATCCTGATGCGGATTTTCCGAATCGGCAGCGTAATCCATCCGCTATGGGATAGCGCTGGCGCGGCGCTCGTCGGCGGGCGATGGAACCCGGCGCATCCCGATACGGCCAGGATTGTCTGTTCAGAAACCAGAAACGCGATATGGGATCGACGTTTTTCGAGAGGGACGGCTGAGATGGGCGAAGGTCAAATGGGAAATCTGGGTTCAACAAACCTGGCCACCGCCCTCATCGCCCTGGCGCTGTGGGGCGCGACACTCGACCTCACTCTCGGCATGGGCGGACTGATGCTGCTCGGCGGCCTGTCGGCGCTGACGGTCATCGACAGGATAGTCGTCAGAAAGTCAGCAAGAGCCGATCTTGCACCTCATGATCCTCAAGGCTCAAACCATCCATCTGGAATCGTTTCAGCATCGAGCGGCCCACGCTTACAAAAACCTCGCGTTCAAATAGGCTATCCGGGATCGGAACATCACATACCTTGCGCCCGGAATATTTCGTACCGTCGATGCTCAACGCAACGTATACGCCTCTGGCCTTGCACGCGGCGATGGAATCAAAAAGGCGCCGCAGCGAGAACGCTTGAGCGCCATACAGAATGGCTTGACTATCAGCGTAAGGAGGGTCGCAGTAGATCAAGTCTGCCGGCTGCGCGCGGCTCATCGCCTCGGTAAAGTCAAGATGCAGGAAGCGCGTACCCCGTGTCCTTGCATGCCAGATATCCACTCGCTTCTCAAAACTTTCGGGCGGCACCGGGTCATGCGCTCCAACCGGAGTACTCATGAATCCGTCGTTCTTGCGGAACCGAACGACTCCGCCATAGCAAGCCCGGCAGAGGAAAAGAAGGTCAGCGCCGTTCGGTCGCGCGTTGTAGCTTGCCAGCACGCGCTCATAGGCTCCCTTCTTGCCAAGCTGCGCGATCAGGGCATGACGTTCCGCATACTGTCGCTTGAGCGCGTCCTTGTCGCCATGAAGGGTTTGCCAAATTTCAACCAATGGCGCGAACGTATCGCTTGCCACTGCGCTCCGTGGGGCCAGAACGCCCAAGACCCCGCCACTACCCAAAAACGGCTCGAAGTAGGTGCCAAACTGCTTCGGGAAGTGGGCAATGATGGCATCGGCCTGTTTCTGCTTGTTGCCCACCCATTTCAGGAGCTGCGTGCGAAATGACCGGCCCCCGCCGGAAGCAGGCAAGGGAGCTTCCTCAAGATTGAACAACTCAGTTTGTCGTTGAAAGGCGGTATCGAGCATAGAGAGGTCAGTCCGTGATCTTCCCTTGATCTTAGCATTCTAATTTTGAATATTCAAATATCGAATTTACATTGCTGAACATGAAAAAAACTCGTCTCGCTACACTGCTACGACAGATCCGTCTGGATGCCAACCTCACCCAGTCGCAGCTTGCCGAAAAAATCGGGCAGACCCAGTCTTATGTATCCAAATACGAAAACGGTGAGCAGCGGCTCGACCTGATCGAGTTGGAAGTCGTATGCGAAGCAGTAGGCATCTCGTTGCCCAATTTCGTGGAACGCTATCTTGAAAGCTGACGCTCGATTTCTCACGCAGCCCAAGGAATTCTGGGCAAATGTCCGCACAATCAGCCAGGAAACCGGCTACGCCAAACGCGGTGTCATCAAAACTCCATCACTGAAAGCCATTCGGCAGAAATTTGACAAATTGGGCCTTTCCACCTCCCATATTGCGGGAGAAGACGGCGCGTTGACCGATTTCGGCCAGAGCTTGTTCAATTACTTTACTTTCCGCGCCGCGGTGCTCAATGACACCGTGGAAGGGTATTTTATGCAAAAAGATTCAGCCGAGCTTGAGTTCAATCGACTCAGAAAGGAACTGAATCCACGCTGCCCCTTGCCAATGAACAAGCAAACAGGGGAGAAGAAAAACCACGCCTTCCTGACCGGCATGGTCAACATGCTGGTGGAGGCGAATATCGGTGGCGCTCCATGTGATTACGATCCGCGCAGCCTGACCACCATAACGCACGACTCGATGCCGCTACGCACCCTCTCAAGACGCGTGGATGGTGCATTCCCATCCGTCGTCAATCCCATTGCCATCTGGGAAATCAAGGAGTACTACTATACCAAGACGTTCGGCAGCCGCGTGGCGGATGGTGTATACGAAACCTTGCTGGATGGCATGGAACTGGAGGAGCTTGAAATCGCCGCCCGGCGCAAGGTTCAGCACATCCTTTTCATAGACGACCACTTCACTTGGTGGAAATGCGGACGCTCATACCTGTGCCGCATGATCGACATGCTTCACATGGGCTACGTTGATGAGATCGTATTTGGCCGTGAGGTAATCACGCGCCTTCCTGCGCTGGCGAAGGAATGGAAAGCCGTGTACGACGCACTCCAAAGCTGACGCCATTTTCATGGCTCGGCGCTGATTCCATGAGCATTCTGCGGGTAATATTGCTGAGTCTCGACTCTTGATGCTCACCACACCCGCCCCGGCCACTTTGGCGTATTCGCCAAGGCGTCAAAAACCGTATCCGCCGAAACCAGCGGCAAGCTTTTGGTGATGGCTGTTGCACCGAGCAGGCGGTCGAAGGGATCGCGATGCTCCCAGTCCAGCGTCGCGGCAAGCAAACTCGCCCTGGGCGACAACTCCAGCAGCCGCCCGCCCTGCTCCCCAGCCAAGGCAATCAGGTCGGGCAGCAAAGGCCGCATTTCCGGCCATTTGCCCAAACGCGCCTTTTGCCCGATCTCGAACAGGCTGACCGCGCTGATGAACACCGTCTCTGCCTGTTCCATCGCGGCAATGGCCGCGGCAGACAGCCGCGTATCGCCCGTGAGCGACCACGCCCAGGCGTGGGTGTCGAGCAAGACGGATTTCATTCGGCGCCTTCCCAAAGCGCCAATTCATCTTCGGGCATCGGCGCCAGAAAATCCGGCCCGGCTCCGGCCAGCTTGCTTTTGAGCAAACCAATCGTGAAGCGCTTGGGAGTGATCGGAACAATTTTGACCACCGGCTGTTTACCCTTGGCGATGACCACTTCTTCTCCCGCCAGAGCGGCTTCGATCAGCTTGGAGAGGTTGGTTTTTGCGGCGTGAATGGTCGTTTGCATGGGACGCTCTGATTGGCTAAGTTACCTGGCTAAACATATCCAATCGAGCGGGGCGTGTCCAGTGTTCTGCCCCGCAAATAGCCTGCCGCCCAACACCACCCCTTTTCATACCGCGCCAACCCCATCAGCGTCACCCTGCAAAAACCGGGGCGAAGCCGCCGCCGGGGGTGCGGAAGTTGGTGGTTTGCCCCTGGTACAGGCGGGCGGCGAATAACTGGACGCGGCCTTGATAAACGTAGGCGCGGAAATCGGCTTTCATCGTTTGCGGCTCGCCATTGACCGATACCGGATGCTCCGAGGGCGGCGCGATTTGCTGGGCGATGTAGCCGCCTTGCAGAATCTCTTCGAACACGCGCTTGGTCAGTTTGTCGCCGCGATAGGCGGCGCGGCTGCCGAAGCCGGCGGCGGGCTTGAAGAACCAGCGTTTGCGCTCGGCCCAGAAACGTTCGCCCTCCTCCGTTCGCACCATGACCGTGCGCGGCACGCCGGCCAGCAGGGTGGCGCGAGTGGCTGGCGATAGGCCGAATTCATCGAGCATGGCCGGGTCGGATAGCAGCGTCAGGTTGCGCTTGTCGGCATAGAGCGCGTGGGCGAAGGGGTGCGGCGTGACGACTACGCCGCCGGCGGTGAATACGGCGCGCAGGGCGGCGTTGGCCGGGGTGTCGAGGGAGAAATCGGTGAGCCGGTTGTAGATCAGGTCCACCGTTTCGCCCTGGTGCAGCAAGCGGTCGCCGACCTGGGTGAAATCGGCCGGATCGGCGATGACCGCGGCGATGCCGTGGCGCTCGAAAAGGCGGCGGAATAGCTCGAACTCCGGCACCAGATATTGTTGCGCCGGGTTTTCGTCGACGATGGCGATGCGTTTCAGCGGCACATCGCCGCGCGACAAGCGCCATTCTTCGCGGAACATGGCGACGAAATCCGCCTCGGTACGCGCGGCGTCGTCCAGCGCGCCGTGCGCCCGCAGCAGGCAGGTGTTGAGCAGGCCGCCGCCGGCGTTGGTGTTGATTTCGATCAGCCGCGGCTGGTTGTCGACCAGGTGAAAGTCGTAGCCGAAGAAAACGCTGCGCGCCGGTAGCTCGCCTCCCGCGCCGGGCGACGCCCAGGCCAATACGCGGTGGCGGTATTCGGGTAACGCGATGACGCTTTCGATGGCCGTTACCAGGTCGCGCATGGCGGTCAGCGTGGTTTCCGGCAAGGCGATCGCCGCTTGCGAAAAGAGCGACGGATGACTGACGGCCAGCGTATCGAGATCGAGGCCGGCCCCGTCGGCCAGCGCGCTTGCCAGGGCGGCGCGGTCAAACACGGGCGTTCCTCTCGGCAAAGAAATTGAGCACTTCGGCTAGCTCCTTGGTTCGTTTCATCGGCGGCAGACTTTGCCACACGCGGCGGCCATAGGGCTTGGACAGCAGCCGGGGGTCGCAGATCATCAGCACGCCGCGATCCTGCTCGTCGCGGATCAGCCGACCCGCGCCCTGCTTCACATTGATGACGGCGCGCGGCAACTGGTATTCCATGAAGGCGTTGCGGCCCTGGCGCTGCATTTGCTCGATGCGCGCCGCCAGCACCGGGTCGTCGGGCGGGGCGAAGGGAATTTTGTCGATGACGACCAAGGAGAGCGCCTCGCCGCGCACATCGACGCCTTCCCAGAAGCTCTGGCTGCCGACCAGGATGGCGTTGCCGAGATGGCGAAAGCGCCGCAGCAACTCGTTCTTGCCGCCCTCGCCCTGCAACAAGAGCGGCATATCGACGCCGGCCTCGGCGAGGCGCTCCTGCAACAGTTCGTGCGTGCGACGCATGGCCCGCAGGCTGGTGCACAGAAAAAACGCGCCGCCGCCGGCCGCCAGCACGGCGGGAAAAGCGGCCTCGACCACGGCCTCGGTATAGCCGTAGGAATTCGGCTCCGGCATGCCCAGCGGCGCGTACAGCACGGCCTGGCTGGCAAAGTCGAAAGGGCTTTGCCAGCAGGCCGATTCCGGCTCGCCGAGGCCGAGTTCGGCGCAGTAATGGTGAAACTTGCCCTGTACCGCCAGCGTTGCCGAGGTAAAAATCCAGGCGCGTGGATGGCCGCCCATCTGTTTCTGAAAAATCTCGGCGACATCGAGCGGCGTCGTGTTCAGTTGCAGCGAATGGGTGAAGGCCTCGGCCCAGCGCACCGTGCCGTCCTCGCCCGGATTGCGCCAGGCGGCCAGAGCTTGCGCCAGATCGCCGGCCCGCTGCCAGCATTTTTCCAGGCCCTCGGCCCGCTCGGCCTGCGTTTCGAGCAGGGCGGCGAAGGCGGTGACCTCGTCCTCCAGCGCCTTCAGCGCCGGGGCGAATTCCGGCTTCTCCTGCAACGGCCCCCAGGAAAAACGGCCGGTGTCGATGCCGACCGCCAGGCGCAAATCCTTGGCCGCCTTCTCCAGTTGCCGCGCCGCCGTTTGCAGTTGCGTGCAGTCGCGGGCATGGGTCAGGCCCTCGGCGCGGGCGTCGCGAGCCAGATCGACGACCTGTGCCGTCGACACGCTATCGCCAAAGAACAGGGTCGCCACTTCCGGCAACTGGTGGGCCTCGTCGAAAATCACCGTGTTGCAGGCCGGCAGCAGTTCGGCCATGCCTTCGTCGCGCAGCATGACATCGGCAAAGAACAGGTGATGATTGACCACCACCAGATCGGCGGCCATCGCCTCGCGCCGCGCCTGCATCACGAAACAGTCCTTGTAATTCGGGCAATCCTGGCCGAGACAATTCTCGCGCGTCGAGGCGACGTGGTTCCACACCGGCGAACTCTCGTTCACCTCCAGGCATTCGGCCTTGTCGCCGGTTTTCGTGACCTTGGCGAAGACGGCGATGCGGCGGGCGTCAGCGGCCTCCTCGCGGCTCAAGAAACGACCGTCGGCCAGCGCCTGTTCGAGGTGGTAGGGACAAACGTAATTGGCCCGCCCCTTCAACAGCGCGATCTTGACCGGCGCTTTCAGCGCTTCGCGCACCATCGGCAGATCCTTGTTGAACAACTGATCCTGCAAGGTCTTGGTGCCGGTCGACACGATCACCTTGCCGTTTGAGCGCAAGGCCGGCACCAGATAGGCGAAGGTCTTGCCCGTACCGGTGCCGGCCTCGGCGATGAATACCGAACAGCGGTCGATGGCGGCGGCGATGCGTTCGGCCATCTCGACCTGCTGCTGGCGCACGCGATAGCCGTCGATGGCACCGGCCAGCGGCCCGGCGGGAGAGAAAATTTCCGAGAGGGAGAGCAAGGGAAAAGCCTGAAAAAACCGGGCAGATTCTAGCAGATGCCGGGTTCCCTTCCCCCGCTGGCATAGTTATCCACGCATCTCCAATGTCATAGGTCGTGGTGAGCGCAGCGAACCGCGACTGTACGGTGCGGCGCTGTATCGGTTGGCGAGCCATTTTGTCGCGGTTCGCTGCGCTCACCACGACCTATGCGAAAGCGCGGCATAATGCGGCCCGTCATGCCTGATTCCGGTTACATCGCCCTGTTTCTCGTTGGTCTGCTCGGCGGCGCGCATTGCGTTGGCATGTGCGGCGGCATTGTCGGCGCGTTGTCGTTTGGCGCGCCGGGGCGCTGGCGGCTGCATCTGGCCTACAACGGCGGGCGCATCGTCTCGTATGCCGCGGCCGGGGCCGTGGCCGGCGCGTTGGGGGCGGTCAGTCTCGGTCTGGATGGGCAACTGCCGATCCGCCTGGCGCTGTACCTGCTGGCCAACCTGATGCTGGTGGCGCTCGGCCTTTATCTGCTCGGCGTGACCCGCGCCCTGGCGTTGACCGAGCGGGCCGGCCAGCGGCTGTGGCGGCGCATTCAGCCGCTGACGCGACGCTTTCTGCCGGCGCGCACGGTGGCCCAGGCTTTTCCGCTCGGCCTGTTGTGGGGCTGGCTGCCTTGCGGTCTGGTCTATAGCGCCCTGGCCAGCGCCTTGACGGCGGGTTCGGCCGGGCGCGGCGCCTTGTTGATGCTCTGCTTTGGCCTGGGCACCTTGCCCAATTTGCTGTTGGCCGGAATGCTGCTCGCCCGGCTCAACGAATTCGTCCGCCGGCCCGTGGTGCGAACTTTATCCGGTTTGCTGGTTCTCAGTTTCGGACTATATGGATTGTTTGCCTTGCTGCGTTTCCAGGAAATTCTGCCGTGAATGCTCCCGCCCCTCCCGGCCGGGTCGTCGAATTCGCCATCGCCGGCATGACCTGCGCCGCCTGCTCGGCGCGGCTGGAGAAGGTGCTCAACCGCCAGCCGGGCATCCATGCCAACGTCAATCTGGCCGCCGAGCGGGCGCGCGTTCGTCTCGATGACGGCGTTGCCGCCGAGGCGGTGATCGCCGCCGTGGTCAAAGCCGGTTTCACGGCCAGCCCGGTCGACGCCGGCACGCGCGAGCGGGAGAAGCGGGCGAAAGCCATCGCTTATCGGCAGGAGAGCCGGCGCTTCTGGATCGCCGTGGCGCTGACCCTGCCGCTGGTCGGCCAGATGCTATTCATGTTTGGCGAGCACGGCCACCAAGATGGAGTAATGCGTGAATTGCCGCGCTGGCTGCAACTCTTGCTGGCGACGCCGGTGCAGTTCTGGATCGGCTGGCGTTTTTACGATGGCGCGTGGAAGGCGCTGCGTAGCGGCGGGGCCAACATGGATGTGCTGGTGGCGCTGGGCACCAGCATGGCCTGGGGGTTTTCGGCAGTGGTCACGGTGTTCTCGCTCGATCAGCACGTCTATTTCGAGGGCGGCGCGGCGGTGATTACCCTGGTGCTGCTCGGCAAGTTGCTCGAAGCGCGGGCCAAGGCGCGAACTTCGGAGGCCATTGAGACACTGATCCGACTGCAACCGAAAACGGCGCGCGTCGAACGCGATGGCGAATTTGGCCGCGAATGGGTCGAAATGGCGGTCGACAGCCTGATGCCGGGCGATGTTTTTCTCGTGCGTCCGGGCGAGAGCGTGCCGGTCGATGGTGAGGTGCTCGACGGCCAGTCGCGCGTCGACGAGGCGATGTTGACCGGCGAGAGCATGCCGGTCGGCAAGACGGCAGGCGACCGCGTTTTCGCCGCCACGGTCAATGCTCAGGGGGCGTTGCGTTGCCGGGCCACGGGCGTCGGCGAGCAGACGCTGCTGGCCGGCATCATCCGCCTGGTCGGCGAGGCGCAGGGTTCCAAAGCGCCGGTGCAGCGGCTGGCCGACCGTATCTCCGGCATTTTCGTGCCGGTGGTCTGCCTCATCGCGCTGGCGACCCTGCTCGGCTGGTGGTGGCATGGCGGCGATTTTGCCGTCGCCCTGGTCAATGCCGTCGCCGTGCTGGTCATCGCCTGCCCGTGCGCGCTCGGTCTGGCGACGCCGACGGCGATCATGGTCGGCACCGGCCAGGGGGCGCGGGCCGGCATTCTGGTGCGCAACGCCGAGGCGCTGGAGCGGGCCGAGAAAATTTCCGTGCTGGCGGTGGACAAGACCGGCACGCTGACGCAGGGCCTGCCGACACTGACCGACGTGGTCGCTCGCGGCGCGACGCGCGACGAGGCGCTTGCTCTGGCGGCGGCGCTGGAGCAGCGTTCCGAACACCCGCTGGCGCGGGCCATCGTCGCCGCCGCCGGTTCCGTTGAGCCAGCGCCCGTTGACACATTCAGCGCCCTGCCCGGCCACGGTATCGAAGGCACGGTCGCCGGTCGCCGTTTGCGCCTCGGTTCGCCCGACTGGCTCGGCGTCGCCGCCGATGAAGCGGTGTTGGCGCTGCAACGGGCCGGCAAGACGGTGGTTGCTTTGGTAGCGAACGACACGGCGGGCGACAAGCTGCTGGCCCTGTTCGCCATCGCCGACGCCCTGCGCCCGACCTCACGGGCCGCGGTGGCACGTTTGCGCCAGCGCGGCGTGCGCGTCGTCATGCTGACCGGGGACAACGCCGCGACGGCCGCCGCGATTGCTGCCGAGGCCGGCATTGCCGAATTCCGCGCCGGCATCCTGCCCGGCGACAAGGCGGCGGCGGTGGCCGAGTTGAAGCAAGGCGGGGAACAGGGCAAAACCTGGGTCGGCATGGTCGGCGACGGCATCAACGACGCGCCGGCGCTGGCCGCGGCGGATGTCGGCTTCGCCATCGGCGCCGGTTCCGACGCGGCGATCGAGGCGGCCGACCTGACCTTGATCCGCAGCGACCTGCTGGCGGCGGCCGACGCCATCGACCTGTCGGCGGCGACGCTGGCCAAGATTCGGCAGAATTTGTTCTTCGCCTTCATCTATAATGTACTTGGCATCCCCTTGGCGGCGTTGGGGTTTCTCAACCCGGTCGTGGCCGGCGCGGCGATGGCGCTGAGTTCGGTATCGGTGGTTTCCAATTCGTTATTGCTCAAGCGCTGGCGGCCGCATGCCGAGGACTGAGTGAGGAGGAGGCGATGAACAATGGCAGGAGCAAGGGCGGCAAGGCCGTTGCGTCGACAATGGACCCGGCGGCATTGGCAGCCGCCGAGGCGGCCAAGGTTGGTCTCTATATCCAGCAGGACGGATTGTTTCGTTATGTCAATCCCTTCCTGGCGCGTCAGTTCGGCTATGACGTCGACGAACTGATCGGCCAGTGCGGGCCGCTCGACCTGCTTCTGGCCGATGCCGAATCCTTTCGCCTGAAGGCGCGCGGCGGCGCTGGCGCGGAAATCGGCGCGCCCGTTTGCGAAACCGTCGCCCGGCATCGGGACGGTTCGACGTTTCCGGTGCGCATCGTCGGCGCGCCGCTGACGATCGACGGCCAGCCGGCAACGGCCGGCACGGTGTTCGACCTGAGCGCGCAGCGGGCCGCCGAGAGCAGGATTCGGGAACTGGCCGATTTCGACGCGCTGACCGGCCTGCCCAACCGTCGCCTGCTGCTCGATCGCCTGCTGCAACTGATCGCCGGCGCGGAGCGGGAGGAAGCGCCGTTTGCCCTGCTCTGTCTCGATCTCGACAACTTCAAGCGGATCAACGAATCACTGGGCCACAGCGTCGGCGACGAATTGCTGTGCGCGGTTGCCCGTCGCCTCGGCAGCGCAACGCGGCGGATCGATACCCTGGCCCGCCTCGGTGGTGACGAGTTCATCCTGGTCATGCCGGGCGCCAATGCCGCCGGCGCCGCCGATCTCGCCCGCCGTTTGCTCGATGCCTGCAATACGCCGTTCACCATCGCCGGCCACGATCTGACGGTGACGCCATCGCTGGGCGTGACCACCTATCCGCAAGATGGCAAGGATATCGAAACCCTGCTGCGCAACGCCGACGTGGCGATGTACAAGGCCAAGGAACAGGGGCGCAACACCTTCCAGTTTTATACCGTCGAAATGAATACCGCGACTTTCGAGCGTCTGATGCTCGAAAGCAGCCTGCGCCGGGCCATCCGCAATGGCGAACTGACGCTGCATTACCAGCCGCTGATCGATCTCGGCAGCGGCCGCATCATCGGCGTCGAGGCGCTGGTGCGCTGGCATCATCCCGATCTCGGGCTGGTCATGCCGGATCGCTTCATCCACGTCGCCGAAGAAACCGGCCTCATCAACCCGCTCGGCGATTGGGTGCTGGGCGAGGCTTGCCGTCAGGCGCAAGCCTGGATCGACAATGGCCTGCCGCCGCTGGTCATGGCCGTCAACGTCGCCCCGGAGCAATTTCGCCAGGCCGGCTTCGTCGCCGCCGTGGCCGGCGCGCTGGCCGGTTCCGGCCTCGATCCGACGCTGCTCGAACTGGAAGTGACCGAGCGCACGGTGATGACCGGCGCCGAGATCAATATCGGCACCCTGGCCGCCCTGCACCGGATGGGCGTCAAATTGTCCCTCGACGACTTCGGCACCGGCTATTCTTCGCTGGCCTACCTGAAGCGCTTCCCGGTCGGCAAGCTGAAAATCGACCGCTCCTTCGTCCGCGATCTGGAACTCGACCCCGACGATCAGGCGATTGCCTCGACCATCGTCAACATGGGGCGCAGCCTGCGTCTGGCGGTGCTGGCCGAGGGCGTCGAGACCCGCGAGCAACTGGCCCTGCTGCGGGCAATGGATTGCACCATGGCGCAGGGCTATTTTTTCAGCCGCCCCCTGCCCGGCGAGGAAATCATCGAATTGCTGCATCGGCAGCCTTTTTTATCCAAGGAATGAAACATGGAAGAAACCGTCATCCAAATCGGCGGCATGACCTGTCAGGGTTGCGTCAGCAATATCACCGGCATCCTGGCCGCGCTGCCCGGCGTCGCCTCGACCACCGTCTCGCTCGCCGAGGGCGCGGCGCAGGTGCGCTTCGACCCCAGCGTGGTCGCCCGCCCCGCCCTGCTGGCGGCGGTCGAGGAGGCCGGCTTTGATGCCGCTTGAGGATCTGACGGTGAACACGACTGCGCCCGCGCCGGCCGCCCCAGCCACCCCACCCCGGTTGACCCGGTTGTCGCATGGCGGCGGCTGCGGCTGCAAGATCGCTCCGGCAGTGCTGGAAAAAATCCTCGCCGGCCTGCCGCCCGGCATCGTCCCGCCGCAATTGCTGGTCGGCTCCGAGACCGCCGACGATGCGGCGGTCTACCAGATCAACGCGCAACAGGCCATCGTCGCCACCACCGATTTCTTCATGCCGATCGTCGACGACCCGCATGATTTCGGCCGCATCGCCGCCGCCAACGCCATTTCCGACATCTACGCCATGGGCGGCGCGCCGCTGTTCGCGCTGGCCCTGGTCGGCATGCCGGTCAATGTGCTGCCGCTTGAAACCATCGGCGGCATTCTCGAAGGCGGCGCCGTGGTCTGCCGCCAGGCCGGCATTCCCGTCGCCGGCGGCCATACCATTGATTCCGTCGAACCGATCTACGGCCTCGTCGTCATCGGCCTCGTCAATCCCCAGCATCTCAAGCGCAATTCCACCGCCCGCCCCGGCGACCGGCTGATTCTCGGCAAGGCGCTCGGCGTCGGCGTCTACAGCGCGGCGCTGAAAAAAGACAAACTGCATGCCACCGACTACGAAGCCATGATCGCCAGCACCACCCAGCTCAACACGCCGGGGCCGGTACTCGCCTGTCTCGACGGCGTTCATGCCATCACCGACGTTACCGGCTTCGGCGTGCTCGGCCATCTGGCGGAAATCTGCAAGGGCAGCCACGTTGCCGCCCGCCTCTCTTTCGCCGATCTGCCGCTGCTGCCGCGCGCGGCCGAACTGGTCGAAGCCGGCTGCAAAACCGGCGCTTCAGAGCGCAACTGGGCCAGCTACGGCCATCTCGTCCGCCTCGGCGCTGGTCTTGGCGACAGCGCCCGAACGCTCTTGACCGACCCGCAAACCTCCGGCGGCCTACTCGTCTCCTGCGCCCCGGAAGCGGTCACCGACGTGCTGTCGATCTTCCTGCAACAGGGCTTCACCCATGTCTCGGTCATCGGCGAAATCGTCGCCGGCAAGCCGGGCATCGAGGTGGCCTGAGCGGCCCGGCCGCCTGCCTCCCGATTCCATTTCCAAATCAACCGATGACTTTGTCGGCTTCGCTTGCCGTGCAACCGTACTGTCTCTCGCTTCGCCTTCGCGTCCTCGGCTGATTTAAAAATGGAATGAAACCCTTCCTCGCGATCAGCGATCGGCGAAGGGTTTTTTCTTGAATTTGCGCTCGCCGCCCGTATTTGGGTGAACATCGGGCCGGCCGTCGTCGGGCCGCAGGTTGATCGGCACGCCGCGCACGCGGGTGCGTTTCAAGGCGTTGGCCGCTTCGGGCGGCATGCCGGCGGGCAATTCGACCGTGCTCGATTCGTCGTAGAGGCCGATGCGGCCGATGAAGCGGCTGTCGATTCCGGCTTCGTTGGCGATGGCGCCGACGATGTCCTTGACCTGCACACCATGGTCGCGGCCAACATCGATGCGGTAGCGCACCATGTCGCCGCTGGCCGGCGGGCGGCGCGGCTTGTCCTCGAAGCGCGGGCGCTCGCCGCGTGGCTCGAAGCGGGGTTGGTTGTCGCGACCCTCGAAACGCGGCCGTTCGCCGCGATTGTCGGAACGCGGCTTGTTCTCGCGTTCGGCAAAACCGGGCGGGCGGCGGTCGTCGCGGAAAGCCGGACGCGAGTTGGCGTGGCTGGCCGGGTCTTCGCCGGCGATCTGGAGCGGTTTGCCTTCCTGCGCCATCATCGCCAGCGCGGCGGCGATTTCCTCGGCGCTGACATCTTGCTCCTCGGCGATTTGCGAAACGATGTTGGCGAAGAAATCCAGCCCTTCGGCGCCCAGCACTTCGGCGACTTTTTCCTTGAAGGCGGCGACCCGCCTGTTGGTCACGTCGGCGCGCGAGGGCAGCGTCAGCGGCGCGATCGGCTGCCGGGTGGCGCGCTCGATGGTGCGCAACATGCGAATCTCGCGCGGTGCGACGAAGAGAATGGCGTTGCCGGCGCGCCCGGCGCGGCCGGTGCGGCCAATGCGGTGCACGTAGGCTTCGGTGTCGTAGGGAATGTCGTAATTGACCACGTGGCTGATGCGCGATACGTCGATGCCGCGCGCGGCCACGTCGGTGGCGATGACGATGTCAAGGGCGCCGGATTTCAACTGCTCGATGACGCGCTCGCGCATCTGCTGGTTGAGATCGCCGTTCAGCGCGGCGGCGGCGTAGCCGCGGGCGGCCAGTTTGTCGGCCAGTTCGACGGTGGCCGTCTTGGTGCGCACGAAGATGATGGCGGCGTCGAAATCATCCTCGACTTCGAGAATGCGGGTCAGCGCGTCGAGCTTGTGCAGGCCGGAAACCTGCCAATAAACCTGGCGAATGGCGGCGACGGTGGCGGTGGCCGACTTGATTCTGACTTCCTTCGGCTCGACCAGATATTTCTGCGCCACGCGGCGGATCGGCTCCGGCATCGTCGCCGAGAACAGCGCGGTCTGGTGCTGTTCCGGCGTGTGTTCGAGAATCCACTCGACATCGTCGATGAAACCCATGCGCAGCATTTCGTCGGCTTCGTCGAGCACCAGGGTCTTGAGATGGTCGAGATTGAGCGTCTGCCGCTCCAGGTGGTCCATGACCCGGCCCGGCGTACCGACGACGACATGCGCGCCGCGCGCCAACTGCTTCAACTGGATGGTGTAACTCTGGCCGCCGTAAATCGGCAGCACGTGGAAGCCGGGCAGATTGCGCGCATAGCTTTGCAGCGCCTCGGCCACCTGAATCGCCAGTTCGCGCGTCGGCGTCAGAATCAGCGCCTGCGGCTTCATCAACTTGGCATCGATGCTTTCCATCAAGGGCAGCGCAAAGGCGGCGGTCTTGCCGGTGCCGGTCTGGGCCATGCCGATGATGTCATGCCCCTCGCGCAGGAGCGGAATGCACTGGGCCTGGATCGGCGAAGGCGTCTCGTAGCCGATTTCGGCCAGGGTTTTGAGGAGGGACTGGCTCAAGCCGAGATCGGCAAAGCTGTCGACGGAAGTCGTCATGGTGTTGTTTCCTTTTCCCGTCGCGCTCACGCCTTGTTATGACGCGGGCGACGGATTGGCCCGCTGGCGGGCGACCTGAGTAACCCCGACGCAGCCTTGCCGGGGGAATGATTCCATTTCCCAATCAACCGATGACTTTGTCGGCTTCGCTTGCCGTACAACCGTACTGTCTGCGCTTCGCCTTCGCGTCCTCGGCTGATTTGAAAACGGAATGAATCAATGGGGTGAATCCTGCACAAAAACCTGATGAAACCGGCGGCTGCTCGGAATGACTGTGGGCGAACCATCACGCATTGAACTGATTATTATACCTTTTTTCATTGCGCTCGGCAATTTGAGCAGGTTCGCCAACCATGGCGTCTACAATCAACGTTTCGCCCGACATTCCCTCCGGGACGATCATCTTGGCAAACGACCCGCGCGCTTCCAATTTCATCCTGTGGCTGGTGGCCATGGGCTTCTTCATGCAGACGCTGGATGCCACCATCGTCAATACCGCGCTCCCCTCCATGGCGGTCAGCCTGGGCGAGAGTCCGCTGCGCATGCAATCGGTCTACGCCCTGACGATGGCCATGGCCATTCCGGCCAGCGGCTGGCTGGCCGATCGTTTTGGCACCCGGCGGGTGTTTACCACGGCGGCCTTGTGCTTCATCGCAGGGCAATCGCACGAATCCGGTTGTCATGGCGAAGGTTGTGCGAAGGCACAACGTCAACTCCCTCGCCCCGCTTGCGGGGAGAGGGGTGGGGTGAGGGGAGCCGTTTTTCTGGTTTTGATGGGCACAAATCAGGCACGAAAAGCAA
>Ga0209629_10000731_pt1 | contig 18887 bp, 19 predicted proteins | sample TergutCu122P5_FD_187286 | JGI IMG/M metagenome (GOLD analysis project Ga0209629, IMG submission 187286) | Cubitermes ugandensis P5 segment gut microbial communities from Kakamega Forest, Kenya - Cu122 P5 (SPAdes) (version 2) | ecosystem: Host-associated > Arthropoda: Insects > Digestive system...
TAAATTTGAGGAAGAAACTAATAAAATGCTACATTTGGAGCATGGCTTTGTATGGTGCTGAAACTTGGACGCTTCGGGCAGCAGATCAGAAATACCTGGAAAGTTTCGAAATGTGGTGCTGGAGGAAGATGGAGAAGATCAGTTGGACCGATCATGTAAGAAATGAAGAAGTGTTACTTAGAGTCAATGAGCAGAGAAATATCCTACACAAAATAAGAAAACTGAAGGCTAACTGGATTGGACACATTTTACGCAGAAACTGCCTTCTAAAACAAGTTATCAAAGGAAAGGTAAAGGGGGAGATGGAAGTGGCAAGAAGACGTAAGAAGCTGCTGGATGACTTAAGGACAGGAGAGGATACTCTCATTTGAAGGAGGAAGCTCTAGATCGCACTATGTGGAGGCATTGGACCTGGCGTTAGATTACTGAATGAATGAAAGTAGATCGAAGCATATGAAATTATCAGTTTAGTAGGGCACTCATTGGGGGTTAAATTTCTCATAGGCCCGGATGTTTCATTACCACCAACTCTACCTTTACTCTGAGCTTATCTAACATTTGTCTGTATTTTTCTGAATGCCAGGTTGATCACTTACCCATGGCTAGTGTGGTTATAAGAATGCGTGTAGTATTTGAACTTTAATTTTGTATATTCTTATGTTTGTGACAAAAATTGTACCAATGTGTTGTGCTGCAATGAGGGAATCATGTCAGTTGAGGGGAAGGAAAATTATTTTCTTTATTGATCATAAGATGTGTAGGCACCTGTACACACGTGCACCCACACACACACATGAGTAAATTTGACTTTGTAACAGTTTCAAAATGTGTTCATGAGAGTGCATAGAATGGTTAAGTGTATATGAGGCTGCCTACATTTTTACAACACTTTCATAGATTTTAATGAAATTTAGTCACCTGGGAATTGAGGTAGATTTTGACTGCATAGATAAAATGGGGATACTCATCCATATACATAGCTGTTAGCAGCTTCAAGTTTGGTTCAAGGTTAGACATGCACATGTCCCATTTATTGCTTCAAACATCCACAGCTCTATCCACTCTTGAGAGTCGTACTATATTTGTATGGAATTTCTGACTGGGGGTTGAACTATTGACCCAAGGAATAGGGTAACAAAGTTAAGACACTAAGCCTGGAACCACTCTTTATGTCCAGTATAACCTCTGATTTGCATAAAGTTCGAACCTAAGTTTGAAATTTTTAAAAGATAGTTTTTACAGAAGAGTGGTATGTGATGTACAGGATAGGTTTCGGAGCTTTATTTGAAATTTTTCTAATATATTTATCTAATGAATTAAAAGGCAAAATAATTTGTGATTCTTTGTGTTATGGACATACTGTATATTACTTTAATAAAAATAATGCATTTGTAACTGGCTGTACATGAACATACAAATGAGGAACATTGAATAGCAAACCTTGATGTTGGAAATTGTGCAGGATAGACTGCAACACATTTCCCACTTACTGTTGCATTCCATGGGTTTCTGCTTTTTTAAGGTAGAGAAAGTCTTAGTTTGTTATAACAAGCAGCTTTCTTTTGTCCACCTCCCTGCTGTTAATTAAACCGTGAAGTACGTACTGTCAGTATGTTAAACATGGTGACAGATGTAAAGTCGACTCTCTTATTATTTTTGCTTTGACTGAAGATTACTTTCTGCATGTGTATAATTTTCTTTAATTTTTACCTGCAATATGTAGTTGCTATAATAACAGTTCTATTTTATTCACATGTTACAAGTGATGTGTTAACATACCACAAGATAATCATGCAATGGCTTTATTTTATTCAGATGTTGAGGACGTGAAGTTCGTTATCAACTTTGACTACCCACAAAGTTCTGAAGATTATGTCCATCGTATTGGACGTACAGGACGTTCTCAGCGTACAGGCACGGCATATGCTTTCTTCACGCCCAGCAATGCAAAGCAGGCAAATGACTTGATTGCTGTTCTGCAGGAAGCCAACCAGGTGATCAATCCAAAACTTCATGAGATGGCACAGATGGCCCGGTCAGGTGCATTTGGAGGACGGAGTGAGTGTAACTCTACAGTGAATGTTTCAGTTTTATGGATAAATGTTGTCTTTCTACAATGTTGTTGAACTCAGTCAACTAAGTCATGGTTTTCTTTTGTTAGTAGAGCTTGCCTAGATACTGAAGTTCCACTATTCCATTTGTATGAAATGAAAATTTTTGTTTAATCCTCAAATTCTTTCTTGGTTTGAGGTCTGAAAATACGTGACTTAACTGTTTGTTCCAGACTCATTATTGATATGTTTCAGGTCGAAGTCGCTGGAGTAAAGGTGGTGGTGGTGGAGGCAGTGATAGAGGGCCACGTGGCAGTGTTAGTGAGAGGCCATCCCGAGGTCGGGGTGACGATAGGGGACCTCGTGGAAGGGTTGGAGATGACAGAGGTTCTCGAAGTGGTGGTGACCGTGGAGATCGTGGAGACCGAGGAGGGGACCGAAGTGGTCCACGAGCAGGAGGTGACCGTGGTCCAAGGGGAGGAGGTGCAAATAGAGAAAGGGGTGGGAGGTCAAGCCGCTGGGGAGACAAGAGTCAAGACCGTGGCAGTAGATTCTCAAACAATAATGAACAACAGAATGCAAACTTCCAGCCACTGGGCAACCCTGCATCTGGCAACAGGGGAGGGCTAGGACAGAACACTTCTCAGATGGTTGGCCGAGGTGGTTTGGGGCAGAACCCACCACCTCCATTGTTGAGTTTACCACAACAGCCCCCACCCCCACCCCCACCCCAGGCAGGGAACATAAACCATTACCAGCACAACAATTCCAAGAATTCTGCCCCTACACCATTCTACCAGCCCAACAACCCTCCACCCAATATGACCAATAACAGTGTTGGATATGCAGGCTATGGCCAGTACCAGCAGATGAACGGCTACAACTACAGTCAACCCCCTCCACCACTGCCCAAAAATTAGAGCAAGATATGTGTTGTGACTGTTGTGTGTGAGCTTATCAATAGGTGGCAGCACATTCCGGTCACATAGGCCTCTTATTCTGTTCTTTTCAGGATATGCATCTGCTGTAAGTTTTCAAAAATGAGATTTTGTTTTTAGTGCAATTCACACCCATGCTGCTCGTGTGATGGCCAGACTAATCTTCTGTTTTGTAGTGTTGGAACCAAGCCACAAATCAGGAATGGCGTTTGGTTTCAAAGTGCATAGGGTATAACAGACCTCTTATAATAGAGACTCAAGGGACCTCATTGTTTCCTTCAGCACAGGTTTCCATTTAGCACTTGAAATGCAAGTATTAAACAGATTATCTCCACTATACTTGTAATCCAAACCACAAAACAGAAATTTGTGATGCATAAGCACTGTGGCTGGGCAGTACACAATTTCAAATGTTTTTTTTAATAAACCAATTACAGAATTACATTTCTTGTTGACTTTATCTTGTTTTATGGGATTGTTCCATCTCATATGACAAGAAACACCATACTGTAAAGTGGGGCTGCTTATCTACATTTTTAACAAAAAGTTAGTTATTTAAATCCAACTTTGTTTTTTAAGAGATATTTATTTGCACGTAGTACATGGTAGAAGTTTTGCTTCCTCATCGGACACTTATTTAGGTGTAAAAGTATTACACCTTAAATAATTAATGATTAATTTGTGGCGTAAATTTAACTTCTTGGTGTAGCATATGTTGCATCAAAATTGCTAAGTTTGTTCTGGATGAAACTCTTGGAGCAGAATTGGGATGTTGGAAGTGTGAATAAGTATTGCTTAATCACAGAAATTATTTATTGCATTATGGTTGTTCCCCATCATGGAACTAGTACTTCATGTGATGCTTCAGAAAAGAATTTGCATTAATGACCAGGGTCGTGGTTTTTTAATGTACTGACTTGCAGCTTTCTGTGACTGAGTAATTCTTTGTACTGTGTCATAGTTCAAAAGAATTGAGAGGAAAGCCAAACTAACTATTTGGGATAATAAAATTTTCAAATTGTTTATTCTTTGGTGAATGTGGATTGCTGACCTGGTTTCACCAGTCTATAACATTTCTGTTCCTTTGTAGTTCTTCCGGGATTTTTTTTTTTTTGTTTGAGAAATTTTGTGAGCTTTCAGAGCATACAAACATTTTTCTAACAGTTTACTGGACTGCTTTGTCTGCCATTGAACCAGGCCTTTATGTGTATTTTTGTGGCATTCAGAAAACAAAATTCAGTACATTTTGTGAACATAAAGTCACACCAGACTATCATAAAAATTGAGCTACTTAGCATTAATTTTTTTGTTTTGCTGTGTAACCCTAAGTGTTAACAAGAAATTGCACTTCACTCTAAAATTTCTTCCAGTAATTATTATAACTGCACATTAACTGTTACTTTGTCTTAAAAGATCTAAGTACAGTATATGCAGCATAACACAGGAAGTGTTCATGACTTTGCTTTGTGACGGCAGAAGATGGGGAATCATAGGGTAAGTGTGAGGTAGGTGTGGCGCATTCATGAGAGTTGCAAAGCTGGTACCTGAACCGAGGAAGTAACATCCTGAAAGTATATAGAACTGATAGCATGCAAATTTTTTAAAAAGCAGCATTGACTGGAACTATAGCCATTGATTGCATCAGCTCTAGATGACTGTTAGTATGCAGAAAACTGCAGATTTCTCAGAAATGCAGTGTTGCCACCTATCACATGGCAAAATCATAGCAGTCTAAAGTACTGTGGGACAGCTTGTATTGTTAGTAGCATGAAGTAATGTACTTTATTGTACGGAACAGAATTATACGACAAGAATACAATTATGCAGGCTGTTTTATCTCCATTTAGTACAAAATATTTCATAAAAATTTTCACTATATTCCTGAGGAGAGTATTTTTTCAAATAAAGACAGTTTTCTGTTTAATCCAAATTACTGTTTTATGATGATGTTTATTGTATTCTTTGTACCATTTGTAGGTTTATGTCTACATGTTTTATTACATTCCAAAAGTACATTCAGCTCTAGGTTTTCTCCAGACTTATACTTAATTGCTATGAGAAAATTTTGAATCTGTGGCCATTCCATGAGTAAATTTGGAAATTAATATCTTTCATGCCTGGCTGTACTGACATGGGAGAAGTCAGTATGCTGTATTGATTACCTCTTACAATTGAGGCACCTGTAGTGTTCTGGATTTATGGTATATTTCAAAATTGTGCTTGGTATTACCTCCACTCTAATGAAAACCTCCGGCTGTGCAATAAGCATCTTGGGTTCATCTGTCATGTAATCCTGCTGCAGTTTTGGACTGTGTAAACATCATGTATTTCAACCAGTCTCTGTAGTGAGGTATTTATATAAATTTGGAATAAACCATGTACAGTATTGCCTTTGGATTTTATTAGACTGTACCACCAGAGGTTCCACATGTGTTGCTTCTGATGTTACTGTTGGTAGCCTAGTCTCTAGATAAGAAGGGTGTAATGGTCTCAGTTTTGCAGATCCTTATTAAGAGAGCTGCAAGTTTTATCCCTGGTCAGATCTCTGTGCATTTTTGTGCTCTGGGATTGTCCTCTCCATCTCTACCAAAGTTCATTTCTGAGCATTTGACGTTGGGAGTGAGCGGGTTAATCAAGCAGGCAAAATTTTATGTTGTTGTTGGTCACTCATGTGGTGAGTATAATGATCAATATATTCATATTTAGGCTGTTCTTCAAAAGGTCGTAGTGAGCAACATCCAATTTGCTGCTCACTGTTGAATGTCACTGTCATTCCAAAGATATGAATATGGAATTTTTAAGCATTTGTATCTATACAAATATCCTGCATCTGTTTTTGCATATTGGATTCTGTGACCTTGAGATTTTGAGGAATATTTTACATAGTTGTAAAAAATGCTTTTTGCGGTGGCCATGTTTGTCCGTTTCATCTTCCTTGATGGCTGACCCGTTGGTGGTATTTGTTTACATACGATTTATTTTAGCTCTTTACAAAAAGTACTTGAACATGTGTCAGTGTCATGACAGTCATGTGACAGTTATATTTTGGGCCTTAAATGAACTTCTGTGTGTGCTCTCCACATGTCCTGACTTCAGTGGGTGAAGTTTGGTACAGTAAGATCGCCACATAATACCATTGCGTAACTGAGTTTCACGAAAATTTGTGAAGTGAAAGTCATATTTACTCAAGGATGGAAATGAAATTGTGCCTGTTTCCAAAATTTATTTTTCCCTTTGGGTAAAATTCATTTTAGAGGTCCATAAACTTACATTGAGCAAAAAATCTCTACAGTGCAAGCCATGACTTTCCAACCTTTCTGCATTGGCCAAAATAGTGTGAATTCTGAACAGATTAGTGCAGGGAAGGCTGTACTGCCTTTTGGGAATAAGTGAATCTACATTTACCCGTGTACTGTGAAACCAATTTTTGAAGTGAAGGACACCTTGGTGAAGTCTGTGTACTACATCACATATTACACCATATGCCATTTTGTTGTGTTATTTTCAAATATATGTAACAGTTCTTGGGAAAACATGAATAGAATCAAGATATGTAAGCTTTCTGAAATGGGGAACAAACAAAAAAAAAAAATGTCATTAAGGTTTGGCAAGTGTGGTCTGTTAGTATAGTTTTAAGCTGTTATTGTAGCAGTGTGTTTTTGATATACAAGTGTGTGAGTGGGAAATGGGGGTTAATAAATAATTTCATAAATGTGCACACTTGACTTCTCTGGGGCAGGAAAGGTATGCTGAAAACAAAATTTCAGAATTCTTCACAAGGAATATAAGGATCAAACATTAGGTACTTTTGTATGCCTTCTTTTAGAACGTCATCTGCTGAGATGAGATAGCAAGTTTGTTATACAGACTAGGCCATGGTCTGGTTTACCAAGGAATTGCAACAGGGGAAACAACTTGTATCATCCCAAAGTTGCCCAAACAGATTCTGGGGTTCTCCTGTTCAGTGGGTTAGTGGGGTTCTTTCCCTGGGATGAAGGTACTCAGTGGTGTCCATCTAGAACCAAGATCAAGAATGCACGGAGCTATACTGGAACTTTCTGTGACTGGTGTAGTGCACAGGGACTGCACCTGAGAGCACTGAGATTTAAAGACAAAAAATTAATCTGAACATTACTTCTGCAGTGAGATGGTGTAATACTGTGTAAGTTTATGGTTGATCAGAATTTACATGCCCTCAGCATTTACAGAATGGGCAACAGAGATGTTCACCACAAAAGTGCAGAGTAACTGGACATTTAAATACTCATCACATTGAGATTACACTGGGTATTTAATTCTGGTACAGGGGGGTTAAAATAGCATACTTGGTTATAGCGATGTATAGTAACAGTTCTCAATATGCATAGGACACAAGACTTGTCAGATCTGCAGTATTGTACATTAGCCACTAGTGTGGGTGTTGTTACTGGCAAAGGAAATTGCACAAATATGCATTCATCTGTAGTTGCTTAATATTTAATGCCAGCAAAATGAAGGATTCAGGAAGGTACACAGGGCCATTATACTGTACCCATGTCTTTACAACATGAGAGAAAAATTGTTGAATGGCTGTATTTGAATGTTGTTGCCACTTTTATTTTCCCTGTGCTTGTAAAGGGCCCGTGAAGCAATTATACAATTCCATAAACATGCTTGATAGAATAAAGCAATGGCTTACACCTTGTGGTGTTTATAAGGTGGCTGCTGGTGTTAATTTTTTGAACCTTGTTGAGAACCCAAATGGTACCAGTTACAATCAATGCATCACTGACACTGAGAATTCAAGGTTTCCTGGTAGAGGTTTCAACAAACACAAGAATGCTAACAATTAACATTTATTTGAATTCAACATTACTAATATACACCATGTGGAAGAAACTAATGTGACTGCATTAAATCAAAAATTGTTCTTCAGTGATGTGCTGTATCTTGAGGTGCCTTTGTATCATCATCCAACTGCTCCTCAGGAGTGTGAGGCCAAAATGTTGGTTTGTTCAATGGGTCTAATGCCTGCAAGTAGTGATGATAACCATTTACGCACTATTCCTGAGTGTCTTACAGTGGACCTTGTTGATGATGATGATGATAATGATAATGATAATAATAATAATAATACTGCTGTTGGTCTTGGGCAAGTACATTAAGCAAGGCACAGAAAAGCTTCCCAGAATAGTGCAGAAATATGATGCTGGGAAACCCAAATACCCTCTAAAAAAAGAAACCAATTGTAGTACAGCAAAAATATTTGACAAACTGCTGCCCAATATATATATATATATATATATAAATATATATATATATATAAAGCACTTTAATATGTATGACTTATTTTATTCACAATACAAGAGTGTGGTTTAACTGTATCACTGTCACTCCACAATAATTAAAATTATTTAACTATTATAAAGTATAGGCTAAGAATGGAAAGCTATTGGGAGTTCAAATTGTTTGGTGTTGGCAGACTGATGATTAACGGAGTATTATGGTGAGTTCTATTCATGTAATAAACGGACAATGTATGTGTAAGAATATGTCCGTGCATCATTAATTATTCAATAATGGAATGCTGTGAGGTCAAAGAGTGGTTGATGTACTTACCAACAGTGTACGTGATGTGTGTCATCAGTGTGGTGTACTAGTTGGAACTAAGGTATGGCATGGGAAGTAGTGTTGGGGAGTGTGGTTTATGGTGGGGGGGATTATGCATTTGTATGGTGGAACTATACATCTTGAATTAGTTCGAATAAGGGATTTTTTTCTTTCTGGTTTTGTTCTTTTACTATCACATTATGTTGGTGAAAGTAATAAATATAATAATTTTCCAGTCTAAAAGTTTACTTCTCTGTGCAGAGTGTAGTGTGGTCATAGCGGTTTCCATAAGGATATGGATCGCATATGTTGATTGTAGGTTGTTTGATGTGTGGATGTATTCTTTGAATCTTGACTCTTAATCTACGGCCAGTCTGGCCCATATATGAGATGTTACATGTGTGGCATTGCAGTTGGTAAATGCCACTCTGCGTGTGTGTAGGTGTTATGAGGTTGATTTTTAATAATTATCAATCCTTAGCCCATATTTTATATTACTTATATCATTTTAACCAAAATTATATAATTATAATTATTGTGGAGTGATGGGGACACAGTGAACTACAATTGTACTCTTGTAATGAGAACATCACCCTGAAGATTGTTGGAATACCTGCTGAAACAAGTTGAGAGTATTGTAAATAACATATATCATAAATATTAAAGTGCATTTCGTTGGTTATTTATAGACTTTTGGATCTGATTAATGCACAGAAGATGGAACATATTAAAATAATCCAGAATCAACTGGAGTCCAGCACTTAGAAAGAAAAGACTGAAGGACTCGAGAGGAAACCAACGGACAATTCTACTGGGACCTGGAGAGACCATTACGAGATAAGAAAAGTTCCAGCGTGGTTATGTAGCTCAGGCCTAACGGAAGAAACGGGGAGTTTAATAATAGCAGAGCAAGATGAAGCACTAAGTATATGTTATCATCAGAGGACAATCATGAAGCAACCAACTGATCATAAATGCAGGATGTAATATAGAGCAGAATACACAAGACTTGGGCAATCTGAACACACTAATAGACACAATAAGTTGGCTGATTACATCCACTGGACGATAAGGGGTTACATGTTACTGAAAGTAATCAAACATATACCTGAAAGGGTCATACATGTCAACATCACTATTATGCAGGATATACAGGTAATCAGAGATGGAACAATACCAGCAAACCAACCTGATACAGTACTGCATGATAAAAGAGAGAAGACTTGTCTACTGATATAGACAAACCAGATGATCCATGCGTTAACCCTTTGGCGCCAGAATTTCCTTTTAAATTTTAGCACACCTGTATTTAAAATGTGAATAATACAGGAACCAAAAAAGGTAGCGTTATGAAATAAACGGCATTTTGAAGAGAAAAAACGGAGATTATGCAGCATGTTTAAAATATTCAGTATGTATATTTGTTGAATAAATATATAAAATGCAACATCTGGAGGTTAGCTGTGCGGTTTGACCCATATAGTGGCCGTTAGGCATCAAATGGTTAATAAAAAAGAAACTACAAAACTTAAGCAACTACAAAAACCTGTAGATGGAGATCAGCAGGCTGTGGAAAGTGGGGACTAAAACTGTGCCAGTTACACTTGGAACATTAGGAACAATTAAGAAGGGATTGGATCAGAATCTCCTATTGCTGCCAGGTCACCCATCGGCCATACGGGTACAGAAGACCACACTGATGAGTACTACACATTATTTGTAAGGTGCTGGGGTAAAATGCTTTGATCTTTGCCGACATCTGGACTTACCAGAAGACCACTACCTAATAACTAATAGGCAAGAATAAATTTAAAATAATAATAATAATTATTATTATTATTATTATTTTGTGAGTTGTGTGTTGTGGTTCAGTACATGTTTAGGCCTTTGATACCAAAACATGTAGCCCAAAAGTAAGTAGTATTCAAAATGTTTTGCTGACAAGGATATTTGAGTGAACTGATCACAGCTTTGCCTATTGTTTCGCAGTATGCTCTTCAACCATAAGAGTATTTAAAATTGTTCATTTTTGTCTAGATAATCGCAAAGGTCAAGATGATGGTCCACGGATCCAAACCATGGCACTGCCAAGCATACAGCATTCAAATAGTACTGACTTCACTGTTTAGCAAGAAAGATAACAAGGGTATAGCTGCTAAGCAAAAAATAAAAGAGTGGAAAGTTTTTAAGTACTGGGGGGGGAAGTGACATGGAGGGATGAAACAACATATTCGAGGAACAATCAACAAGTTTGCATATGTACATATAGCACAACTATTATGGTATATTTCATTCACTTCAAATCTGGTGATCCTAATAGTCTGTGTTCTTCCTATATCTCATCAACAGTGTTAGAGAACTCCATTGGGTTAAGAAAGAAAGGAGGAGCTGAACCATCCTTAACCTGTTATTTGTAGTTCTCTTAACCACAGTTATATTCCACACAATACAAAGTGCTGGCAACCCAAAGGCAGATTCTTTTAACAGTATGGACTGAGAACATTAAATGAGTTATTTAGCAATTATCAAGGCCAGGCCCTCCAAATATGTGATGTGACAATATTATGAATTTACCACAACTTACCAGGTCTGGGTATGCATCCTTAAAGTCTTCCATTGTCATCTGTTCAAATGGGAGTAGGCTCTTGAGATGAGCAACTTCTGCTTCATAGCCAGCAATACGGGTATTAGACTGCTTTATAAAGTCTTGGACCTCCTTCAACTGAAAGCATTATTCTAATTAACAGAAAAGTTCATAAATCTCAACAGTTCATTGTAATGTACATCAATTACTAACCGCTTCTCTTTCCTGTTGTTCAATTTGTGGTGTTACATTATCTGACGGGTATGGAATATTCAGAGCTTCGTATTTCTTTCGAAAATCATCAACCATGCCTTGTAGAGGTACATGGGCCTTGTAATATTCCCAGTCAATTTTAGGGGCTGATTCTGGGTTTGCCATCATTCTGAAGAATAAGAAAGAACAATTAATTGTTCATTCCATGTCTCCAGGATTCTTCAATTCATGACAACAAATGTTTGTCCTTTAAAAACAATATGAAACTAACAAAAAATACAGGATACTTATAAATATAATTTGTCATGACATAAAGCAAGAGCTGCTATCATTCAATTGCAGGGTCAAAGAAAAACTTACACAAACTCTAGGTCAACAGGTATAGGATGACCTAAGACAACAATGAAACAACTTCCACAAATTTTTGAAAATTTAGGAGCCACCTCAAGATTCTAGGTGTCAGAAGGGTGACATGAAAATCACATTGAAGATCCACAAACATTACATGCCATGTTACAAAATGTAGACACCTGGGACTTGTGCAACCCTGTAATACATGATGTACAGTATATACCAGTTGATTTTACAAACAAAATAATGACAATGAACTCCAGATAGAATATAAAACATAAATGACTGTGATAGGAAAGCATAAGGATTCTACACATTAAGTCCAATATACTGTAATGGTAAAGGTATGGACATGCCCTAAAAGTGTGAGTGGCCTGAATATTTTAATTAGGACCACAGCATTATACATCTTAGGGATCAGAATGTGGAAAAACTGAAAGAAAATTTCAAATTCACTAGCTTTCAAAATAACAGATAAACACATATCCCTTATGCATCAGACTGAAGGTTTACAAAATTCCTCTAAGAGTCAAGGTGGACTTGTGTGCTGTGCTGGCGACATTAAATGACCCACAACCTGTTTATAAGAAAGGCACAACAAAGGCAACATAAACCCCAATATTAGTAAAATGAGAGTTCGTGGGAACACTTATTAAACAGTGACATATCCTCAGTTTCCTTTAGAGGCGGAATTTCTTTTTGATTCCGGCAGGCATTTGTTATACATATTTACAGACTTCAACAATTTACCTCATCGTACTCATAGTACTACATTCAAGCGTATTCCTTCCTAAACGGTTTTACTGTCAGTTATAGTATTATACGTACGCACCTGATCGGTTTTTAAGCAACCTACCTTTCTCTCTTCTTGTATAAAAATGTTTCTTGCCTTAAGGAGTATAGGATGCGTTAATTACCTTCGTAGATATCCATCAGATTTCGCTTTGAACGCAATGAAAAACGCCTTCTGGTTTTCAGGAACTCTCTCTGCTAAAGCTGTCCAATTTATGGACGACTGAGTTATTCGTCGCGCTGCCATTACTTCGTCCTTCTGAGAACGACTTTATTCTTCCACGACCACTCCACGACCGACTACAACCAAGATGGCCGAGGAGAATCACGATAACTTCCGACTACAACCGACAGAGTGAAAAGTAACAGGTATCGATATCCCACCACCCGCAGCCGATAACAAACGAGTATTCGCGGACATCAATTTTCCCGCCTTTCTCGATGTAAATAGAATCGTCTGCTACTTGTCGCTCATTCGCCATGTTGCAGATCGATAAGTGTGGAGGGCAGGGCATAAAGAGGATAGGATATTATAGCGAACAGATTCTAAAGTTTTCGTGCTAAATCGGACGCATTAGAATGTAGTGATGCCCAAAAAAAGTACAAGAGACAGTAGATCTATAGAAAGAACTGGCTGGAAACCAAAGACGGTTAAACGTAACTCGAATGATAAGCGAATCGTGAACAATATATATATTGGTGCTGGTAACGCTAGGAGATGGATTATTTTGAAGAAGAAACTGGACTATCAAAGTGATGTTGATTTTGTTGCGTATTTGTTGGACCTTGCAGAGCCGCAGTCAGTGTAAGGAGAATAGCAGAAGTTGTTGATTTATCATCGGCCATAGATGAACGAAGGATTAATTTGGGGGGTGGTGTGTTGGGTTCAGCAGATGGATGGGGGTGTGGTTCAGGGATAAGAGCTTTTGGGATGCTGCATGAGGACATTTAACGATCAATAGAATTCCCGCCATTTTCTGCGACGTCGTCTGCTGGAGTATTATTTACGAGATTACGTTACTCGATAGTACTTACTGTTTTCATGCAACCGAGTAGCGATAATTTTCATTGTTGACGTATGAGTTATATACGTATGTTTTCATCACCTATGCGAAATTTAAACGTAGAACAATAATGCTTGTATAACAACTATTAATGTTCTTTGTTAATAATAAGTGAAGAAAATTTGGATTTACAGTCGCATGGTGTGGTATGGCATAAAAATTATGCCAATTCTCATACCTATGTTTTTTTACGTTTATCAATTTATTAGTGTAATACCGTGAAAGGTTATTTTATTTCTTTAGGATTAAAATGCAAACTTGATGTGTTATGTTTAACAATTTAATGTTTTGGAAGACTTGAATTTTAGGTTTCTACAAAACACCATTTTGAATTTTAAATGCCTAAACCATTTTCTAATCTTGTTTTCACAGGGATTTGAAACTAATGTATGTTTTGTTTATCTGAGGAAATATGATGGCAGGAAGGTGATAGGATTATCATAGCCATGCTTCCAAAGTTGAAATATTTTATCATCACAAGCGATCATGAAATAATTTTTGTATTTGACATAAGTCTAACTACTGAATTATTTTTCTATTTCTGTTGATGTCACCATTTTTATCTGAAGATGGACTGATGTAAAATCACCTGTTCTGATCAGTTTGAATAGAATTTTGAAGTTTTCCTTTTTTAATTTTAAGTAATTCAATTAAAAATGAGCCACAATTGAGTACACTCCAGCTTCTGGTTTGGAGACACATGGAGTTTGACCTTTTTTGAGTTCAGTATGATTCCCACCTGTGTATTTTTACAAATAGTTTGTTGAACCCATATTTGCAGGCATTTGTTTTCTGGGGACAGTTATTTTCCAGTAAGTTGCAATTCATTGTGTAGGATTTTATTACCACAACATTTGAGAACTGTTGAGTAGGTTAAGGAATACAAAAGTTTAAAAAGATGCAGAGTTGCAGGACTGTCTATTTCTGTCAGCATTATTAACCTGTTATTTTATCTGATAACCAAACATATGTAACATTTTTGGATTCACGGTTGATGTTTTGATGTGTTTCTGTTGCTGGATGCTGAGCGATAATTGTGTATCAGACACACAGTTGCAACACAAATGACTGACTGTATGTTGAAATAAAATATTACTGTTTATTTAATAGTTTGTTACTGAAAGTTGGGCTTCATTAAATGCTGATGTGGTTTAAGTTATTGACATTAATTTACTTCTTACTACATTCAATGGGACAGAAGCTTTGTGTGTGTGTGTAGAAAGTGGTCACCTATATAGTGAAGAAAATTCCCCAACTTTTAGGGAACCTTGAAGTTTATTGCTTTGTTTACAAGACCATATCCTGACTAAAACAAATTCATTCCACGTCTTCATTCCTCATTTCTTTGAAGTCCATCATAATATTATTCCCCCCTCTACATGTAATGCCTACAACTACAGAGAATTTACAATGTAATTCCTTTTTCATCTGTCATGTGACAGTGTATTCAGTAGATGTCTGGACCCACATACATATTGGCCTATGTACAGTTTTCTGTACACAATGCAGAAATACTGGGTAAACTGTTTCAAGCTGGCTCATCCTTCCATATGTAATTGTAGAGCAGTTCTAGTTATTATATTTCTGTTCAATCCTATAGAATGTCCAAACAACTATACTCTATGCCTGTCTGCTGTAAGGATTTGTAAACTCCTCTGTGGCTCATTTTTTAAACATTTTATATTGGATTTCATTGGATATTATGTTCATTTTATCCTCGGATAAACTGGACACCTTATATATTTGGACATTATATTCCAAGACATTTTAAGCTTTGAAATTTTCAGTTTTTTTTTTTATGAGAAAGATATTGTGCTTTTCATAAGGAAAGTGAGAGTACTCTGTTGTGTTTGCAGAAAAGGAACAGGGCCTCCAAAGTCTGATGATGGGAACAAGAAAGATGATGACAAGGATCACATTCCAGTGAGGGAGTTTGAAGAGGATACAAATGACAGGTATACTGCATAAGGGGACAAAAATATTTTTTGTGTGTCTATCTTCATGCTGCATTGAAGATTTCTCTACATTGTGTATCCTGTGACTGTCTTCTCTGTCCATAGAGATAATTGGATGCCTGTTCCTAGACAAAAATATGTGAAGATCCTCTTTTGTGTACCCTCAGTCAAAATGACTAATGCACTGTTTGTGCTAAACAGAGATCAGTTGAGACAACTGCAGGAATATTTACTCAATACTTTCATATGAAAGATCACCTATTCAGACTGAGACTAGTACATTATAGTGCCATTTGTGAAAGGTGCCGATTCAAACATGAAATAGCCTAATGTGCTATGTGGATGTGAGGCTTTGGTTATAAATAGATTTCATCACCGTAGACTTTATTCCATGAACCTAAGTGTCTGACAGTAGGCTTAATTAAGCAAATTACTGCTCTTTATTTAATGTTTAGGAGTGCTAGATTGTTAATGCTAGAAATTTGTTGCACAACAGATTGCAAATGGTTGCAGTGCAGGGGTTGTTAATATGCTCACCCCTTCAATTCTTCAGGTCATCTCCAGTCTTTTCTGTCTTCTTGTATCTGTGGCCACTATTCTTCTCCTTTTCTTGTCCTGTGCTGATATTTGTATCTATTCCACTCAGCATGATGTTTATTAAGTCCCAAGGGGGAGCATTGGGTTTTATTGTATCAGTAATGAAATTTTTCATTGCAATTATAGATGTAAACAATATATAGTCAAACACAACTCAATTAATGATTTTATTAAGGTGTATTTCTTGCATTGTTTCATTCAATGACATGTTTCGTCTATAGTCATGAGCCATCTTCAGGTTGATTACTTTCCTTAGTAAAAAACCACTGCATCAATGAAGAATCCATAAACACGGTTAAATAGAATGACTTTTAGTACCCACACCACATTCCGTGTTTATAATACCCCGTAATTTTAATATTCTATGTAACTAACTTCCACTAACTTAATTTTAATACTTCTATACAGTTGAATAGTTTTAAAATTTTTATATGTTGTCATGAGATCTCATAGGTAACAAAAACAGTAGCATTGCGAACTGTATATTTTACCTTACTAAGAAAAGTAATCAACCTGAAGATGGCTCATAACTAGAGCCGAAACATGTCGTTGAATGAAACAATGTAAGAAATACACCTTCATAAAGTCATTAATTGAGTTGTGTTTGACTATATATATTGTTTATATCTACAATTCTATACAACACAATGAGGATGTCTCCCTGAAAGTCCTTCATTGCAACATCTGTCTGTAAGATTAATTACAATTATGTGTTCTCAGTTGTACCTTAGTCTCCCATTGGTTTCTTCTCTTTTGTGTTTTTGTAACCTAAATTTAAAATTTGCGTCTCGTTGCTTACATGCATGCTGTATATTCTGCCCATTATATATGAATTATGAAGCACTTATTTTTTCATTTTTTTATTTTGCCGTTATTTCATCTCTCTTATTCCTCTGTATTCCCATGACCTGCTTGTTTCCAGGCATTCTTAATCTCTGTTTTACCCTGTAAGTGAGAAAACCCAGGTTCACAAAAGTAGGCATATCACATTTTCATGCACATTAATTATCAGGTCTTTGGAAAAGAAATGTATGTTGTGTAAAATTGCTGTATTGTGTCTTCTGTTATGGCAGTACAGTAATGCTCAGTTGGATGTGATTGTAATTTGAGAATTATCACAACCGTGTTTTAGCACAAGCTCCGTGCAGCATGAGATTAGTGATGACGGGGAATGGAGACCATTTGGCACAGCATCAGATGGCCCATTGCGTCGCAGTCCTCGTAAACAGAGTATTCCTGTTCGAATACATGTCCGTCGCAGTGCACGCAATATGGTTGCAGAAAGAAAACAATTTAAGAAGGATGAGAATGCACAAGAACAGGCAGCAGCCACGGTAACAGAGATCAGTACTGTCGTAGATGAAGTGGATGCTGCTGGAGCCAGCACTACAGATGAGAGTTTCAAGACAGAGATTGTTCAAGGTTGGTCATTTGCTTTGTGATTGGTTGGTGAAGATATGGGCATGTTTTATGGAAACTTTGAGGAAACACCCAACATCTTAAAATAGTTGTTATCTTGTGTAAGTACAGTAGTTAAATGTCTTGCATATGAATTCTGAGTTGAATTTTTGTGAGGACCATCAAATTCCTCAACCCATGTACAGTTTCTATCAGAATGCAGGCATCTCATATTTTACATTGATTAGAAGCAAAAGTGTTTGTTCATTAAACTTCTTTTGAAATTCATTAACACTCAGTATTTTCAGTATGCTATCAGCAGAAACAAAGCAAGAGGGCCTGACAGTATTCCTGGGGAAATACTAAAACTGGGCAGGGAAGCAATGATTCCAGACTTGTCACAGTTGTTGGACATAACGATTAACAATGCTGCTGTCCCAGGGGACTCATAAAAAGCCATAGTGGTTCCTATTTACATGGGGGAAGATCGATCGGTAGTTGCAAACTATAGGCCAGTCAGCTTAACCTCAGTGGTTTGCAAACAAGTGGAGCATGTCATTTCAGTATACCTAAAACACATCTGGGGTAGGAGTGAGTGGTTATATGTGGGCCAACATGCTTTTAGACTGGGATACTCATGTGAAAGTTAAATAATCACAGTTTTGCCAGGACTTTGCCAATTCCTTGGATGAGGGAGCCAGGATTGATGTGATAATAATAGATTTTTCAAAGGCCTTTGATTCCGTTCCTCATGATTGACTGATTACAAAAATTATGGCCTCGGGAGTGGATTCGAGGGTAGTTTTGTGGGTAAGAGAGTTCATCTTAGGTCGTTTGCAGAAAGTTAGAGTAGGTGGGCAATAATGTGAGGAAGTCAGAGTAATGTCGGGAGTACCACATGGGAGCGAGTTGGGCCCTCATCTGTTCCTTGTATATGTTAATGATATTTGGAGGAACATTGAGTCAACTATAGGGCTTTTCGCAGATGACTGTATAATGTACAGAAAAATCATGGATGGTAGAGACATATAAAAGTTACAGATAGACCTGAACTGTCTGGGGGACTGGGCTGTAGAAAATGTGATGAAGATAAATCCGGGTATAGTACAGCGATAAGATTCACAAGAGCTAGAGTGCATCATCCACTGAATTATTCCTTTGGGGCCAACAAATTCTGGAAGCAAGCAGTTTTAAATATTCAGGAATTATCATACGCAGAGACTTAAGCTGGGCTGTTCAAGTTAATTACACAGTATAAAAAAGTCTGGAAGGCACTTCATTTCATAATGCATATATTCAGGAAGGGAAATAGTAATCCAAAATTTTAATCTACACATAACTAGTGTGTCCGATTC
>Ga0209629_10000732_pt1 | contig 18879 bp, 14 predicted proteins | sample TergutCu122P5_FD_187286 | JGI IMG/M metagenome (GOLD analysis project Ga0209629, IMG submission 187286) | Cubitermes ugandensis P5 segment gut microbial communities from Kakamega Forest, Kenya - Cu122 P5 (SPAdes) (version 2) | ecosystem: Host-associated > Arthropoda: Insects > Digestive system...
AATCGGCTGGGGAAAAATAAAAGTTGTAAACGAGAGAAGTCGCCACCGCCGCCACGACACCGGTTCCGACAAAGGCGGAAGCCGCCCAGACTTTTGTGCGGACAAAAAAGAGTGCGGCCAGAGCGATGAAACTGACGGCGGCAAAACCTCCGCAATAGAGCATCACCTTGGCCCCTCGCTGGGCGAAAAGCGCGATGAGCAGCGCGGTCAAAACCAAACCGGCAGCTAAAAGCAGGCAATTTCTCCACGCAACATTGCCCACCTGTTCAGCCAGCATCTTTTCCGTGACCAAGGCCGCCGCTGTCGCGCCGCAAAAAGCGACCAGGCATTGCAACCTGGTGAGGGGATGTTCGTTATAAAGAGGAATGTATTGGATAAGATTCTTGACGTGAAAAAAGTTGAAATAACAAATCAAACAAGCCAGCAAAGCCAAGAGCCAGAACGCCCCTATTTTGCCAACTTTCTTTTTAACAAGAAGATAAGCGCCAAAAACGAGCGCCAGGGGAAAGGCGCAGATGCCAAAACCAAGCCTTGAGCCGTAAAAATCCCGCTGCCCGGCGGCGGCGTATTCAAGATTGTTACCGTAAACCGTAGGGAAAAAGAGTTCCAGAGCTGAACGCAACGGCGGCTGATACCAGAACAAAAAATGTCGCTGCTCGCTGGAATATCCTGTTGATGGATAAAAAGTGAAGGTTTCGTAGAGAATCGGCCAGAGGACAAACAGACCGCACAGACAGGCCAGGGAAGCGAAGAGAAAATTTTTCCGTGTGCGTGAAAAACACAGAATGTACAGACCAAGGCAGGTGAAAAGATACATGATGACGCTGGGGAAACCGCCCAAAACCACCCCGGCGATGGCTAAAGCGAGCAAGCAGAAATCGCGGGTCTTTGTTTCCCGGCAACAGCGGTCGGCAAAATACAAGGCCATCGGGAAAAAACAGACGACAAATCCAATGATTTCTATACCGTATGTAAGAAAAAACGAACCATAGGTAAGGCCAAACGTAAAAAACAGGGCAATGGCAATCCGTACCTGTTGCGCCCGCAGATAAAGAAAGAAGAAAACGGCAAACAAGGCCAGCCGCGCCCACAATCCGGTGACGAAGGCAAGCGGCCCCGGCAGGATGAAATGGAAGAATTGAAACGGATGGGAAACACCGTTTCCCAATGGCAAAAATGACGGCGAGCCAAAGGCCGAAAGATGGTCCCAGAACGGCAAGCCGCCGGCTTTGACCATGGCCGCGAATTGGAGGATGAACGGCTCAAAAAAAGCGGATGTATCCGACACCCCGGCTTTGAACGGGCCGGGTAATTGGCCGGTAAAAATCAGCGGGAAAAAGAGAGGGACAGAAAATATCAGAAAAAATACAGCCATCGTTGAAGCCGACACTCTGCCTGATTTCATATCTTCTCCAGGGTAACCCGGTGTGTTCAAAATGAGAATCCTCACTGTTTCTTCGGCTTACTCCAGTACTTTCCGCGTTTTCCCGAATGACATAATAACCTATCTTATTCAACATCTTTCAATCTGGTTGTCTTGAACTGGCATTGGAGGAATTCCTCTCTAAATTTTCCAGTATCGCTCCAGCTTGAAACAGACTGCCGGCTTTGCTCAGATGGTCATCGTCGTAATACAAAAGAGCGCCGTCGGCAGAGAAAATGTGGCACTCTCCATTAGGACAAAATAGGTCAATATTGTTAATCACCGTCGCGTGTTTGATGGAGGAGAGTATCTTCAAATACTCAGCCTGCCTTGTTTTGACAATTTCGACGGGTAGATGAAATGTTTTCGCCACTGGCCTAAGAGGTCTCTCGACATAAGCGCGTGGCGATTCCGGCAATTCTGGATTTTCACTGACGATGACAACTCGTTTCCCGGCATTGGCCAGAACATCGACCGTATGTTGTAAAGCATTTTTGAAAAATTCCGGGATAATATGAAGGTCTTCACTCACAACACCATCAAAATCAGTGCCGGTCAGATATATCGGTCCACGGGTAAAAATGAAAACTTTCGTAATATCGGGATGTTTCAAAATATTTTCCATAATTTCAAGTCCATGCGCTATCTCTGGACTCATTTTCCGTCCATCTTTTAACCCAAAAAAAGACGGCATCCCCGAAAAAGCCATGAGCAACGTATTAATTCCTTTCTTTGCGGATAGTTCCGCAAAACCATCATAGGCGGCTAGAGCATGGCTGTCGCCAATGACGGCAATGGTTTCCACTCCCCCTGCGTCATGAAATTTGCAGTAAGGGATTTGTTCCCACGTCGCCCCGGTATAACGAAATCCTTCCGGATTGTTTTTTATCGCTCCAATCCGATTGATCTCATTCATGGCTGCTTGATAAATAACGATATTATGCCTAGTTGGTAGTCCTTTTTGCGCATAAACGTAATAACCGGCTAAACCGGTTCCGCACATCAAGACGGCAAGCGCCAATGCTTTAATTCTGCGTGCGCCAATCCCAAAGCGTATGGGACGTTCCACGAAAACGTAGGTGAAAAAGGCCAAGATGAAGGATGAGGTAATCGCCAGGAGCTTAATCCAAGCAGGCGGAGTGCCAGCATAAATAATATGCGCAAAAGACAGTAACGGCCAATGCCAAAGATAAAGCGGATAGCTCATTAACCCGATAAAAACTATCGGCCTGGCGGAAAGTAACATGCTGTTGCAAAAGCCGTCCGGGCCGTTCTGGATAATCATACAAGTTGCAAAAACAGGAAAGACAGCGATGTAGCCAGGGAAAGGGGATGTTTTATCAAGGAGCATCGCCGAAGCAAAAAATAAACCTAACCCAATCACAGCTAATATATGATTTTTTTTTATAACAGGTTCTTTTTGGGTTGAAACATGCGCCAACAATCCTCCGAGCAGCAATTCCCAAAACCGGCTGAAAGGCAGATAAAAACCTGCTACCGGCCAGAAATGCAGCGACAGCAAACTAATAAGAAAAGATAAGGCTATCAAGAACTTGAGAGCCGATGATATGCCAAGATCACCTTTCAATTTCCAAATGATCCACAAGAGAAGCGGAAAAAAAAGATAAAACTGCTCCTCAACCCCCAGACTCCATAAATGAATCAACGGTTTAACATTCGAACTGACATCGAAATACCCACTTTCATCCCAGTACAACACGTTGGCGATAAAACCAGCGCCGCCGCTCACGTGTTTACCCAGAGCCATAAACTCGTCTGGGAACAGCGTGAACCATCCAAAAACCAGCGAGGCGATGAGAACCAGTATCAGGGCTGGAAATATCCGGTTAATTCGACGCGAATAAAAACTCGCCAGTCGGAACCGGCCGTCACGCAACTCTTTCAGCAAAATCCCGGTAATGAGAAAACCGGAAATAACAAAAAATATATCAACCCCCACAAACCCGCCGGGTACGATTTCCGGGAAGGCATGGAAAATGATCACAAATAGGACGGCCAATGCACGTAATCCGTCGATATCGGCGCGATACTTTTGACATATCACTCTGTTCTCAGGAAAAAATGTTATTAACGACATCGGCGGCTTTCTTGTCAAACAAGTGGAGGGCATATAGGCTTCACGCAAATATTTTCTGCCACATAGAGTTTATTTATGCCCAGCATAAAGTTACTGACACGGGTTATGGAAAAGCCCGCTGTTTCCAGCAACGTTTTCATGGCATATGAACTCAGGCCATACACCTCACCTTTTTTCATACCCCGCTCATGCTGATCGGCATCCCATGGGGCACGTAAGACATGCCAAATACGGGATATTTCCGGAGGCAGCATGGTCAACACCAGACGACCACAAGGGCATAAAACCCGCTTGGCTTCTCGCAGGAATACTGCTCTTTCCGGGATATGATTCAAGGCCGCAATGCAGCACACTGTATCAAAACTTCCATCGGCAAAAGGCAGATTCCCCGCATTCTCAATCACCAAATCCACGCCATCCCAGGGGTACACGTCAATGCCAAGGCTCTCTTTCGATCCGCCGCGATTTTTGTACGACAGGATCAACTGATTGTTGCCGCAGCCCACGTCCAGCGTTTTCCCACGCAGGTGGGGAATAACCGTGGCAATACGCCACTCGGCAAGATATCTTCCCACACGATCGTTCATAGTTCCTGAACCCTATTCATAAAAGCGTTTGGCGCGGATAGGTTTGCCGCCTTGTTTCCATACAGTTTCGGCGCCCGGTTGATGGTCGCCAACGCTTCGACCAGGTTGAATCCTATCGTTTTCGCGTACCATTCCATGGATTGCCAGCGCGGTTCGTTCTCGGCACGGGCCAGGGCCAGGGCTTCGTCCCGGTTCAGCATACCCTCGCGAATCTGGTTGCTGCGCAGGGTGTCGTTCTCGGTCAGTCCGGCCAGGGTATAATAGGCGTAATTGTAAAAGGCGGCTGTGCCGTCGCCGATACGCCAGGTGGATTTTGCTTCCGGGTCGGTTTCCCAGCCATAGTTATCGATGATGGTGGTCACCACCTTGTTCTCTTCCCATTGTTCGTAACGAAACAGATGGAACATCTCATGGGGCAAAAAATAGGAAGCGGCAAAGGCAAAGGCGTTGTCAACGAGCGTGCTGTTCAAATAGCGCGGGTTCAATCCATATTGCCGCAAATAGTAGAGCAGCAATTTGACCTTGTCGCGGAAAGCGATCTCGAAGATTCTCTTGCTTCCTTCATTCACTCCGCAGAACCCGGCCTTGAAACGGGTCAACTCCAGCGGGTTTTCGGAAACCAAGGTCACGGGCAACCGATTGGCTCGCCGTATGGTATGGGCATAGTAAAAATATTGTTTATCCCCAGCCATCAGCAGGGGAATCATGCCGACAACCGGCCTTTTCAGCCAGGCGAACAGATTTTTGCGAACGTTGGTCCGCTTCCAGGCAATATCGGCGGCAACGATGATATGCTCGATGCCCAAGGCGCCGCACAGACGGGAAGCATTCCGCCTGGCCAGATCGGTAATCATGCCCCAATCATAGGTATAGGCGATGGGTTTCAAACCCAGTTCCGTCACCGCGTAGTGCAGGCCATAGCAGCTATCGCGCCCGCCGGAAAGCATGAAAAGACTGTCGGCGGCGGCGCCCCTCCGTTTGAAAGGCTGCACGGCGCGTAAGGCCGCCTCTTTGCCTGCCGTTTGCATCGGCTGGTAGCGCCGGCAGTAGTTGCAGACGCCTTGTTCATCGAATTCGATGAATGGCATGGTTTCCGGCAGGATACAGCGGACGCAGCGGCGCAGACGATCCCGTGCCAATTGCAGATTGTCCGACAGGTCTTCCAGTTTGCGGTAGCGACCGGAAACGATTGCCGACCCTTCAGTGCAGTGCTCATTCGATAAGAGCGATACGGCAAAACGCTCGTGCAGAGGCAAGGCGCGCCCAAGTTCCGCCTGATCAACTGGAAAATTTTTGAAAATTGCCTGGTGCTTTCGCCGTATCTTTTCCAGAATCAATCGTTCCGAGGCAAAGATCGCCGCGCGGTCAGAGACCAGGGTATAACAGGAACCATGGTTGGAATACAGCCACAAGCCTTCATCCAGTGCCGATACAATGGCGATGGAGGCGTTGCCGTGAAGTTCGGATCCGGCCATTTCAATGGCCTCGGTCAAAGAATTCCCTTCTTGCCGGTGACGGGCGATCAGCATGGCGATGACTTCACTGTCCAGCTCCGTCGCCGGGGTAGCATTGTATGTCCGCCATAAAAATTCGGCGTTGACGACGATGCCGTTGTGAACCAGGGTGACGCCATCCCTGGTTACTGGTTGGTTGTTGTCGGATTTATGCTGAAAACCGTTGGTGACCAGACGGGCATGGCCAATAACGGCCAAAGGACTCCCTGGTTTTGCCTGGTCGAGGAAATGACTGACAATCTCCTGGTATTTCGTCGATTTCACAAAAAGCTTGGCTGCCATCGCCTCTTTGCGCACGACGATGCGCTCCCGGTCAGCCAGCACAATGCCGGCGGCTTCATTGCCCCGCCTGTTGGCAAGCAGAAATAAATCGCGCAGGATGTCTTTTGTCTCCGCGTCGGTCAGATTTCCTTTTTCGGGCAGATATACCCCTAAAATGCCGCACATGCTTGCTATCCGGAAAGATTGTTCATGGGTCGAGCCGAGCCGGTTTGCGTTGCCGGTAGACGAAAAAGCGGTAGGAAAGAAACCGCATCGGGAAAAGACAGCCTATCGTTGCCACGAGGCCAAAGATGGTCCCGCCGCAGCGGGCGATGAGCGCGGGAAAAATCACTCCGCCGAACACGATGAAAAAAATCTGATGGGCAATATAGCGCATGAAAATATCCCGGCGGTGCCGAACATGGAAAATAAACCGCAGGTTGACCACATATTCCGAAAAATAGACTGTGGCGTAGACGAGGATATAGGCCAGGGTTCTATTCCAGAACCACATATCGACGAGCGCATAAATAGCCAGAAAAATGTAGATATAATACAAGACACTGACCAGGCAGTATTTAAAAAACAGGATGATTCGTTCTTTATTCTGCGCGGTTTTTGCCCATGTGTGCCATTTTCTTGGCGATATGAGCATCATCGGCGCTTGCGGCATAAAGCGATGGAGCGCGGCGAATACCAGCGCGTTTTCATGGCATCTTTCCCTTTTTCAGTATGTACAGAATACGTTCCTGATTGACGCGAATTCGTGCCAGCATGTCGGCGACCAGCCCGATAATGAAAAAGATCAGCGCCATGATGAGCAGAAATCCGCCGCCGAAACCGGCGAAGAGATAACCGCTGAATTTGCCGGTGACAAAAAAATGCCCCCAGAATATCGCCGCAAGAATCAGGGCCGGAAGAAGAAAAACTAGGCTGATCCCCCAGAAAAAGCGTAAAGGGAAATAATCGCGGTAACAGCGAAAGATGATATTCGATGCGTTGACGGCATAACGAAAAATGCTGCCCGCCACCCGCGACCGGCGGTCAGGGAAATAGCGCACCGTAACCGGAATCTCAACTATGCGCATCTGTTTGGAAAGCAGGTCGATGAATATTTCTTGGGAGTTGTTGAATCGACCATGCAGATTGAGCCGCAGCAGGGCTTCCCGACTGTAACAGCGGAACCCGCAGGATACATCGCGATAACGTTCGCGCACCAGGAAACTGACGAGCCGCGACATCATCCGGTTGCCCCACAGTTTGATCTTGGGGATTTGCTCAGGATGTTGTCCGTTCATGAAACGTGAAGCCGTGACCATATCAGCCTCACCGGACAGCACGGGACGAACCAATGTGGGAATGTCCTGGGGATTGAACTGGAGGTCGGCATCCATGATCACCAACAGGTGATAATGTGCCGTCACCGCGTAATCCACCGCGGTTTTGATGGCCGTTCCCAATCCTTTGTTGTGGGAATGACGCGTCACCCGCGCTCCGGCTTGCTCGGCAAGACGCGCGGTTTCATCCGTGGAACCGTCATCGACAACCAGAATGTGCACAGCATCAAGGCCAGGAATCTGTTTGGGAATGGTCGCGATAACCTCCGCAATTGTCGCGGCTTCGTTGAACGCCGGAATGGCGACCAACAATTCGGCGCAGGATTCAAGACCGGATTGTGGGGATGTGATACTTGTGTTTTCTGTCAGCATATTTCGGCTTGTAAAGGTGGGCAGCGCTTATTGCGCACGGCGCCTGGTTTTTATTCGACGGGCATGGCTTTGGCAATAATCATTGACGGGTTCGACAAACCACACAGCGGTCAGCCCTGTTTCAGGTAAGCAATGGGCATGACCCAGGATTTGAGCAATACTCTCCTACCTATTCTTTGGCGTTACTGCCCTGCCGCGATTTTTTCTCGTACCAGTTCTCCGATGATTTCCGTGGTGGACTTGTGGGTAATTTCCGATTTCAACCGCAGCCATGTAGCGGATACATTGTCTAAAATGACGATTTCATTTTTATGCTCCATGAAAAAGCCGTTTTCCCCATCACCTGTTACCTCAGGCGGGTTATTTGTCCATAATTCGTCAAGAGCATCATATTCTTCTTTGGTCAGTTCTGGCATTGCTACCTCCTAAACAGTTCAAGGTAAGAATTCCAGCACTTCTACTTTCTTCGCTGATACCATATCAGAACTCCTACAATTACGTCGAGATTTTCACAATCCGACCACGGTAATGGCTTTGCCGTTCACCGTTTGCTTTGTCAGATAGATTTTCTCATCCCAGGAAATATCCGGCCGTTGATCGAAAATGGCCAGCCAGCCTTCGGCGCAGCCGAGGGTATCCATGTAACGGGAAAGCTGGATGTATCCTTCGTTGGTTGTTTTTTCACCACGCCGGATTTTCAACTCGATTGGATATTTCTGCCCTTCATGGATCACGCACAGATCGGTTCGTCCCGATCCGGCGGCGAATTCGCGCACAATCTGGCCGGCGCCGTTGAGCAGCCGTTGCAGAAAGGCCATGAGAATCAGATGCGGCGCCGCTTCCCTGTATTCGATCTTTTCCTGCCAGATGGCACTGTTCTCCCGCCAGAAGCGCTGAAAGTCTTGCAGCAGAAAATCCATGTCGATATGGCCATTTTTCAGATAATGCGGCAGCGGCAAGGTCATTTCGTCCCGCGCCAGCGATTCCTGCACGAAATGGTTCAAAGTACGCACCATGACATCACCATAAATGGGATTGGCTGGCTCGATGCGTTCTGGCGTCACACGGATCAAACCCAGGTCGCGAACATAATAAAAATCGTCGGTGGTAATATCGACCATTTCGCCCTGCAGCATCGGCTCAATAATCCGCCGCACGCGGGCTTCCTTCAGCCGCTCGAGCAGGCTGTCGATATGGGTATCGCGGCGCAAAACGATATTTTCGATGGCTTGTTCAGCCAAAGCCGCCGTGACCGGTTGGCTGTAGTCCGATTGCAAAATTTCGACAATCACATCGCGGGCGATGGCGTTGACCAACCAAGGCTGGCCCTGGCTTTGTTCCAGGATCAAATCGATGGCGCCATCTTCAAAATGTTGCCCACTTTCAGCGCTATGCTGACCATAGAGTTCGACAATTTCTTCCCGGGTGAAATTTGTCAGCGTCAGCGCTTTGGTGACGATGTTGAAAGGACTGGCGCTACCCAGGGATTCGCTGTCCGGCCTGACTTTCGCTTTGTAATCGCGGATATTGCGCATTCCGACTAGGGCGATGGAGTGGACAAACGGCGTCATGACGCGGTTGTTGTAACCCAGACGCAACTGGCGCAGAAAGGGAATCAGCGTATTTTCGCTGAGGCAATCGGCCTCGTCGAAAAGGATAACCAAAGGTTTATCCAGCGACATGCAGAATACGGTGAGTTCAGTCAGTAAAACACCGGTGAAATCGTCATAATCGGCATCCTTGGCGAAGTCGGCGGCCTGAGGCAGACGGGAAAAGCGCAGCGCGTTTTTGATGGTACGGACAATCTGCGGTACACCCACTTCCGGGTCGGCGACATTCTGCAAACCTTCAAGCGAGCAGTACACCGCCTGGTATTTTCCCGCCGCATTCAGCCTTCGCGCCAGATCCTGCAAATAGGTGGTCTTCCCACTCTGCCTGGCCGCGTGGATGACAAAATACTGATTCATGTCGATCAGTTGCTCGACACCCTTCAGGCGTTTGGCCGCTTCGACCATATAATGATCCCGATAATTGCATGGACCGGAGACATTGAAGTAGCGCATGGCATTTCCTCTCTGCGATTTTCAAGCGGGTGCTCAAAGAGACGTGGGGCTGGGATATTACTCCGCCTCTTCCACGGCAAAACCTACCACCTTTTTCTGGTCGCGGCTGAATTCAACGCCGATCATATGGATCGGCTGGTTCAACGCCCGGTACTTGTCGGCGTAGCCTCTATCCTTGATCTGCTGCAAGGCCTCGCCTTCCGGCTCGATTTCCACCACCTTGAACTCAAACAGATAGACCTGCCCGTTGAATTTCAGGGCCATGTCGAGCCGGCCGGCGGAACTGGTGTCTTCGGGGCTGACATCGAGGCCGACCGCGGCGAAATAGGCATAGAAGACGCTGGCGTAATAGCCTTCATAATCGGCAATATTGTTTTTGCGGTGCCAGTCAGCGGGGATGCCGGCAAACATGGCGTTAACCAGGTTCTTGATGCCGGCGAAATCGTTGGCCAAAAGCAAATCGACCAGGCGGCTGGTGCCTTCAAGGGCGTCGCCGGGATCCGGGGTGCAGCGTCTGAGGAGTGCGTTCATTAAACTGTAGCGCACTTCCAGGTTGGGAAAACGCAGACGGTAGCGCAAGACGGCACCGACTGTCAGCCTTGAAGCGATGGTCAGGTAGCCAGTTTGAAACAGCAGCGCCTCGGTGGATATATCACCTATCTCGAAGGTGGAGAGCAAAGTATCATCTGCCGTCAACCGTTCCAATTTGGGCAAAAAGGTTTTGCGGCTGATCAGGGTATCGAGCAGGAAAGTCGGCGTGCCGGTCTCGAACCAGTAGGGCTTGAATTCTCGTTTTTGAAACAGTAGCAACAGGTCAAAGGGATTGTAGGCCGTTTCGCCAGTCCAATTGTAACCGTTGTACCAGCGGCGGATTTCTTCGCGGTCGAGGCCCGGCAATTCCGCGGCGAAGACATCATCGACATCGGCGTCGGTATATCCGCAAATGGCTGAGTATTGGCTGTCGACGGTGATGTCGTTGAGGTTGTTCAGCCCGGAGAAGATGTTGACCTTGCTGAACTTCGACACGCCCGTGAGCAGGGCGAATTTAATATGGGCATCCTGGCCTTTGATGACCGAATACAGGTCGCGCAGACCGTCGCGCATGGCGCGGGCTATTTCGCCCTCGGTGAGATTGTCGAGAATCGGTTTATCGTATTCATCGACGAGCACCACCACCCGCTGACCGGATTGCGCTACTGCCCGCTGAATCAGCATGATAAAACTGTCGGCAATACCCAGATCGGCGACAATTTCGACGCCCAATTTCTCGGCGTTGCCAAGTAATTGGCTGCGAATGCGGCCTTGTAATTCCGTCGCCGTTTTCAAAACCCCTTCGGCGAAGCTGAAACGGATGACCGGATATTTGACCGTCCAATCCCACTTATCATGGCAGTACAGGCCGCGAAACAGCGGCTCATTACCCTGAAACAACTCGGCCAGCGTGTCGAGGAACAGGCTCTTGCCAAAACGGCGCGGCCGGGACAGAAAATAACTGGTCCCCTCTCCGATCATCTTGAGCGCGAATGCCGTCTTATCGACATAGTAGTAGTCGTCTTGGCGAATCTTGGCGAAAGTCTGAATACCAATCGGCAGCTTGCGTTTTGCGTGCATGGCGCTTCCTGTAATGGTTTCGGCGGTTCGGCGATCGGCCCCGCCACAGGCAGGCAATGGGCATAGCCCACAGAGTTTGTCGCACAGTCAGGTGAGATGCCAGGCGGTTTTTGCGGTGATGGCGCTTGTGGCTTTGATCTCGATGCCGACGATTTGCCTGGAGGTCGATTCAAGTAGCAACTCAATCAGCCGGGGATATATGTTGTATCGCCCATGTCGCTCTTGTTGTTATGTAATGTCGAATGAGCAGACGGCCTAATGCAATATTAGCAGAAGATATAATGCGTATCCAGCAGGAAGCGCCGCCGCAAGCTAAACGGAAGGCAGGGAGAGGCGGAGGTATCAGCATCCAGCCCCACCACCCTACTCCGTAAAAATAACGCCGTTTTTCCGGCACCAGGTTCGCATCGCCTCTTTCTCGCCGGCGTCCTGAAACTGGCGCCATTGGTCGAGCAGGCCACGGTATTCTAGCATATCTCTAAAGCGTCCGTAGGCGCCGCGTTTGCGGAAAATCGCCGCCACTTCGGCGTAGGCGTAGGGCAGGAATTCATGGACAAAGGTGAAGACCAGCGCCTTGCCCAAATCAAGTTCCCGTTTGCTGGGAATGCGCAGATAATCCGGCCGCGAGGCCACGTCTTCCGGCAATGGTTCGTCGTACAATTCACCGACGATATCCTCAAGCGAATGCCAATGGATGGTGCCGGTGGGACGATGCAGATAGGCGGCGTCCTCGGCGCCGTGGCCCGTCTCGGCGGCGCTGACAAAAAACATGGCGGCGACCAGTTCATCGAGGGAGACCGCCGGCTCTCGCCCGGCCATTTACGCCTCCATCATAGAGGCAGGATCAGATAGAGAACCGCGGCGATGATCATGCAGGTTGGAATGGTGAGGACCCAGGCCATGACGATGTTGCCGACGATACCCCATTTCAGGGCGTGCACGCCTTTGCTCGAACCGACGCCCATGATGGCGGTGGAAATGATATGGGTGGTGCTGACCGGGATGCCAAAATGCGAGGCGCTGAGAATGACGGCAGCGGCGGAGGTCTCGGCGGCAAAACCATGCACCGGTTTCAATTTAATCATTTTGCTGCCCATGGTGCGGATTATCCGCCAGCCGCCGCCCATGGTACCGGCGCCCATGGTCAGGGCGCAGAGGCAGATAACCCAAATGGGGACTTCAAAGGTGTTGAGGCTATGATGACTGACCAGGGCCAGGGTAATGATGCCCATGGTTTTCTGGGCGTCGTTGGTGCCGTGGCTGATCGCCATGATTCCAGACGAAATCAATTGCAGGCGACGGAAATATTTGTTGACCGAGTTGGGGTTGGCGCGGCGGAACAGCCAGAGAATGGCAATCATGCAGAGGAGGCCGAAACAGAAACCAATGATCGGCGAGGTGATCATCGGCACGACGACTTTTTCCGTAACGCCTTTGATATGCACCACGGCAAAACCGGCCCTGGCAATGCTCGCGCCCATCAGACCGCCGATCAAGGCGTGCGACGAGCTGGAGGGAATGCCGTAGTACCAGGTAATGAGATTCCAGATGATGGCGGCAAGCAGGGCGGAGAGAATCACGCCGTGGCTGACGCTTGCGCTATCTACAATTCCCTGGCCAATTGTAGACGCTACGTGTGTACCGAGGAAAGCGCCGCAGGTATTGAGGACACCGGCATAGACAACCGCCACGCGCGTGCTCAGTACCTTGGTGGAAACCACGGTGGCGATGGCGTTGGCCGAATCGTGGAAACCATTGATGTATTCAAAGATCAAAGCGATGACGACCACCAGAATCAGGAAGGTCAGGGTCATGGAATTCCTCGCAGTATAGAGCGGGCGGACGGGGCGGCGGCATCAACCTCGTTTCATCTCGATGCTGACGATCAGGTCGGAAATATCCGAGCAGGCATCCAAACCATTTTCTATGCCCTTGTAGATATTGCGCATTTTCATAATATGGAGCGCGTCATAGCGCCCGGAAAACAGATCTTCCATGGCGGTCGAAAGCAAATCGTCACCGGTTGATTCAATATCTTTGATCGTCAGGTCTGTGGCCGTGATGTCGCTGCCGCGCGGACTCGTCTTCATCATAGAGATGAGATTCTTCAGTTCGTCGGTGGCCGCCATCAGGTATTCGGCCTGTTTTTTCAGCACATCGCTATACGATTCAACATTGTAGGTGTGCAGATTGACACAGGCTTTCACTACCACCTTGGTGCAGCGGTAGAGATTGGAGGCGATTTGCTGGATATCTTCCCGATCAATCGGCGTGATGAAGGTGGCGTTGAGCAGGGCCAAGGTGTTTTGCAGGGCTTCTTTGCCGCGCTTTTTGTACTTTTTCGCCTGGATCAGATATTCGGGCCGCAAAGCGATATCGGAGTTGACGATCTGGTAGAAAAGCTGCGCCGACAACACGCAGACCTCGACCGCCTCCTCAAAAGAATGATAAAACTTGTTTTCCGGTTGAGGCATTAATTTTGCCAGGAAGCCGAACTTCATGGTGTTATTCTCCTTGAGGAAGGCAGAATTTCCGCATCGGGCTTTTTCGGCGCCCGTCACGGTTTGATATCCACAGGTGAAATCGGTGGCGATGCTATCAGAGAACACGGCAAAAAGCCATGATTTTCCAACCGGGAAAATCGCCCATTTCCCCTTTGCGCCGTGCAATCGGCAAAAAATCCTTATATTATTTTGCAAAACTTTGTTTACAAAATAAAACAAGTATCTTATTCTTTACGCATTGTATCATTACCGCAGCAGAAGAGAGGATGCGGTAGACGAAGTAAATCTTCAAAAAAGGAGAGAGAGATGAGAAAGATTATTGTCGCTACAACTGGTCTGATGCTGGTTGGAGCCCTGTCGGCAGGTGTGGTTTCCACCGCTTCCGCCGCCACGATTAACTTCTCCGGCGACGCCCGTGCCCGTTTCTACTACCAGGACAACTATGGCAGTCCGCTGACCTTAGGAGCAAACGGGGTGAACCGGCCGGACACCAGTCAAACGTTTTGGCAGTCGCGGGTCCGCCTGGTATTCAAAATTGAAACCAAGGGCGGCGCCTACGCCGTCGGGCGTTTCCGCCTGCTCGATTCCTACCCGAAAGGATGGGATAATGGCGCTGGCGGCGCCGCCGGCTGGTCAGCGAATGGTGCGACGGCGAACGATTCTACATCCCCCAGCACTGCAAGTATACGGGCCGATATTGGCTATGTCGGTCTGCCGCTGGGACCGGTCACTATCGAGGCCGGTACCGGTGTCAACACCATGGATGAGTTCTTCCGCGCCGATAATTTCTATAACTTCATCCGCGGCAAGTACACCGGCGGGAATACCACCGTGCAGCTTTTCATGGAAAAATTCTCTGAATACCAGCAAACTGGGACGGTGACCAGCATCGACGCGAAGACCGGTCTCGCTGTCAGCAAAACGATCATTGACGACAACTATACCTCGGATGACGATGTGAATCACTACGGTCTCCGACTGATCCAGAAATTCAATAATAGCTGGCAGTTGGATACCACATTGTTTGTACTTGACAACCAGCAGAACAACGACGGTAACACCGGCTTCGGCTGGACCGGCGTGGTAACGGGCAAGATCAATGACGTCAGCGTAATTGTCGGCGGCGCCTATAAAAGCTCCGATTACATGAAGTATGAGGGTAGCTTGGATGACAACGGCTATGGCATCTATGCCGGCGTCAACGTACCGATTGGCATAGCTTCGGTCTCCGCGGTTGTCGGCGGCACCTTCAACGGCTACCTCGCCAGCGGCGACTTTGGCGGCGACGGTCAGGAACCCTATGTGCCCTTCATTATGCTGAGCAATGCCTCGAGCACCGAGGTCATCGGTATGCTGAACACCGGCATCCGCCTCGGCAGCGCCACCGGCGACGCCTGGTTTGTCAACGTCGCGCCGTCGGTTAAAATTTCCGACAAGCTGACGCTGACGGGTGAATGCACCTATGCCCAGGTCGATGTCAATATGAAAAACAAATCCAACTTAAGCCTGTGGGAAGTCGGCGGCATCGCCTCCTATGCGGTCACGGATGGCGCGAAAATCAGCGCGCTGTTGGGCTATCTGAACATCGAAGACTCCGACAACCAGCCCCTCGGCTTTGGTTTGGCGCTTGATCTGGCGTTCTGATAAGCCAAGCGCCGCGGGCGCTGAAGCAGCCGTTTGAAAAACAAAGGGCGACCGATAATCCGGTCGCCCTTTCCTTTTGGACAATTCACAATAAAACCCCGCTCCGGCTAAGGAAGCGGAGGTTTTTTATACTACGTTTCTTTGTAAAAATCTTCCTCCATCGCATGGGTACGGTCCAGGTGATAGAGGATTATAACCACGAGCACTGTGGCACCAAGCAGAAAAATTGGACCAAAGAACCAGAACACCAAAGGGACCATGCTGTAAAAACCACGCATTCCCATGCGATAGTGGTCACCGGCCCGGTTGAGTTGAGCCGCCACCATCTGGGTCGCCACCACTTTCCGGCATCTGCTCTGGTCCGGTTCGGTATAGCGGGCGTTGATCATGTAGCCCACATCGCCATACAGTCTGATGGAAGAAGCAAAAAAGAAAAATGCCGCAAACAGGTTGACCAGTAAAATAATCAACTTCACCGGCATCAGATTTTCATGCCGGTCGCCAAAATACTCCAGCAGCTCCCAGGTGATTTTCAGTTTGTCGCTCTGACCGGAAAGAGTGAGGACGCCGACGGAAAGCAGGACAGCCGTCGAGGCCAGAAACGTGGCGGCCATGGTGGAGTTGCGCAAGGTCTGCACCGCCAGGATGTCCTTGCCCTCCTCCATGACGGCTTTCACCCAGGCGGCGCGGGCGAGAGAAGAAATGCCCTGCACTGTATACACCGGATTGCTGCGGGACTTCCACTTGATGAAACGCATATAGCCGAAGAACATGGCGCAATACGACAGGAAACAGAAACCGTCCAGCAAATAGGACGATGAGATAACGTTGTCCAGAAATGTCATACCTGACTACCTCTTATTTTGATGGGCGAAAAACATCACATCGGCTGTAGGATAAACCCGGCCAAAGGCGGGATGCGGACGCGAGCGCTGAATTCGGCCTGGCCATGCGGTTTGTTCTGCGGCTTGATGACCTTTTCACCACCCAGACCGACGCCGCCGAAGCGCTTGTCGTCGGAGCAAAAGATTGTTTTATACGAGCGGCCGCTGGGCAGGCCGACGCGGTAATTATCCAGGGTCTGCGGTGTGAAGTTCAACACCACCACCAGGTGATCATCGGTGGTTTCGCCAAAGCGGGCAAAGGAGATGACCGAATTCCTCGTGTCGGAGAAATCCAGCCATTTGAAGCCCTGCCAGGCGAAATCCCGCTGCCACAGGGCCGGTTGATTCAGGTAGAGGCGGTTCAACTCGGCGGTGAAATACTGCAATTGACGGTGCGGATTATCTTCTCCGCCTTCGATAAGATGCCAGTCGAGGCTGCGTTTGCAGTACCACTCCGACCATTGGCCGAATTCACCACCCATAAACAGCAATTTTTTGCCGGGATGCGCCCACATGGTTAAAAGCAGCAGGCGCATGTTGGCAAATTTCTGCCATAAATCGCCCGGCATCTTGCCGAGCAGCGAATGTTTGCCATGCACCACCTCGTCGTGCGACAGCGGCAGGACGAAGTTCTCCGAAAAGGCGTACATCAGAGAAAACGTCAGTGAATTATGATGAAAACGGCGATAAAGCGGGTCCTTGGAAAAATAAGCGAGAAAATCGTTCATCCAGCCCATATTCCATTTGAAGCCGAAACCCAAACCGCCCTGATCCGTCGCCTTCGAGACACCGTAAAAACTCGTCGATTCCTCGGCGATCATCAACGCATTCGGATAGTTGGCAAAGATCACGGAATTGGCGTGGCGGAGGAACTCTATCGCCTCCAGGTTTTCCCGGCCGCCGTGACAGTTGGGAATCCACTCGCCGGCTTTGCGCGAATAGTCGAGGTAGAGCATCGAGGCAACGGCATCGACGCGCAGGCCGTCGATATGGTATTTGTCGAGCCAGAACAAGGCGTTGGCGATCAGGTAATTGCTCACCTCCCGCCGCCCGTAGTCGTAAATCAAAGTGCCCCATTCCGGATGGGCACCGCGCCGTGGATCGGCGTGCTCGTAGAGGGCGGTGCCGTCGAAACGGGCCAGGCTGTGGCTGTCGCGCGGGAAATGCGCCGGCACCCAGTCGAGGATAACGCCGATACCGGCCTGGTGGCACTGGTCAACGAAATACATAAATTCTTCCGGCGTGCCATAGCGGCTGGTCAGGCTAAAGGTGGCTGTCACCTGATAGCCCCAGGATTCATCGAGCGGATGCTCCATCACGGGCAATAGCTCGATATGGGTGAAGCCCAGCTCTTTGACGTAAGGAATTAAATCACTGGCCAATTCCGTGAAGGTGAGAAAGCGTTCCGGGTCGTTCGGGTCGCGCCGCCAGGAACCGGCATGCACCTCGTAAATCGTCAGGGGCCGCTGGTAGAGCGGCTTCTCGCTTTTTTGCCGCTGCCAGGCATCGTCCTGCCAGACATGGCGGTCGAGCGGATAGACGATGGAGGCGGTGTTTGGCCGAAATTCGCCGTAAAACTGCATCGGATCGGCCTTCAGCAGAATACCGCCTTTCTGGGTGCGAATTTCGTACTTGTACAATTCACCCTGGCCGAGGCCGGGAATGAACAGTTCCCAAACACCGGAGGAGCCGAGGCTGCGCATCTGATGCACGCGGCCATCCCAGGCGTTGAAGCTGCCGACCACCGACACCCTGGCCGCGTTCGGCGCCCAGACCCGGAAGATTGTCCCGGCGATCTGATGCAGCATTATCAGGTGGCTGCCGAGATGCTCGTACAGCCGGTAATCGGTGCCGAAGTTGAAGAGGTAGCGATCGACTTCCCCCAACTGCGGCAGCACGCGGTAGGCGTCGTTGATAGTCAGGGTATTGCCATCGTGAAAGCGCAGACCGAACTGATAGGTATAGGGATCGAGGCCGGGGTCGGGGAAAAACGAGCGCGGCAATTCGATGGCAAAAAGCCCCTCCGGACGAATGCGCTCCATGGGCCGTCGCTCGCCACCGGCGATGAGATCGACGCCTTCCGCCCGCGGCTGGAAAGCGCGAATAACAACGCGGTCCGGGCTGTCGCCGTCGTGGACACCCAAAACCTGAAAAGGATCGTGGTGGCGTGCGGTGATGACGCGGTCGATATGATTGTTCAGTTCGTCGGTAGTCATGGCGATTTTTGGAGACAATGGAAATGGCGCTCTCCGTATTTTAGGTCATGACGCCGCCTTTGTCATGGAAAAGGGCGGCGTCTTACCGGCGATGTCCGGTAGGCGCTGTTGTAAATGCTGTCGTCATCGCTTGCCATCCGGCGAAAATTGTAGCAAACTCTCCGGCGTGATGTCCGCAAGAACGATATTCCGACCGCGCCGCCATGGCGTGCATGGTTTTTAGGGGAGTCTTCATGACTGATAACTGCGCTCCGCTGCTCGATACCCTGACCGGTTCCTTTCTCGTCTCCACCCACCGGATGCCCGATCCGCGCTTTGAGGAGATGGTCATCTATATCTGCGGCCACAGCCACGAGGGAGCGATG
>Ga0209629_10000733_pt1 | contig 18877 bp, 8 predicted proteins | sample TergutCu122P5_FD_187286 | JGI IMG/M metagenome (GOLD analysis project Ga0209629, IMG submission 187286) | Cubitermes ugandensis P5 segment gut microbial communities from Kakamega Forest, Kenya - Cu122 P5 (SPAdes) (version 2) | ecosystem: Host-associated > Arthropoda: Insects > Digestive system >...
ATACTTGGAACATCACACATAATACGGAAAGTACTGCAGTGTGAAGCTTGAAGCCTGAGCGGTGGGGATCACCGCTGGTTCAAGAGAAGTACCAGGAAAAAAAAAACCTGTGACAAGAGACATTCATATATTATATTATTATTATTATTATTATTATTATTATTATTATTATTAACTGCAAATGGGTCTATACCCGATGGCAGTGTGCTAAATTGCAAGACAGGACAATACAATAGAGTACAGTACAATAAAATACAGTACAATAACACACATCACACAGAAATAACCTACTACACTCAAAGCAACCCTCAATTCGCAAAATTACAAAAATTACAAAAAGTTACAATAACTATTACAACTCAAAAACGAGTACAACCTAAAGTAGACGAATTAGTATAAAAAACACGAGGTATACTAAACAGTGAATAAACCGTACACTGCAGTACTCAATTACACACATTTCACCAAGACCTCTGTCTTTCTCGAGCAGTACCCAACAGTGAAGATAACTCTTTCTTAGAATGTGACGCTGCACCGACGTTTCGGAGAAAACTACTGCCTCCGTCATTATCATTATGATAAATATGACTGAGGCAGCAGATGTGTTTGCAACGTCGTTACATGTCTAACAAGATACACGGCGTCACAAGACAGGCGATAGTTATCGTGAGAACCTCAGATCTCACGCAGTGGCCAACAAGAAGATATTGGCTGTCTGGAATGTGACCCTATATAGCTGGGGTAGTGGTTCTGGATGTTTACAATGCCTTCAACTTCAGCGTCAAGCAGTCAAATAGTACTGCTTGGACCTGAAGATGGAAGAACTGAGTTCTTTCGACACCGCCGGAACCACTCCCCCACCAAACTACACGGTCTCATGTTCCATAGGAACTGAAATTTTAGCAGAACCGCTACGTGAAACTCGGATCTTGCTTAGCGAACAGTATTTGCCTTCTAACCTTATTTGGTTTGTAATTTTGAAGTGGGTGAAGGAGGAAGTAGTAGTACCAGCAATATCCCCTATACTCCTGTAATAAACCAGGGCGTAGCATGTTGACAGAACCCTACTGCACTACTGTTTCTTAATTGGAAGGAACCGGATGCTTATCTTGTTTTGAAAGTGGAATGTGGTGGTTTTTCTCAGCTCCTCCAGTCAAATGTCGGGATGCTATCTCAAATTAGGATAAAACCGCACCATTCCACGTCCTTTCAAACTCATTATTCATTAACCACTCTGTTATTCAACGCTATATGATCTCAGCTATGAACAGCGTCGTTAAATGTACGATAAATATAAAGTAGAGGCGTAGTCTGATAACGATCAACGCTGTTAACCCTGAAGTCAATAATATGCCTCCCACACTCGAAATTATCCTATTTCGTGACGGGTGGTAGCGCTTGATTTACCAGGGACAAGTGAGAGGACCAGATATTTGTTGGCAGTTCCTGGAAACTGGCTAAACACATTATTTGATCCAAAATTCAGACAAGCAACTGTCTCCAGGGGTGTCAAGCCTTACAGTCTGGTACAAGCATACGGACGTTTCAGAGAAATTGCAAGGCTCTTGTGAACATGGCCAGTTCAGTCCCAAACATACACACTTCGGCTGTCACGGATAATCATAAGTCCGCGCGGCATATCCCTGAAGGGTGAATTTTGGTGTTGATCATTTACCCAAATGATGCAGTCATCATGAAACGTCGGTACAATTCCATCAGCAAGCAAAGCGTCACATCTCAGAAGGCCGCTGCGAGAACTTCATTTCTCACAATGTCTTTATTCCGATAAAAACAGTGAAGTGATACAAGAATACACGTAACTCTCATCCAGGAATTCGGTCTTTGCCTGAAACACAAAATACGGAGCCCGTAGGCCATTCTGTAAACAAAATTTAGAATTGTGTACTTACACGTAACAGTTGATAGGTGCATTTCTCTACCACTTTTCTAAAGTACTGAAAATCATATTTAAAAAAAAAATCTGTCAGGCAATTGAAATACATCATTTAGACTCCCCAGAGCGGAGTACACAGCGATTGTTAGTTTCACCAGAAAACTTGCTTCGTGCAGTTAGCTGTTTATGCGGCACTTAGTAAGTATATATGTATATATATGCCTGACCATATAGTTTACGTGGTAAGGGTATCAAAATGAACCAGTCTTTTAATTGTGCATTTATTCTTCTCTGATCGTAGAGCTGGTTTTGATAACAAGTCTGCGCAAACCATCAAATCGCCTATCGTAGTGGTAGCGCAGTCTGAGGGACGTATAGGCACGTAGTACCATATTCTGGGATGGAAGGTTTCGAACACCAGTCGAGGCATAGGCGTGCGTCCTAAGTTTTGTGTGTCTGTGTTTTCCTGTATAAGCAGATGCCTTTATTCGAAGCTATTCTTCGTCCATGTGATCCTACCTGATATCTTCAAACAAGATTCATAAAACTGAAAAACTGGAGGCCCTGAACTGCATTGTCTGTAGGGCCGCAAAAGTAGACATAACGTCAGTTCACCCAAGTTATGCGCAAATAAAGGCCATGTGTAACGAAACAAATTTCTCATTACGTGGTACTTCAGTCACTGGAATGTCTAGCCTACGGGTAGAACTAAGAATTCGGTTCCTGACGGAGCCAGAAATCTACCCCGCCCAGATCGGCTGTGACGTCCTCCAGACCTCCTATTCAGTGACGGCCTCTGGAACCATTTTTCCCCCGGGTGGGGTGCGGGGCGCGGAACTGCCCATTCACCACCATCTAGAGGAGCAGGGGCTAAATTTTTTAGTGTGTAGGGCTTTGTCCCCACTCCCCAAACGTCTTGCTGACATGGTGTTTAATTACGAACAGAAAATGTTTATCTTTCCCTCGGCCGGCACCTATACCATTATTCTAATCGAGGAATAATTTTTCTCATATGCTTCCTGTACAATCAGACGGAACTGTTTGCTTAACACCATAGCTGTGTATCATGACTTTTTGTAGCACGACTGTATAAGAGAGCAAACTGTTAAAGTCTTGATGGAATTTTAAATCAAAAGTGGCTGCCCACAATGCCCATTGCAACCTATAATTCATAATGACAGTGACATGTACTCCACCGCCAAATTTGCATTATTAAATGAACGGAAATGTTGTAGCCTTTGCTCCGCCTGCTAACAGTTCTTAGAAAATCAATAAAATGCAACCTAGTGTCACTATGGTAAATTGTTAGTTTAGTTATTTAACCAAACGCAAGAAATTAGTTCTCTAACTACGTTATAGGGGTGGGCCGGGATAGCTTAGCCGGCATAGCGATTCGCCAAGGACTGGAGTGACCGGGCATCGGATCCCGGTGGGGGGCGAGATTTTCCTCACCCGTCCAGACCGGCCCTTGGCTCCACCTAGCCTTCTATACATTGGGTAGGGGGTCTCTTTCTCAGAGGTAAAGCGGCCGGGGCGTGGCGTTGACCACCCACCTCATCTATCTCAGAGGTTAAAGAAAGAGTAGAGCTAGTATTTTCCTAAAATTTTCGAAAAAGTTCTAGTTTCATTAAAACCTGACAAGAATAACGGGTACTTTACATGAAGACTAATACACATTCATGGTCATATCTCGCTCAGTTCTTCTTAGAATGAGAAATGTTTCAAACAAATTTATAGAGAAAATAAAGACACACATTTTACATTCAATAACTTTTTACGAAAATCGTGCCATTTATGAGGCATGTGGAAAAATGCAGCAGAGCCGGATAGATCACATGACATTTAAATAAGGCGCGTGCATTTTGCATACTGGATAACAAAGGCTACTGACACACACTCAGAATATGTACTACTTATAGCTTTTCCATGGCAACAATGGTTTCGCGAAAGCGCCTTAATGTTATGTTATACGTACATTGCATATCTTGTTTTTTCTGTCACTGAGCAAGTTGGCTCAAGCAGTAAAGGTTTTAACATGTGTACAGAGATTCTTGGTTCAAATCTGGGCCAGAACAAGGCCACTATGATGTGCGTCTTGGGTTTCCTCAGTCACTCCAAATAAATATTCCGATAAGTTTAATTAGGTCACGACCGCTTCTTTGTTCACTTTCAGTCATTCACCGCTACAGTTGTTGATTCTGATACGTCGTCATATAAACGATTAATAATTTTTTCCCCTTCATAATCTCTATAAAGCATAACCTTTAAGGCAGGGGCATTTAAAGTTTCACTTCAGGGGCCACAGAATCTTTTGCAATGTGAGGCCCCATTTCGAAGGAACCTGTTAACTCCATCTCCAGGTAAAAGATGGAAGAAGCAGCTTTCTCCGGAAGGTTGGAACTATCTATGAAAGTACACTGTGTCACGTACCAGAAAACCTAATCATGCGAACTTTTGTTTGAATTCTAATTGGGCGCTGTCGATTACGTTTCCCTTTAGGCCATAACCGGGCCTCTGGTCAAAGTCTGGCACCCCTAAGTCAAGTGTTAACTACGGTAAACACTTGCAAATTTTGCTCTTGTAAACATCCCGCTCATCACAACCGACGTGCGGACTCTCGCACTACATATTAATCCAGGGGGCGAATTTCCACTGCAGCAAACAGAATCAGAATACGAATTAAAAAAAAAACCAATCGACGTTCCTCTGTTAGTCTAACTAAAGAGGTTAATAATGTTTCTCCAACCTACATGCACTGCATAAACCTGTGATTGATGAAGTAAGAGGTAACCGAAGAATTAAGTCCTTAGTACATTACTTAATATACGTACTAACAATGCTGCAACTCCTTTCATAGAACTGCGCTGCTAGGACACATCATCCACCGTCATGTAATGTATTTTTATTGATCATGACATCCAAAGATACTAGCTGCTTCAATGGTCTTAGACTCCCAAACCCTTGATTCCGAAAAAGAAAAATCATTGGTATGTTTTGTGTGCTAGTGAATACAATTTCCTTTCAGGGTTTTGGGGCTCAGATCACAACCACGCCAACTATCTCAGGAAGCAAAACAACTCCACGGTCCCCCAGAACTCACACTTCTTTTAAAACCATCAGACTGCTGACGAGGTGTGGACTGGCCCATCCTGAAACGTAGCAATTCATGTTCATCAACATGCCATGTTACCATTTGTAGTTAGTTCCTTCTTTCATGTGGCAACGTATACCCTGTTGTGCTGGACTGGAGCCTATGTCATATGTTGAGGATGTGCTGTGCAATGCAATTTTATTTATTTATTTATCTTTCAAGCCAATGGATATTACGCCACAGAACCCCAGTTATTCCTAGAACATTCTGCCCTTACTGCATGTTTTACGAGCATTTTTATCGTACAAGAAATCACAACTCTCCAAAATTTTCAGTAACAACACTAATGTTTCGGACATTTACTTCGTCGTCGATGCTTTGCACTTAAAATATTTGGTGACGTACAGTAGAACTACATATATCCGGATTAATTGGGACGGTGAGCCATCCGGATAATCACAGAAAATCCGGATAACTGGATTTTCGTTTGAAAATAGGCTGCGTTGTTAGATTGAAGTTCGGCTGCTACTATTTATAGTATGTACCTGCGTCTAAACACTTCGACCACGCCTGATTTGAAGTTCTACAAGCCATAACACTGTACTGTACTTGATAAGATAACCGGCAATTTCAAGGCAAGTTAGTTTTGTAGAATTCTTGACAAATTTACCCGAAGGGCCAAGCCGATCCGGACAATTGGTGATCCGGATAACCAGCGACCGGATACGTGGAGTTCTACTGTATATCTTTTTCTGTCATCATGTATCGTGGTTCGTACTGAGATGGGTCCTTTAGACGGGGCTAGAGTGGATAGACGAACATAACGTTTTATTTAAAAAAAAAAGGGACTGACAGTATCGAAAGTAATAGTCCTTTCATTGTCACGCACCATCGGCAGAAGTATTTGAACTTGTTCCTAAAATGCATTTATTCCTTACTCAGTTTGTCGGAAAATTGAAACTGTCAAAAAAATACTGAGTGGTTGGAAATTTTTATTTTCCAATTTTCTGTAAACTGCCATCTTATAAAAAGTGACGGTATTTTTCTATGGTGTATGAACATTTTAAGGTAACTTATATTATAAAGAGAAAAGTGTATATGTCCCATTGGTAAATCGTACATGGAGATAATACTATGTACTTATGTCTTAAAACACGAAAAAATATGATATTAACTAAATACGTTCGTCTGTTCTTGAACTACAGTGCCAATAATGCTTCCTTTTAGAGCAAGTGACCAAATGAAGTCAGTATATTAGAACTGATTTTTTTTTACCCAGTATACTCAGTCACTTTCTATAGCAATTTATACCACGGTTAGTAGCTACCCACTTACACAGACCAATACTTCTGCAGGTGTTTGACACTCAGATGACTGCCATCTTAGTTGTATATAGTGATCTAGTGAATTATTATCCTGACATAAATAAAATAGGTGAAATGTACATATAACTTCGAAATCGTAAGTTTTATGATATTAAATTTCGGTCACAGGGCCATCAAGACTCTTAAAAACGTAGAAGTAATTCTATAGTTAAAAAATTGCGGTGGTCGGCGACAGACAAACAAGAGTGTTTTCTGTGAACTGTACGTATCATAAGTTGCAGTGTCGCTTTTGTAACAATCGTCATGAAGAACCAGAACCAAAACACAGAAACGTAATATTAGAATGCATTAATTATTTAACAGTAGGCAATACAATTTAGAAAGTTTCCCACGAAGACAGAGACTTTCTGCCAGTATTTCAGAGTAACTTGACTGACACTGGATTTATCTGTTGACACTGTAAACAAAATAAGTGGACGCTGAAAAGAAAATGGACAAATCAGACTTTAACTCCATATTGTTGCTGTGTTGCGACAATAAATTCAAATGAAGATCAGTCTCTGGAGATTTGTTCGTTTTCGCATTAGTAAGTGGAAAATATTTTTTTCCCCCCCTTGCAGCTTCCAAACACTCAAAAAGCTTACAATTTTACCTACAATGGTGCGTCCTGTTATGTGATAAAGTGTATGGGCCGGATATGTGCAATACTATGTTGATATTGTTGTGAATCTCATTTATTTGTATATTGACATTTGTTTTTCAGTTGATGTCTTGTAGCCAGGTAAAAAAAAAGTGTTACATTGTAACAACATTGTTATTAATCTAGTTTTTATGTTTCTGTATATCTACAAACGTTTATTTGTTTATTTCTATAGTTTTAAACGCATTACCAACAAATTTCAATTACGACATTGTCGTACGTAAGACTGATCGACTCATCATGGTGTTAATACAGTGGAAGTCGGTTATAACGTCATAAAATGGACTGAATATATTGTGTCGTTACAAACGAGTGTTTTTCTAACCGAGCAGTATTATGTGGTTAAGTGTGCGGAATTAATTGGTACCACAGAATATATGACGCAATAGGCGAGGTGTTGCATAAACCTATGTCGTTATAACCGGGTGTTTCTGTCGTCCCAGAAGAATTTTTTTTTTTGTAACTGACAGACATTCGGATAATATAGGACAAAGAATATATTCGGAAAAACTAGACTTCCCTATCGCGGACCCTGTTTGCAGAGACCAACATACTCTTTAATTAAGTTTTGTAATATTTCACATCCGGTATATTTCTGTAGCCATTATAGTGGAGTTCCAATTGTTCTGCATGAATATGCAGAACAAAACTCAATTCCATTTGACCATAAATCATATTTGTCTTCTACATCCAGTACTATACAAACCAACGCCGAAGCCAAAATAATCTACGATATTTGTTTTCGGCTCAATTTGTCATAGTAATACAACTTCATAACAAATAAATAAATAATTTACAGAAAATCTTACAAACATTTTACGTAAGAGGATAAACGACTGTCCTGGTATGTGTAAGGGCCATGAGAATGATTCGCGTTGCCAGTGTTTGACAATAAACGCAAGGAAAAACTCCTTTTTCATTAACTCTGTGAAGAACGTATTTCACGCAACGAATGTTTAAAACCCGAGATCCTACCTCACAGGAAACATTGACACTCTCCATTACATAGAACCAACCCGTTAATGCAGTAAAAGGAAGAGAGTCACATAAAACAAAAATCATATCAATATTAATATTAATGTCAGTGCCATTATACAGTTAACACTGGAATTTAAATAATAATTACCAACTTGATGCACTGATTATTATTTATTCACTCTAGCTGCGTATCGACAGGCCACCAGGACTCTTATAGAGAGTGACGGTAGCGTATGCTGCTTGTATACAACTATATCCTCCTGAAGATGAGCACTTTATGGTCGAAACATGTAGAGGAGAATAGTATTTTATGAATAAATAATAATCAGTGCATCAAGTTGGTAATTAATGTATAGTCAATTCATGATGCACGGTCAGAAAAACATTAAGTTTAAATAATAAGTCGCCTAACAAAGGCGTACGCATTTTGATATGACGTCATCACGCTCTGCATGATGAGTCCATCAGACATACGCACCTGTAACGGTAAATAAAATATAACAAAGAAAAGTACATGAAAAATGTAACCGCTTTTAAAGTGTTCGCTATTTTACTCGTATGTATCTACGTGGTTGAGTATGGTTGCTAAGCAATGGTTGTTAAGTGGACGGAGAGGTCAAAACACACTTTGTATACGCTGTTGTATTTTGTGAATCAGACATTTCTACCACCTCAGATGTTGAAGTTGCTTTGTTATTATTGTGGCTGTAGGCATTTATAAGTTTCTTCCTCCGAAGGAGTCGTTTCTTTGCGTTTCTGCAATGCAGATGAATTGATATAAAATTGTAAGCTAAGGATGGTCATGTAATTACATAATATTATAAATACAGTTTGCCTCTAGGATGTAACTTACAATGAGACATGTTCAATGCGAGAGGAACTGCAAGCATGCTCAACGTTGTTCAGAGTAATGTGTTGAGAAATAATAGGAGAAGCGCGAAAACTCACTGTATATTGTAGAAAATATAAATACAGTATTACAAAAGAGTAGTCCACAGTTTGTACATTCAGTCATCCCCCCCACCCAGCAAGAACAAACTTCGAAAGTCGATTCTTTCTTAGAGGATTGAGTTTTTTTTCCTGGAATGTGAGACCGCCTAGTCTGGTAGAAATTTACGATTTTTTTTAGGAATTTACTGCTTCAATATTGACAATATCCTGACAACGGATATGGAAGGTTCTGAAGAAATGTTGGTAAATTTCTGTCAGGCTAGGTAATATCACACGGCAGAAGGAAATATCTTTCACTTAACATTCAGTAGACATTCTTTGTTCAGAATAAATGCACAATTGTCCCTATGCGTAATAAAAACGGGAGTGATAAAGACGTGTGCGGGAACGGATACCTAGCAAAACTTTCTTTACCTTCCGAGAAAGATGGAGATTGTCTCTCAGCTTCGCTCCCAGGCCACTTCACCCTCAGGGAAAGAGACCCGGTAGCTACCCGATATGATGAGAATAATTCTCCACGCAATGAAGACAGTCTACTTCAGCTCGGGAATCCAAATATGAGTATCGAGTCGTCCAGCCCGTACCGTGTTTACTATACTGGCTGAAGTACCTCGGCTCCCTTTAAAATCTGACAATCACGTATTCAGAAAACTTTATTTATGAAATCGGGAAGTTCCGCTTCTGTTCCACAAAATCATACGCCTGAACACAATCCTGATCAAATCCAATCCAGTTCACACCTTCACAACTTATTTCACAAAGAGGAATTTTAATATTATTCCTCCCTCTAGGTACTCGTTTTCTAAAACAGCTCTTTCAATTTGGTTTTTTGGAAAGGAAAGGAAACTGTTGTAAAGTTATACCTGTGCTTAATTACAGATGTATCACGTCATAAAGGCGTATGGAGTACTGGAATCACAGCTCCACGCATTCTTATCTTGAGTGGACAGCTTTATTATTCAAATTTATTGCGTGAATATTTCGGAAAATTGTGAATTAATTGTGTCACTACAGGGATATAATAGGAAGAAACGGTTGAACTGAAAGGCTGTCTGTAAAATCACAGCTAGAGAACGAAACTGTCCAGATTTGCCGTTGACATGTTACTGGGCTTTGTATTCTTTTAAGTAATAAGTCAGTAGAATAGTCTCATTTCTGATAGCCAGTGTGCCGGTTTAGAACTTTTCTTACTCTCATCTCATCCAGTACAAACACTAACCTTGTCAAAAATAAAACATGTAAAAACTTTTCACAAAAATTCCTTAATATTTTTATCTCTCTGTATAACATTTATTTTCTTTGTGACTGTAGGTTTCACCATACATTCACACACTGCGTACTATTTAAAGTTAAACTTGGGCAGCCTGAAAAGAGAACAGGACCCCTAAAGTTCGAAACCGGCTACGACAAAGCCCCCTACCCACTCCACGCACCACGGTACCAGCGCTTCTAGCATACTCATAAGGTTACAACGCCAGGAGCAGAAATCAAGACGCTCCTATTTATGCAATTCCCTCCATTCCTGGTTTAACTGAACTCCGCCTAGGATGGTCAACTCTGCTCCACGCTTTGAAACAGATTATTTAGACTCGTTGTTTCTAACCTCTATTAGTACGCTGTTTCCTTGGTGTTATTAAAATAGTTTGTGGCCCCTCAAGCCCATAAAATAATTCAAAAAGCAGTTTATCGTTGTAAAAAAATAGTTTTTAATAAAATGCCAATGAAGTACGTTTCCATCAACTTTATCGTTTATAGTATCAGAAGAGCTTCACTTCCTCTGGCGCACCGCGGCTGTTACTTTGGCAGATGCTGATTTGGATTACCTGTGTCCTGTGACGCTGCACGTGTAGGTTACCGGCATTAACAGGTCACTAGAGACCAGATGTACACTAAAAAGTTACACAAAGGGCTGTCCTTATTTATAGTATGTTGGGTTTATTTGTTTATGTTTCATGCAACGAAGATATCATTAGCTCAGTATACACGTACATACTGACGAAAGTTACGACCATTAGTTAAAAGTCAGTTGGAAGGCTCGTGGAATGAAGAGAGCGTGGATTGATTAGCAGGGCAAATTCCGCAAATTTACTCAAGCAACTGAGGAAAACCACGAAACATAAAGCAGGATAGATGGCCTCAGGGCTGATATTTCAAACCTGGACTTCACAAAAATCAAGCAGAAGTGTTATGCATTCGAACGTGACCTAACTCATTAACTCCATAGCACTATCTACTTCTTAAGAACGTAACAGGTCGTCAGCTATTAAAGAATTTTCCCCGCATTTTATGGCATCCAAAAATTCATTATCACTTTCACAAAAGGCCGCCACCGTTCCCTATCCTGAGCCACATAAATCCAGTCCATGCCCCCCCTTCCCAACTCTTGAAGATCCATTTTGATATTATTATTGCATTTATGCCTGGGTCTTCCAAGGGTTTCTTCCCTCATGTCTCCCTACCAAAACCCTGTACACAACTGTCCTCTCCACCACACGTCATACACGCCCCGCCCAACTCATTTTTGGCGATTTGATCACCCAAAAGAAAAATGAGAGAGGAGAGCAAATAAATAAGCTCTTAATTATGTACTTTTCTCCACTCCCCTGCAACCTCGTCCATCATTCTCATTCTTTATTACTGCCACTGATCCGTAGATATGGAGAACAGTCACAAAGAACACAGTTTAAATACATCAACCCACTAACCATACCTCTTAGGCCCAATTATACTCCTCAGCATTCTACTCTCAAACACCCTCAGCCTGCGTTCCTCCCTTAATGTGAGAGACTGTGTTTCACACTCATACAAAACAACAGGCAAAATTATAATTCTGTATATCTTACTCTTATACTTTTGGATAGCAAACTGGAAGACAAAAGATTCTGAGCTGAATAATAGCAAACATTCCCTGACTTCAATCTGCTCTTTATTTCTTCCTGAATATAATTCTGATTTGTTAAGGTTGTTTCCAAATATTTTAACTCTTCCACCATTTCAAAGGAACTATTATCAATCTTTATACTGTGACTTTGTCCTGCATTCTGATCTGGACACACCACCATGTACTTAGTGTTATCAGCATTTACTTCTAATCCATTCTCCTCACCAACAACTACCAAAGCTTTTGTGTTTTTCTTTACAGCATAAAGGCTTCTGCCCAATATATTAACATCATTAGCATAAACTAGAAGCTGATGTGTGGCATATAATATCAAGCCATCCTGGTTTACCTGAAGCCTCCTAATAGCATATCTAAAGCAAAGTTGAAAAGCAATGGGGATGCAGTATTTCTTTGTTTCAAACCATTCTTAATAGGAAATATATCAAACAAAGGTTTGCTTACCCGGACTCTGCTATAAGTTTCATTTAGACACATTTTTATTGGCTTTACTAGTTGTATGATGTTACCAAACTCAGTATGAATGTGGGACATGATCTCCCTCCTAACTGAATCACAGGTTCTTTTGAACTCTATAAATAGCAGATGAACTACCTCATATTTCCATTTATTTCACACATTTGATGAATGCAGAATATAAGATCAGTAATTGACCTGTTACCTCACAGCCCATACTGATGATCCCCAATAATTTTTTCTGCATATGGAATGAAACTTGACAGCAGGATATTGGACAAAATTTTGTACATAGCTTAGAAAAGTGATATGCCTCTGTAACTACTACTATCTGTTTTAATACCTCTCTTATAAATAGGTACATTAAATGATTGATTCCTTCCACAGCTCAGGCAATTCCTCCTTATTCCAAATAGAATTAATAAGTTTATGGATATCAGACCAAATTGTCCTGCCCCTGATTTGATCAATTCTGCTGGAATTTTATGAATTCCTGGTGATTTGTGTAATTTTAGCTTAATGATAGTCATCTCAACCTGGGCTCAGGCACTAGAAGCTCTTCTGGATGTACTGTAGTCTGCCTAACATTATAAACCCCATGCACATTCCATAGTTGACAGAAATGATTCTTCTACCTAGCCAAAATACTGTGGGAGTTTGTAAGCAGATCACCTTTCTTGCCCTGTACTCTATTAGTATTAGGCTTGTAATCCTTCTAAAATCATTGATATCCCTATACAAGTCTCTAATATTCTTGTTCTTACTGTTGGTTTAAAGTTCATCAATTTTAGCTTTCTGATATTCCTTCTTTTTTTTTCCTGAAATGTCTATTAGCTCCACATGTTACACTGTTGGGATTATCTATATTACTTTGGTTTGGATCCTTTAACCACTGCATTTTAATCTACTTCATTTGATCTACAAACTGTGAACATTCTTCATCAAACCATGATTTATACTGCTTCTGTTCATACAGACCTAGACTCTCTTTAGCTGAAATTTTGATAGTCTTTTATGTTTTCCTAAGGCCTATTTTATGTCTGCTATCATTTAAGTTATCCAAACCTGTCTGAGATCTTAATCTGATACTGTTTCCTAATCTCCAGCTCATTAGCTTCTTGAGATTAAATCTCTCATGTCAAACTTCTGTGTTGTTTGTTTACTTACCGTCAGTCTTTCCTGAACTTTTGTGACCACAAGATAGTGATTAGTATCGTAGTCAGCTCCCCTGAAAGGTTGTACATTGACTGTAACCTTCAGTCAAAATTCCTGTTATTACCGAACACAATCAATAAGCTAGTGTCATGTGTGTAACTTTGATGGTATCAAGAATAAGTAAGAAGCAAATTTATGAGGTAACAAGTGTCATTTCCCATGACATTCATCCCATTTTGAGGAGGCATATGCCTATAATAGTTACTGAAGGGATGACAGGCTTGCCGTAATATTGTACCTTGTTAATGAGGGAGGTACCAAATGGGCAGTTTACAAATCGGCCTTGTTTTGCTTCCAGTAACACTAAGGTAATCGTCTTCTGAGGATGCTGGCTTACATAACTATAACAATTCCTAAATGGACTTCTTCGTACACACTAAACCATTAAAAAACTATTAAACAAATTAATTTTGATATGAGAGACTTTTGCATGACGTTAGTGGCTTATTCTGATTTTTTTTTTGCCACATTACTGATTGCACATTCTGATTGATATACAAATAAAATCAAGAATGGCGAAGAAAGCCACTGAGAATTTTGTTTACTAAGTTATGGAGTATACCCTTTCCAATCTCATTTGTTTATTTCCAACTACTGCTTATTATAACCACGACAATAATTAACTTTGTTAACATATGTAGCCTAATCTAGGAGTACGATACCTTGATGTGCGACCAGAACGACGATAACACTTCCGTTCCATGGCACAACATAGTGAAAACATATTTTAACAGTCTCCGTATATTAACATGACACTTCATTAATAATTACTGCAAAGATCGGATAGAAACGTTCCTAACAAGCAAAGATGAACCACTTTAAAAATACCACCATTACTATTCATACCACCAATACACGACAGTGAAAGATCTCTTGCCAAAGGAGCCATTTATCATTCAAAAGTTACCGCACCTGATTCCTACGTCAACATAATACGTAAGGAGGATGGCGGATTTAAAGAAGGACTTGGATGACTATTTATCAAGAAATGATAAGCCACAATTAAAAATTACAATGCCAGCCTTACTCTCAAAACCAGACGTAGGAAAATGGTTTACAAATTCTGCCAGCAATGACGATACATCAACAGGATGGCTGTCTGAAGCACAGAAGGACTGTTGTCCGAGCTTGGTAACTGGCCTTTAAATAAGGAGCTAGTTTAGAAACAGTGTGTTTTGCTATGATAACACTATAGTTGTATTATCTTCCCTTTCAGAGTCGTGTTCAGAGGATAATGGGATTCTGTCTTTGCATCGTGCTGGGGCTTCTGTGCTTTGTTTTGGCAGGCATGTATACACCTGTACTGTTACTAAAAGCAAGAAAATTTGCTCTTGTGTATACAATGGGAAGCATATTCACTATATGTAGGTACGTATAGTTTCTTGGTTATTTATATTTTAGTCGGAATAAAGGATCATAATGGATTTGCATTTCACTGTACAGGATCTGGATGTAACCTCATCAGGAAGTAATATGTGTAGGAATTCAATGACTGAACCAAAAATCGGTATTTAAACCATAGTCCAATTTGGTGACCATGCACTACTGTCTTGAAAGTTTTATTTAAGCATACTAGATACAATACAAATTATATCAGTTCACCTCATTTCTACCAGTATTTTGCTTAGTTTCAGTTTTGTGTGCAATTATGGATGCATACCAGTGACATTTTCTGCAACATCCAGTCATCATATGCTTGCACTTCTTACATGCGATTCAGCACTATACATTTTTTGTTTGCTGCACAATCCTATCAGTGTCTCAGACTGTATTACATCAGGTTCAGCCTGATTATATGCTGATCTTAAGTCAAAAATTTGTCATCCATGCAGGATACAAACCTGCATCTGCTGATGACAGGTGTGTTCAATCATTAACTGTGACTTAAAGCATTGTGCCATGATTAAATAAATATAAGAGAAAGTACAGCTGGCACAACAGTGCTTTTTATTTTTAGTGGTAATTCTGCTGCATGTTATGTGGGATTTCATTACCTCATTTTAAATAATTTTAAGTTTTTCTTCCATTTTAATGCCATACTGTGGGATGTTACTGTTACTAAAATTGAAAATGTTTTCCTTAAGTAACAAAGACAATAATATAAATTATAGAAAATAAATAAAGTTACAGTCTGCTTTGTCTGTTAATAAGACAAAATTCACAGTTAGTGAACAGATGTATTTTAAGATAAATTAAGACACCAGTACTGAAATTCCATATAAATCTTAATGTTTAGCAACAGAGGCAACACTTGGAACCAGTATAGTGTAACAAATTTTGTAGCAGGCTGATCATCATGTTTGTCTTTGATATTTTGCATATTTGTAGTGGATACATTGCACCCACCTGCACCCCGTTAGCTACTGGCCTGTTTCAAACTTTTCACATTCACTTCCGGTGGTATGTGCTGGCATGCTGTTGTGATCCACTGACAAAGAAGAGTCACATTTGTCTTTGCAATTCTTTTCACCTGGAGTCACGGCATGCTGTCCTCATAAGAGCACGGACTATAGAACTGTTTTAGTTGGTCTTTGAACACACTCCAGAAGCAAATCATTTGTTTACCACAACATCTAACATCTGCACCTATTAGGTCATCCCCTCAGGTATGACCACCAGGTCTGTTTTCCTGGAAGTATTGGTAATTGTGGCTTTTATTTCTGGTGTTAATGTCTCTTATATGTGTCCAACACCAGCATGCCGTGTTTTATCTGGAGCGCCCCATCACTGCAACCAGTCCATTATACATTAATTTTCATCCAGTCTTTAGTTTTACATCTTGACACTGACTGCTCCTTAGGAACTGTTTTGCAATATGGAATCTTGTTTGGTAGTAACTTGCTACCATCTGCTGATACTGCCAACATAACTTAACTTGCATCTTTACATTACCTTAAGTTGTCATCAATGAACATACTGCCCCAATGTTGTTGACAGTTTAATTTGATGGCATATCGAAGTATGCCAGAGTTCCATCAGTATTTTACATTTGGCTCAGGATTTAATCATTTTGCAAAGTCCAATCACATGTCACTGAAAAATAAAATGCTTCTGCTTAAAGTCTGTTTGCAGTTTCTGGTAAAGCAAAGTTGTGCATTGAAGAGAGTACCCATTTCATTGCATTATGCATACACACACATGCTGACCTTGAACTACTGCTATATGGTTTTTGATTTGGCAGGTTCCCATTCTTTATATTTTTTGGGCTCATATGCAGTCAGCATTCCACAAATGATCATGCTTGGATCCAGCTGTTATTGCCACCGTATTTGCCATTTTCTTCTGAAGCCCTGAACTGCCTTGCATATTACTGTTATATCCTTTCTCAAAATTGTTAATGAGCATTCATTTCAGCTTTGCCCAGTCCCATTTGGATACAGCTTGCCCTTCTAGCACTCTTCTCTGTGTCTTATGTTTTACTGGTATGATGAACAGTCTGTAACACTCATGGGTCAGAGCTAATAATGGTACAGAATGCTCTGTTCTCCCTTTTGGCTACACTTGTGACAGTTTAGCACCATACATCATGGTTTGGCTTTGCACAGTGTGATTCAGCTTAGCACAGTCCAGTTCAGTGCTCTGAATGCAAATTCAAGATGGCATCATATAAGTAACTTTGTCTTGCATTCAAGTAAGCACGGTAGGTAATTCCTTAGGTCTGTTAATAAAAAATGTGAAGGTAAAGTTCACCCTAGAACAGGCCACAAAGACCCAGTGGGGGAGCAGTGGTATAGCTTTACCCTTTCTTTAACCTAGGCACTAGATGGGGGTGGGTGGTCAGCACCACACCCCGGCTGCTTTACCCCTGGGAAAGACCCGGTACCCATTGTATAGGAGGCTGGGTGGGCCCCAGGGTCGGTCTGGACGGGTGTGGAAAATCTTGCCTCCCCACCAGGATTCGATCCACAGACCGTCCAGCCCATAGCGAGTCACTATGCTGACCATGCTCTCCCAGCCCCTAGGTCTGTAAATATAATACTTATTTTTAAATATTCCTTCCATATATATGACTCCTGTTTTCACCTCACACCTAACTTAGAGGTTTCCCTTCTTCAGCCTTGTAAATCAAACATATGTATGAAATAAAATGCCTGAGTCTAGAACCAAATAATTCAGTAACACTAATATTTGTCTTCCTTGGACATTATCCTGGAAGATGCAATACTAAAATGTTTTAATTCATCAAAATATTTTGTTTGCAGCTTTTCATTCCTGTGGGGTCCTGTAAACCACTTGCGACATCTGTTTTCACGTGACCGCCTCCCATTCACAGCAGCCTATTTTGGAACATTATTTGCAACACTGTATTTTGCCCTGCATGTGCAAAGTACACCTCTCACTGTTCTGTGTGCCGTTGGACAAATAGTGGCATTGTTATGGTTTTTAATTAGCTACATTCCGGGTGGACATACAGGGATGCAGTTCTTTACAAGACTTTTCTCATCCGCTGTCAGCAGCACAGTCTCAAAGACCCTACCAGTTTGATAACTGTTTTACAAGATGTATGTTATTTATTTCCGTGTGTAGTTTTTCTGCATTTTGTGCATTGCTTTTTAATGCACAAACTTAAACAGTTTCTTCAGGCTGTGTTCTTTGGTTAAGTAATGGAGGGTGAAGTATGACTGTGAGGTCACATGCTTGTCCAGAACATGTTGAAAGTATTAATATCCATTAATTGTTTCATTTTAAGTAATGGATGGTTTTTCATTATGAAGCACATGTATTATTTAGATAAAAGGTAAAGCAGTCCCGTAACAGGCCCAGCGTGGCCCAGAGGGCTCCAGGAGGTTTAGGTCTCTTTCACACGGCGATTCGTGAATGCGATTCCGGTAGCCGAATGACGTGTCCGATTCTGAAGTTGCATTAAAACAAATGGGAACGTTCACACGGCGATATGCGCTGGATTCAGAATGCGATTCTCGATTTGTGAATCGCCGGAACTTCGACCGCCGAGCTACTTTTTAGATAAGATCAAGTGTCAGCTGTCGAGATGTGGGAGGGGTATCACGTCTTTCACACGGAGGATACTGTCGCTGCATTCTTCAATGTATAACTTGTGTGCGGCCGTTGTTCTGTCGTGGTTCTGTTGTGTGTTAAAATTATTGCAGCATGGAGGTTTTTGACACTGATAAATTTATTTGTGCAATTCAGAACTGTCCGGAATTGTGGAATTTATTTGGGTCTGATTTTATTTCCTCGGACAACACATGAAATGCGCCTTTTCCCAGGCGTGCATTATTAACCCATTTATGCCTAACATTCCATTATTGGAACGGTAGTGACGTGGTTGTTATTTATTTTCTACTGCGCAAGGTCATTGCCGAATCTGATTTTTCACCCATGTCAGCCTCTCGACAGGGTACATGTT
>Ga0209629_10000734_pt1 | contig 18868 bp, 12 predicted proteins | sample TergutCu122P5_FD_187286 | JGI IMG/M metagenome (GOLD analysis project Ga0209629, IMG submission 187286) | Cubitermes ugandensis P5 segment gut microbial communities from Kakamega Forest, Kenya - Cu122 P5 (SPAdes) (version 2) | ecosystem: Host-associated > Arthropoda: Insects > Digestive system...
AAACCGTCGGAAAAAGCATTTTCACCGGTTCATAGCAAACGGATTGTTCTTTAACGGGTTTGGAAATTATCCGGTATTGACTGTCGAATACCGAAAGACAATTAAGCGCAATGCTCAGGCAAAACGCCCATAAAGCCATGCCGAATATAGCGCCGAACAGTTTGTTGAGCGCACCGACAGGAGTGTGATTAAGAATTTTATCTACTAATTTAGCCGCTAATGCAAAAAGGCAAATTATTAAAAGAAAAGCAAGTACGTAAAAAACAGCATTTTGTACATTGGGAGAAAACCAATGATTTTCGCCTTGAAAATGTAATTCTACCCAATGACGTATCACTTTAGCTATTGCCCCCGATAGAAGAACAGCGGCAATCAAGGAAATAAGCGAAATAACCTGTTTAATAATTCCCGTGAATAAGCCATGTATAATACCTATTGCTATACAGATGATTATGACAATGTCTAACCAATTCATAAGGTTTGTTTAACTTCTACTTCTTCAAATGCTTCGACGATATCGCCTGTTTTTATATCGTTGAAATTGTGAATATTTAATCCGCATTCATATCCTTGTGCTACTTCTTTGACGTCGTCTTTGAAACGTTTTAATGAGCCTAATTCGCCGGTAAAAATAACAATACCATCCCTGATAAGACGGACTTTGTTGCCCCGCTTGATTTTTCCTTCTTTCACCATACAGCCGGCAACTGAACCTACTTTGGTGATTTTGAATACTTCCCTGATTTCCACATTGGCAGTAATTTCTTCCTTGATTTCCGGAGAAAGCATACCTTCCATTGCTGCTTTCACTTCCTCAATCGCATCATAGATAATTGAATACAGGCGAATATCGACTCCTTCTTTTTCTGCCGATTTTCGAGCGGATAAAGACGGACGCACCTGAAATCCAACAATGATGGCATCGGAAGCGGCTGCCAGAATCACATCCGATTCGGATATTTGTCCCACGCCTTTATGAATAACGTTTACTTGAATCTTTTCGGTGGAAAGACGGATGAAAGAATCGGACAAAGCTTCGACCGAACCGTCCACGTCGCCTTTCACGATGAGATTCAACTGTTGGAAATTACCGATGGCAATCCGTCGTCCGATGTCGTCTAATGTCAATAATTTTTGTGTACGCAAGCCTTGTTCGCGTTGCAACTGTTCGCGCTTCGTAGCAATTTCGCGAGCTTCCTGTTCGGTTTCCATCACGTGAATCGTATCCCCCGCTTGCGGAGCGCCATTAATTCCGAGAATCAATACCGGTTCGGCAGGACCTGCTTCGGTTATTTTTTGGTTTCGTTCATTAAACATCGCCTTGACGCGTCCGTAATGAGTTCCTGCCAGAATCACGTCGCCCATTTTAAGCGTACCGTTTTGTACCAGCATGGTAACCACATATCCGCGACCTTTGTCTAAAGAAGATTCGATGACCGAACCTATGGCTTTCCGTTTCGGATTGGCTTTCAAATCCAACAGTTCGGCTTCCAGCAAGACTTTTTCCAATAATTCCTGAACGCCGATGCCTTGTTTTGCCGAAATATCCTGCGATTGGTATTTTCCTCCCCAGTCTTCAACCAAGTAATTCATACCCGCAAGCGTTTCTTTTATTTTTTCGGGATTAGCTCCCGGACGATCTATTTTGTTTATGGCAAATACTATCGGGACGTTTGCCGCCGAAGCGTGATTGATGGCTTCGATGGTTTGCGGCATCACATTGTCGTCTGCTGCTACAATAATAATCGCAATATCGGTTACGCTTGCTCCGCGGGCGCGCATTGCGGTAAACGCTTCATGACCGGGCGTATCCAAGAAAGTGATTTGACGTCCGTCGGGCAATTCTACATTATATGCTCCAATGTGTTGGGTAATACCTCCTGCTTCGCCCGCAATTACGTTGGTTTTACGAATGTTATCCAATAATGAAGTTTTTCCGTGATCGACGTGCCCCATAACCGTGATAATCGGGGGACGGGGTACTAAGTCAGCTTCGTCGTCTTTTTCTTCAGTTATAGCTTCTACTACTTCCGCGCTTACATATTCGGTCTTGAAACCAAATTCTTCGGCAACAATATTGATGGTTTCAGCATCCAAGCGTTGATTGATGGAAACCATTATGCCGATACTCATACAAGTGGAAATAATCTGAACGACAGGAACGCTCATCATGTTTGCCAAATCGTTTGCCGTAACAAATTCTGTAATTTTAATAATCCTGCTTTCCTGAGCTTCCAATTGCGATTGCTCGGTTTGACGTTGTGAAATTGCATCCCGTTTTTCGCGCCGGTATTTGGCGCCTTTTTTCTGCCCTTTGTTCGTTAATCGAGCCAAGGTTTCTTTGATTTGCTTTTGAACGTCTTCTTCGCTGATTTCGTTCTTTACGGGCTTTCGGAGCCTGAGTCGCGTATTATCCTGTTTGGTGAATGCAGAAACGCCTTTTTCAATATCAATTTTTTCGCGTTTGATTCGATTGCGTTTCTTTTTCTTCGATTCTTCCAATTCTGTTTTTTTCACTAAAACGGGCTTATCTCTTTCTTCCGGTTTAACCGTATTTTCCGGTTTTTTCGTTTCTGGCGCAGGTTTCTTGGCTTTAGCAGCTAAAGCGGCTTTTTTATCTCTTTCGGCACGTTCTTTCCGCTTTTCTTCTCTGCTTTTCTTTTTGGGACGAGTGGATTGATTAATAGCAGTTAAATCGATTTTTCCCGTAACTTTAATAGTTGTTTCCAAAACAGGTTTTTTTAAGCGGAATACTTCCTCTTCTGTTTCTTCACTTTCTACTTTCGAAACGGGTAATTCCGTTGTTGATTCAATTTCTTCTTCCGGTTCTTCTTCATCTTCCTCCGGAATTTCCGATTCTTCTTCTTTCTCTAAATTTATTTCTTTCAAATCCGTATCATCTTCAAGAATTTCTTCTTCAACTGATTTATCCGGAATGGGCTGCTCTATTTCAATTACTTCCGGTGTATCTTCAATTATAGTTTCTTTTTCTTTGAGAACAGGTATGATTTCTTCTTTTTCAATAGATTTTTGGGGTTCTTTCGGCGTTTCGGTTTTGTGTTTGCCAATAGCGTCCAAATCAATTTTTCCAACAGTAACAAATTTTGGACGGAAATCTTCCGGCACTTCGGTTTTGATTTCTTCAACCTTTTTCGGTTGTTCGTAGCCTTCGACCGCCACCGTTTCCTTTTTTTCCTTGTGGTGACGCTCCTGGCTCATTTTGTCGGATTCTTCCTTGATATTTTTATCTTTTTTGAACTCTTTGACAAGGAGTTCGTATGCCTCATCACTAATTTTCATATTGGGGTCTTCCTTTACGTCAAACCCTTTCTTATGCAGAAAATCCACTACCGTGATTAATCCTACATTCAAATCTCTTGTTACTTTATTTAATCTGATAGGCATAATATTTTTTTATTCTTCTTCAAATTCAGCGCTTAAAACACGGAGGACTTCGTCAACCGTATTTTCTTCCAAATCCGCCTTTTCTACTATTTCGTTCCTGTCCATTGCCAAAACATTTTTAGCCGTATAACAGCCGATATTTTTCAGAGCGTCGATAACCCATGTTTCAATTTCGTCTGCAAATTCATCCAAATAAATATCTTCCCCATCAATGTCCACATCGCGGAAGACGTCAATCGCATATTCGGTCAGCATACTGGCTAATTTAATATTTAAACCGCTTTTACCAATGGCTAACGATACTTCTTCCGGACGGAGATAGACTTCCGCCTTTTTATCCGCTTCGTGAATTTTAATCGAAGAGATTTTTGCCGGACTTAATGCACGTTGAATAAATAAGGCTGTGTTTGCGGTATAATTAACGACGTCTATATTTTCGTTACAAAGTTCACGCACGATTCCGTGAATACGAGCTCCTTTCATTCCTACGCAAGCGCCAACGGGGTCGATCCTGTCGTCGTAGGATTCGACGGCTACTTTGGCTCGTTCGCCGGGAATGCGGGCAATCCGTTTGATGGTAATCAATCCATCGTGAATTTCAGGCACTTCCAATTCAAACAAGCGTTGCATGAACAAGTTGGATGTCCGCGACAAGACGATTTTCGGATTGTTGTTCTGATTTTCTACTTTGACCACCACCGCCCGGCAGTTTTCATTCTTGCGGAAAAAGTCTCCCGGAATTTGTTCGCTCTTTGGAAGAATCAGTTCATTTTCATCTTCATCCAATAAAAGAATTTCTTTTTTCCAGACCTGATACACTTCGGCTGAAACAATTTGTCCTACCCTGTCTTTATATTTAGTATATATACTGTCTTTTTGCAATTCCAATATTTTGGAAGCTAAAGCTTGACGAAGATTTAAAACGGTTCTGCGACCAAATCCGGCAAAATTAACTTCACTTGTGATTTCTTCACCGACTTCATACTCCGAATCTATTTTCTGTGCCTCCGACAGACTTATCTCCAGATTAGGATCGGTTACTTTGCCGTCGGGAACTACTTGCCGGTTTCTCCAGATTTCAAAATCGCCTTTATCCGGATTTATTATTATATCGTAATTCTCGTCCGAACCGAACGTTTTGCTGAGCACATTACGGAATGCTTCTTCAAGAATACTGATTAATGTTGTCCGATCGATGTTTTTGTTTTCCTTAAACTCGGCAAAAGTATCGATCATATTTACTTCCTGTCTCCTCGCCATACACTTTAAAACTTAAATCTTATAACTTAAAACTATATTTCGCATATTTTATATCACTATAAAGAAAAGTTAAGTCTTCTTCGACCATCGCTTTTCTTTTTGCGCCTTCGGGTTTGATCTGTTTCTGTACTATCAGAACAATCTTTTCCTCATCGGCGGCTTTTAAGATACCGGTGTATTTAACGCCCGATTTCGTTAATACTTCAATTGCTTTCCCTATATGCTTCCGGTATTGCCGTTGGATTTTAAACGCTTGACCCACTCCGGCGGAACCGACCTCCAAAGCATAGTCTTCCTTCTCTCTGTCTAATTTCGATTCAATAAAGGCGGATAAAGCAATGCAATCGCCAATAGAAACTGCCTCGTCGTTGTCAATTTCAACAACAATCGAATTATCCGGTTGAATTTCAATTGAAACCAGATAACTATCCGAAGACTTCAAAAAGTCTTCTGCGATTTCTTTTACTTTTCCTTTATCAATCATAAATAAGAAAAAAGAGGGACAACTGCCCCCCTCCTCCAAATTTCTTGCAAAGGTAATATTTTATTTAATGAAAGCCAAATATTTATAATATTTTTTTAAAATTACCTCATATCTATAACATATCTTATCTTTTCCACTTCTCGCCGTTTTCATAAATCAGACAAGAATATCCCCCAGCATTTCAATTTCCTTCGGATTGTAAGGAGTTGATTGATAGACATAATAATTCAACCAGTTCTTAAACATCAGATGGGCATGGGCGCGCCATCGAACGATGATTTCTTTTTCAGGATTATTGTCCGTATAATAATTAACGGGAATATCTATCGGCAAATTCTTTCCCAAATCGCGAAGATATTCCGTATGCAGTGTATCCGGTGAATATTCGGAATGTCCGGTGATGAAAATCTCGCGACCGCCGCGCGACATGACGATATGCACTCCCGCTTCGGGCGATTCGGAAAGAAGATTCAAAGCCGCAACTTTCAAAATATCTTCACGCCGCAGTTCGGTATGCCGGCTGTGCGGAACATAAAATTCATCATCAAATCCGCGGAAAAGCGGAATATTCGGATTGTTAAGCGTATGCTTGAAAACGCCAAACTTTTTCTTATCCAACGGATATTTGGGAATCCCGTGAAAATAGTAAAGCCCCGCCTGTGCCGCCCAACATATATAAAGCGTAGAAGTTACATGACGGGCTGCCCAATCCATTATTCCGGTCAATTCGTTCCAATAATTAACGTCTTCAAAATCGAGCATTTCTACAGGGGCGCCGGTGATAATCATCCCGTCGTAATTCGATTTACGAATATCTTCAAAATTCTTATAGAAAGTTGCCAAATGTTCTTGAGATGTATTTTTACTGTCATGCGTTTGCATTTTCAATAAATCCACTTCGACCTGAAGCGGGCTATTGGAAAGCAAACGCACAAAATCCGTTTCGGTAGCAATTTTGACCGGCATGAGGTTCAAAAGTGCCACTTTCAGCGGACGAATATCTTGCGTGGAAGCGCGCAAATCATCCATCACGAAGATGTTCTCTTTCTTCAGCGCTTCGACAGCCGGTAAATTGCGAGGTATATTTAATGGCATAAATACGAAAATTAAGATTGCAAAAATACAATTATTCTTTGTAAATTCTGCCGGAAAATTGTAAAATCAAAAATATAACGTTATCCGGTAAGTTGATTACATCACTTTATTCAGCAATCTATCCAATATTCCGGCATAATAGAAAGGGACATTGTAAAGATTAAACGATTTCCCTTTGGGAGTTGCGACTTTATCAATCGAAAACGTCCCCGACCAAATGCGGATAGCCGTTTGATGTTCAACTTCATCCATAAACAAATGCAATGAGCGGAGTTTTGAGTTATGCCCCGATTTTACTTCGACTGGAATTACCTGACTATCGTGCTGTATAATAAAATCTACCTCAGCTTTGGAAGTGGGAGCATTTCGTACCCAAAAATTCCTTTTAGCGAAGAAATCGGTATTTCCTGATAAAATCTCTTGACCAACAATATGTTCCGCTACTTTCCCGCGCCAGGCGTCTGCTATATCTTTGACGTTGAAAATTTCTTTTTGTATCCCTGCGACATAATTTACAATGCCGGTATCCAGCCACAACAGTTTCGGCGAACGTTTCAATTCCGGGATAACAGGGACTTGGTAACCACTGTAGGGATACGCCATTTCGAGCAACATTGCTTTTTCTAACAAGCGAAATGCTTCGCCGACTTCCCGCGAACGATAGTCCGATTCTCCAAAGCGCTCAAATTTAATTCTTTGACCGGCATAATTCCAGCCTGTTTTTAGAATATGCCGCATGATGTGACGCATACTGTCAGTTGGCGCATATTTTTCGGTATCATCTTGATAACCTGACAATAAAGTATTATAAATTCTTCCCAATGCAAGAATATCTTTGTTTTCGGCATAATCGGCAACTGCTTCGGGCATACCGCCAACAAGTGCATATTGATTGAATAAATTGATTGTAACAGGATGAATCGAATCCGGTATTTCGCCTGCGCGTTGCGCTTTTTGCAGTTCGGTATTCCCCATCGCGCCAAGAAATTCGTTGAACGAACAGGGATGTACAGCCAAATATTCTACACGTCCTACCGGAAAAGAGATTTGTCTGCCGATAAGACTTTCGAGTAGCGACCATGCTGCAATAACATATAACCAAGGCGTTTTTTCGTAAAAATACCTCAGAAGTGATACTGCAAGGGGCGAATTTTGTATCTCGTCGATAAACAAAAGCGTAGGCACATCTTTTCGTTCCGCTCCGTTAACAAGGTATATTCCGGTCAGGAGCGTATCCATGTTTTTGTAAGATTCAAATAGTTGTATATGTTCCGGTTCTTCGAGATTTAACTTTAGATAAATCGAAAAACTTTGTCCAAATTCATCCACCAAAGTGGTTTTACCAACTTGACGGGCGCCACGCAAAACTAAAGGCTTCCGTTTCTTCCGTTTGCTCCACTCATGTAAATCATTGATAATATTTCTATTAACCATACGATTGTAATAAAACAACGGTACAAAGATAGTAAATTTGTAATAAAACAGGGGTAAAAACAGTAAATATTTGTAATAAAACAGGGGCAAAAACAATAAATATTTGTAATCAAGACAACTTCCACGTCTGTTATCTCCAAATAATATTTTTTATTGCTTTTTTCGTTGAAAGAATAGCAGCGTCAATAGCTATCATTTTACTGATGTCGGTAAAATGGTTTTGCAGGATTCAAACACAACCGTAAACGCACTTCCTTCGCCGACCCTGCTTTGACCGGCTTAATCACCTCGCTCTGTGTCGATGCGTTGAATATTTCTTGCTACGATGAAAAGAAAGCTCGGAAAATAAGAATAGGCGTTCGTTTTTTGGTTAATCTTTTTGCTTCAGCAGCCAGGCGTTTGCTTGTGCAGGATAATCCTTTCGGAATTGAAGAAGAAATTTTTCGGCTTCCGGCTTATCTTCAAACCGGTTCGTATAAATTCGGTGTCTTCCGTCGGCGGAAAGAATAGCGGCATTTTGAAAGCCTTTGGATTGAAATTCGGTTAAGGTTTTTTTTGCCGAATCAAGATTTGGTAAACTTGCAATGATAATATAGTAATGAATCGCATTCGCTTTTGGCGGATTCACAGTTTCCGGCAATTGATCGGATTTTTTTAGTGGTGTCGCAATCACAGCGACAGGCATTTGTACGCTTGTTTTCAAAGTATCCATTTTTTCGCCGGCTTCGTTCTGAGTCGAAAAACGGAAAACACTTGCAAATTGCGCTGGCGCCGGGTTGAAATGACCATTATTTAAAGGCGTTGGAATGATGCACATTGCTATTAGAGCCGCAGCTACCGATCCGGTATATGTGATGAATTTCCGGCTTACCGGAATCCAAACCACTTCTTTATCCTTTTTCTCAGAAGAGAAGTTCTTTGGGGCAATATTTTCCTGCTGTTGAATATCTTTTACAGAAGACATCGAAAAGCCGGCTAATCCATAATTGAAAGCATTACAACTCAATGTTCTTTCCGGTTGAAACAGCAGTTTGTTATCTTTCAAATACAAATTTCCCACCCACGGAAAGCATATCGTTTTTTCCTCGTCCAAAGAATGGGATATATCGATTACATATTTTTCAATCAACGAATTAGCTTCTTTATAAGAACATTTTTTTTCTTTTATAATGGAATTGGCTAATAAGCCATCGTTGTGTTTTATTTCGGAATTGAATCCTAAAAACTTTGCCGAAGGAGATAAAATTCCCCATCGCTTTGCCTTTTCCCTGTCGGAAGGAGAGACAACGAAGGCGCCAAACCCCGGCACAATTACACATTCGTGTTCTGTGAGCAAATAAGCAATATGAAAAGGAATACTTTGCATGGTGCAAATATAAATGAAATTTTCCACATTACACACAGACGAGTAAAAATTATAGACTTGCAAATTCCATGCGGGTCTGAACGAGTAAGTTGAGGTAAAAGGTAATGCTTATTCTTGAATATGCAAAATAATATTAAGAATTTTTTTCTTCTTCCGTTTTTACATCCGTCTTTACATCGCCTAAATATTTAGGCAGTTGCATACCAGCCATATTGAAAAGCTCGCTCAACGGCGGAACCGATTGCATCAAGCCGGACAGGAAATTAGCCGTAGCCGTTTTGCCGTTGGTATTACCGCTGTTTTGTCCGTCCCAGACTGTAATCTTGTCAATTTTGATATTCTTAATGGCTTCTACCTGCGTTTTCACCAATTCGGGCAACTTGTCGGAAATCATCATCAGGACAGCTTTCTCAGCGTCATTATTAGCCGCTTTCACAATTTCGTTGAAACCTGCCGCCTGTTTGGTAAGGATTTCGTTAATACCACGCCCCTGCGCTTCCATTTTGGCAAAAGTAGCATCCGCTTCCCCTTTGGCAATGCGGCGAGCGGTTTCGGCTTCCGCTTCGGCTTCGATAATCACCTTTTGTTTTTCAATTTCTGCGCTTACCACAATATTGGCGGTCTGATAGGCTCGCTCACGCTCTGCACGCACTAATTCAGCCTGACGCTCAGCTTCGTATGCTTCTTCAAGCGCTTTGGCGCTTTGCACTTTTTCGGCAGCGGTGGCGCGCCGCAAAGCTTCTGCTTCTCTTTCACGCCGCTCGGCATCGGAATTGGCGATAGATACTTTAGCTACGTTTTCGCCCTGTACAGCAGTGGCATTGGCATCAGCCGTGCGCACGCGGGTATCGCGCTGTGTTTCGGCAATACGGATATTTCTATCACGATCTGCTTCAGCTTTACCGATTTCCCCGAAACGATCCTGTTCGGCAACGCTCTTTTTTGCTTCATTAATTGCTTTTGCAGCCGCTTCTTTACCCAGCGCTTCGATATAACCCGATTCGTCGCGGATGTCGGTTACGTTCACGTTGATTAACTTCAGTCCAATTTTACGTAATTCTAATTCTACATTCTGACTCACGTTGATAAGGAATTTATCGCGGTCGGAATTGATTTCTTCAATATCCATAGTCGCAATCACCAAACGCAATTGCCCAAACAGAATGTCTTTAGCAAGGTCTTGAATATTTTCCAAAGACAAACCCAGCAAGCGTTCCGCCGCATTGATCATATTTTCAGGGTCGGTGGAAATACCTACGGTAAAGCGGCAAGGCACATCTACGCGGATGTTTTGCTTACTCAATGCGTTGGTAAGATTACATTCAATAGGAATCGGCGTTAAATTCAAAAACGAATAGCTTTGAAATACAGGCCAGATAAAAGCAGCGCCGCCATGAATACACTTGGCGGAACTTGACCCGCCTTCTTTGTTTTTGCCGGTTTTACCATACACTACCAGAATCCGGTCGGACGGACAGCGTTTATAACGCGACATCACAGATACAAAAGCGACAAAAATCACTACTGCGAAAACGACATAAAGTGCAATAAATTCCATATAAATTATGAATTATGAGTTATGAATTATGAGTTTAAATTTTCTACAAGAAGAGTGTGGGCGTCGATAACGCTTTTAACCCGTACCATACTGCCGGTATGAAGAGGCTCGCCGGATTCGGAAACAGCATCGTATTCGCGCACGGCTTGCTGGATGCTCATCTGTATTTTTCCCATACCTTTTCCTGCGGCGGGAATCGTAAAATATACCGTTGCCGGACGACCTATTGCATTCTTTATATCAATGTTGCCGCTCTGGGTTGTTTTGCTGAGCATATACAAAAGCGACATGACAATAATTACCAACACCAAGCCGGTAAGTACACACAGAAATGTCAGCCAAACCTTGTCATTGATAGTATTATAGAGCGATATGCCTGTCCAGGAAAATCCAAGAAAAAAATTCACCAGATTGCGAAAAGTGAAAAATTGAACCGGCATGTGAGCGCCGCTATCCGTATCGGTACCTGTACCTGTACTCACGTCGGCATCAGTAGAAATATCACCATGACCGCCCATACCGACAAAGGTCATAATCATCTGAATAATAAAGATTATGCTAAATGGGATAGCTATTCCCCACATGATTTTTAGATACAAATCCAAGGAGTTCCACCAAAGTTCCATAAGTTTTTTATTTAATGTCGTACAAAGGTAGATGAAAATTTCAAGATTTGTCCTATATTTGATAAATTTATTCATAATTTTATCTTACCTTTGTCAGCTTAAATTCAAACTTCACTACTGTGGCGGAAACAAGATATATTTTTGTTACGGGCGGCGTAGTTTCTTCCTTAGGTAAAGGAATTGTAGCTGCGTCGTTGGGTAAGCTTCTTCAGGCAAGAGGTTACCGTGTAACCATCCAGAAATTCGATCCTTATATTAATATTGATCCGGGAACTTTAAATCCCTACGAACACGGGGAATGTTATGTAACCAACGACGGGCACGAGGCTGACCTCGATCTGGGGCATTACGAGCGTTTTCTCAATGTCCCGACAACAAAAGCAAACAACATCACAACCGGACGTATTTATCTGAATGTGATTGATCGCGAGCGAAAAGGCGATTTCCTCGGGAAAACCGTGCAGGTAGTTCCCCATATCACCGACGAAATCAAGCGAAATATCATGCTGCTGGGCAATACAGGCGAATACGATTTTATTATTACAGAAATCGGAGGGACGGTCGGCGATATCGAATCTTTACCTTATATAGAAAGCGTTCGTCAATTACGTTGGGAATTGGGAAGAAACTGTCTCTGCGTACATCTTACATATGTGCCTTATATTGCTGCCGCCAAAGAAGTGAAAACCAAGCCTACGCAACACTCTGTTAAAACGCTTCAGGAGCAGGGGATTCAACCGAATATTCTGGTGCTTCGAACCGAAAAGGAATTATCGGAAAATATCTGCCACAAAGTGGCGTTGTTTTGTAACGTTGATGAAGATGCAGTGGTTCAATCCTACGATGTTCCGAGTATTTACGAAGTACCGGTTGTTTTGGCGCGTCAAAAAACGGATAAAATCATACTCCGAAAAATGGGCGTATCGGGTGAAAAGAAATTGGATTTGAAACAGTGGAAAGCTTTTCTTAACAATATGAAAACTGCCCGAAAGACGGTAACAATCGGCTTGGTCGGAAAATACACGGAACTGCCCGACGCTTATAAATCCATTATCGAATCGCTGTTACAGGCTGCGACTTATCATCGCCGGAAATTGGATTTGCGACTGATTCATTCTGAGAAACTCACAAATGAAAATGCAGAAGAATATCTGAGCGTATTGGATGGAATTTTAGTCGCTCCCGGATTCGGACAAAGAGGAATTGAAGGCAAATTCGTCGCATTGAAATATGCCCGCGAACACAATAAGCCCGCTTTCGGAATATGTTTGGGTATGCAGTGTATGGTGGTTGAATATGCCCGCGATGTTCTGGGATTGACTCATGCCAATTCTACGGAAATGGATGAGAAAACTCCCGATAAAGTGATCGATTTAATGGAAGAACAAAAAAAGGTAACCCTGATGGGTGGCTCCATGCGCTTGGGCGCTTACGATTGCCGGCTTGAAAAAGATTCAATCGTTTACAGGGCTTATCAAAGCGAACTGATTCGCGAACGTCATCGTCATCGCTTTGACTTGAATAATGATTACAAAGATTTGTTAGAAGCAAACGGTATGAAATGCACCGGCATCAATCCGGAAACAGGATTGGTAGAAGTTGTTGAAGTTCCCTCGCTGAAGTGGTATGTCGGCGTACAGTATCATCCCGAATACAATTCTACCGTTGCCAAACCTAACCCTTTATTTATGAGTTTCATTGAAGCAGCTACAAAATAAATTATGGACAAAAATACAGTTATTGGTTTTATTCTTATTATTCTGGTTTTCATCGGTTTCTATTTTTTGAACCGTCCCACGCAAGAGCAAATAGAAGCGCAACGGCGATATCAGGATTCGATAGCAAATCTGCAACAATCACAACCGGCGGATCAAAAAGCGGCAGCTATTCAACAGCAAGTTGAAGAACAAAAAAATATTCCCGATTCGTTAAAACAAGAACAGGCTGCAGCTAATTTTGGCGACTTTGCGGGAGCGGTGCAAGGAACCGAAAACTTTATCACACTCGAAAACGATTTAATGGTATTGAAAATATCTACGAAAGGCGGAAGAGTTTATTCGGCTCAGTTGAAAAAATATACCGATTATCAGAAAAATCCTTTGATTTTGTTTCAAGGCGATGAAGCTCAATTTTCCATTACTTTGGTAACAAACAATAACCGAGTAATCAATACCGGTGATTTGTTTTTTGAAGCAATGAATATCAGTCCGTTGGAAACGACTTTACGTTTGAAAGCAGGGAATAATGATGCCGGCGTTGATTTTGTGTATCGCTTGCATCCGGACGATTATATGGTTGATTTCTCAATTGTTCCTCATAACCTGCAAAATTATCTTTCTTCCGGAACCAACTCATTGGATATTAATTGGGGACAGAAAATCCGCCAAATGGAACAAGGACGAAAATTTGAAGACCGATACGCTTGTTTGACTTACAAATATTTCATCAACGATGATGTAGAGCAATTAAACCCTTCCAAAAACGATTCCAAACCGGTTCCCGATAAATTGAAATGGATCGGATTCAAAGGTCAATTCTTCTCATCGGCGTTAATCGCACAGGACGGCTTTACTTCCAGCCAGTTGGAATCCACTCATTTTCAGGATGACACAATCTTTTTAAAACATTATGCCGCTACTACCGGCGTGGATTTCGATCCGAAATCGGGAAAACCCGTCATTTTGAATTTCTATTTTGGTCCAAACGATTATAATTTGTTGAAACGTTACGATAAAACCAAATTTGCCGGACAGAATCTTCAGTTGGAAAAATTAGTGCCGCTTGGATGGAGCTTGTTCCGATATATCAATAAATGGATTATCATTCCGATTTTCGATTGGTTAAACTCATGGGTAGCTAATGTGGGCATATCGATTTTGCTTTTAATTATTATTATTAAAATAGGATTATTCCCGCTGGTTTACAAATCGTTTATGTCGTCGGCGAAAATGCGGGTGATGAAACCGCAAATCGAAGCGATTACTTCCAAGTATCCCGGACAGGAAAATGCCATGACGCGGCAGCAAAAAACGATGGAACTGTATCGTCAGGTAGGAATTAATCCGATGAGCGGCTGTATTCCCATGCTCCTGCAAATGCCTATTCTGTTTGCGCTTTTCCAATTTTTTCCTTCGGCTATTGAACTGAGGCATCAAAGTTTTCTTTGGGCGCCCGATTTATCTACTTACGATGCCGTGATTAAATGGAATACGTACATTCCGTATGTTACTCCGTATTTCGGGAATCACATCAGTCTCTTTTGTTTGTTGATGACGGCAGTCAATATCGTTTATACAAAATATAATATGGAGCAAACCGGCACCGGTCAGGAACAGATGCCCGGAATGAAAACGATGATGTATATCATGCCGGTTTTCATGTTGATTTTCTTAAACTCATATCCTGCCGGTTTGAACTATTATTATTTTGTTTCTACATTAATTACGGTTCTTCAAACTATTCTTTTCCGTTATTTTCTGAACGAAGAAGCTTTATTGGCTAAATTGGAAGCCAATAAAAAGAATCCTCCCAAAAAGAAATCCGGAGGATTTATGGCTCGCTTGGAAGAAGCGCAACGGAAGCAGCAAGCGATGCTGAAAGAGCAACAAAAGCAAAAAGGCAAAGCGAGAAGGTAATTCAAAAATAATTCATAAAATATTTGCAGGATATAAAAATATATCTCATTGGAAATAATTGACGCAGTTGACCATTTAATTCAGTCCTCTGTTTTTCAGCAACGCTTCAATTCCGGGTTTCTTTCCCCTGAATTTGATATACAAATCCATAGCGTCTTCCATGTTCGCTTTTTCTAATATTTCTTTTCTGAATTTGGTCGCCGTTACCTTATCAAATATGTTTCCTTTTTCAACAAAAGCCTGAAAGGCATCGCAATCCAATACTCCTGCCCAAATATAAGAATAATAGCCGGCAGTGTATCCTCCCGTAAACGTATGCTGAAAATAAGCGCTTCTGTATCTCGGCGGTATCTGACGGATAAGTCCTCTGTCGGTCAGGGTGTTGTCTTCAAAAATCAATACGCTGAAATTGGAAGGGATTGATTTTAATGTATGGTAATCCATATCCAGATACGAAGCGGCTAAATATTCGGTAGTTACAAATCCCTGCCCGTATTTTCCAGCTTTGTCTAATTTGTCAATCAAGTCTTTGGGTATGATTTCCCCTGTTTTATAATGCTTTGCATATATTTTTAAGACTTCGGGTGCAAAAGCCCAATGCTCCATAATCTGTGACGGCAGTTCGACAAAATCCCTTGGAAATCCGCTTAATCCGTCATAAGGTACATCTTTGAACAAATTAGCTAAGGCGTGACCAAATTCATGAAAATACGTCCGGGTTTCATCGGAACTCAACAAAGCGGGTTCGTTTCCGATTCCTCTTGTGAAATTACCAACAATGGTCACCAGCGGAATCACTTTTTTCCCGTTTTCATAAGCTTGCGAACGGAATCCGCCACACCAAGCTCCTCCGCGCTTTTCGCCCGGTCGTGCGAACATATCCATGAATAATACGCCAAGGTCTTTTCCGTCAACATCTTTACACAACCATGCAGTTGCTTCGGGATTCGGCAACGGAACATTATTCAATTGGGTAAACGTTATCCCATATAATTGATTACAAACATAGAATATCCCTTCTCTCACGTTTTCGAGTTTAAAATAAGGACGTAACTGTGCTTCGCTTAAATCGAAATTCTTTTTACGCGATTTCTCAAAAAAGTAACGCCAATCGTAAGCCTCCAAAGTGACAGGAATATTGTTATCCTTTATAATTTCTTCCATATCGGCAGCTTCTTTTTTAGCGGCTTTCAGAGCGGGCTTCCAGATTTGGTCTAACAATTCATAAACTGCTTCGGGCGTTTTTGCCATTTTATCCTGCAACTGATATTGGGCAAAATTATCAAAGCCCATGATTTGAGCCTTTTTAAGCCGCAATTCTATCAATTCTTTTATGACGGATTTATTATCCTTGTCATTATTCCTATTACACCTATTTAAATAGGCATTCAGAATTTCCTCTCTGTATTTTCTGTTTTCGGAATTTTCCAGAAACGGCATAATGCTCGGATTATCCAAACCGAAAGCATAACCTTCTTTACCTATTTTCTTGGCTCTCGCTGCCGCAGCCGCTAAAAGATTTTGGTCTAATCCGGCTGTTTCATCTTTGGAGAGCAACAACGTATAATCGGCAGTTTCGGCTAAAAGATTCTGTCCGAAAGCTAACTGTAACTCAGCAATTCTTGAATTTATCTTTTTAATTTCTTCCTTTTTATCATTTGGCAGATTAGCTCCATTGCGTTCAAATCTTTTATATGTTTCCGTTAACAACCGCATCTGTGCAGGATTTAATTTCAAATTATTTCGATTGTCATATACCTGCTTCACCCGTTTAAACAAGGTTTCATTTAAACTTATATCATTGAAATGCTTACTTGTCAGCGGAGATAACTCTTTGGCTATGGCAATTATCTGCGGATTGGAAGCGATACCGCTCGCGCTGCCGAATACGGCGGATATTTTCGACAGCAATTTCCCTGAATTATCATAAGCTACAATCGTATTCTCAAAAGTCGCGGGCTTCTTGTTCTCAATAATCGCTTTGATTTCCTTATTATGTTCTGCCATTGCATATTGATAGGCAGGAACATAATGTTCGGGCTTAATCTTCTCAAACGGAGGAATCTCATACGGAGCGCTCCATTTTTGCAGCAACGGATTAGAAGCATCCTTTGTTTGAGCGCTCATAGTAAACGGCAAAAGATAGGATAGCAGAAATAAAACTATCGACAGAATATAAACCGGCATTTTCATATAAATATTTTTTTATTGAGTTAATGAATTTCATATATTCTATTTTTGTTAAAAAAACGCATAAAGGTATTAAAAAATATTGTTGTTGCAAAATTTTATTACCTTTGCCTCAATGAAAATCCTACTTGCCAATAAATTCTACTATCCTCGCGGCGGTGATTGCATCTATACGCTTCATCTCGAATCCTTGCTTAAAAGTAAAGGTCACAAGGTAGCAGTATTTGCTATACAACATCCTAAAAATCAGCCCAACGCATTTCAAAGCTATTTTCCTTCGGAAGTATCCTATTCGTCGGTTGGCGGGAAAAACCTTGCGAAAGTTGTTCTGCGACCCTTGGGTACTAAAGATGTAAAACAAAAATTTACAGCGATCTTGAATGATTTTCAACCGGATGTTGTCCATTTGAATAATATCCATACCCATCTTTCGCCGGTTTTAGCTGAAATCGCCCATAAAAAACAAATTCGGGTGGTGTGGACAATACATGACTATAAATTACTGTGTCCACGCTATGATTGTTTGAAAAATGGCATACATTGCCGGCTTTGTTTTTCAAATAAAATTAATGTTTTGAAGTACAGATGTATGAAAAATAGTTTGTTTGCCAGCGCTTTGGCTTATTTAGAAGCAAAGAAATGGAGCAAAGAGAAATTGGAAAAATATACCGACGTTTTTATCTGTCCCAGTGAATTTATGAAATCACAAATGCTTGCCGGCGGATTCAGCGAAAAGAAACTGACGGTTCTACCTAATTTTGTATCCGGTATGGAAAACGATTCAACCGATTATGGAAAAAGGGAAGATTATTATTGCTTCATCGGTCGGATTTCTGAGGAAAAAGGAATTGAAACCTTGCTTCAAGCAGCGCAACAACTACCTCATTCGTTGAAAATAGCCGGAACAGGACCTTTATTCGATGAATTGAAATCGCGTTATGCAAGCGATACAATCGAGTTTTTAGGTTATCTGAACAGAGAAGAAGTCAAGGCATTAATTGAAAAAGCCTGTTTTTCTGTCATACCGTCCGAATGGTATGAAAATAATCCCTTGAGCGGAATAGAATCACTGTATTTGGGGACTCCGGTTCTGGGGGCAAATATAGGCGGAATACCGGAACTGATTGAAAAAAGCCATACCGGATTATTGTTTGAATCCGGAAATAATACCGACTTAAAAAATAAAATAGAAGAAATGTACCGCACTGCTTTTGATTATGCCTATATCGCTCAAGAGGCGCAAAGAAATTATTCATCTGATAATTATTATTCCTCGCTCATGAATATTTATTGCGGCAAATGAGTATCGCTTCGTCTTTTTAATTATAATTTTTATATCAATATACAAATAGTATATACCAAAATAGATCAATCCAACTCCTGCAAATCGAGAACGCCAATTCATCGGTCTTAATATCATAGAAACCCCAGCCCAAACCATAAATAAGCAAAATCGTGCGGATTTCGGTAATAATAATCCATAGAAAAAGCGGCGCCTCCGGTGGTAACCGTTTTCGGCTTGCCCAACGAATAATAGGTATAACTTACCGTTGCTGTCAGGTCGTAGGAATGCCTTACGACGTTTGCCTCGCCCGACAATCCCAAACATGCAAATAGTATTATGAATACCGCTCTTTTCAAATTCTCTTAGCCTTCTAATCTATTAATACTACTGAAATAATTAAGACAAATATAGTGTAAGCCAACTGTGAACCACATCTTGTCGGCATAAGGAAGAGTATTTAACTTTGCGGATAAAAAAATCGAAATGGCAAAAATACGGGAAGGCTATCACATAATAAGCCGTAAAGAGGG
>Ga0209629_10000735_pt1 | contig 18856 bp, 13 predicted proteins | sample TergutCu122P5_FD_187286 | JGI IMG/M metagenome (GOLD analysis project Ga0209629, IMG submission 187286) | Cubitermes ugandensis P5 segment gut microbial communities from Kakamega Forest, Kenya - Cu122 P5 (SPAdes) (version 2) | ecosystem: Host-associated > Arthropoda: Insects > Digestive system...
GGAGGGGAGACCTGTTTCTGGTGCAGTACGTAAATTTAAATGCCCACTGAAAAAAACGCAGCCTTTCTGCCCATGCAGTAGTGCTTTAAATTGGACCGGCAAAGGGTTAACTTTCATAAGGAAAAGTAGGACAATATAACTGCCCCTCTAACATCATTAAGCCTTTCATAAGAAAGCCCAAAATAATTTTGCATTATGTAGCTGATATGCAGTGGGAGTAAAAATGTAACATATGCAAGAACAATAATGACAACATGGCCATGCACACTTTGTTTTCTAGTAACCATTTTCCAAACAGTCATGACCAATCACAACACACATTTCTCTAGGGCAAAAGCAGCATCAAACTGCATTAATATAGCATCATCCACAGCATTTAGTAAATGTTTCCCAGTGAAAATGCAGAGATGGCAGTGAAGACAACCAGGAAGAACTCAGTGACAAACCATACTGATTTGAATGCCCATAAACTTGACACCACTCCACAGCATAAAAAACTTATACTGATATCATGAATAAAATTAAAGGTTAGTAATGTCATTTTCTAAAACCTTAAATTTTCTGTGCCATGTAATGAACACACCTGAGCTCTGAACATAATTCTTCAATAAATGTGCAGCTGATACAACATAAATAAGGAATAAGGTTCACTCTCACGAGTTCACATATTTTGATGCCACTCACCAGCAACAGTTTTTCTGCTGTTGGTCTTTTCTTCGGATTTTTAGTTAATGCTACTTTAACAAAGTTGTGGAAGGTGGGACTCCTGAAAAAAAATAAAAGATAGAAAAAAATGTTAGTGTAAAATATGTACATGTGGAAAACAAGTCATGTTATGGCTATCCAACGACACAGATCTGAAAATAGCTGCATTCAAATTAATTAAAACTTGAATAATCTCATCTAAATATGGAATGCAAATGTGTGAAAATGTCACACAAATTGCAATGTTTAATAATCCACACTTAAATCATGATCATCTGTAGCAAATATGTAATTTACGACATGAAGCACAGTCCTTAAGAAGTTAATATTCCATTAGCTATACATGAAATTCCCCACTATTCATGCAGCATGTGGTTCAAGTTCACAACAGCCTGCCACTTGCCACTGATCGCTGTCCTGACAGAAATAAATCCAGTCTGCAATCTTACACCGTATGTTTTTGAGACACATTTTGATATTATATGGCCAACAACGTCTGCGTCTTCCAAGATGTCTCTTCCCATCAATTTTTCTGACCAACATTTTGCATACATTTCACACCTCCTTCATTCATCCAACATCCCCCACCTCAACCACCCTGATTTGATCACTACTGTAACATTTTGTGCTCAGTACCTAAAAATTATAAAACTCCTCATTATTCAATAATGTTAGGCCTCCCACTACTTTCTTGCATTGTGAAATATACAGCAACAGCAAATTTTGCCATATGCACCTTGAATTCACTAGACACATATTAACAAAAGATAATCCATTTACTTAATTCTAAATACTTAAATTGCAAAAATAAAGGCATAATGCCACAGTGGTATACACATACTTCAAATTCAGCAAACTGTAAATGTTCGGCACATGAATAAATGGATATACTTTTCTTACAACCAACTTCTTACAAAGAACACTCTTGGGAAATAAAATGCATCAAAATAAAATGCCATTTCTCATGTTCAGTGCAGCAGGTGATGAATTTCTTGACTAGATGGATGACTACTTGTTTCTAAAGAAGGGATAAGCTCCACAGACTAAGTGACCAACACAAACTCTCAATCTTGTTTTGAGTTATCTGCTATCCTAAGCAAAATTCTCCTTTGTCCTTCTCACTCTCTCCATGCAAAAGCCAGGGTACTGCATTGACATAGGTAATGACCACCTTTTCTGATGATTTCCTGTTCTCCAACCATGATCAGCCTTCATTCTCATCTGACACAAGATACCCTCTGCAGATGGAACAGCATAGCTCTTAACTTAAGTCAAAGATCTGCATGTTTATTCTATTACTTCATAATATTCTGAAATTGTATCAAATTCTGAAGCCATGTGATGTGATATTACCGGATATTTATGAGTAAGCAATCAGGAGGGCTGTGCCAGGAAGCTTATGTAATCTACACATACCCACTGCAGAAAGTTTGATGAAACGAAAACTATTCAAAATGTGTGTCCATGTTTCAAATTACACTATCATATAAAAATAGCATGTATGCATAGAACTATGACACGTTTACTAAATTCTATAACCATGGTTTTCCTTACATTCACACAAGAAAAACGAGGTGCTCACAGGTTTCTGCACTGAACAGGTGCTCTATTAAGAGTTCATGCTTTCAATCAAAATTCACAGTAATCTCTTATGTGATTATTGTCCTGTGATTGTGGACAGAAAATTCCAGAAAAAAATGTAAGAATAACATGAGTGTAAGGTCCTTGCTTGAGATCATTGTAAAATATTCATATAAAACTTGATCAAAGTAATTTATCCTTCTAGTATACAAAAAATTATATGCTACTTGGATATTATGAAATAATTTCAGAAGGAAACAGTGGTTGAGGTCTTTACTCTTCTGGATTGTTATGCAGCATATCTTAGTAGTTGCTTACTACGTTTCACGACTGCACGTGCTTCACCCTTGAAGATGGGACCAACATGCTGTCCTGCAACATCATTAAGCAGCTATCGACACACAATGTATAAAAACCCAAAACAGTGAAGACTTTAACTACATCACTGCATAAGCCTGGAATCTCAAAATAGCAGTTCTTTAAAGTTAGTCACATATGAGGGTGTTTGAACTCCAAACCTTACCATTTGTCCCTGTCTTTCAATGTTGGTGGTTTGAAGCCACTTTTTGACATAAGAAATAGTGCCCTCATAGGGTGAAGATCAAACATTGGAGGCTGCAACTCAGCAAGTTCAATTGCAGTGACACCAATGGCCCAAATGTCACATAACTGATTGTAGCCTCCCTTCCTCTCAACAGCAGCAACCTGAAAGCACAAAATTCCATCTTACTTACTTACTCACTCCAAGGAGCAGAGTTCTTCTTCAGAAGCTAACTAGTTCTCAGCTAGTCAAAAAATTCCCCACATTTTATGGAACCTGAAAATTTATTATCACATTTACAACTTCCTGCCACCTGTCCCTGTCCTGAGCCACATTAATCCAGTCCATGCCCCCCATCCCACTTCCTGGCGATCCATCTTAATATTATCCTCCCATCTATGCCTGGGTCTTCCAAGTGGTCTCTTTTCCTCAGGCTTCCCCACCAAAACCCTGTATACACTTCTCCTCTCCCCCATACATGCTATGTGCCCCGCCCATCTCATTCTTCTCAATTTGATCACGGGAATAATATTTGGTGAGGAGCAGAGATTATTGAGCTCTTCATTATGTTTTCTCCACTCCCCTGTTACTTCATCCCTCTTAGGCCCAAATATTCTCCTCAGGACCCTATTCTCAAACTCCCTCAGCCTATGTTCCTCCCTTAATGTGAGCAACCTAGTTTCACACCCATACAAAACAAGAGGAAAAATTATAGTTCTGTAAGTCTTAGTCTTTACATTTTTGGGTGACAAACAGGAAGACAAAAGATTCTACACTGAAGGAGAGTAAGCATTCCCCGACCTCAACGTGCTCTTAATTTCTTTGTGAATAGAATTTTGGTACATTAAGGCTGTTCCCAAATATTTGAACTGTTCCAATCTATCAAAGGAACAGTTATACATCTTTATATTAATACTCTGTCCTGCATTCTGATCTCGAGACATGACCCTGTACTGAGTTTTATCAGCATTTACTTCTAGTCCAGTCTCCTTACTAGCAACTACTAAATCGTCTGTGTTTTTCCTTATAGTATGTACGCTTCACCCCAATATATTAGCATCATCGGCATAAACAAAATGCTGATGTGCACCATTTAATTTCAAGCTATCCTGGTTTATCTAACCCCTCCTAATGACATACTCTTAAGGCAAAGCTGAAAAGCAATGGTGATAAAGCATCTCCTTGTTTCAGACCATTCTAAATAGGAAACATATCAGACAAATGCTGGCCTATCTGGACTCTGCTACAGGTTTCATTCAGACACATTTTAATCCCATCTTACCTATAATAAAGTTTTTTATCACGAGGATACAAATACTACACAAATCTCAATCATTTCAGAAAACCCTTTTCCAGATTCTTTTCTTTTAATTTCCCCTAACCTCTTCTCTTTAATTTCTTTCCTTTGTACTGTAGTGTATTAAACTGATTATGCCACTACATTCTTGCCCAAGTAAATTACTATGTATTTATTATAAACTAGCAAAATGCCCAACCTTTACCCAGGCAGGTAACAGAATCACTATTTGCCTACAACAACACATACCAAACCTAACATTGTTTAGAAAATAAAATTTAAAACTTTCACATGCAAATCCATGGATTCTTTCATTGGTTGTGTGATTATACTTAGATGCAACCAAACATTAATATTGTAACGGGAGGCTGCATCACCTAGCAGTATGCAACCTGTGAAGCCTCTGACGTGACAGCTTCCGCTATGCCTGTTAAAGGGACAGTTCCCGTATGAGAAAGAGATAGAACATTCCAGTGTACTAGACCACCAGAGCCTTCTCGTATGTTCGAGAGAAAGAGACAGATAGCATTGTCTGGAAGAGTGCCGAACATTCGAGAAGTGAGACAACGCTATATAAGCCAATGTCCCACAGCGAGAGGACAGTCTACCCACGGAGTTCTCCTCACAGGGAGTCTCCTTACGGAGGCAGAGCAATAATACAATGATACAGCAAGTGACTAGTGGATAGCGAGGCAGTTTACCCATACACAGTCTACCCATGGGACGCGTCCCATGGCAATAGCGAGCGAGCAGAGACTGAGGGAGTCTTCTCATGGCGAGACAGCAGATTGCAATGGAGTCATTCCACAGTGAGACAGTGAGCGGATGGCAAGGGAGCCATCCCACGGCGAGGGAGCCATGTCATGGTGAGATAGTGGTGTTCACCAGTGACCGATTCTTGTGTTCACAAGTGACAGAGCCTGTAGTGGAGCAGCGAAGCATTGGGCAAATGTTCGACGACAGAGTGAAGTTGGAACTGGGTAATGCGGTGTGAGTGAGGTACTGAGTTCAAGCAGCGTCAGGGCTATGGGCCCGAAAAAGTAAATGTATAAGAACAAACTTATTTGTAAAGAATAATTCTTAAAATTCGGATGAAGTATTCTGTATTAATTACTGCTTTAGTTATTGTATCTGTAGTGTAAATAAATGCTTTTATTTTAGATCCAAAGGGCCTATCTGTTACAATATCAAAAACACACCATCGCCTAAATACAAATTAATAAAAAAATAACTTGTATCTTGTTCTGAGAACAGACATAAAATTAATCTTTCTGTTGGGTGTTTCCTACTACAGACATAACACAGACTATCCGCAGATATCATAAAATTTATTCCGGATGCCTAAAACATGGGGTCAACCTGTAAGTCATAGCTTGGCCAGAAACATGGCAATGCAGAAAAAGTAGTGTAAATGTGTGAAAACATGTAACACATACTTTTAAATGTCACCATCAGACTGTCGTATGCATAGAGAAGCCATTGGTCAGAGCCAAAAAAACCATGCGTGTTCTAAATCATGGTTGTAGAGTACAAAGTGGTGAAGAAACCAAGATTACAACACAAACTACTCATACTAACTCTTAACAATTAAGAACTTTCAAAATAGTCCCCAAGAGTGTCTAAAATTGACTGCAAATGATGGGAAAGGCAGCAAAAACCCCAATCAGTGTCACCTTGCACAGAAGTCCTGTTTAAATGTCCCCATGCAACAAATGCTTCAGTTTGGAATCAAATAGTCACATGGACCGAGGTACAGAAAGTACAAGGTGGGGCAAAATACCCTCCCTACTTTCAGTAGGGCATTGTGAAGGGAGGGGAGGCCGCAGAAGGGTGGGGTTGGGCTCGAAAGGTGCAGGTAGTCGGAAAGTTCCCGTTACAACCCTCCCCAGTCGTAAAGATGGTGTGGTCCAATAAGCAGCGCGCATTTGCCGTCGAAACCTACTTTTCGCAAAGTCACTCTATCATAGCGGTGCAGCGTGCGTTCCCTACTCACTACCAAATCCCTCCTCAGAGTACCGGACTGAAAATCCATTCTGTTGTGGGTTGAGAACTTCAGGGGAACGGGAAGTGTGTCTAAAAAAAGAAGAGGATGACCACGGACCTCTCAAACACCAGAGAACATCGAGGCTGTCAGACGGTCCGTTTTGCAGTCTCCCAGGTGCTCTGCACGCAAACATGCATCCGCCCTTGGCATCTCAAATCGTTCTGTTCATCGAATTCTTCACCAAGACCTCCACTTCCATCCTTACAAGATGGTTGTTGTTCAAGAACTTACACAACAGGACTGGATTAATCGAGTAGAAGCATGTCAACACTTGATCAAAAGGTTGCCTGATGACGCTGTTGTTTTTTTAGTGATGAAGCGCATTTCCATATTTCAGGCTGTGTTAATAAGCAAAACATGCATTACTGGAGCAGTGTCAACCCAAGGGAGATCCATCAGAGGCCCCTTCATAGTGATTGGGTTACAGTGTGGTGCGCAATATCGAGAATCGGGATCATTGGTCCTTACTTTTTTGATGAAGATGATCGCGCGGTTACCGCGAATTCTGTGCGGTATGTCGCCATGATCCAAGAGTTTTTTGCGCCAGCTCTTGAGGAATTAAATGCAGGACTTGTCTGGTTCCAGCAGAATGGGGCCACGGCCCACACAGCTCAAAAGTCAATGGCTGTTTTGAGGGAGATGTTCCCCAGCCGACTGATCTCCCTGAGAGGCGACATTTCGTGGCCCGCGCGCTCACCAGATTTAACCCCCCTGCGATTATTTCTTGTGGGGGTATCTAAAGGCCAAAGTGTTTAAACATCGTCCCAGGACCCTACAAGCACTAAAGGATGCAATCCACTTGGAAGTAGCCCGCATAACGCATGATATGCTTGACAGAGTAATGCGAAATATCAGAATTCGCCTGCAACAGTGTATTGACAATAACGGCCACTACTTGCAAGATATTCTTTTTAAAACTATGTGATTTAAAACTTCCCATATTGTAGTTTCAGAATCCAAAAATAAAATTTTTGTATCTCGAATAGTTTTTTTGTTATTCACCTTAAAATTTAAGGAGGTTATTTTGTCCCACCCTGTACAAAGGATGTTTAACACTTCCCAACCCTAACGCTGGAAAATGTTCTAAACAGTGTCCGGTGAGTGGGCTACAGCATTATCAGGTATAATTATGGCATTCTGACCCAGATCTGGATGATTCTCCTTAACTGTATGATGCAAGTGACAACACAGAACTGACTTGTAATATTATGCATTCAGAGTCTCATCCTGTGGGAACAGGCAACCTACAAGAACAACGTAAACATCATATTCCAAAATGATCAACAACTTGGTGGGGCACATTTTGTCAAACCTTATGTTCTGTGGTGAATGCAAACTCACAGTTCCCTTCCCATGCTTCATCAGTTGAGTCCTTGACATGCTGAAAATGTTCCAGACTGATAAAGCATGCCTCATACCACATCCACTGTAGCACCTCCCTTAAATGATGTGGCACTCACTTAGCACTAATCTTGTGCACTGTTGTAAAATTTGGAGCACTGTAGACCCAGAAATCCCAACATGCTCTGGTAATTCCTTCACAGTCCAGAACCTGTCTTCATCCAAGCACAGGTCAATTATGACCACTGCCATGACTGTGTGTAAACAGACATGGCAGTGGCCACTGTGATGCATGCTGGCACTTGACACTTTTCCACTTTGGAATGCTTGTACCCACCTTGAAACTCTACAGTATGGTACAGCACAGTCATCCATGCTCCATGAAGCTCTGCATGGCACCCCCCTCAACTTCTGTTATGAAGAACTAATATTTTCATGTACAAACAACATCCCACTTTACAGACTTCCATTTCCAAACAAGGTTGCCAACACAAGATGTTTGCATACGAAATTCATGTACATTCCTGTACATACACACCATCAGACAGTAACATTTACAAGTACATACTTCATTCCTCCAAATGTATATATTCCACTTTCTGTGCTGCCAAACTTTTGTACAACCACCCTCCACCCCTCCCCTCCTGAATGGGGGGGGGGAAAGAAAAAATAAATAAAAAGGGGAGAAGGGGAGATGCTACCATCCCGTTTGCAGAGCTGCTCTTATGTATGGTAGCAACACTCGTTAAAACACTATACCAGTACAATATTTAATACCAACTTGTTGCACAATGTTTTGTTATTAATTATTGCTCTGATATGTTTTGGCCACATTTCTTACTCATCTTCAGGGAGACAGCAAGTTTACTGATGAATACAGCTTATGCCTAAACTATGTAGAAGAGTGTACTTGTATTGTGGTAATGTTTTGGAAGTAAGCTGAGCCCTCAATTCTAGTTTCTCCTTTAAATATACAAATAACCTTCAGTTTTTTAATTTGGGTCTTGCTCTTCGTTTAAAGCTACAGCTATTGCACACTGTGACAGTGACAAGCAAAACAAACATATCCTGAATTCAAACAAGACTTTCTGCTTGCTTATTATGTCATAACCTCATTAAATTTAAATTGAGTATAAATTTAGAATTAGAATGGTGTGCAGAATCATGTGCCACTACATTGTAAATTAATGTACAACAGTAAGAGCTATAATAGTTAAGACAATGCCAACTCTCAACTATGTACCACTAGGACCATCTTCTAAATGACAAATAGAAACTGGATTTAAAAAATACATTTTTCATACTGACAGAAATTTTAAAGCCTTTTCAATGGCTGCATAACCACTGATCTTATACACGTTACTCTAAAATAATCACGCCAACACGCTGACGAATTTAGAAAATCCTGTCAGTATGTGCATTAACACATGGTAACAAAGGCAGCACAAATGATGTGCACCCACAAAAGGCAAACAGTAAAAGGACAATAACAAAACCTTCAACCCAAAATAAAAGCTTAGAATGGAAATAAAATAGTACTCATACCTGCAAGCAGATGTTATGGGAACAACTAACCTTAATCCTTACATCAGGGAATAACCACCATAAAAGATGCAGCTTAACATGTACTGTTCAGCTTTAAAAACCATAAGAGAACTACAGTTTTCATTAAACAGGAAGTTAATCACAGTGATGCAACAGTTCAGACACATCTGTGTGAACTGTGGTGGCAATATGCTAACGGTGTCACTAATGGGCTCAGAATCGTACATTTACATAGGTAATACTCTGGCAGTGTGCTTAATTCATTACTGGGAATTCAAGCCACAACCAAAACAGTGGTCTCTTAAACCAATTTTCCAATAAAAATTAACATGAATAAACACAAAGTGGTATAGAAAGTCCTAAAAAATGAGATCCAATTTCATGCCAACATTAAGCAGTCACCACAATAACACAAATTATAACACTGTAATGAGACTCACCTCTGGCGCCATCCAATATGGCGTTCCTATGAATGACTTCCTTTTGTTGATTGTTGCTGTAATTTGAGCAGAAACTCCAAAATCAGCAAGCTTCACATCACCTGATTCAGTTAATAAGATATTGGCACCCTAGAGAAGCAGAAAACATATTAACACATAATTTGTTTCTGCTTAATCTACGAAACATCTAATTACTGTCAAAACTTATTACACAAAGTAACATTCAGAACCAAAAACCATATTTGTAACTGTGATTGTTACATTACACACATGCATAGACATTACTTTTAGCAATCAATAATTAATTATTAAAAATAGCTATACAAGGTACAAACACAGACATATGACCACAGGGTTTCATATAAAAACAAATATGATGGCAGCACTACTTTAATCACATGTGCATTTAATACTTCAAAGTTTATATTAAAAATATATTTTATATAATAACTGAATTTTAGATATTTCTGTAAATGTAATATGTTGTGTTTAAAAGCCATACCTCTTGATGATAACTTCAGAACAAAGCATGTTGAGGCAAGGATAATAAACCTGCTACCAACAGGACATCGCCTATACTTTTACAGTTACTGATTAAACTGATATAGCACAATGGTATACAGTACAGTGACAAATTATCTGAGGACTTTTCTATTCTTATGACTGCTGTAATCCTTCTGATGGAGTGTGTACAACAACTTACTTTTATATCCCTATGCATCTTGCCCATGCTATGAAGGTAGGCAAGCCCATGTAGAGTCTCCTTACACATATAAGCAATTTGTGGTTCCATCAGTGGACCTGTAACTGTAAGAAATGAAAGACTGCTCAACACATGCAACATAAAGAAAAGAGCCTCTAAACAAAGTGCTGGGTATCACAATATGTTAGTGCTCCTGCCTGGCAAACAGAGAACATGGTACTCTAACTGTGGCTGTACAAGTACCTCCAAATGAAGATATAAGATCTTGAAGTAGGTCACAGCTGCCTCCATCATATTCCATCACTGCAGATTGCAACATATCAAATAAAACAAGCATCCATGAGAACATATGTCACTGTGTGGCTTTCATAATTTAACTTTCCTCTCACGGTACCCTCTCATATACACCCTGATTGGAAGAAAATGGTTGTCTCTGAAGACAACACACATACTTTGATTTGATCCTCCTAGTGACTGTCTAAAGGCCCTTCTTTTGTAGTAATGCTCAAAACCTTTGCTTCTGTTTCCTGCACACACCTATCTGGAAGTGGCTCTATCACCTACTCTCCCAGGGCCAATATACTGGTGCTCCCTACCCTGATCCAAGTCACACATCCTACAGCCAGGCCACTCCTAATATTAGCAGCAGGCTCCTCCATGCACTGGTGTTTAACTACAAGACTATACAATGTCACAATGATCTCTCAATGATGTGAAAATCGCTTTGGCTTATGGCCCTTACAGGGGCCCCCAACTTTACCCTCTTTTCTCATGCTGAAATGGTGCCCCCCCCAAGTCTGTTCTTTGGTAGAACCCCCTACCAGATATTCTTTCCCCCCTCGGTTCAGACAGGTTTTTACCTTTTTTTCCCCTCTTTCACTTCCATTGTATCTTTCACAATCATTTCCACTGACATTTTGTTTCTCCCCTTCCCCTTCCTTTATTATTTACCAATTCCTTCTCCTTTTTCTTCATTTTAGCCCCTTTTCTTTGTTTCCTTTTATGTTCTCCCTGTACTACTCAGATACTTCTCCTCTTGTCCCTCTGTACCTTAGTTTAGTACTGACAGACCACACCCACCTTCTCTGAATTTCAGTGTTACTGAATTGTTCATTGTTGTTATCTCCTTCCTCCCTTAAATTTTCCCCAATTCTTCAGTCCGCATTATTATGTTCCTTGGTCTCCCAGCCCTGCATGTGGTAATATTAGCCAGGAGTAGCAGTGGGCTATGACATTTACCCTCTGCCCTTTTTTGTTTTATTTTGTTATTCATTACAATTTGATGTACTGATTTTTACTCATTTGTTCTTTGTTCTAGTATTCTACCTACTTCCTCTCTCTTGTCCCTGCCCTGTACTCCACTATTCAGTCTGGGGTATCCCGGCTCTGCAAGTGGTATTTTTACCACACAATAGCACTGGGCTATAACTTCACCCATCCTATTGTTTTGTTTTAGATTGCCCATTTATTAATCAAACACTTTCTTCACTTCCTCCCACTTTGATCATGTCAGTGTTCTCCTGTACTGAATTTGTGGCAACTGTGGATCCAGAAATGGAGCTGAAAACATTACAGATATTTTAGACTGCTGTCAATCATTATACAGACCATCATTCAGAAATCCAACAGGTATGCAGACCAGTACAAAAATACAAGAATTTCCTTTCTTTCCATTCACCTGTAAGTACATGGAAACCTGTTGCTGGAGGTAAAGTGTATGTTCTGTTAGGACTTTTCATCTGATGTGACTGGTTCAGAAACCAAATACAAGGTCATATTCTTCAAAAAACGAGACACATCAACACCTGATTCCACAGATGTCATAAGTGGAGAAAGATTTCATCACTGTAGTGACAACAGCAGCAATTTGACATGCAAGGTATAACCAAAATTATTCAAAATATTTCACATATTGGGCCACTTCAATGAAAGGTTCCAAACCTTATACAGGCAGGTCTGCTTTTATGCCACCTCTTTTTGTGTGATTTTTATTTAATGCGACTTGAAAAGTTACACCACTTTTAAAATTTACAAAACAGTTTTTGGTTTAACGCAATTTGGCACAGACGATCTGTGGCCCCATTTATCTTCTGTAGGGCACTAGAAGGAAGTAACATCACTGACACGCCAGCAGTCATGCATATTAATTGATTACATTGGTGATCTAAGCACATGGCTCATGTACTTTCCTCTTCAACAGCACTGGCTTTTCTTACCAACAAGAGTAAAAAATGTAAATCTACATCACCTGGTGTAATCTAAGTGAAAAACTGATGAAAGACAACTAGCACTGAAGCGAGATTAGATGTTATAAGCCGACTTGAAAGAGGTGAACAAAATGTTGAAATATGCCATAATGTTAAGACTCACTCGCAGTTGCCCATATAATGAATTTCTAGGGGTGTTTTCCTACACACATTAGCATCCATAAATACAGGTCTTTAAGAGTTTAAGATGTATTTCAAGAACCCTTCAAGTTAATAGTGTGCTTATTAGTGATAATTTGTTTTTCAACTTTGCTTTAGAGTATGCCATTAGGAGGGATCAGGTCAACGAGGATGGCTTGAAATTAAATGGTACACATCAGCTTCTGGTTTATGCTGATGATGTTAATATACTGGGCAGAAGCATACATACCATAAAAAAAAACCACAGAAGCTTCAGTAATTACTAGTAAGGAGACTGGACTAGAAGTGAATGCTGAGAAAATTAAAGTACATGGTCATGTCTCAAGATCAGAATGCAGGATGAAGTCACAGATGAAGGGGTTCATAATAGTTCCCTTGAAAGGGTGGAACAGTTCAAATATTTGGGAAGAACTGAAACAAATCAAATTTCTATTCAGGAAGAAATTAAGAGCATCCTGAAGTCAGGGAATGCTTACTATCATTCAATGCAGAATCTTTTGTCTTCCAGTTTGCTATCTAGAAAGATAGAGATTAAGAAATAAAGAAATATAATTTTGCCTCTTGTTTTGTATGGCTGTGAAACTAGGTTGCTTACAATGAGCGAGGAATGTAGTAAGGGTGTTTGATAATAAAGTTCTAAGAAGAACAGTTGAGCCTAGGAGGGATGAGATAACAGGGGAGTGGAAAAAACTACATAATAAGAAGCTTAATGATCTGTACTCCCCACCAAATGTGATTCTGTGGATCAAATCGAGAAGAATGGGATGGGCAGGGCACATGGCATGTATAGGGGAGAGGAGAAGTGTATACAGGGTTTTGGTGGGGAAAGAGGCCATTTGGAAGACCAAAGCATATATGGGAATATAATATTAAGGTGGATCTTCAGGAAGTGGGATGGGGGGGCGTGGGTTGGAGTGTTCTGGCTCCAGATAGGGACAGATGGCTAGCACTTGTAAATGCAGTAATAAACCTTCAGATTTCATAAAATACAGGATTTTCTTGACTAGTTGAGAACCGGTTAGCTTCTCAAGAAGGACTCTGCTCCATGGAGTAAGTAAGTAAGTAAATAAGTAATTTAGTAAGTACGTAATTAAGTAAGTAAGCAAGCAAGTAAGTATTAGTGAAACTGGATTTCATTTTACCACTCAAGGGGTATAGTGTATAAGACTGGGCCACACGAAGGCATATCTGCAGAAATCACAGGTAGTCTCAGGAATTTTCTAATTTATCTGTTGATATTTCAACAGGCTTCATACCAATGAAAAGATCATAATGAAAGCACTTACTGTGGTAAATATCCTGAAGTGACCCGCCTCCACAGTATTCCATACAAATCCACAATTTGTCTCTTCGCAGGTAGCTGCCATAATAAGCAATTATGTTTGGGTGCCGACAATCCTTCATCATAAGGATTTCTTGTTGAATGATGGCAAAGTCATCACCTAACATTTGCAATAGAACATTGTAGTTCATCAATGAAGAATACAAATTTAAAATGTATTACAGTTCTTTACAACTATGAAATGCATGTAAAAAAAAATCCAGTTTAACCTTTTGGAGACAGATTTCAATACCAGCTGTATCTCAAAATGTTCTGCTTTTTTCTGGCTTTGCATGGACATTTAAACTGTTACTGTGCAAACATAAGGAGACCTGCATACAATCATGTAAGATTATAAAGGTTAAACTGCATTTTCTTCAAAGTGTAAAGTACTTCATGCACCAACTGCCAACAAATACATACTGATCTAAAGAAATCCACTCATCAAAAAAACCTATTACAGCTACATTCTTGAGTCTTCCATGACATGAAGATGGTACAAACATGCCGAAACATGCGGTGAGTATGAATAATTTTCATTTTAATCACTGTGTGTGATTGAAACACATACAGTAGAATTCCTTTAATCTGGAAGCTAATACTCAAGAAATCATGACACTCTGACAGTTGCAGAAAATAGTTCTGAGTCCAGAAGTTCTTCAAAAAAGCCTCCAGGAGTGTCTTTATATCAACCGCTGTGGTATCTCCTGACCCCTTGTCTCTTACTCCATCCAATCTTCAGCTGTGAAAACTCATGATCCACAGTCTCATAGTGCTTCAGCATCCCTGGCCAAAAGTAAAGAGACTCCAGAAAACATAGATGGGGACCCTGATGCCCCTGAACCACATCTGGAGGAGATATCCAAATGTAATACACTTCTGATAAGTTGTGCTGCCCAACACAGGAGTAGTAACAAAAAATTATCAGTAGTAACAAAAAATTATCAGCAGTAACTTCAAGTTGTTCAGGTACTGTTTGATAATCATAACAGTTGATAAACCGGCACCTGTCCAGTCCTTTATAAGTGCCCAGATTACAGGAATTCTACTGTAGTAATAAATTTAGGTGAACACAACATGACATTAAAATACAGTAAACTATAACGTTCTGCATGTAATATCAGAACACAAAGGCAACATGTCACATGTGTAGCATATCAAAATCAGCACTAGTAATATTACTTCTTTAACAACAAATCTCACCTGGCTCTAATTTGATCACTTTGATGGCTGCTAGGTCATTTGTACTTAGTCGTTTTGCCTGAAAGAGAAAAACAATACAAGCAATGTACACAGACAACAATCCCCTTCTAAAATACAAATAGTCCAACTCTGTTACTTCTAGTTTTGCAATAAAACATGCAATGAGAAATGTTCAAATCAAGAGGAACTCTGAAAAATACAAATCACAGTTTTCACTGCTTCTGAAGATGATTATTACATACAAAAATGAAACTCTTTTTTAAGATTAAAAAGACTAAATATCACAGTAAAACAAAAATTACGTCAAAGCAGCCAAATAACCACCAGTTCAAATATCAATGTAACCAAGCTTCCCTATTAGTCAGCCATGATAGCTTCACGAATAAAGTGACTGCCTACTGAATAAAACCCCAAATCAGACACCATGCTAAAATTAATCCAAAAACAAATTTACATTAAATCTAGTGTGAATCCCTAAACTGTCACACCACAATGAAAAAATAAACTGTGGAAACAAAACTCCCACATACTATAAACAACAAAGGTGGAACAAAACTAATGGAAATTCCATCTAAGCAAAGTGAAAATCCTGATGGGATGTGAATTTCCTCAGTCCCTACTTGAATATGCCAGGATTGAAAAAGTAATTGATTTGTGTGGCTAATGAAGCAATGACCAAGTCACCCCTCTCAAGGCATTAACTGGTAACAAGCCAAGGCTTCAATCAAGATTAACAAAAATTCAAAATATCCATGAGCTGCAGGTGAAAACCCACATGCCACTTGAAGAATGTACAAACATGTGAACGAAAACACCAGGTGGCTGTCTGCTGCTGCATTATCTTCCCCTGACTTAGATGGGTGATAAGACAATGAGTTACTATGGAAAACAACTGCCTGACTTAACTACTGCAAAACATTCTGCTAACAGTAGCATTGCAGTAGTTCCTGAATAATAGAAAGCAATGAGTACCGGGGGCGCACCCAAGGGGCAAAGAGAGGCCTGCTGGGTTACAACACTTTTCCCCCCACCCCAAATTGAAAATTAAAAACCACAGATTTTGTACACATAATAACAAATGTTTTGCGTGATCTACCCGCCAGCCAAAATCAGATGCTCAAACTGGCTGATGACTAGTACATTAGAATTTTAAACTTAGGATGTCTTACATAAAATAAAAATAAAAAAACAGAAGATTAGACCATGTAATTTAAATTGGATGAGTCATGATCATGTACTTATATTTGTATGTATAGAAATACAGTTTCAAATGGTAATATGTTACAGCTATACTTAAGACATGGTTTTTATAACACAACTGTTAAAATTAAACATCACTTTTACACAGCCTCAGGTCACAATTCCTTGGTAATCCAGTGCATAACCAAGTTACTTCTTGTTATACGTAAATTTAATCCTTATCATGCAAATAACAGGATATTCACAACACATATACAACTGATTATACAGCACTGGAGACAAAATTACCTCAAACTTCCACTTCTATTCAAAACAATAATGGTCCTTCAAATGTTCACAAGAAGTGCCAAAGATGCATCTACAAAGCATGTTACTGTTGTATGTATGTATGTGTGTATGTATGCAAGTACATATGTACACACATATGTATGCATGCATCCATGTATGTATGTATGTGTATGTGGAGACACACATGGGGCCAACGAGAGTTTCAGAACATGTCTAACACACGGGAGCTACAGAAGTCACATAGAGTATAACTGTTTTACCACATGTGATTTCAGGCTTCCGCAGTGAGGTACAGGAGAGCTGCGTTCTTCTGGGTTATTACCCAGCAAGTAGTGGTAATTTACCATTTCATAACCATTATCAGATTACACCACCCAAGAAATGAAAGTATGCTGATGATGAAATGTCTTATTTACAACATTTTAAACTAATCAGAAGGACTTTCTTCTAACTAATCAGGAGGGTAAAGCAAATAGTAAAGTCATGAATCAACAGTTACAACAAATGTTAATTTTACTAGTTACATTTGTTCACATTAAATGCCTTCAGCTCATCTACCTACCACCTCAGAGTTTCCCAAACGTTTTTGCTTGCGGAACCCTTTTGGCTTCAACAAGTAACCCCACATCCTTACATTCTTGCTCACGTAAATACAGAATGTCCCAATTTTAGGTGTCCAAAATTAAAAATTTTTATCTCAGAAATGAAATGAGTAAGTTACAAATACATAACAGTAGCATACATAACAATGCACTACATGACTTGACCCCAATTAAAATGCTTGTTGTTCGCTTAATGAGTACATGGGGTTTCTTAATTAGATTTTCTAACACTTGTATGAAATAAACACATCACCAAATAAAGAAGTTCCTCAATTATTTTTAACAAAACATTTCTCCTTCAATTTAAAAAATAAGCAAACTTCAGAGTAGCTATTACAGAAAGCTATCTATGGATCTGCTGGGAACTGCTTGCAGATCCCTTAGGATCCACACAACAGCCTGTGAAACCCACTGTACTGAAGGGAAATCAACTCCAATATCATTGGAGAATTTCAGCCAGTGTACTGACCAGCCTGGATGCATCAGTAAGTTATAAAATTTTGAAGTTGTGTCATACTCAATGTTTTCTGCATATAACCCCAGAAAATTATGTCTTAAGAAATGAAGGAAGGGCAATGAGGCCATGCAACTGACCAACCTCATTCTATCCATTGCTGACAAAATGCACTACTCACCCAATTACTTGTCAAGCAAACAAAGTGGTGCAACAGGTGTTGTTTAAGTTGTCCATAGAGTTATCAGATAACATTAACATTTGCTTCTATCAGCATTCTGTTAGGATCTGCTCCACCTTTCACTGAAGTTCTTACTACGAAATGTCACCCTAAATTGCTTGAAGTGCTCTAATTGAGGTGTTCTATCATTTTCAGTTTTTACGGAATATAACTTAACAAAGGTTACATATCATAAAATATTTACATTTTCAATTCCAAATAACCTCATCTGTCACTGTTAATTGAATCAAAAATTTTCCTTGACAATGACAGGTTTTTGTCATAATAAAGCCAAAAACCTGCTACCAAACGTGACATGATCAGACTATCACTGTATCATTTGGTACTGACATTGCACCCAGCTTCCTATCCAAAGGACAGGGCTTCCATTCCTGGGGTAAAACTGCCAGGTTATTAAGTTCAACACTCATCCACATCTATGCTGGGGTTAAGAAAAAGTGGAGCTGTACCTCTACTCCCCCTGTATGCCTTCATGGTGTGGACAAGGACAACTTTACCTTTGCTTTACTTCACTTTACTTTATTGTAAATTTCTGAAGTCCTTGCCTCAAACACAAGGAAAGGGGAAACCAGAGAATCTGCTTCTCTCCTCTCTACCCTCACCCCCTGTACAATCCAACCACCACTTGAATATTAATGCACCTGAAACCAGTCACCCATTTAGTCAGTTCAAAAATAGCAACTCTCAGAAATGACCACGTAATTTGAAATTAAAAAAAAAAACTTAACAGCTGAAATAAGAGAACTTAGGAAACTGAACTTTTCTGTGGCTAAAATGATAGTTACTAGACAAACCGATAACAGATCAAAATCTAACTGGGCCCACTATTCAAACCGTTACACCATTCACACAATTCAGAAGTAGCAGACCTGAATGAAATGTCTCTGACAGTGTCCAGAAATGGAATATTAATAGTGTCAAAGAGGTGGAACAAGGTCCAAA
>Ga0209629_10000737_pt1 | contig 18846 bp, 19 predicted proteins | sample TergutCu122P5_FD_187286 | JGI IMG/M metagenome (GOLD analysis project Ga0209629, IMG submission 187286) | Cubitermes ugandensis P5 segment gut microbial communities from Kakamega Forest, Kenya - Cu122 P5 (SPAdes) (version 2) | ecosystem: Host-associated > Arthropoda: Insects > Digestive system...
TAATTTCGTTAAAGATGCAGCTTTATCAGGAAAAGGATTTGATACTTTCAGCAGATATGCCAAAATATACGGTAATAATGAAAATGTCGATATTGAAGCGCTTTTGAAAAACATTTCAGCTTTGCTTGATGCGATACAGAAATATAATGATAATGCGGAAAATACTACACGACAAAGCATTGATGAAAAATCACAAAAGTGTTTTGTAAGCAAGGATACAATAGATTTGGTCTTAAAACATACCAATATTGATGCTGACAAATCAAAAGATACTGTGAAAAAAATCAAAATAGATAGTAAGCCTTCCAATAAAACGATGTTATATGCTATTCTTGGTCTTTGTGCGATAATAATTGTCATATTAGTTTTAAAAAACAGTAATAAAAATGAAGCTATTTCTAATTCTGATTTGACTGCGAATGCTTTTTCACATGAACAAAATAAAAATGAGATTTGGAAAATTGAAAATATTGAAACCCTAAACGACTCCACATCTGGTTGGAGTGCAGAACCTATAGTTCTTAAAGGAACAAATTACAAAACTTTTGTCGGACATGGGGTTAATGGAGGTTATACGATAAAAGATATAAATGCTTGGGCGTATTGGAATAAAGAAGTCAATAAATCTATGTGGAAAAATTTCGAAATGGATAGTTTAGCATCATGTATTCCAACAAAAATAAAAAATAATAATATTGGATTATGTAGCTTGTTAATTTTTGTTGACCATTTTAGAATAAACGATGTGAGTGATATAATTGATGGATTACCAATGGAAAATAAAACACTTATAAGAAGTTATATAAAAAATAAACCAGAATTTTTGTCTAATCTTTCAGAATTAACTCTTGATGAAATTGTAGAACTTTATAGTGAACTATTAGTATTTAATTTATATATAGTTAAAAATTCAAATCAAATGAATAAATAGTTTTTTTGTGATAATATGACAGACAGATCTCCATACAACAAAAGCAATTTTCCGCAAATTTCAGAAGATTTGCAGAATTTTATTAATGAATTAGTTAAGGAAGTTGTATTTGGACAAAGAGAATTTGATATAACAAATAAACGATGGTTGAGAAAATACACTGAGTATGAAGGTATTGATTATCAGACATTGGAATTAGAGTTACAGGATTTTTTTACTTTTTTAAAAGATTACAATGCAACAAAAACCGACTCGTATAAGAGGCTGCTTCTCAAACAAGCGAAGAATTGCTATATATATCAAAATACATTAGAACTAATACTTGATTCAAATCAAAATAGAAAGAATCAGGCTATCAATCAAATAAATACAACAATAAATTGTCACAAATTATCAGAGAATAATAACAATAAAATAGGAAATACAATCCTTGCCCCAGTCAAAAAAAATGGGTTATGGGGATTTATTAATCGCTTGGGGGAATTTATTATACAAAATAAATATACTAAAATCGGTGATTTTAGTGAAAGTTATGTAGCTGTTGCCATGAATGATAAATGGGGATATATTGATAATTTAGGTAACGAGATAGTCGAACAATCGTTTTCATCTGCATACCCATTTCACGATGGTTTAGCAGTTGTTTCAGATTCACAATACAGATATGGTTTTGTAAATATAAAAGGAGATATAGTTATACCAATACAGTATAGTAATGTGTCAAGTTTTTCAAAAGGCATTGCTTCTACTTATATGAAAACAGGAGTAAAAATGCAATTCATTAATAGACAGGGTATTGAGGTATTAAAAAACATAAATTATTTTTTTATCGCTCCCTATCATGATGGACGAGCATTAGTAGGAAAAGATAAAATATTTCAAGGTACTAAATACGGATATATTAATGAAAAGTTTGAAGAATCAATACCTTTTATTTATTCTAATGGGACAGATTTTTTTAATGGATATGCGTGTGTTAAAAAGAATGATAAATGGGGAATAATAAATTGTAATGGGAATATCGTTATTGATTTTTGTTTTGATCAAATAAGTGTATTTACAGAAGAAAGGGCATATTTCAAAAAAAGGGGATTATTAGGAAGTGAAGGATGGTTAAATATGAAAGGAGATATTGTATTTAAATTAAAAAGTAACGAAAATCCTATATATTGTAATTTCCATGATGGATATGTATGCGTAGAATGTAATGGAAAAAAAGGTTTTTATGATAGAAGCGGGACATTATCTATTCCGTTTTTATTTGATACTGCTGAAAATTTTAAAGAAGGAATAGCAAAAGTAAGCACATCAAAAGGATATTTGTTTATTGATAAATTAGGACAGAAAATAAGCAATAAATTTTATGATAAGGCGAGTAGTTTTCAGAATGATATGGCAATGGTTTGTTATAATGGTAAGTGCGGATACATTGACAAAACGGGCAATGAAGTTATACCATTAATTTTTGAAGAGGCAGGAGATTTTAAAGATGTTTCTAAGGAAATAGAATTGTATTTAAATGTAGAAAATCCAACATTAGTAAAATAATTATGCAAGACAAATCTCCATACAGTAATAACAATACACCTCAAATCTCCAATGATTTGCAGAACTATATCAATGAAATGGTAAATGAAATTATCGTTTCGAGAGGAGATTTTGATGATCAAAAGAAAAAAATTCTCAGGAAAGTAGTTGAAAGAGAAGGTTTTGAATATGATACTTTAGAAAAAAATCTCTTTACCCTTTTCAAAACATTTGAGCAAAACAAAAATAATTGTTCGGACTCTGCAAGAGAAAAAGTAAAAATGTTGTCAAAAAATTGTTTTTTAATAGATGTTACAACAAATAGTATTTTAAATAAAATGAAATCTTCTGCAATTGAAATTGAAGAAGATGTAATAAATAATGAAAAAGAAGACATAATAAAAGATAAACCGATTATTACAAAGGAGAATTCTTTTTCTCGTGAAATTATACTAATGATTTTCTTTCTTTTAATATGTATTGGAGCAGTATTCGGAACTTTTACAATTGACCCTGATCATAATCTTATACTATGGTTAATTTGTGTCATTATTGATATTGTGTTCTTTTTTTATATAATCCTCGTGATGATTGCATACTTAAATAAATAAATAAAAAACATGCAAGACAAATTACCATACAGCAAAAACAACATCCCGCGAATCTCAGAAGATTTGCAATTATTTATTAATGAATTAGCGAAAGAGGTAGTCTTTGAACAAAGGACATTTGATGATATTAGCAAACGATGGTTAAAAAAATATTCGGAGAATGAAGGCGTTGATTTTGATACTCTACTGTTGGATTTAGGCGATTTCTTTACTCTGTTAAAAGACTATAGTAATTCGCAAGCCGACCCATTTAAGCGGCTACTTGTCAAACAAGCACAAAGTTGTTATATCAGTAAAGATACATTAGAATTGCTTATTAAAGCGCACCCAAATATTAAAGAGAAAACCTTTGCTCAGCCTCAAAATCCGAAAACTAATGTTCCACCAATTATAAAACAATTTTCGATTAATGGTAATAATGGCGAACTTATTGTAACATCAAACAAAAATTTATCATTATTTATTGAAGCCAATAATACAGATAAAATAATTATATATAAAAATGGTATTTCTATAAAGTCGTTTTTTTTGAGAGGAACACGACAATTCAAAGAACAATTAAATATTCTAATTTCAGAAGTTGGTGAATACGAAATAATGTTAAAAACTTTTTCAATTGACGGACAATCTTACCAAAGTAGCAAAAAGGTTATAGTAAAAGAAAAAGAAATCGAAGCGCAACAGCAAATGGAAAAAGAACCTTCTATCCCAAAACCGATACAATTATCTCCGCCAGAGATTTTGACATTTTCAGTCAATGGTGACAGTAACCACTACATGAATACATCCGAAACAAAACTAATGTTTTATATTAATGTGCAATATGCCGACAAAATAAAACTGTTAGTGAATGGTTATCCTGTGGATTTGCACAATTTAAAGGTCAAGGATAGGAATATTAAAGTGAAGTATCAAGTTCCATTTCAGGAAGAGACAAGAGAATATAATGTAGAATTGCAAGCGATTTCAAATGACGGACGTAAAACTACAGAAATGAAAAAGATTTTTATTCAGCCACTAAGTAAAGAAGAGGTTGAATCGTTGCATCAAACAAAAACAATAGAACCGATAATAAAACCTCAAATAAAAACTAAAAAATTCCCAATCGTTTTTTTATGGATAATTTCTTTTATTGTAATATGGTTTTTAGGAGGTATAATTTTAGGTTTATTAGGTATTAGTTTCGTCGGTTTACCAGAATGGACTATAGTATCATTTATTGGGGCTTCAATTATTAGTTATATATATTATAAAAAATAGAAGTTTTTATAAACCAAATATATAATTATGCAAGAAAAATCACCATACAGCAACAGCAATTCTCCGCAAATCTCAAAAGATTTACAGGAATACATCAACGGAATGGCTGAAGAAGTATTTATTAAAGGAAAAAACTTTGAAACGAGCAAGAAATGGCTTCGGAAATACCTTGAAGCGGAAAATGTGAATTTTGAAAATTACGAAAAGGATTTTTTTGATTTGCAGCAACTGATAGCAGATTATCAACAAACGCAATCGTCTGCTATTTTCCGATTGATGAATTCGTTGGCAGAGAATTGCTATATTTCAAGGGAGATGGTTCACGTGTTGATAAACAAGTTTGAAAATAAAAAAAATGAAACAATATTTGATGATTCAGAAAATCAAATATTTAAGTTGACTTTGTTAGAAAACGAATACTACTACATTGGTCGCTTTTCGGAAGGTATGGCAAGAGTGGAAAACATATTGCACCGTAATGGTTTTATCGATAAAACAGGTAAAGAAATTATTCCTTGTATATATGATGATAGCGTAACTCCCTTCTCAGAAGGTTTAGCAGTTGTGAGAATTAACTCTAAATGGGGCTTTATAGATAAAACGGGTAAAGAAATTATTCCATTAATTTATAATTGGGCATGCTCATTTTCCGAAGGTTTGGCATCAATAAAAAAGAATAGTAAATATGGTTTTATCAATAAAACAGGAAAAGAGACAATTCCTTGCATTTATGACTATCCTGCTCAATTTTCCGAAGGTTTAGCAGCTGTGGGAATTAACTCTAAATGGGGTTTTATAGACAATACAGGAAAAGTAGTTATTCCATTTATGTATGATTTTGCAAGGAATTTTTCCGAAGGCTTAGCAGCAGTGAAAAAGAATAATAAATGGGGTTTTATTGATAAAATAGGAAATGAATTAATTCCTTGTATATATAATTTTTCAGGGGATTTTTCCGAAAGTTTAGCAAGAGTGGAAAAGAAACAGATTTTATTGAAAAATAAATGGATTTTTATTGATAAAACAGGTAAAGAAATTATTCAATGTAAATATGATTACTTATATTCAGATTTTTCCGAAAGTTTAGCGGTTGAAGGTAAAGTTAATGGCAAAGTAGTTTTTATCGACAAAACAGGGAAAAGAGTAATTTCTCGTAGCTATGATTCAGCAGAATCATTTTCCGAAGGCTTAGCAGCAGTGGAAAAGAATAATAAATGGGGTTTTATTGATAAAACAGGGAAAGAGCTCGTTCCATGTATATATGATATAGCAAAATCATTTTCTGAAGATATTGCTTTTATTAAGTTTGATGGCAAATGTGGATTGTTAAAAAAAACGTTACAATAGAATCTAAAATATAAAGGAGAAAATGCATGCGAAATAAAAAACTTATAACAATTATAGATTATTAATTTTTCATTACTAAAACTATAACAATATTATGCCCGACAAATCAGCATTTAGCAACAACAATCGTTCTCAAATCCCTGATGATTTGCAGAATTATATTAATGAAATGGTAAATGAAATCATTATTTCAAAAAAAGGATTTGACGATCAAAAGAAAAAACTTCTCAAGAAAGTAGTTGAAAGAGAGGGATACGAATATGATAGTTTAGAACAAAAACTTTCTTCTCTTTTCAATGTTTTCACACGAAACAAAAACAATTGTTCTGATTTGGTTAGAGAGAAAGTAAAAGTTTTAGCAACTGATTGTTTTCTTACAGTGGATACAACCCGAGCTATTTTGCAAAAAATGAAATCTCCTAAAGTCGAGACAAAATCGCAGACCAATAATACTGTTCCAAAGCCGGAAGCAAAAGCGAGGCAAACAAACAACCGGACATCTTTAAAATGCCGTTTTTGCAAAGGAGAACTTGAATTAGCAATTAATTACTTTGGATGGCTGTTTTGGATATCTTCCATTATAATTGCTGCTACTTTGAACTTATTTTTACCGGTTTTGAACTACTGGTATGTTTTTTGGCCGCTTGGGTTTTTATGTGGTTTTATTATTTCTTTTTTATTTGGCTTTTACGGCAATAATAATTATATAAAATGTAAGAAATGTGGATTAAAACAATAACTTACTATGCAAGACAAATCAGCATACAATAACAACTGTACAACGCAAATCTCAGAAGATTTGCAGGAATACATCAATAACTTCGTTAAAGATGCCGCTTTATCGGGAAGAGGATTTGATACATTCAGCAGGTATGTTAAAATATATGGTAAGAATGAAAATCTCGATGTTGAAGCGCTTTTAGAAAATATTTCAGACTTGCTTGGTACGATACGAAAATATAATGCTAATGAGGGTAATACTACACGGAAAGGCATTGAAGATAAGGCAACTTTGTGCTTTGTCAGCAAGGATACAATTTATTCTGTTTTAAAGCAACCAATGGGAACTGTCCAATCAGAAGAATCAAATACAAGCAACAAACCAACAAAACATTCCAATCAATTAGTGTGGGTTATTGGCGGAGTAATATTATTGGCAATAGCTATATTACTTTACAAAACATCAAAACCCAAGATAGAAGAGAATAACTCATATACTTCTGAATCAGTAACTAATACTTCAGTTGAAGAACCGCCTGCAGATTCTGTATTGCCTATCGCTAAAGACTCTGAAGCGCCCTCTCAACATGAAATGACTGAATCGGAAATGTATGATTTATTGACTTTACATAAATGGAGAACATCTGAAGGTAGTATTATCACAATCGAAAAGACAGATGACGGGGTACGCACATATTATGCATCTAATAAAAAAACCTATTGGAATAGATTGGATCATTATAGGGATTCTCCTTTTGAATTTTTGCAAGTAGGGGTAGAAAATGGAGAGATATATGACCCAACCGGCGAAGTTCCTATTTATCTGTATTTGATGGGTGATACTCTCTTTATGAATAATGAACGTTCCGGAGATCGTTTTTTTTGGGTCCCAATTTATTAATATGTTTAAAACATGCAAGACAAATCAGCATATAGAAACAACAATCTCATGCAAATCTCTGATAATTTGCAGGAATACATCAAACAAATGGTTGAAGAAGTATTTCTCAAAGATACTGACTTTAAAGCAAACAATAAATGGTTAAAGAAATTTCTTGAAGCTGAAAACATCAATTTTGAAAACTATGAAAAAGACTTTTTCAATTTGTTCCAACAAATAAAAAATTACCATCAAACACAATCTTCTGCTATTTTACTAATAATAAACTCACTTGCAGATAATTGCTTTATTCCTGATGATTTACTCCAAAAAATATTGAACAAACCTAAAGAAGAAAAAAGAATTAAAGTTGAAGAAGGCGAAAATCCACAATTGCATATTATTGTTAAAATAGGGCTATGGATTATCCTAATAATAAATAGTATATTGGCAATCGGTTTCATTGTCCTTTCATTAGATAGATTAATGCATATCTATAGTAATATAGCGATTATTGCTAAAATATATGCAAAACAAATATTTTTTCCAATTATTTTCACTAATATTTTTATTCTAAATATACTTGCAGCAGTTTGGTTGCTGAGAAAAGTTAAATTAGGTTTTTGGTTGACGATAGTTTCATTAATTTTAGCTGCTCTTTCAATTCTTGGCTTATTATCTAATGTTTTCGGTTACTTTGAAATTGATTTCAAAATTCTTTATTTTTTAACAGCGTGTGGAATTCTTATTTCAAATGTTTTTTCTTATGTTTTTTTGCCAATAAGGAAAAATGGAATTTCTGCATGGAAAGCTCTTGGAAAATATAATCGTATAAATAATAAGAATTTTTTTATTGTATTTGTAACGACATTGTGTGTTTCTATACTTTTCTCAATTGTCTGCATTTTTCTTTCTTATATTCAATCTAATAAAATTTGATTATGCAAGATAAATCACCATACAGCAACACAAATATTCGGATTTCTTCTGAATTACAAGATTTTATAAGCGCCCTCGTAGAGGACATTATACTCAAACATGAGGATTTTGATGATACAAAAAAGAAATGGGTCAAAAAGTTTGCTGAAGCAGAAGGAATAGGATTTGAAGGACTGGAAAGCAACATGAATGATTTTTTTGCTTTATTTAAAGACTATAATCCGTCTCAAACCGATGTATATAAGAGGCTTCTTGTCAAACAAGCACAAAGTTGTTATATCAGTCAAGAAACATTAGAATTGCTTATTAATGCAAAAATAAAACAAAGAGAACAAACTCAACAATCAACCGAAATCATCAGCAAAAAAAGGGAACAATCAAAAAGTGTTGTTGTTAAAGCAGATAAAACGTCTTCTAAAGAAGTAAAACAACCATCGCCTATCATAGTTGAATTTTCAGTAAATAAAAACAACAGTGATTATATCGAAACTTTCGATACTAATTTGTCATTTTTTATTGAGGCGCAACATACCGATAGCCTGACTTTATTAATTAACGGTATCCCTGTGAATAATAATAAGCTAAAGACAGTAAATAGATATGTCAAAGTAAAGCTTAGTGTTCCTTTTCCTGAAGGAGGAGAATACGAAGTTATACTGCAAGCATTTTCGAATGATGGACAATCTAACCAAAGATGCAAAAGAATTATTATAAAGGAGAAAAAAATAGAACCGCCGAAAATTGTCGATTTCAAAATAAATGATTCTCTTGATGATTATGTTAAAATAAAAAAGAACTCAGGGAATGTTTATATTGATGTTGTGGTGGAAAATGCAAGTTTTGCAGCGGTATATGTCAATGATGTAGAGCATCCTATTAAAAATAAAATGCCTGACGGTTCATTAAAGGGTCGAATGTTTTTTTCTTCTGATTGCAGCGTTGGAAAGAAAGTTTTTAGAATTGATGCCTTGAATAATGAAAAGAAAGTAAGCAAAGAAAAGACAATAGAAATTATCTCTAAAAAACGGCGTGGATTTATTACTTTTTGGTTATGGTTGATGTTTTTTATGAATGTTGGTTTTGCAATCGGTTATTTCTTTTTTAGTAGTTTCGCCGCATCCGCAATTACCCAAATAAACATAGCACTATTATTTTTAGCAAACTCTCTATTCGCTATAGCATTACTTAAATGGAAAAAATGGGGATTTAAGGGATTTTGTATATCAACTTTAGCTATAGGATTGATTGATTTATATATTAATTCTGAAGAATCAATGTTTGGTTCTATGTTGATAATAGCAGGAGTATTGAGTATCGTCCTCCTATGGCTAATTCTTCAAATCAAAAAAGATGAGAGTAGTTGTTGGAATAATTTGGAATAAGAATAAATAATAAACATGCATATAAGAAATAAAATGCCCGATAAAACACCATACAGCAACAACACTCCATCGCAAATCTCTGATGCTTTACGGGAATACATTAATGGAATGGTTGAAGAAATTTTTCTCAAAAGTGAAAGCTTTGATAAGAACAAGAAATGGCTGAGAAAATATCTTGAAGCAGAAGATGTTAATTATGAAAACTATGAAAAGAACTTTCTCGATTTGCTTCAATTAATAAAAGATTATCAACAAACGCAATCATCGGCGATTTTGAGAATGATAGACTTGCTGGCAAAAAAATGTTTCGTTTCTGAAAATCTGATAGATAAGTTTAAAATGACGCAACATACTAAAGAAGAAAATACTCAGTTACTTGCTGAAGTTCAATTAAATGTCGAAAATAAATTTGGCTTTATAAATAAAAATGGAGACATAGAAATTCCTTTTGTTTATGATCTTACAAAATCTTTTTCCGAAGGACTTGCAGGGGTAAAAAAGAATGGTAAATGGGGGTTTATTGACAAAAATGGAAAAGTAATCATCCCGCTAACTTATGAAGATATTGATTCTTTTTCTGAAGGTTTTGCAAGTGTTAAAAAGAACGGGAGATGGGGTTTTATTGACAAAAATGAAAAAGTAACTGTCCCACTAATTTACGAAGGTGCCTTATCATTTTCAAATGGATTTGCAGGGGTAAAGAAGAATGGAAAATGGGGGTTTATTGACAAAACTGAGAGAGTAACTATTCAACTAACTTATGAAGATATTTTTTCTTTTTCCGAAGGTTTTGCAAATGTTAAAAAGAATGGGAAATGGGGGTTTATTGATAAAAAAGGAAATGAAATTATCCCATGTATATATGATTCCGTCTTTCCATTTACAGATAAATATGCAGTAGTGGAAATAAATAATAAATTTGGATTTATCGACAAAACCGGAGAAATAATCATCCCGCTAATGTACGAAAATGCCTTTCCATTTTCTGAAGGACTAGCAAGAGTGAAAAAAAATAACAGATGGGGATTTCTTAACGAAAAAGGAGAGGCAACCATTCCGTTTATATATGACGACTTCGTATCTCCATTTTCAGAGGGTTTAGCTAAAGTAACTATGAATAACAGTTGTGGTTATATTGATAAAATGGGAAAAGTAATTATTCCATTAATGTACGAAAATGCAGATTCTTTTTCGGAGGGATTTGCGAGAGTGAAAAAAAATAACAAATGGGGTTTTATAGATAGGTTAGGAAAAGAAGTAATAATGCCAATTTATTATCGGATAGGATTATTCAAATAAAACACATTATGCAAGACAAATCATCATTCAGTAACACAACTATTCAGATTTCTTCTGAATTAAAGGATTTTATAAATCTTCTCGTTGTAGATGTTATGCTCAAAAATGAGGAATTTAATGAGACAAAAAAGAAGTGGCTCAAAAAGTTTTCTGAGACAGAAGGAATCTCTTTTGATGATTTAGAAAGAAATTTAAACGATTTTTTTGAGTTGCTTTCCGATTACCAAAAAACCAAGTCGGAAGCTTTTAAACGAATGCTTAAATTGCAGGCAAAACAATGTTATTTAACCGATCATACGTTTGAAATGCTTATTTCGAAACAACAAGCAGAAGAAACTATTTCAATAGAACCTGTAATTAAAGACTTTTCTATCATTTACGACGAATCTGCAAAATTCGCAACTCTTAAATGGAATGTAGAAAACGCATCAGATTTGTTTCTCGAAGAACTTCCAAATTTAAACTTGATCGGAGTTGGTTCATTAAAATTCAGTGATGCGACAGGAAACAAAGAATTTACGCTAACGGCAATTAATAGTAATAATGGTGTTGAGAAAAAAACTCAGAGAAAAGCGCAATTAATTGTAAACAAGGAAAAATTAATGAATAAATAATGTACAACAGAATATGATAAGAGCATTTCATGTAAACAGTACTCGTCCATTTTTCATGGAAAATAATAATGATTATTTCATTGAAGACTTTGAAATTCTCACTACCGTTTTATCTGCACTGATGTGGCGAAGATTAAATGGAAGCATAAAACTTTACACCGACAATACGGGTAAAAAGTATTATGCTTCACTCGGTCTGTTAGATTTATGGGATGATGGAATAAACACTGCTGTTGTCGAGAACATACCTGAATCAGTAAATCAACAAATATTTTGGGCAGCGGCAAAAATATTTGCTTTGCAGGCTGAATCAACTCCAATTGCAATGGTGGACTTGGATTTAATCGTATGGAAAAATCTTTCAACCGAATTGAAAGGTAAACAATTTGCCGTTATTCATCGAGAAGAATTACATAATAATATCTATCTTTCACCGGATAAACTTAAAACACGTTCCGATTATAAGTTTGAACCTGATTGGGATTGGTCGGAATTACCTTATAATATGTCATTTGCTTATATAAACAATGCTATTTTCAAGGAATATTATACAAACAGCGCCATTGATTTTATGATAGAAAACAATGATTATCCCGAAGAAACGGTTTCGCAAATGGTTTTTGCCGAACAGCGGATAGCAGCTATGTGTGCAAAGAAAACACAAACGCCTGTATATCACTTTTTAGATGATCCATATCAGATAAATAATAATATCTTTACGCATATATGGGGCGCAAAGACAGCCGCAAAAAATAATTCTAAAGATAAAACGACACTTTGTATTGCACTTTTACAAAAAGTCAAAGAGCATTTTCCCGAATATTACAAACGATTGAATGAGTTGGAAATGTTAAAACCTTATTATAACAAATAAAAATGAGCAAAAATACATCAAAAATATCGTCAGATACAGGTTCCAGCACATTGAGATCAATAGTTGGTGGACATTTAATCGGATTGGAAAATATTAAAGTAAGTTTAAGTATTAGTTTCGATATTATTAACTCTGAGGAAGAAATATGGAATATTAGTAGTCATATTCAATCCTATGATCCACCATATAAATGTGAAAAATTTTATGGACTGATAAATAAAAGAGGGAAAGAAATTACTCCGATTATTTATGATTATATATACCCTTTTTATGAAGAATTAGCAATGGTAAATAAAACCCATAAATTTGGGTACATAGACAAAACAGGAAAAGAAGTTATTCCATGTATATATGATCGAATATATATAGTTTCTGATGATTTATTATTCGCTGGAAATGAAGGTAAATTCGGTTTTATTGATAAAACGGGGAAAAAAGTTACACAGTTCATATATGACTACAACGTTGCAAAATTTTCGGAAGGATTGATTGGGGTGCAAAGGAATGGCAAAATGGGATTTATAAACTCAATCGGAGAGGAAGTAATTCCTTTAAAATATGACTTTGTGGATGATTTTATAGATGGGCTTGCAAAGGTAAGATTAAAATCAAAATTAGAATTAGATGAGAAAATATTCAAATCTCAATCAGAATTATTTATTATAGAATTCAATAGTTGTAAAATTGGATGTATTGATAAAAAAGGACAAGAAGTTGTTCCCCTTATTTATGACGAGATTGGTGACTTTTTTGAAGGCTTATCATTGGTAGGCAAGGATGGCAAAAAAGGGATTATAGACAAAACAGGTAAAGAAATTGTTCCTCCTATTTATGATGATATTGAGACTGTTTTTTATGAAGGAAATATTAGAATAAATTGGACTAATGGTTTTGTTAAAGTAAATAAAAATGGCAAAGCAGAGTTTATTGACAAAAATGGCAAAGAAATTCTACCCGTTGATAATATTAAAATAGAAATGATTTTTGTTGAAGGAGGAACATTTATGATGGGAAATTCTGAACAGTATGGAGTTAGATATGGTTCTGAACAACCCGTACATAGAGAAACGATCGCCGATTTTTACATCGGAAAATATCAAGTTACACAAGCTCAGTGGAAAGAGGTAATGGGAATGAACCCTTCCTATTTCAAAGGAGATAATCTGCCTGTTGAACAAGTGAGTTGGGACGCTGTGCAGGATTTTATTCAAAGATTAAATGCAAAAACAGGCAAACAATATCGACTTCCAACCGAAGCTGAATGGGAATATGCTGCAAGAGGAGGTAATAAAAGCAGTGGTTGCGTATATAGCGGTAGCAACGTGGCCGGCGATGTAGTATGGTGTAAAGAAAACAGCCGAGGGACAACGCATCCAGTCGGCACCAAATCTCCCAATGAATTGGGTATTTACGATATGGGCGGCAACGTTATTGAATGGTGTTATGATTGCTGGCGTGAAAACTACAATGCTACGCAAGATTGCTCTCATCGCGTGATTCGTGGAGGCTGTTGGGCATATCCTTATACTGCAGCGCGCGTTTCGAGCCGCGATATATACTTTCCTAATCTTAGTTGGTACACTATAGGCTTCCGCCTTGCTTGTAGTTCAAAATAATATTTTCAATCTAAAATTTATATAAGATGAAGCAAAGTAATTTGATAAACAAAACAATGAAAACAGGAACTGAAATAAAATTAAGTTTCGTTTTGCTCAACATTGCATGTTGGTTTACTAAACCGATTATTACGATAAAAGGAAAAGAAAGTGGAAAATATGAAAGAAAATGGGGAACACATTTTTTTGAACTGCCGGTAGGAGAATATAAAATTGAGATTTTCGTACCCAATCTCAAAATTGCAAATGAGTACAGTGTTCAAATAAAAGAAAATGAGATTAAGCATATCAATTTCTTTGCTAATCCATTAAAAGCAAAAATATGAATCTGTTTAACAATTTATTGGGAAAGAAAAACGAAATGCAAAAAGAAAATACTGATGACATATCAAATCCTTTTGCATTTGCAATTTCAAAAGCAAAAGAAGCAATGTCGAATGATGCCGAAAAATATCTTGAAAAAGGTGATAATGAAAATGACCCGGACAATGCAATTGCAGCTTACGAAATGGCTATCAACTTAAAACCCGATTTGGCAGAAGCGTATATCAATATGGGATTAACTTATGCTGAAAAAAAGAAAGATCAGCAAAAGGCATTTGAATGTTATGAAAAAGCGCTCGCAATCGAACCGAAGTCCAATGATGCTTATTTCAACATGGGAACCCTTCATGCCCAAATGAAAGAATATGATAAAGCCATAGTTTATTTTGAAAGCGCAATCAAGTATAATCACTATGATTTCGATGCTTACCGATTTATGAGTTATTGTTATCGAGATAAAGGCGATGAAGGAAAACAAATCGAATGTGTAAAAACAGCAGCGGAATTAGGGGATAAAGCCGCACAATCGTGGCTATTAGATAAAGGATATATCAAAATTAGTATTGAAAAATGAATATGAAAAAGAGTATCACAAAAATCGTCCTCACTGGCGGACCCTGTGCCGGAAAAACTACCGCCTTGTCGCGTATTATTGAGAAGTTTACCGACAAAGGATATTTGGTTTTGGCATTACCCGAAGCAGCAACGCTGTTCAATCAGGCAGGCGTGAACTTCCTGACCGGCGATAAACGTCTGTTTCATGCAGCCGAAAAGTCGCTGCTCGGTTTTCAAATGGCAATGGAAGACCGGTTTGTGCAGATTGCAGAAGCTGCCGACCGTCCGGCGCTTATCATCTGCGACCGCGGCGTGATGGATATAGCCGCCTATCTCTCTGCCGAATCATGGCAAGCCTTGCTCGATGAATCGGAACAGTCGGTTGTACAAGTTCGTGATAAGCGTTACAATGCCGTGTTGCACTTGACTACAGCCGCCAAAGGCGCTGAACAGTTTTATACTACTGCCAACAACAGCAGCCGCACCGAAAACTTAGAACTCGCCCGGACATTGGACGATAAACTGATTAATGCTTGGACAGGGCATCCGCATTTGCGGATTGTGGATAACTCCACCGGCTTTGAAGGGAAAATCAATCGAGTCGTTGCAGAAATTTCTGCTGTATTGGGCATTCCCGAACCCATAGAAACGGAGCGAAAGTATCTGGTCGAAATTGTTGGCGCTTTGCATGCCGGAAGTGTCGAAACGGAGATTTTTCAAACTTACTTGCAATCAGATGGCGATGAAGAAGTGCGGGTACGAAAGCGCGGGCAAAACGGGCATTATATCTATTTCCTTACAAGTAAGCGTACTCTGCATGGCAATAGCCGTATAGAAACCGAACGGCAAATCACTCCTTCGGAATATGTGCAATACCTCGCTAATGCCGATCCAGACCGAACAACCATTCACAAGCGGCGCACCTGCTTCGTTTGGGAAAGCCGGTACTTTGAATTAGATACTTTCGTTACGCCCAATCTTCCTTTTTCTCTTTTGGAAATCGAAGATGCGGAGCGACACGATGATATTGCATTCCCGCCTTTCATCAAGGTAGTGGAAGATGTAACTGATAATAAGGAGTTTTATAATAGAAATTTGTCAAAAATAAAAAATATTGAATTATGGATTTTTTTAAAAAATTTTTCATAAAGAAAAACGAAACACAGAAAGAAAATGCTGAAATAAAAAAGGTTGTTAATAATAATAGTCAAATATTAAACATAAACGAAAAATCTATTACAACTAAAACAATTGACACAAACATTCAGCAACTTTCGAGTGATGAAGACATAAAAACTTATTTGTCTCAAAAACAAGATTTCAGAGAAATATACGAAGCTTTAATAAAAACTTCTGGTACTCAATTATACGCACAATTATTAGGCTCTTGTAAAAACAAAAAAGGTATAATTGCCACTGAAGTGTACGAATTAATTGTTATCGTAAAATATGAATCTCCAAATCAGTACGGACAATGGGATTTATTTATTATTCAGAAACCTATTTCAAAAGAAACAAATTTTTATAAAGTTGTATCGTATCTTGAAACGTGTATGGACAAGAATATGGATGACATAATTGAATATTTAAGGGAAGAAATTCAAATTGGAATTGGTAATGACATTAAAACAGAAAGAAAAGTAACATTAAATAAAACGTATCAAATAATTATGGATGAATATGATGAAAATTCATCTACAAAAAAATATTTATTATACTTTTCTATTTAAATGATATTCCTCCTCCTCGCCCTCAACTTCGCCCACTTCCTTGGCGATTTCACTCCACTGAATAAGTGGTTTATAGCCGCCAAGCAATATGGAAAACCTGTTTGGTTAGTTTCAGGACACGGTGCAGTAAACGGAATATTGTATGGAATAACAGCATGGTTGCTTGTTGGGATGAAAGCGGCTTTGCTTGCATTTGTCATCGAAACGGTTACGCACACGGTGATTGATGTTTTAAAAGGACGCCTCAATATCCGGTTTCCTGTGTTGGAAGACACAAAAAAACCTCACCATTGGACAATTATGGGCGGTGACCAGTTTTTGCATCAAGTCGTATTGATTTTTATCGTATATTTGTGTTTTGAAAATTAAAGAGGTATGGCATACATTATGATTGATATTGAAAGCGACGGTCCAATTCCGGGCGACTATTCAATGATTTCCTTCGGGGCGGTATTAATAGATGAATTATTGGATAAAACTTTTTACGGCAAGTTACAACCTATTTCAGAGAAATATATCCCTGAAGCTCTGGCTGTATCGGGGCATACAAGAGAAGAAACGCTTTCTTTTAATGATCCTGCAAAAGTGATGACTGATTTTAAGGAATGGGTAGAGAAAACCTGTAACGACAGACCTGTTTTTATCAGCGATAATAATGGTTTTGACTTCATGTTTATCTGCTGGTATTTTCATCATTTTCTCGGAGTTAATCCTTTCGGACACAGTTCACAGAATTTAGGCAGTTTATTCAAAGGTATTGAAAGAGATATGTTCAAAAGTTTTAAGCATTTACGAAAAACGAAACATACTCATCATCCTGTTGACGATGCAATAGGCAATGCGGAGGCTTTGCTGACAATGAAAAAGGAATATGGGCTAAAAATTAAATTGTAGATATGGAAAAAGCTAAGAAAATTCTTTATTTCGACATGGACAACGTCCTTGTTGACTTCCCTTCGGGCATTTGCCGTCTGAGTGAGGAAACAAAGAAAGTATATGAAAGTCATTTAGACGACGTACCCGGGATATTCAGTCTAATGGATCCGATGCCCGGAGCAATCGAAGCAGTGAAATTGTTATCACAATATTTCGATTGTTATATTCTATCCACTGCGCCGTGGAAAAATGTCTCGGCATGGTCGGAGAAAGCAGCTTGGGTGCAGAAATATTTCGGCGATGACAAAGAAAATCCGTTTTACAAACGCTTGATTATTTCGCATCACAAAAACCTTAACAAAGGCGATTATCTGATTGACGACCGGACCAAAAACGGCGCAAGTGAGTTTGAGGGAGAATTAATACAGTTCGGAAGCGAATGGTTTCCGGATTGGGAGACGATAATAGGTTATCTAATTCATTGTGCCAAAGGATTACAATGTAAAGAATCTATCGAATATGGGAAAGAGATGGCAACTGATTTAAATGAATTATCGGAAGATGATATTTCTACATTGAAGTACTCTTTGTGGCACCCCATTGTCTTGGCAGACAATTTAGTAAAATTGTATCCTGATAAAACGTTTTGCATTCAAAGAGATTACGACTATGAATTTGGAAATATCTCGTGGGAAAAACCGTTTTTATTTTATGCAGATGCAGAAAAACATATTGAAAATGATTTGCAAAGAAAGCATGACGAACATACTCCACACTACATGATTGACAAATCTTATATTGTAATCTATCCTTTTTCGGAATTACAATTTCTAAATCGAAAAGAACGATATGATCTTGTATATCCTTTTTATAAGGAATTAAGTCGCACATAAAACATTTTACACTCCAATGGATTACAACTATATACTTTGGAATGTATCACCAAGTATTGTTTAATAAAATCTTATAAATATGAAATATAAAACGTTAAATTATAGCTTATTAGGTCTTATTCTTATTAGTTTTTCGGCTTGTAACCAAAAAACTAATTTAAGGAATAACGACAGCTATAAACAAATAGAAACTCTCATAAAGGATTTGGATAATGACGGGAAAATGGATTCGGTTTTTTTATATCAAAATCCTTATAGTTTTGTTGAGTGTAAGTTATCTATACTTAATTATAAAACAATTAAAAGCGGAGAACTCGATTTTGATTCTCGGTTAAATTCCGAATCATTTGGATTCTCATTTGATAATACGGAAGGTGTTTCAGGTCATACGCAGTCAACGTATGGTTTTAAATACAATTCCTCTAAAAAAAATATGCAATTAATATATAAACGTAGTATTTATTATTA
>Ga0209629_10000738_pt1 | contig 18843 bp, 30 predicted proteins | sample TergutCu122P5_FD_187286 | JGI IMG/M metagenome (GOLD analysis project Ga0209629, IMG submission 187286) | Cubitermes ugandensis P5 segment gut microbial communities from Kakamega Forest, Kenya - Cu122 P5 (SPAdes) (version 2) | ecosystem: Host-associated > Arthropoda: Insects > Digestive system...
GAACGGGGCGCCGTCAAAACCGGCGAAGAAGTAGAAATCGTCGGCCTGATGGACAAACCGCGCAAAACAGTCGTCACCGGCGTAGAAATGTTCCGCAAAATCCTGGACCGGGGCGAAGCAGGCGACAACGTAGGCTGCCTGCTGCGGGGCGTAGACCGCAAAGAAATCGAGCGCGGCCAAGTGCTGGCCAAACCGGGCAGCATCAAACCGCACACCAAATACAACGCCGAAGTATACGTTTTAACCAAAGAAGAAGGCGGCCGTCACACCCCCTTCTTTAACGGCTACCGGCCGCAATTCTACTTCCGGACCACCGACGTGACCGGGATCGTGCAACTGCCCGAAGGAGTGGAAATGGTAATGCCCGGCGACAACATCAAAGTAGACATCGAACTGATTACCCCCATTGCCATCGAAGAAGGCCTGCGTTTTGCCATTCGTGAAGGCGGACGCACCGTGGGCGCCGGAGTGGTGACCGGTATTAACGAGTAAAGAAACCAGCCCGCATCTTGGGGGTGAAAGGAGACCAGTCCGTTGAAAAGCCAAAAAATCCGGATCCGGTTAAAAGCTTACGACCATAATATGCTGGACCAATCGGCCCAGAAAATAGTCGAGACTGCCCGTCGGACCGGTGCATCCGTAGCGGGACCCGTGCCGCTGCCGACGGAAAAAAATATTTATACGATCTTGCGCTCCCCGCATGTGAATAAAGACTCGCGGGAACAGTTTGAGATGAGGACCCATAAACGCCTCATTGATATTATGGAACCTACTCCCAAAACGGTGGATGCGCTGATGCGCCTTGACCTGCCCGCCGGAGTGGATATTGAAATAAAACTGTAAGTTGAAGAATAGTGTAAGTCGTTGGTGAGAGGTGCGATGAATGATGCAAACCATACTGGGTAAGAAGGTCGGCATGACGCAGGTTTTTGCCGAAAACGGCGAAGCCATACCGGTGACGGTCATTGAGGTTGGCCCGTGTATTGTGGTGCAGAAAAAGGATCTTGAACGGGATGGCTACAATGCTGTGCAGCTGGGTTTCGGTGCAAAACGGGAGAACCTGTTCAATAAACCGCTCAAGGGCCATTTCGCCAAAGCCGGCGTAGCGCCCAAGCGCTACCTGCGGGAAGTGCGGCTGGAAACGGTCGAAGGTTATGAAGTGGGTCAGGAAATCAAAGCCGATATATTTAATCCCGGCGAACGGGTGGATGTAATCGGTATTACCAAAGGCCGCGGCTTTTCCGGCGGCATTAAACGCCACAGTTTCCATCGCGGTCCCATGGCCCACGGTTCCAAATATCACCGCCGGCCCGGTTCCCTGGGAGCCAAGGGTCCGGCCCGGGTATTTAAAGGCCGTAAGTTGCCCGGCCAATACGGCGCCGAACGGGTTACGGTGCAAAATCTGGAAGTAATCAGGGTGGAAGCCGGACAAAACATGCTGGCTATCCGGGGAGCCGTTCCCGGTCCCCGGGGCGGGTTACTGACTATCAAACGTTCCGTCAAGTCCCGCTAGGGTTGGAGCGGCGAAAGGAGGAAGTTATGCATGCCTAAAGTTGCCATGTACAACATAAACGGCGAACAGGTCGGAGAATTGGACTTAAGCGAGTCGGTATTTGGTATAGCCGTGCACCGGCAGGCCCTGTTTGATGTAGTGAACAAGCATTTGGCCAGCAAGCGGCGGGGTACCCACGATACCAAAACCAGGGGCGAAGTCAGCGGCGGCGGCCGCAAGCCGTGGCGCCAAAAAGGTACCGGCCGTGCCCGGCACGGTTCCACCCGTTCCCCGATCTGGCGGAGCGGCGGTATTGTTTTCGGTCCGCATCCCCGGGACTATAGTTACCGGTTGCCTAAAAAAGTCCGCCGGCTGGCGATGCGGTCGGCTCTGTCGTCCAAGGTTGAAGGCGGCAGCATCGTAGTGTTGGAAGAACTGGTCATGGAAACGCCTAAAACCAAGGATATGGTAAAAATCCTGGGTAATTTGCAAGTAAACAATAAGGCTCTGGTGGTTACCGCCGACCGGGATGAAACAGTCTTTAAGTCGGCCCGCAACATCCCCGGCGTCAAGCCGCTCAGCGTACCGGGCCTGAACGTCTATGACCTGCTGGCCCATAATACGCTGGTAATTACCAAAGACGCGGTGGCCAGGGTCGAGGAGGTATTCGCCTAATGGATAACCCCAGGGATATCATTAGAAAACCGGTGGTTACCGAGAAAAGCACGGCCATGCTGGAAGAAAACAAATACACCTTTATCGTTGACCCCCGGGCCAACAAGATTGAAATCCGCCAGGCGGTGGAAGAACTGTTTAGCGTTAAGGTGGACGCAGTGCGCACGATGCGGGTTAAAGGCAAATTTAAGCGGGTGCGCAACCACCGGGGCAAAACCCCGGATGTTAAAAAAGCCATTGTCACCTTGAAGCCGGGCAGCAAGATCCAGCTGTTTGAAGGAATGTAATTTTCGAAGTTCGAGGTTCGAACGTCGAGAGGAAGGAGGAAACAAGTGGGGATTAAAAAGTTTAAACCGACATCTCCGGGCCGGCGGTTCGTTACGGTATCAACCTTCGAGGAAATTACTACCGCCGAACCGGAAAAGTCCCTGCTGGAACCGCTGAAGAAACAAAGCGGCAGGAATGCCAACGGCAGGATTACTGTCCGGCACCGTGGCGGCGGCCATAAACGCAAATATCGGGTTATTGATTTCAAACGGAATAAAGACGGTATTCCGGCCAAAGTGGCCAGCATTGAATATGATCCGAACCGTTCGGCCAGGATTGCCCTTTTACATTACGCCGACGGCGAAAAAAGATACATTCTGGCGCCGATTGGCTTGAAGGTGGGGCAGGTTATCGAATCCGGTCCTGATTCGGATATCAAGGTGGGGAACGCTCTGCCTTTGCGCAACATCCCCTTGGGCACCATGATTCATAATCTGGAACTGTATCCCGGCGGCGGCGGTCAATTGATTCGTTCGGCCGGCGCGTCAGCCCAATTGATGGCCAAAGAGGGTAAATACGCCCACATCCGGATGCCATCCGGTGAAATGAGACTGGTGATGCAGGAATGCAGGGCTACTATCGGCCAGGTGGGTAATGTGGACCATGAAAATATCAATATTGGTAAAGCCGGGCGCAAGCGCTGGATGGGTATCAGGCCCACGGTACGCGGCGTGGTAATGAACCCGGTGGACCACCCCCACGGCGGTGGCGAAGGCCGTTCGCCTATCGGCAGAAACCCTGTTACTCCTTGGGGTAAACCGGCTTTGGGCGCCCGGACCAGGAAAAGCAAACCCAGCGATCGGATGATTGTCAAGCGCCGGGGTAAAAAATAGGCGCCGCAAATAGAATCCGATTGTTATAACAGACGCAAACGTTGTTACAGGTGCAAGCAAGGAAGGAGGCTAGCCGATGGGTCGCTCCCTTAAAAAAGGCCCGTATTGTGAAGAAAAGCTGTTAGGACGGATTAGAACGATGAATGATAAGGGCGAGAAGCGGGTTCTCAAGACCTGGTCGCGCCGTTCCACTATTTTTCCTGATATGATCGGCCACACCATTGCGGTGCATGACGGCAGGAAACACGTGCCAGTTTATGTTACCGAAGATATGGTGGGGCACAAGCTGGGCGAGTTCGCGCCCACCAGGATGTTCAGGGGACATGGCTCCCACGTTGAACGGTCCACTGCGCTAAAATAATTTTAAAGGGGATGATACACCATGCCGGAAGCAAAGGCGGTAGCCAAACATATACGCATCTCCCCGCGCAAAGTGCGACAGGTAATCGACCTCATTAGGGGCAAAGATGTTAAAGAGGCGCTGGCCATATTAAAGTTTACGCCCAATCGAGCCTCCGCGCCGATAACCAAGGTGGTCAATTCGGCCGCCGCCAACGCGGAGAACAATTATGAAATGAGTAAGGATGATTTATATGTGGCCGCCTGCTACGTGGACCAGGGGCCGACTTTGAAACGGTGGCAGCCCAGGGCCATGGGGCGGGCCGACGTGCTGCGTCACCGGACCAGTCACATCACCGTGGTATTAAAAGAGAAAAAGGAGGGCTAGCGTGGGGCAGAAGGTAAACCCGAAAGGGTTGCGGATTGGCATCATTAAAGAATGGGACGCCAAGTGGTTTGCGGATAAAAAAAGCTTTTCCGGATTGCTCAAAGAGGATCAGGAAATACGCAAGTACATTAAGACCAAACTGTTTCTTGCCGGCGTGGCCCGGATTCAGATTGAGCGGGCGGCGAACAAAGTGAAGGTTTCCATCCACACAGCCAAACCGGGTATTGTGATTGGCCGGGGCGGCGCGGAGGTTGAAGGGTTACGCAAACAACTGGAGACGATGACCGGCAAGCAGGCCAACATCAACATCGTGGAGATTAAGAACCCGGAAATTGACGCGCAATTGGTGGCCGAAAACGTAGCTTCCCAATTGCTGAAAAGGATTGCCTTCCGGCGGGCTATGAAGCAGAGTGTGGGCCGTTCCATGCGCATGGGCGCCAAGGGAATTAAAATTGCCTGCAGCGGCCGTCTGGCCGGCGCCGAGATCGCCCGCAGCGAGTGGTACAGCGAGGGGAAAGTGCCTCTGCATACCTTGCGCGCCGATATTGATTACGGTTTTGCCGAGGCCAATACCACTTATGGCAAAATAGGGGTTAAAGTTTGGATTTACAAAGGAGAAGTTTTGCCGGAAGCCAGAAAGACGGCCGCCGGTAAAGGAGGCGAATAAGCTCGATGCTCATTCCGAAGAGGGTTAAATATCGCAAACAGCGCCGCGGTCCCGTGCCCAAAGGTAAATCAAAGGGCGGCAACGAGGTCCATTTCGGGGAGTACGGGCTGCAGGCATTGGAGTCGGGCTGGATTACCAACCGCCAGATTGAAGCCGCCCGTATTGCCATGACCCGTTTTATCAAACGGGGCGGTAAAGTTTGGATTAAAATATTTCCGGATAAACCGGTCAGCAAAAAACCGGCCGAAACCCGTATGGGCAGCGGTAAAGGTGCTCCCGAATGGTGGGTGGCGGTGGTTAAGCCGGGCCGGATTCTGTTTGAACTGGCCGGGGTTAACGAAGAGACGGCCCGGGAGGCAATGCGCCTGGCCGCCCATAAACTGCCCATCAAAACCAAGTTTGTCAGACGTGGGGAAGTAGGTGAGGCTAGTGAAGGCTAAAGAATTACGCGAGCTTTCCGACCAGGAACTGGATAAGAAAATGAACGACGCCAAGGACGAGCTGTTCCGGCTGCGCTTTCAGCTGGCCACCGGGCAACTTGATAACGCGATGCGCATCAAGGAAGTACGCCATAACATAGCACGGGTGAAAACTGTGATCAGAGAGCGGGAAATCGGCATTGTCCGGGCTTAACAGGAAAAGTTTTCAGTACCCGTTTTGAAAAAGGGGGTTAGCCGAAGTGGCTGAACGCAATTTGCGCAAGGTCCGGACCGGTACCGTAGTCAGCAATAAAATGGAAAAAACTGTGGTCGTATCGGTGGAAAGCACCGGCCGTCATCCGGTTTACGGCCGTACCGTCCGGAGTTCCAAGAAATACAAGGCCCATGACGAAGAAAACGTCTGTAATATCGGCGACAGGGTAAGAATTATGGAAACCAGACCCCTGTCCAAAGATAAACGGTGGCGCGTCGTGGAAGTGGTTCGCAAGACCGAACAGGTTTAGTTTAACCGCCGCGGCTTCCACCGCCGTGTAAAGGAGGATGTCTGGTGATTCAAGTGCAATCCATGCTTAGGGTGGCGGATAATACAGGCGCTAAAAGACTCATGTGTATCCGTGTTATGGGCGGCGCCTTGCGCCGGTATGCCAGCCTTGGCGATATTATTGTTGCTTCCGTTAAAGAAGCGACACCGGGCGGCGTTGTTAAGAAAGGAGACGTTGTGCGGGCAGTAATTGTACGGACCAAGAAAGAAGTCCGGCGCCCCGACGGTTCCCATATTAAGTTTGACGAGAATGCCGCCGTAATTATCAAAGACGACGGGAGTCCCAGAGGAACCCGTATTTTCGGGCCGGTAGCCCGGGAACTGCGCGATCACGATTACATGAAGATTGTTTCCCTGGCTCCGGAGGTTTTATAAGGATACGGCGCTACAGGAGGTGTAACGGAGATGTTGAAACCCAAGGTGAAACCCAAAATACATGTGCGCAAGGGTGATACCGTACTGGTTATTTGCGGTAAAAGCGCCGGCAAGAAAGGCAAAGTGCTGGAAGTGCGTCCTGCTGATTCCCGGGTCATTGTAGAAGGCGTCAACAAGGTTAAACGCCATACCAAACCGACCCGCAGTCTGCCTCAAGGCGGCATTATGGAACGGGAAGCGCCACTGCACAGCTCCAATGTGATGCTGTTTTGCACTAAATGCAATAAACCCACCCGGGTAGGCAAAAAAATACAGGAAGACGGTAAATCACTCCGTCAGTGCAAAAATTGCGGTGAACTGTTTAGCTGACCCGGTGTAAGGAGGAAAAAAGTTTGCCTAGGCTTAAGGACAAATACAGAAGCGAAGTAGCCAAAGCGATGATGGAAAAATTCGGCTACAAAAGTGTTATGCAGGTTCCCAAGCTGGAAAAAGTGGTGGTTAACATGGGCGTCGGCGAAGCAATCCAGAACAGCAAGATTATTGACGCCGCGGTTAACGACCTGATGATCATTACCGGTCAGCGGCCGGTGGTTACCAAGGCTAAAAAGTCTATCGCCGCTTTTAAGCTGCGTCAGGGCATGTCTATCGGCTGCAAGGTCACCCTGCGGGGGGACCGGATGTATGAGTTTGTGGACCGGCTGTTCAGTATTGCGTTGCCCCGGGTGCGTGACTTTCGCGGTATTTCGCCCAAATCATTCGACGGGCGGGGCAATTACAGCATGGGGGTTAAGGAACAGTTAATCTTTCCGGAAATCGATTATGACAAGATTGATAAGGTCAGGGGCATGGACATCATTATTGTGACCACCGCCAAGACCGACGAAGAAGCTCGGGAACTGCTCCGCCTGATGGGCATGCCGTTCAGAGCGGCGTAAGTGGGCGGTTGAAGGAGGGAAGGAATTAAAAGTGGCCAAGAAATCTATGATTGCCAGTGCCCAACGGGAGCCCAAGTACAAAGTACGGGCCTACAATAGATGCAACATCTGCGGACGTCCCCGCGCTTATATCCGTAAGTTCGGGATCTGTCGGATTTGTTTCCGGGAGCTGGCTTACAAAGGTGAAATACCCGGTTTGAGGAAAGCCAGCTGGTAAAAGGAAGGAGGTTTTCTCGGGATGGTTATGACTGATCCTGTGGCCGATTTTTTAACCCGTATCAGGAACGCTAATATGGTATATCATTCTACTTTAGAGGCTCCCTCCTCCAAAACAAAGCGCGCTATTGCCGCGTTGCTGAAGGAAGAGGGCTATATTAAAAACTATGAATATATTGAGGATGGCAAACAGGGTGTGCTGCGCATTTATCTGAGTTACAATCACGGCAAAGATCGGGTAATTACCGGATTGAAGCGCATATCCCGGCCCGGTTTGCGGGTTTACGCACGTAAAGATTCGATTCCCAAAGTGCTGGGCGGGCTTGGTATTGCCATTATTTCAACATCCCAGGGGATTATGACCGACAGGAAAGCCCGGCAGGTTGGACTTGGCGGAGAAGTGATCTGCTACGTCTGGTAAACCGGGAAACAGGAGGTGTAAGCTATGAGCAGAATCGGCAGGAAGCCTGTCCAGCTTACCGGCGGCGTAAAGGCTGTTGTGGACGGCAATACCGTCCGGGTCGATGGTCCGAAGGGGAAGCTGGAGAAGGTTTTTCACCAGGACATGATGATTAAAATTGTCGACGATACGCTGGTAGTAGAGCGGCCGTCGGATAATAAACTGCACCGGTCGCTGCACGGCCTGACCCGCACCTTAATCAGCAATATGGTGCAAGGCGTTTCCACCGGCTTTCAAAAGAACCTGGAATTGGTGGGCGTTGGTTACCGGGCGGCTATGCAAGGCAAAAAGCTGGTCCTGACGGTTGGTTACTCGCACCCGGTGGAAATTGTACCGCCGGAGGGGATTGAGATTGAGGTTCCGGCCGTGACCAAGGTGTCGGTGAAAGGCATTGACAAGGAACTGGTGGGAGCAGTGGCGGCCAACATCCGTGCGGTTAGGGAACCGGAGCCTTATAAAGGCAAAGGGATCAAGTACGAGGGCGAGCGGATCCGCCGCAAAGTTGGCAAGGCCGGCGCCAAGCGTTAATAAGGGTTAAGGAGTGAATCGGCATGATTAACAAGCCCGACCGCAACGGGTTGCGTAAAAAACGCCAGCTGCGTGTCCGCAAAAAAACCAGCGGTACCGCGGCAAGGCCCAGATTGAACGTTTACCGCAGCCTGAATAATATTTACGCTCAGATTGTTGACGACGAACGGGGTGTCACCCTGGTGGCGGTATCCACCCTGTCCGCCGGCATTAGAGGCCAGGCCTCCGGCGGCAATCGGGCTGCGGCGGCGGAAGTGGGCAAACTGATCGCTGCCCGGGCTTTGGAGAAGGGCATCAAACAGGTTGTTTTTGACCGCGCCGGTTACATCTACCACGGGCGGGTCAAGGCTCTGGCCGAGGCGGCCAGGGAAGGCGGCCTGGAGTTTTAGAGGTTCGAGGTTCGAAGTTCGAAATAAGAAGTTCGAGGTTCGAAATGCGGGATGTGAGGTTCGGTTAAGTTTTTAAGTCAGGAGGGGAACCGGTGTCAAAGTTTGATAAGCCAAAGTTCGAAAAACCGCAATCCGAGTTTTCCGAAAAAGTAGTGTTTATTAACCGCGTGGCCAAAGTGGTCAAGGGCGGCCGGCGGTTCAGTTTTTCAGCTCTGGTGGTCGTAGGTGACGGCAAAGGACGGGTAGGCGCCGGATTGGGTAAAGCCGGCGAAGTACCCGAAGCGATCCGTAAGGCCATTGAAGATGCTAAAAAGAATCTGGTGCATGTGCCACTAACCGGTACCACTATCCCCCACGAAGTTTTGGGGCGGTTTGGCGCCGGCAAGGTGATGCTAAAACCAGCCGCACCCGGTACCGGCGTAATCGCGGGCGGTCCGGTAAGGGCAATTATGGAGTTGGCCGGTGTGCAGGACGTATTGTCCAAATCACTGGGTTCCAATAACGCTAACAACGTGGTGCGGGCAACATTGAGCGGTATTGCCAGCCTCAGAACGCCTGAGCAGGTAGCCCGGCTGCGCGGCAAGTCAGTGGAAGAACTGCTTGGTTAGGGGGTAGTGTGGTGAGCAAGTTGAAGATTACTTTGGTCAGGAGTCTGATCGGGACGCCGGAATCCCAGCGCAAGATAGTGCGTGCTTTGGGATTGACCAAAACGAACAGTTCCGTGATTCAGGAAGACGCGCCCCAAATCAGGGGGATGACTAACAAAGTCACCCACCTGCTTAAAGTGGAAGAAGTGTGAGGAGGCGTACCATGAACTTGCATGATTTGAGACCGACTCCCGGTTCCAGGCCCAAGCCTACTCGCAAGGGTCAGGGGCTCGGATCCGGTTTGGGTAAAACTGCCGGACGCGGCCACAAAGGTCAAAACGCCCGCAGCGGCGGCGGCGTACGCCCCGGTTTTGAAGGCGGTCAGATGCCTTTGCAGCGCCGGATGCCCAAGCGCGGTTTTACCAATGCTCCTTTTAAAAAGGAGATCGTGGCTGTAAACCTGGATAAATTAAACGGCTTTGAGAACGGAGCCGAGGTAACTCCCGAAATCCTGCTCGAAGCAAAAGTGATCAAGAAAATTTGCGACGGAGTTAAAATTCTGGGTAACGGTAAGCTGGAAAAATCCCTTACTGTTAAAGCCCATATGTTCAGTAAGTCTGCGGTGGAAAAAATAGAATCTGCGGGTGGCAAAACTGAGGTGATATAATTGGCTTCACTGACGGACGGCCTAAAAGGGGCTTTTAAGGTCAGCGAACTGCGCACCAAACTGTTGTTCACTCTGGCGATGATTTTTATTTTCCGGCTGGGCGTGCATATTCCGGTGCCCGGCGTGGATGTGCAAAAGTTCAACGATCTGATTGGGCAAGGCGTGATGTTCAGCTTTTTCAATGTTATTTCCGGCGATGCTTTCAAAAGTTTTTCTGTTTTTGCCATGAGTATCGTGCCTTACATTAACGCCTCCATCATTATGAACCTGCTGACGGCGGTGATTCCGCACCTGGAAAAGCTGGCCAAGGAGGGTGATGAAGGGCGCAAAAAGATCTCCCAATATACCCGTTACTTCACGGTGATTTTGGCTTTGCTGCAGGCCATCGCGATGGGCGCGCTGATGAGCAGGTACGGCGCTACTACGGTCCATGGTTTTATCCCTTTGGCTTTGATTGTGGTGACCTTGGTGGCCGGTACTACTTTGTTGATGTGGCTGGGTGAGCAAATTACCGAGCACGGTATTGGGAACGGTATCTCACTGTTGATCTTTGCCGGTATTGTCAGCCGCTTGCCTTCCGGGACGAAGAACTTGTACCAGTTACTGCAAGCCGGTACGATTAACATCCTGAGTATCGTGATCCTGGTGGTGATTGGCGCTTTGGTGATTGCCGCGGTGATCTGGGTCAATGAAGGGCAGCGCCGGATTCCGGTGCAATATGCTAAACGCGTGGTGGGACGCCGGGTTTACGGCGGCCAGACTACCCACTTGCCGCTTAAAGTAAATCAGGCCGGCGTGATCCCGGTGATTTTCGCTTCGTCGATTATGATGTTCCCGGAGCAAATCGCTTCCTGGTTTAAGAATTCAGTGGTCGCGAATTTTTATATTAAGTTTTTTGGTTGGCACAGCGTGGGGCACACTATTATTTATGCCCTTTTGATTATCGGTTTTACTTATTTTTATACCGCGGTGATTATGAACCCGGTGGATGTGGCCGATAACATTAAGAAATACGGCGGTTTTTTGCCGGGGATCAGACCTGGTCGCCCGACCGCCGAATATATTGCCCGGGTGATGAACCGGATTACTATGGCCGGAGCGGTCTTCCTGGCATTAATTGCGATTCTGCCGAACTTTGTGCTTCTGGCTACGCGGATACCCAATATCTACTTTGGCGGTACCGCCCTTTTGATTGTGGTGGGCGTGGCGTTGGATACAATGAAGCAGATAGAATCCCACTTGCTCATGCGCAGTTACCAGGGATTTATTAAGTAACCGGGAGCGGGGGCCATGATTATTTGTAAATCAGCGCAGGAACTGGCTTACATGCGGGAAGCCGGCCGGATTGTGGCCGGGGCTTTGGCGGCAATAGCCGGGGCCGTGCAACCCGGAGTAACTACGGCGGAACTGGACGGCATTGCCGAGGAGTATATCTTGTCCCAAGGGGCCAAGCCGGCCTTTAAGGGTCTGTACGGGTTTCCGGCGGCTATCTGCGCATCGGTTAACGAACAGGTGGTGCACGGTATACCCGGTTTAAAAAAATTGGCTACTGGAGATATTATCAGTATTGACATTGGGGCGGAAATAAATGGTTATTTTGGCGACAGCGCCCAAACATTTGCCGTAGGCGACATAGCGCCGGAGCTGCTTAAGCTGATTGAAGTAACCAGGGAGGCACTTACCAGGGGCATCATGGCGGCCCATGCCGGAAACCGGCTTTCCGATATCTCTCATGCAGTACAATCATACGTTGAGGAACACGGTTTTTCCGTGGTCAGGGATTACGTGGGACACGGCATCGGCACTAAGATGCACGAGGACCCGCAGGTACCTAACTTCGGTCGGCCCGGACGCGGTCCGCGGCTGAAGCCGGGCATGACATTAGCAATAGAACCGATGGTGAACCTAGGCGCCTACCAGGTGCACACCCTGGCGGACAACTGGACAGTGGTTACCGATGACGGTAAACCTTCCGCCCATTTTGAACACACGATTGCCATTACCGACGGCGAGCCTTTGATTATGACCAGGATTTAGCCTGCTGCCGGTTGGGGGAATAAAGCGATGGAAGGAAAAGCGGTTCCGGGCCAATTGGTGATATCCAGGTCCGGCAGGGACAGCGGTACAATATATCTGGTGATTGGTTTTGCAGGCGACAGGTTTTTACTCGTTGCCGACGGAAGTCTGCGGCGGGTGGAAAAACCAAAACGGAAAAACGCCCGGCATTTGGGGTATTATCCCGCGGTCGCCGAAGAAATCGCCGTTAAGCTGCACGCAGGCGAACGGGTTGCAAATGCTGAGCTGAGACGAGCCATTCAGCGCTTGGTGGATGACTGGAAATAAGGAGGTTGGTTTGTTATCTAATGTCAGGTAAGGATGTAATCGAAGTGGAAGGTACTGTAGTTGAACCGCTCCCGAACGCAATGTTTCGCGTGGAGCTGCAGAACGGGCATAAAGTATTGGCCCATGTAAGCGGAAAAATAAGGATGAATTTCATCCGCATCCTGGCCGGAGACCGGGTTATGGTGGAACTCTCGCCATACGATTTAACCAGGGGCAGGATTGTATACCGCTATAAATAATTTAACTGCTCCGGCAGGCAAAACCTAAGGGCCGCTCATCTTGGCCAGGGGAGGTAATAACATGAAAGTCAGGCCTTCGGTGAAAGCAATTTGTGAAAAATGCAAGATTATACGCCGCAAAGGCAAAGTAATGGTTATTTGCGAAAATCCCAAACATAAACAACGGCAAGGGTAAACGGAGGTGTTTTTAAGGGATGGCACGTATCGCGGGTGTTGATTTACCGCGGGATAAAAGAGCAGAGATCGGCCTTACCTATATTTTTGGCATTGGCAAGCCCACATCGCAAAAAATATTGACCCAGGCCGGCATTAATGCCGATACCAGGATTAAGAATTTGACGGAAGAGGAAGTCAACCGGCTCCGGGATATTATTGAAAAGAACTTCCGCGTGGAAGGCGATCTGCGCCGGGAAATTGCGCTGAACATCAAGCGGCTGATGGAGATCGGCTGTTACAGGGGACTGCGCCACCGCCGCGGTTTGCCTGTGCGCGGACAGAATACCAAGAACAACGCCAGGACCCGCAAAGGTCCCAAACGCACTGTAGGCGTGCGCAGGAAGAAGTAAGGGGGGAATCAGTAAACAATGGCGCGAAGAACTGCCAGAACCAAAAGAAGAGAACGCAAGAACATTGAATCAGGCGTGGCGCATATCAAATCGACATTTAATAATACCGTAGTTACCATTACCGACGTCAGAGGCAACGCCATATCATGGGCCAGCGCCGGTGTGGTGGGTTTTAAAGGTTCACGTAAAAGCACCCCCTTTGCCGCTCAGATGGCCGCTGAGAAAGCTGCCCGGGAGGCTATGGAACACGGGATGAAAGAGTTGGAAGTAACTGTGAAGGGTCCGGGCGCCGGCCGCGAAGCCGCCATCCGCTCACTGCAGGCTGCCGGTCTGGAAGTAAGCGTGATTAAAGACGTCACACCCATTCCCCATAATGGCTGCCGGCCGCCCAAGCGCCGGAGAGTCTAAGGAGGTGTTGGAAAGGATATGGCAAGGTATACCGGACCGCAATGCAAGTTATGCCGCCGCGAAGGTCAGAAACTGTACTTAAAAGGCGACCGTTGTTACAGCGTTAAATGCGGTATCGAACGGCGCAGCTATCCCCCCGGCCAGCATGGCCAGGGCCGCAAAAAAGTTTCCGAATACGGCCTGCAATTGCGTGAAAAGCAAAAAGCCCGCCGTTTTTACGGGGTCTTGGAAAAGCAGTTCCGGAACACTTATTTTAAAGCCGCCAGACAGTCCGGCGTTACCGGTGAAAACCTGTTGCGCCTTTTGGAGCGCCGTCTGGATAACGTTATTTACCGGCTCGGCCTGGGCGCCTCGCGCAGCGAGGCCCGTCAGCTCATCTTGCATGGGCATTTTCGGGTGAACGGCCGTAAAACCACCATCGCTTCATTTATGGTCCGGGCTGGTGACGAAATCACCGTGCGGGAAAAAAGCAAGGAGAACTCGCCCCGGATTAAGGAGTTGCTCGACCGTGCCGCCGACAACACTCCGCCGGCATGGCTGGAATACGACGCCGAGAACCAAAAAGGCCGGGTGGTGGCCCCGCCCTCCCGGGACCAGATAGACACCCCTGTTAAAGAAACCTTAATCGTGGAGTTGTACTCCAAGTAAGAGGGTGTAGGAGGGTAATCCCATTCCGTTCCAAGGAGGGGTTAATCTAAGTATGTTGGAAATAGAGAAGCCCAAAATCGAGTGTGTGAACACAAATGAGGAAAAAAGTTACGGTAAGTTTGTTGTCGAGCCGCTGGAGAGGGGCTACGGTATCACCCTGGGCAATTCTCTCAGGCGTATTTTACTGTCATCCCTGCCCGGCGCCGCGGTAACTTCAGTGAAAATTGACGGGGTGCTGCATGAGTTTTCCACGATCCCCGGCGTTAAGGAAGACGTTACCGACATTATTTTGAACCTTAAAGGCCTGTGTCTGAAGATGTATACCGACGAGGAAAGAATGTTGCGTATTGAGGCCAGCACCGAAGGGGAAGTCAAGGCTGCCGACATCCTGACCGACGCCGATGTGGAAATACTGAATCCTGATTTGCACATCGCCAGCCTGGACAACGGGGGCCGGTTATTCATGGAAATGACCATTGCCAAGGGGCGCGGTTATGTGTCGTCCGAACGGAACAAAAAAGGCGACCATATCATCGGGGTAATCCCGGTGGATTCCATTTTTACGCCGGTGCGTAAAGTTAACTATTCCGTTGACAACACCAGGGTGGGTCAGCGCACTGACTACGACAAGCTGACCATGGAGATTTGGACCGACGGCAGTATCCGGTCCGATGAGGCCATCAGTCTGAGCGCCAGGATTATGAGCGAACACCTGCGCTTGTTTATCAGGCTTACCGAATCCACCGACGATCTGGAAATCATGGTGGAAAAGGAAGAAGAGCAAAAGGACAAAATACTGGAGATGCCCATCGAGGAACTGGATCTCAGTGTCCGTTCCTATAACTGCCTGAAGAGAGCCGGCATTAACAGTGTGGATGAATTAATCCAGCGCAACGAAGAAGACATGATGAAGGTACGCAACCTAGGTAAAAAATCGTTGGAAGAGGTCGTCAACAAGCTTACCGAATTAGGCTTGGGCCTGCGGGACGAAGAGGATTAAGGAGTGATTAAGAGGTGGCTTACTCTAAGTTAGGCCGCAATACCGGTCATAGAAAGGCCATGTTGCGCAACCTGGTAACCTCCCTTTTACGTGACGAGCGCATTAACACCACGGAAACCCGGGCCAAGGAAGTAAACAGCATCGCCGAAAAAATGATTACCCTGGCTAAACAGGGCGATCTGGCCGCCCGGCGGCAGGCGATGGAATACATCTACGAGGAAAAAGTGGTGCGCAAGCTGTTTGACACATACGGGCCCAAATATGCCGACCGTCCGGGCGGCTATACGCGGATTGTCAAAACCGGCTATCGCCGCGGCGACGCCGCACAAATGGTACAACTGGAACTGGTGTAACCGGGGGGAAACCGGCCTGGGGAAATCGCTGCGGCGGTTTCCTATTGGCTTTTATGGGGGTAAAACTGAAATGTTCCGGACAGTAACGATTTTAGTGCCGGGGAGGTAAGATGGCCTTTGCGCAATATTAAGCTGACCGTTGCTTATGACGGCACCAATTATCACGGTTTCCAGGAGCAGCGGGGCTCCGGGCTGGCCACTGTGCAGGAGGTGCTGGAGGCCTGCCTGGAACGGTTTACCGGCCGCCGGACGCAAATTGTCGGCGCCGGCCGCACCGACTCCGGCGTACATGCCAAGGGACAGGTGGTTAATTTCGACGCCGCCGGCTGGCCTATTCCGGCCGGACGGATCCCCCTGGCCTTAAACGGCAGCCTGCCGGATGATATTAAGATTATTGACGCTGTCGAGGCGCCCCGGGATTTCCACGCCCGGTTTGACGCCCGGGCCAAGATTTACCGTTACAGCATCTGGAACGCCAGAATCCCTTCTCCTTTTCACCGGCTATACAGCACCTTTTGGCCGGTACCTCTGGACGACGAGGCTATGGCCGCGGCTGCCGGGCTGCTGGTTGGCCGTCATGACTTTAAGTGTTTTCAGGCGGCCGGCTCCACGGTCCGGGATACGGTGCGCGAAATCTACCAGGCGGAAGTGGAGCGGGAAGGGGCGATGCTCCATTTTGTGTTTCGGGGCAGCGGTTTTTTGTACAACATGGTCCGGATTATCTCCGGCACGCTGGTGCGGGTGGGGATGGGCAAAGCCGAACCGGACATGGTGAGCCGGGCGCTGGCGTCCCGGCTGCGGATCGCGGCCGGTCCTACTCTGCCGCCCCATGGTCTGTGCCTGGAAGCGGTGGAGTATTAAAGGGTGGCGAAAATGGTATAAAATGGTTTTCGATAAAATTCGCCAGTTTGCCAGCATAGTCATTGCAGTGCGCTTTATTTTAAAATATAATATACATATATGCGGCAGCAATTGTCTGAAAACTCAGTAAATTATATCGAATTGGTCGGGGCATTAATACCTTGCATGCTGAAAACGCCTGAGCAGGGAGGTGAAAGTCTGGAATTACTGAGTAGTATGGATTAATACTGTCTCAGTGAACAAGTAATATCAGCAGTATCGACATCATTGCATCGTCTAACGATGCAAATAGTTATATAGCGCAAAAAATGTGCCCGAGAATGGAGATTTTTTAGTGTTTTAAAAAATATTTAAACCTGGAGGGGATTGAACCTGATGAAAAAAATAAATTGTGGTGCAAAGAAATTTGTGGCCTTTGCGCTGATAGTCATGTTTTTATTGAGCATATCGCCAGGGGCTTTGGCGGCTATAGCGGAGGGAACAAATGCAGTAGGATCCGAAGCCGAACAATCGGTTGACAGTTCAGTTGAGCAAGTGGTTTATGCAATAAACGAGGATTTAACAGCAATAGTGTCAACGAATGTGTCATTGGGTACGGGCTACGGCTCAAACGGCAAATTCATGGCGCCTATTGATACGCCTGCGGCAGGCGCGATAGCGATATCCAACCGAGCGGAATTAGAGGCGATCAGGAATAATTTAAGCGGCAGTTATTATTTAATCGCGGATATTGATTTAAGCGGCGTGGAATGGGTGCCGATTAATCCATTTGCGGGTTCTTTTGACGGACAAGGGCATGTGATAAGCAATCTGACTATTACGGGTAATGGATCTGGATACGGCGGAAACGGGCTGTTTGGTAGCATCTATAATGGAGGAACTGTCAAGAATGTGGGCATGGAAAATACGGTTCTGAATATTAATGTTGCTCCTTCTTCCGACCATGCTTATGCTGGAGGGATTTGCGGTTTCATTGGTACTAATTCTTCAATCAGTAATTGTTATAACGTAGGTGAAATAATGGCTTCTTCTAATCTTTCTAGTTCTCGTTATGCTTTTGCGGGAGGGATTTGCGGTTTCGGTGAAACTAATTTTTCAATCAACAATTGTTATAATATAGGAACGGTGACCGCTTCTTCTTATAGCCTTATTTCTTATGCGGGAGGGGTTTGCGGTCACGGTAGCAGTAATTTTTCAATCAGCAATTGTTATAATACAGGAACGGTGACCGCTTCTTCTTATAACTCTGGTTCTTATGCGGGAGGAATTTACGGTGGCAGTAACAATTCCATCAATGACACAATCACAATCAGCAATTGTTATAATGCTGGTGCAGTAACTGCTATTTCTACTAATTCTGATTCTCAGGCGGGAGGGATTTGCGGTTATAGTGGCACTGATTCTTCAATCAGTAATTGTTATAATACAGGAGCAGTGGCAGCATCTTCTACCAGATCTTTTGCGGGAGGGATTTGCGGTTTCTGCAACACTAGTTATTCGGTCACTAATTGCTATAATATGGGTACAGTGACCGCTACCTCTACTGTTTCTTATTCTTATGCGGGAGGGATTTGCGGTATAGCTGACTGTTCGACCACTAATTGTTATAATATGGGTGCAGTAACTGCAACTTCTACTAATTATTATTCTTTTGCGGGAGGGATTTGCGGTTACTGCGGTTACATTGGCACTGACACTAATTCTTCAATCAGCACCTGTTATAATGCAGGAACAGTGACCGCTTCTCCGTCTTCTTCTTATATGGGAGGGATTTGCGGTTTTGGTGATTTACCCAATATCAGCAATTGTTACTGCCTTAATCTATATGGCAGTCCGTATGGCATAAAACTAACTAACTCACAAATGTGCCAGCAAGCTTTCTTTGTTGGGTTTAATTTTGATACGGTGTGGGTGATTAACCAGAACTTAAACAATGGCTATCCATATTTGCAAAATTTACGTCCTGCCCAATCGGCTAATTACACTATGAATGTCACGTCTGGGCCTGGCGGTGCAATATCCGGCGCACCAAGCGGTCAGTACGCAGCAGGCGAGCAAATTAACCTGACTGCCACAGCTGATGCCAATTATGTCTTTGACCACTGGACCGCGAATGGCGTAACCCTTGCGGATGTTAACACGCCGGCCATAACCTTTACCATGCCTGCTAATCCGGTAACGTTAACGGCTAATTTTATCCCGCACTATACCTACACAGTAACCGGAACTTTGAGTGGCTTGGGAGCTGGCTTTGACTATAGCAGCCTGGCGGTTAACTACACATTGGATGGCGGCGAAACGATGCAGCAAGTGGTAGCGCCGGATGGCAGCTACAACATTAATGTACTGGACGGCGCGAATTTAGTAATAACTCCGCCGGATGCAAGCGGTTACACCGTGGCTCCACCGACTATCAATCTGCCCAACGTAACAGCTGATTCAAGCGGCAACGATTTTGTGTATACGCCGACAATATCTTTGGTGACCCACACAGTGTTCTTCCGAGTGTTTGACGGTAATTACTCAATAGGCTATACACAGTCGGTCACAGACGGCGATTCGATCA
>Ga0209629_10000739_pt1 | contig 18824 bp, 13 predicted proteins | sample TergutCu122P5_FD_187286 | JGI IMG/M metagenome (GOLD analysis project Ga0209629, IMG submission 187286) | Cubitermes ugandensis P5 segment gut microbial communities from Kakamega Forest, Kenya - Cu122 P5 (SPAdes) (version 2) | ecosystem: Host-associated > Arthropoda: Insects > Digestive system...
TTTCATGGACTACGACCTGACAAAAATCGCCGATTTCAAACAGGTCGTCATAGAAAATTTCCCCGCCCTCGCACAGAGACTTGTGTAGATACCTTTGGGGTCAAAGTATGGTCGCTGGCCCAACTGACGGCGTCATTGACAAAAATATCGCCGTTCGTGCCGCTTGCTCCATCACTACTCTGAATGGTGACATCGCTGCTTCCGAGGTTGGCGGAGAGCGTCGCCCCGGTCATATCGCCGCCGCTAGAGGCAATAGTGAAGTCGGTAGGGTCAAGCAGCCATTGGCCAAATTTCCCCAACGGAGCCGAAGTATCCACCCTGGCGGTTACGCCGACTTTCAACGCCGCGCCGGAGGTCTCGACCCAGCCACCATCGCCGCCGTTTTTGCCGCCTGTGGCGCTGATCGTGCCGTTAAAGCTGGTGCTGTCGTCACTCCACACCACCACTTGGCCACCATTGCCGGAAGTAATCGCATCCGCCTTGATCACGACATCAGCCGCCACCGAAGTGGTCGCGGCATTTTTCTCCGGCCCTTGGCCATGGGCATTGCCGCCGACCAAAACAGTGCCGCCGCCTTGGCTGCCGGAGGCGTCAATATTAGCCTTGCCGGCAAGCTCCACCTCGTTGCCGGTCAGCACGACGTTGCCGCCCTGGCCCGCGCCCGTCGCCGTAATCGTGCCGGACGAACTCACCTTGCCGTCCGTCGTCATACGCACGCTGCCGCCATCCGCCCGGCCTGAAGCAACATCCACCGTGCCGGTGTTCTCCACCTCGGCGTTGCCTTCGCCTTTGAAGACGATCTTGCCGCCGGCCATTTCGGTCGAGGCGGCGCTGACCAGGCCGCTGTTGTGCACCACGGAAGAGACAACGCCGTCAAGCTGCTGGGCGGTCAAGAGCACAACTCCGCCCTCGGCCTTGATCTGGCCGCTGTTTTCGACACCAAGCGGCACGCCATCAGCACTATGCAGCGTATCGACGACCTGTTCCGGCGTGGTGAAAGAAATCAAGTCATCGCCATAGACATCGAGTTTCCAACTGTCAGTGGCAGCCAGGGCCACTTTGCCGAGCTTAGCGGTAATGATGCCGTCATTGCGGACGCTGGGCGCCACCAGGGCGGCAAAGCCACTATCGCGGACGCTGATGCTGCCGGCGTTGATAATGGCGGCGCCGGCCTGGCCGGGCTGGTTGAACAGGTAGTTGCCGCCCATGAAGTCTTCGTTTTTGATGTCCGCCGTCGAAGCGACAAAACCGCCGGTTTCGACGCGGGCGCCGTTATGGATGACAATGCCTGCCGGATTGACGAGAAAGATATTGCCGTTCGATTGCAACAGACCCTCGATCTGACTGGCGCCACCGCCGCCGATAACCCGGTGCAGTCCGGCGGAGCTGGCGCTGGGCATAGTGTGGATAACCGCTTCATTTTGCCCGATGTCGAACGAGCGCCAGTTGATGATCGACCGGTCGCTGGTCTGATTGATGGTGGTGGCGCCGCCGGACTGGTTGATTTGCGCCTGTCCACCAACGACTTGCCCGCCAGTTGGCGCCGCCAGGGCGGCGGACGAGAAAAGAACAAGGGCAAAACACAGAGGCGCGGCATACAGTTTTTTCACGGCGTTCATCGGGTTTTCTCCACGGTATGTTGTCCAGACAGAGGCAAGTTGTTGGTTATTGATACGGTTGTTTATTAGCAAATATTTTCCCTCGCCATTGCGAGCCGCATGGTTTTCGCGGCGCGGCGTAGGGTCACGGCGTGCCGTGACCGTAGTATTCGGCAAATCGGGCACAGCACGCTGTGCCCCTACGCTCGCAATGACAAAGATTTTCAAAACAGCAGCGTCACCTGCACGCCGCAGCGGTTGTCGGTGCCTCGGTCGCGGATGTTCTCCAAACCTTTGGCGGCATAAAAACCCAGGCTGAAATCAGGCAAGGCCTCATAGCCAACATGCCCCCACAGGCGCACACCGGCGCCAATCGAGGATATGCTTTCCGAGTCAGGCTGATCGGCAACGTCGCCATGGCTCCAGGCCTTGCCCCAGTCGTAGAAAAGGTAAGGCTGGATGGCGGTCTTGTCGGTCAGCCAATATGTCCAGCGGGGTTCCACGGTGAAGGCGGCGCCGTTGTCGTTGGCGATGATGCCGGCTTCCGAACTACGCCCGAACTGTGAACCGCCGAGTTGAAATTGGTTGTAGGAGGAAAGCGGGGCATCGCTGAACTGGGCGCTGGCCGCCGCGAACAGGCTGAACTTGGCGAAAAGCCGCTGATTGCGCGAGAGATAGAGGTTGAACCTGAAATAATCCGCCGGGGCCAGCGGGTTCGAGGCGTCCCAGGCATCGTCGGTGGCGTTCAGGATATTCAGGCCACTGGTAAACGAAGGAATAATCTGGCTGATGCCGCCCCATTCATCGGCAAAATCGAAGGTGAGGTTCGCGGTCAGAGCGCGCAGCCGATCGGTGGTGAATCGTTCGTCGGCAACGTCGGCGGCGGTATCGCGGCTGACGAACGACAGCCCGGCGGCCAGGTTCATATCCCGGCTACGGATAAATGGATAGGAGAGGCCAAAATTGAAAGTATTGCTCCGCGTCGAGTAGTCGAATTCCCGCGCGAAGTCGGTGTCGGCGTTCGGGCAGGCGCTGTAGGCATACGAGCCTTGCAGCGATAAGCCGCTGGAAAACTGGTAGGACTGGGCGATCTGGATGCTGTGGTACTCGCGAAAATTCATCGCCTGGTTATAGGAAACTGTCGTTTGCGCGCCGATAAAGGGCAAGGTGGCCAGGCCCAGGCTGGCGTTGAACATATACGGCCCGGCGGATTTGGTGCCGTTATTGTCGAAACCGACCGAGCCGCTGAGCATCTTGCGCCCAACCGTCAAGACGAGAATGGAGGCGCCGCGTTCCGCGCCTTCTTTGAAACGCGACGTGACCTTGACCCCCGGAAGGTCGCGCAACAGCAACATTTCCCGCTCAAAATCCCGATGCCGCAAGGGGCGCTGGCCGAGCAGCCTTTTTTCCACCGTGGAAAAATAGGAGTGGAAACGCGCGACAAACTTTTCCTCACCGACATATTCAACGGCAGAGATATACCCTTCGACCGCCACCAGACCGACGCTCGCCTTGCCCGCTTCCAGTTCCTGGGCGGGCAGCACAACGCGCGACAGCAGATAGCCTTTGTCGCGGTATTTTTTGGTCAACTCGGTGGCGATTCTGTTGATGTCGGCAAAGCTGACCTGGCTGCCGTACAAAGCGGCATAGGGAGCAAGCAGCTCCCGCTCGCTGAAAACCGTGGCGCCTTCAACATGCAGCGAGGCCAGCGTGAAGCGCAGGCTCTGGTCATAGACAGGCCGGCCAGCTTCTTCAGTCACACGCAGCGACGGCTGGCTCTTTGGCTCTGGTTGAGCTTGCCGCTGCCTGTCGAGCACGTCGAGGGCGGCGGCAAAAACCGGAACCGGGTGAAAAACGGCGCACGACAGCGACAGCGACACGAAAAGAAAGGCCGCTCGGAAGAGTTTATGAGACGTCATTGAGGAGGTCCTTTGCGAAACGCGCTGAATGGCCGGGAATACCGGCTGATCATGGTGAATGGCGAAGTCCATTATAAAATAAAACAATTTATAACGTATTTATCGGCTTAAGTAAAGTCTATATTGTTACGGACGGTCTCTGTTGATTCGGTAATCTTAGTCATAGGAGTTTTCCCTATGGCTAATGAATCCAATGCAATCAGGGCATTTCTGGCGCGGCAAGTTTTTGAACGGCGGAAAAAGGCCAAGCTGTCTCAGGCGGAATTTTCTCGACTGACCAAGCTTTCCATTGCCCGAATCAGTGAGATCGAGCGGGCGGTGGCCAATCCAACCCTCGACACCCTGGAGGCCATGGCCAAGGTGCTGAATGTTTCTCTTGTTGATTTACTGGACTACGAAGGGGTGTTACGCGATACGAATCGAATACGGGAAAGAATTAACACCAGCTTGGAATATTTTGACGAAAATCAGCTTCAGATACTCTTTTCTTTGATACGAGTGATGCGAAAAGGATAAGCCAGGTTTTCGTGTCCCGTCGTAAGTGAAATTGACATACGACAAAGAGAAAGGTAGAGTAAAAAAGAGTTGTTTCTGTTAGCAAAAAACATCCTTTAGAAGGACAGGATAATGGCAAGTATGCAAAACGCGGCGTACAACAGCTAACCAATACGGTGTGAAAAAGATATGCAAGCGTTACGACAAATAGTAAACATAAAAGATAATTCGCTTCACATTGTCCTGCCTGTCGATTTTAAGGCGGACAAAGTTGAAATTATCATATTACCCATCGAAGAGCAAAATAGACCGAGCAAATTGAAAAATTCAGAAAGGTTTCGCGGAGCGATATCCAAAGAAACAGCCGAGAAACTTCATAAACATCTGAACGAAGTGCGTGGCGAATGGGAAAGAGATATTTGTTAGACAGCAACACGGTGATTGATTACGTTGCCGATTTGTATCCCGAAAAAGCGACTCAATGGTTAAGTCAGCACATTGATGAAGAGATCAATGTCTCGATTATCACTAAAATAGAAGTACTTTCTTTCAACCCTGATAAGGACGCCAATTACCCGGTTTTTCTTGACTTTTTTGCGGCATCCAAAGTATTTGACCTGACCGAAGATGTGGTAAATCAAACCATTCAGATTCGCCAAAAACAAAAAATCAAACTCCCTGACGCGGTAATCGCGTCCACAGCCTTAGTGAAAGGTCTGATACTTGTGTCACGCAACACCAAAGATTTCAAAAACATTCCCGGTTTGGATGTAATAAACCCCTATGACATTTGAACCAAATAGGGTCAGCCCGCTCCTTCACCGCCCTTCTATCCTCTTCAGCCGTTCTGCCGTCGCCGGGTGGGTCGAGAGATAATCGCCGAGCGGCGAATCGTCGGCGCCGGTTTTTGTCCCGCCAGTTTTTGCACCACTCTTATCTTTTTCACCACTTCGTTTGTGCTGCGATTCCTCCAACCGCGCCAGCATGTCGGCGTAATGCTGAGGACTGATGCTTGCCGCACGCAGGCGCGCCACCGCGAAGTCATCAGCTTCCCGCTCAAAATCGCGCGAATAGCCGGTCTGCACCAAGAAAACCGGGGCAGCGGCAACCAGTGAGGCCACGGTCGAGACATCGCCGGTGACGGCGACGATTACCGCCGCCAGCGCCGATTGCTGCAAGATGCCACGCATGGCGTGCCGCCGCGCCACATGCCCGGCCTCATGGGCGAAGACGCCGAGCAACTCCTCGTCATTTTTCGCTAATTTCACCAGTTGATCGGTGAAGACAATCGTTCCGGATGGCAGCGTCAGGGCGTTGGCGCCGATGCCTTTTTTCCCTTGGCGGAACTCGACGGCGAGCGGCACGCCATCGACGGCGCCCATAAAATCGAGGAAGCGGCGGCGCAGGCGGTCTTGCTCGGCGGGCGGCAGATCACTCGGTGAAAAGATGGTTTTATCGAGCGATTCGAGCACGCCCTGGCCGATGCGGCGGTTGTTTTCGGCGGAGATGGCAAAGGCAGCGACGCGGGCGGCGAGCGGAATGCCGTACTGAATCGAGGCCCAGGTAAAAAGAACCACCACGACCAGGCCAATGATGGCATAGCGCAGCCGCGACTCCAATCGGTGCGGCAAGCCGGCATGGGGATTGAGCGTTCGTGCCAGGCGGTCAACGGCGTCGTTGTCGCTGGTCTCAAAAACACCACCGTCGGGGAAACGTAGGAAGCGCGGCGTGTTGCCAACGCGCGACGAGATATTGACCAAACTGGCGCCGGCCTCGGCCAGTAAAACGCCAGCCGCGTCGTAAACGCCGAGCCGCCCTTCCCTATCCTGGTCACGCAAAACGGCGGCGCGGCGGCGGGACGAGCGGCTGTCAAAAAAAGAGCCATGAATGGCCATCAGAAACCAATATCTATATCGAGGAAGTCACCAGCTTCACTGCCCAGGGCCGACACCTCGGCCTGGCGGTCGGCGACGAAGCCATCGAGGTCGCCGGCGATGACCATCGCCGTATGCGCGGCGGCATAGCGGGCGGTGCTCACCTTGGCAAAGGGATAAAACAAACCCAAGGTCAGCATGACGGCCAAGGTGTTGGTGATGACCAACGCCAAATACGACCCGGTGGCGTAGCTGGAGACAATCTGATGCGGCCCGATATTGGTTTTGCCGAAACGCAGGTTGGTCACCCTGACCCTGTACAGGACGGCGAGAATCGACCCGATGATGAGATAGGCTACCATGGACGACATGGCGATCAAAACGCCGGATTCTTTCGATGACAGGCTACCGGCACCGATAAAACCCCGGCCCATGAAAAAAATAACGGCGGCGGCCATGCCCATGACCAGTAAAAACAGAAGCAATATGCCAAATATTTTAAAAAAATCGCCAAGCATACTGCGGTTCTCGAAGCTGGCGGCGCCATAACGGGAATTATCGGCCAAGTAATGGGTTTGGCGATGCCAGGAAAAGGGAATAAGAAACGGTAAAATACCGGCAATCGGCCAAAGAATGAAGGCCTTGGCCGCATCCCATAGCCCACCGGCAAAGGCGAAACGCACGCCACGCCAAGCCGTGTAATGGTAGCGGAAACGCAGTGATTGCCGGACCACCCAGGGCGTCAGCAACAGAATGATCGGCCAAAGCAACAGATTGACCAAAGGATAAAATTTATTCGTCAGAGAAAAAACCGCGAGAAAGGCGACGACGATCAGCCGCCCTTTCAAAATTTTCACCGGCTCGGCCAGGTACTCGAAGGCGCTGCCATCGAGCGAGGTATTGCCATAAAAATAGCGCAGCGTCCGCACCTTGGCCCAGGCCGAATAAATGCCCAAGGTCAGGATGTTCAACAACACATTGACAATCCAGATTTTGAAAAATTCACCACCGGAACCGCTGAAGACAAAAGGCACCTGCCGCTCTTTTGTGGTGGTTGGCGCCACCTTCGGCGGCATCTGGGCGACCGTTGTCATTTCTCGGATTTTCGGCGCGGACGCTGGCTTGGCCGCCGCTGAAACCGTGAGTTGGGTTGCGACTGGATTGGCCGCCTCCTTGTTGCCAACGGCACTCACCTCGACCACCATGCCGATCTGCCGCAGGCGTTCGGCAGCCTGCTGCGCCGCCTCTTCCGTGGCAAAGCGTTTGAAAATCAGGCGGCGGCCAGAAAAAAGCATTTCGGTCTTGGCCGGGTCGCAACCAATCAGCGCCGTAAAATGCTCCTTTACCACCGCAAGATCGGCGCCCTCCACCACCTGGCCCTGAAAGATCAGGGCGTACTCGTTCCCTTCCATCTGCTCTCCTGTTTTTTATGGTTTGATCTTTCCCCCTTTTTTCGGCGATTGTAACCGCTTCCACTAGCCAGGCGAAAGGAAATATGACCGGGGGTGGAATTTTCCCTGCTGATAGCCGCGGCCTTGTCGGGTAATGTGGCTCGCCACGAGTGACCCGCCACCTGTGGCCGCCGATGTGACCGTCACATTGCCACCCTTTTTCCCGATGAAATAAGCTGTCAATCAGATGATGCCAAAAAAATTCGATGTCGCTTTGGAAAAGCTGACGCCCGGCGTCAATCTGGTCGAAGCCGGCGCCGGCTCTGGAAAAACCTTTGCCATCACCATGCTGGTTTTGCGGGCGGTGGCCGAGCTGTTCATGCCAATCGAAACGATTCTCGTCGTCACCTTCACGCGCGCCGCCACCGAAGAACTCCGCGACCGCATCCGCCGCCGTCTGCGCCAGGCCGAAAAGGCGCTGGCTTTTGCCGATGGAGACTATGACGAAATTTTAACGGCATGGCGCGATAATATTGAAAATATCGAGAAATCACGGGCGGCCATCCATAAGGCCCTGCACGACATCGACCGGGCGGAAATCAGCAGCATCCACGGCTTCTGTCAAAAAACCTTACAAGAACACGCGCTTGCCGGCGGTGAACCACCGGACAGCGATCTGGCTGATGAAAAGGACTGCCGGCGGCAAATCGCCGAAGATTTCTGGCGGCGCGCCGTCTATCCCTTGCCAGCCTGGCAAGCGGCCTTGCTCCGCCAGAGCTATGCCAGCCCGGAAACCCTGGCCAAAAGCGTAGGGGTAGCCAGCGGCGGCGAAGGCGATATTCGCCCTCAAAATTTGCCCATGCCAGCGGCCCGCGCCGGCGTGGAAGCGGCCCGCGCCGAACTGAGGCGCTGGTGGTATGAATTCGCTGACTCTTTCCAGGAGCGACTGGACAGGGCGATAGCGGAGAAATGCTTCAAAAAAGAACTGACTGAAAATTGGCCAGAAGGCTGGCCACAACTGGCGGCCTTCGCGACGGGCGCGGACACCAGCCTCTGGCCGGAAAAATTTCTGCCCTGGCTGACGGCGGATGGTTTGCGCGGCCTGATCGACGGCAATAAGGTTCGTGGTGAGGCGAAAAAAGAGGCGCTGCTTGTCAGCTTGGCGCCATTTGCTGACCAGGAGATAGCCTCGCTGCGGCTGACAGCCAGTCGATTCATTTTGGCCCTGCGGCTGCAACTGGCTAAATTCATACGCCAGGAAATTCCGGCTCGGCTGCGCCGCGAAGGCCAGGTTTCGTACAACGAATTGATCCGCCGTCTGGCCCAGGCGCTGGCGGCAGACACAACGGCTAACCTGACATCGGAACTGCGGCACCGCTACCGCATGGCTTTGATCGACGAATTTCAGGATACCGACATCTGGCAGTGGCGGATTTTCAGAACGCTGTTCGCTACGGGTAAACACTACCTCTATCTGATTGGCGACCCGAAGCAGGCCATTTATCGCTTTCGCGGCGCCGATATTTTCTCGTATTTTCAGGCGGGGCTTGAGGCGGACGCCCACCTTTCCTTGACAAAAAATTTTCGCTCACACCCTCTTCTTGTCGCCGAAATCAACCGGCTGTTTGCCGGACGCCCCCGGCCCTTTTTCCTGGCCGAGGAACTGATCGGCTTCACGCCAGCCGAGGCCGGACGCAATGCCGAAGACGGCTCGCTGTGGCAACATGGCCAGCCGCTGCCGGTCTGCCGCTACCGTCTGGTCAAAGTCGAGGGTAGTAAAAGCCGGGAAAATATCGAACAGGCCACCCGAGACGACTGCCGGCGGCAAATCGTGGCGCTGCTCGATCCGGAGAATCGAGTGGAGTATGTCCGCCTCGACAACGGACAGGAAATCCGCCGGCCACTCAGCCCGGAAGACATCGCCATTCTGACCAGGACCAATGACGAAGCCGAGGCTTTGGCGCAAACCCTGGCCTTACACAGCATCGCCACTACCTTGGACAGCCGGCTATCGGTGTTTAGCAGCCAGGAATGCCAAGATTTACTGACGGCGCTGACCGCCATGGCCACACCGGGACGAACAGCGACCCTGGCCAGCGCCCTGGCCAGCGATTGGTTCGGGCTCGACGGCGGTGAACTGGCGGCGATACTCGCCGATGAAGAGCGAATGGGGGCGGCGCGGGAACGCTGGCATGGCTACCAGCGGCGCTGGCTCGACGATGGCGTGGCGGCGGCGATTCTGGCTCTTCTTGCCGGCGAAGCCGTCTACGAGCACTTGCGGCTGCTGCCGCGTTTCGAGCGGCGCATTGCCAATATCCTGCATCTGAGCGAACTGCTGTCAGCCGCGGCAAGCGCCCAGGATTTCGGCCCCGGCGAATGCCTGGAATGGCTTGCGGCCCGGTTCGGCGACGGCAGTGACGAGGACAGCGAAATGCGTCTCGAAAGCGACCGCCCGTCGGTGCGGATCGTCACCATGCACGGCGCCAAGGGCTTGGAATTTCCCGTGGTCTTCTGCCCATCGCTGTGGCGGAGCTTGGCCGGAAAAAAATCCGACGCCGACGAGGCCGTCTGCCATGATGGCGGCCAGGTGGTGGTTGACCTCGGCTCGTCGGAATTCGCCGTGGCCCGGCAGGCGGCCAGCGAGGAGGAACGGGCCGAGGAATTACGCCTGCTCTACGTCGCCCTGACCAGGGCCAAGCTGCAATGCGTGATATTCTGGCCGCTCTTCGATGGCGAGCTGCCGGAAACGGTGGCCGCTTCGCCCCTGTCTTATCTTTTGACGGAAAATGCCGCCGATGTCCTATCGTCCGAGGACATGCGACAGCTTTTTCTGGCCCGCGCCGAAGCGGCGGGCGTGAGCACCGAGGACGCCGACGCGGCGGAGACCGGCACGGCGGATGCCCCACTTATCGGGCGGCAAACGGCGGCAAAAGTACTCACCGCCCGGCAATTCCACGGCCAATTCGACCACTCCTGGCAAATGGCCAGTTTTTCGTCACTGCTCCGGCGCGGTGGCGAAGACGATGGCCTGACATCCGATACGCTCGCATCCGAGCTATCTACCTTCGATGCGCGAACGTCTGACGCGCCAATCGCCCTACCCGCCTTGCCCAAGGGCACGCGCTTCGGCAACCTGATCCATAGCTGCCTCGATAAAATGAATTTCGCGGCGCCAGAAGATCAGATGGAAGCGCTCACCAAGTACCTTGCCGAATGGCAAAGCGCCCTCTTCGGTTTTGCCGGCGGCGAGGAAAACGTCGCCCGCCTGGTGCTGGAAACGGTTATGACGCCGCTGCCGGCCATAGACGAAAATGCCCCCGGCGGCTGGCGCCTGGCCGATTTACACGCCGACGACATGGTTAAAGAAATGCCCTGGTCGTTCGCCCTGAAAAAGATTTGGCCGGAGAAAATCGGCGCTCTGCTCGCCGACGATCCCGCCATCGCCCCGCTCGCCGGCCCGCCGGTGGCCGGCTATCTGACCGGCTTCATCGACCTGTTTTGCCAGTGGCAGGGGAAATACTATATTCTCGACTACAAGACCAATTTCTTGGGTGATCAGCAAGCCGATTACGCTGCCAGAGCGCTGACCCAGACCATGGCCGAACACAATTACGGCCTGCAATACTGGCTCTATACTCTGGCCGTCCACCGCTGGCTGGCCTGGCAACGCGCTGACTACGACTATGACCGCCACTTCGGCGGCGTCTACTATCTCTTTGTTCGTGGTATGCGGCGGGAGCTGCCGGGCACCGGCGTCTTCGCCACGCGACCGGAACGGGAGAAACTGGAACGTCTTGCAGCATTGTTAGGAGAGCAGCGATGAAGGCTTTCACAGGCGATTCCGCTGGTGGTTCCACGAGTGGTTTCGCCGGTCTGGAAACGGCGCTGGCCGATCTTTTAGCCGCTTTCGCCCCGGAAGCTTCGCGAAAGGATTTTCGGCAATTGGTGACGAAGCTGGTGCTGGCCTTGACCGAGGGTCATAGCTGCCTGCCGGTGACGGCGCGGGAAGAAAAACTCGCCCTTGCCTCCGGCTGCGCCGATGCAAGCGGCCTTTTGCCACTCAGCCTTTTCGCGGGTCGCCTGTATCTGAGCCGCTATTTTCACTACGAAAAACGGCTGGCCGCCCATTGCCGCCGCCAGGCGGCGGCACGGACACCATGGCTTGAGACAATTTTATCTAATAGCCTTTTGCCGGCAAGCGACCCCGGCCAGCGCCAGGCCGGCATCACGGCGCTGACCAAACAAATATGCCTGATTTCCGGTGGTCCCGGCACCGGCAAGACCTCGACGGTGGTCAAAATCATCGCCCTGTTGCTGGAAGCCTGGCAAGCCCATGGGCAAGCCCACAGACAAACCGATACGCTGAAAATCGCCCTTTGTGCCCCGACCGGCAAGGCGGCGATGCGACTGAAGGAATCGGTGGCCGCCAGCCTCGATCGCCTGCCGCTGCCGCGAGAAATCCGCGAGGCTATCCCCGAGGAAAGCTTCACGCTGCACCGGCTGCTCGGCGCCCGCACCCACAGTCCGCATTTCCGCCATGACGCCGAAAATCCGCTCCCTTACGATGTCATTATCGTCGATGAAGCCTCGATGGTCGATCTGGCCTTGATGGCGAAACTCACCGACGCCTTATCGCAAGACGCCAGGCTGATTCTTTTGGGCGACCAGGATCAGCTCGCCTCGGTGGAATCGGGAGCGGTGTTTGCCGAAATGCGGGCCGGCTTGCCGGACAACGGCGCTGTCCTGACAACCACCTATCGCTTCAATGCGAGCATCGGCGCCTTTGCCCAAGCGATCCGCGCCGGAGATGCCGCTGCTGCTTCGATGATAGCCGAAAGTCCAGACTATCCGGAGATTGGCTTCGCCGAGCGGGCGAGTCTCGACGCTTTACTGACCGAGAAGGTCTTGTCCTATATGGAAGTTGTCAGGAATTTCCCCAGGGCCAGTATCGGCGACATTTTTGCCGCTTTCAGACGCTTTCAGACTCTCTGCGCCACGCGAGCCGGAAACTGGGGCGTCGCCGGCGTCAATCAGTGCCTGGAGCGGCTGCTGAGGCGAAAAGGTCATGTCTCTGGCCTCAATCTGTGGTACGTTGGCCGGCCTGTGCTTTTACGGCGGAACGACTTTTCCTCAGGGCTTTACAACGGCGATCTCGGCATCTGCCTGCCCGACAACAGCGATAGCGCCGGTTTCCGCGTGTGGTTCGAAGGTGGCGGTTTTCGTTCGCTGCCTCTCTGGCGTTTGCCGGAGCACGACACCGCCTGGGCCATGACCATCCATCAGAGCCAGGGTTCCGAATGCGCGGAAGTTTTGTTGATCCTGCCAGAACAAGACCATCCCGTCCTCAGCCGTGAACTGCTCTACACCGGCGTCACCCGCGCCCGCGATCGGGTGCGCCTGGTGGCCAGCCGTGACATGTTGCGTCTGGCCGTGGAGCGTCCGGTGGCGCGCCACAGCGGCTTGGCCGCGCTTTTTTCCCTTTCCAATATGTAGGCGACTGGCAAGCACCTACCACATATTTTAATCATGCAGAAACAAGATTATCGCGAAATTCCTTACAACTTTACCTCCGCCGACGACAAGTTGATCATCGGCCAGCTTTTTGACCCGGAAGTCTGGGAGGCCTTGCAGGTGCTGCGCGACCAGCGCATCACGGGGCGATCGGCGAGGCTGGTCATGCGCTTCATCGGCGACCTGTTCATCCTGCGAAGAAATCCATTCCTCTATCAGGAACTGGTCGATTCGCCGGTGCGCCGCCGCCAGTTCGCCCACACCGCTGAAGAAGACCTGGCCAAGATCGAGGAAGGGGCGCGGGTTGGCCGCATCGGCCAAGCCAGTTCCCGCCAAGTCTTTCAGCTCGTCGATATCTGCCGGAAAAAACTCAACGAACTGCGCGAAGAAATCGGCAAAACTGCCTCCCACCGCGCCCATATCAGCCGTCATATCGGGCCAATAATCGGCAAGGAAAACGTTTCCTTCGATCCTTTCTCTCTGATCGGTCACGCCACCGACGCCACCGACTGGCGGTTGTGGCTGCCGGTGGCGGTATTCAGGCCATCCAGAGAAGAGCAGCTTCCGGCCCTGATGCGGGCCATCGCCCACTGCGGCCTGTCGATCATTCCACGCGGCGGCGGCACCGGGCTGACCGGCGGCGCCGTGCCGGTACGTCCGAACTGCGCCATCGTCAATACCGAGAAACTGAACCACATTTACCCGATCGAGCGCCGGACGCTGCCGCATCTCCCTGACCGTGAAGTCGCGGTATTGAAAGTCGAAGCCGGGGTTGTCACCAACGACGCCATGGCCACCGCCGCCAAGGAAAACCTGGTCTTCGCCACCGACCCAACCAGTAGTTGGGCCTGTACCATCGGCGGTAACATCGCGGAAAACGCCGGCGGCAAGACGGCGGTACTGTGGGGAACAGCAATCGACAATTTGCTCTCCTTCACCATCGCCATGCCAGGTGTCGGCCTGGTGACGGTGCAACGGGTCGGCCATCCTTTGCGGAAAATCCTGCCCGGCGATCAGGTGACCTTTGCCGTCTGCGACGAAAAAAAGTGTGAAATCAAACGCATCGCCCTGAACGGCGACGACATCCGCCGCCATGGCCTGTGGAAGGATATTACCAATAAAGCCTTGGGCGGCATCCCCGGCCTGCAAAAGGAAGGCACCGACGGCGTCATCACCTCGGCGGAATTCATCCTCTATCCAGCCTATCCGAAAAAACTGACCTTCTGCCTCGAATTTTATGGTCAGGATATGGATGAGGCCAGCCGCGTCATCGTGCGTATTTCTGAAGAATTCGTCAACCGCGGCGAAGAAGCCCTGATGGCGCTTGAGCACTTTGACGAGGAGTACATCCGCGCCATCCAGTACCGCTTCAAAGCGGCGCGCAGCGAACATCCGAAGGCGGTGCTCCTGATTGATATGGTCGGCTATACCAGCGAACAGATCCAGCGAGGCCGCAAACGGCTGGAAACCCTTTTGGCCGACTATGCCAACACCGAAGTCTTCATTGCTCAAGACGCCGACGAGGCCGAACGCTTCTGGCGCGACCGCAAACGTTTGGGGGCGATAGCCGCCCGCACCAACGCCTTCAAGCTGAACGAGGATATTGTTTTACCGCTGCCGGCGCTGGCCGAATTCAGCCGCTATGTCGATAGCTACAATCTGAATGAGGATACCTATACATGCCAGCATACTATCGAAGAAATCGCCGCTTTTCTTTACACCGCCGACCATGGCGAGGATCCAGACTGGATGGAGGCGAAAATCCCCAAGGCCAGGGAAATCTGCGCGAGAACGCGGAAACTGCTCGCCAGCCGTGATACAGAGGACGTCCGCCAACAGACCCTGATGCGCCAGTTGCGCCGCGAGCTGAAGGAATTGTTCAGCGGCTACGGCCAGATCGGCGCGGAAATTGACAGTATTTTCGATCAAGTACGGTCGCGGCGCATCGTCATAGCCACCCATATGCACGCGGGAGATGGCAACATCCATGTCAACATCCCGGTTTTCTCCAACGATCGCCAGATGATGCGGCGAGCGGAAAAGACCGCGAATGACATAATGAAAAAAGCGGTCGAGTTAGGTGGCGCCGTCTCCGGCGAACACGGCATCGGCATCACCAAGATGAAATTTCTTGAAGAGAGCCGCCGCCAGGAACTTGCACATTACCGCCGGGAAGTCGATCCCGATGGCCTGATGAACCCGGGAATGCTGGTCGATCCTGACATTATCGACAAGGTATTCACGCCGTCCTTCAACCTGCTGTCGCTCGAAGCGCGCATCCTCCAGCACGGGTCTCTGGAAATTCTGTCCTCGAAAATCGCCCAGTGCGTCCGCTGCGGCAAGTGCATGGCCGGCTGCTGCGTTTATTATCCGGGGACTAACATATTTTTCCATCCGCGCAACAAAAACATGGTGATCGGCTCACTGCTCGAGGCGCTGCTCTACGACATCCAGCGCTCACATCAGCCGCGTTTCCACCAACTGAAATATCTCGAGGAAATCGCCGACCACTGCACCGGATGCGGCAAATGCCTGCCACCCTGCCCGGTCAATATCGACACCGCCGAAATCTCGGTGCTGGAACGGGAAATTTTAAGCGATCTCGGCTACAAGCACACGGCGCCGGCCACCCGGCTGTCGCTCGAATATCTGCACAGCCGCAGCCGCACCGTCAACCGCCTGTTCCGTCGCCTGGTCCTTGGCTGGGGCGGACGCGGTCAGCGCTTCGGCCACAATATGCTGAAAATCGCCCCGAAGAGCCTGCGCGACAAAAACTGGCGTTACATCAGCATGTTGAAATCGCCAATGCCGCCAGCCTCACCCTTTAGCCTGTGGGATATTTTGCCGGATTGCGCCGCCGATGAAACCATCATTTTCAATGCGAAAAAAACGGCGGAAAAAACCGTATTTTACTTTCCCGGTTGCGGCTCGGAGCGGCTTTACGGCCAGGTTGGCGCGGCGGCTTTGTACATTCTCTTGAAAAGCGATTTCCGCGTCGTCGTGCCGCCGCCCTTTCTCTGCTGCGGCTTCCCGGCCCGTTTCAACGCCAAAAAGAAGATGCACGCCGAGATCAACCTGCGCGACAGCATCGTCCTCAGCCAGATCCGCGATATGCTCGGCTATCTGGTTTTTGACGCCTTTTTGGTCAGTTGCGGCACCTGCCGCGAATCGCTCGGCGAAATCGGCGTCGAAAACATCTTTGACTGCCCAATAAAAGATGTTTCCGGCTATGTGCTCGAAGAAGGCCCGGCAATGCCGGCGGCGAAAATTCCCGGCGAAATTTTCTACCACGCCCCCTGCCACGATTCTTTGGAAAATCACGGCCCGGCGCTCTTGGCGCGACTGCATGAAAAGGTGAAGCCAGTAGCCAATTGCTGCTCGGAAGGCGGCACGCTGGCGCTGTCGCGACCGGACATCACCGATAAAATGCTGCGCCGCAAAGGCGATTCACTGCGTCAGGCTGGCGCCAGCCGTGCCGATACGAAAGCGATCATTACCAACTGCCCATCTTGCCTCACCGGTTTGGGCCGCAATGGGGAAGTTGGCATCCAACCAAAACACATGGCGGTGGCGCTGGCGGAACGCCTCGGCGGCGAAAATTGGCGGCGAGAACTGCCGGATCTGCTGCAACCGTTCGAGAAGATCAATTTTTAATGGAATGAGAAATGCACATCAATAGCGAAATTCTGCTGCAAACATTGGCCGTCATTTTGATTATCACCGGTCTTCTCGGCACGGCCCTGCCGGTTTTGCCCGGTATGCCGTTGATGTTCGCTGGTATGCTCCTCTCCGCCTGGGTGGGTCATTTCGAGGCCGTTAGCCTGACCACGATATTTCTGCTCGCCGCCCTGACCGTCATCGCCCTGATCGCCGATTTTGTCGCCGGCGCCTTGGGCGCCAAACGAGTCGGCGCCAGCAAGCTGGCCATCATCGGCGCCACCATCGGCACGGTGGTTGGTCTGTTCACGGCGCCGCTCGGCCTCATCGTCGGCCCGTTTGCCGGGGCGGCAATCGGCGAATATGTGCATCAGCAAAACCAAAACAGCGCCGATAACACGCAAGATCAGCTTTCCCAGGCGACGAAAGTCGGCATCCACACCTGGATTGGTATGGCCATCGGCATCGGCGTCAAGGTGGCCCTGGCCTTCGTCATGCTCGGGATTTTTATCTTTGCCTGGCTGTTTTGAGGGCGGTGAGTAGAAAATTGACATCCACCATATATTGTAGTAATATATCTACAATATTACCGAATGCGAGGTCTTCATGGTCATCACTACCTTATCAAGCCGCGAGTTTAACCAAGCGGCAAGTGAAGCAAAACGGGCGGCAAACAACGGCCCAGTATTCATCACCGACCGAGGCCGTCCAGCTCATGTGCTTATGAGCATAGAGCTTTATCAGCGTATTACCGGAAATCAAAAGAAGATTGCCGATTTGTTGGCCATGCCGGGCGATGCTGATATTGAGTTTGAGATTCCTCTTTCTCGTGAACTTCCACGTCCTGCGGATTTTTCCTGATGTTTATTCTTGATACCAACGTCGTTTCTGAGCTACGAAAAATTCGCCTTGGGCGAGCTGACAGAAACGTGGCCGTGTGGGCCGACAGCGTGGCTTCTGAGGTCTTGTATTTGTCAGCCATTACCGTGCAAGAGCTTGAAATTGGCGTATTATTGGCTGAGCGCCGCGACCCGTCGCAGGGCGCCATTTTTCGGACGTGGCTTGAAGCCCAAGTTTTGCCTGCTTTCGCTGGACGTAGATACCGCTGTTGCCAAACGGAGCGCGGCGCTCCATGTGCCAAACCCTGGACCATTCAGGGATAGCTTGATTGCCGCAACCGCGTTTGTTCACAAAATGACGCTTGTTACGCGGAATGTGGCGGACTTCCAAACATCCGGCGTACCGCTCATTAATCCTTGGAATCCGCAAAAGATCGCGTGATTTCGGCAATGGCGCTGGCAGCATTGGTGCTGTGGTGCTGCTCCCTGTTTTTGCCGGTGTTTGACATGGGAGGAAATAATATTTGGCTGGGCGGGGAGGTTTTGCTCTTCGGTTGGCTTGGTCTTGTGGTGATCACCGCTGGCTGGTACGCAAATATTTTTTTCTTTTGGAGTTTTTTCCGCCTGTGGATGGCTGAAAAAGCACCGGTGGCATCCATATTGCTCGCGGTACTGCTGGCGTTTGACAGCTTTCGCTTAACCCGCATGTCTACGAATGGGCACGCACATGTTTACGGCTATGGTTGGGGAATGCTGCTGTGGTTTCTGGCAATTTTCCTGCTGCTTGCCGCCGTCGGTAAAAGACGGCAGGAACTGGCTGGACAAAATGAAAACGGGTTCGAAGCGTTATTCCCCGCCGGGCTTATCCTTTGTAGCCTCATCCTAAGCACTTGGCTTTATTTCGCTGTGCATGACCGTATGATCGCTTCGCCCAGCGAGGCGGAGCGGCTGGCCGATATTCGTCAAATCGCCTTCAAACGCCAGACGGTTTGTAGCGCTTACTATCCAGCAGTGGCAGACCCGATACAGAAACTGTCTGGATCAGTGGAAATTGTTTCGGCGGAAAACGGAGACAAACCAGGGCCGATTAAACCTTTTGATGATGTCGGTCAACTGCTCTATTGGGGGATTCCGGCTATACGTTTCGGCGATACCGATTATTCCCATGGAGACGGAGGCACCATTCTGGCCGCTCCCGCTGTCGGCCAACCCGCCGCCATCCTTAGCGCTGACAGACGCGCCAATGATTCCATTGTCGTCAGATTGGTGGAAACCAAAAACAATCGCCTTGTCTTTGAACAAGCCTGGGAAAAAGATGGCAAGCTGCCGAAAAACCCCAACTTCGGCCAGCCTTGCGTCGAATATATTTAGTCGATTCTGAAAAAATATGTTATCGTTGTGAAATATCATTGAAAAATGGCAGGAAATAGGTAAAAATAATTGCAAGCTACTTTCACATTAGACCTCATTTTCCGGCAAATTTTTTATGAAACCACAAGCCTCGCCGCAGGCCAATCCACAGCGTCACCTTTTCATGGCG
>Ga0209629_10000741_pt1 | contig 18819 bp, 10 predicted proteins | sample TergutCu122P5_FD_187286 | JGI IMG/M metagenome (GOLD analysis project Ga0209629, IMG submission 187286) | Cubitermes ugandensis P5 segment gut microbial communities from Kakamega Forest, Kenya - Cu122 P5 (SPAdes) (version 2) | ecosystem: Host-associated > Arthropoda: Insects > Digestive system...
GCTCCAAACCAGCAACTTGAAAACCACAGCACGAAATACCACAGGCAGCAACCACTGCATAATACTCTTGAGCTCCTGATGATGGGCATAGCGGTGCCTGAAACATGTTGAGCAAGCAATAAGATCTGTAATAAAAATCTCTGTTGCATCTAGTTGGCATTTTATTTCCACATATTAACGATGATGCACGGTCAAAATCATATCAAATATGTAAAATGCAGTTGCTGAGGGATAACAGTACACCCTTCTGATGTATAGGACACAGTAGCTAAAGGTTAATAACCAATTACATTTCTGGGGGTGAAAAGATCTCAACTGTATGCAGTATTAATACAAGGAATAAATATCATCATCACAGATAAACTGCCAACCTTTCATGGTCAGAAAATATATGATATGCTGGAATCAAAATATTCTACAGTTTACCATATATACTTGCAAGTTTAGTAAATGAAAAGGCTCAATTTCAAGTATCATGCAAAAGATACATAAATACACACACCTTTTTACTACTGATTAATTCTGAATATTAAAAAATAACTCTTACTACCTGCTATGTATAGTGGGTTTATTGTAACATAAAAATTTTGTGTGCTTATATTTTTTTTACACCATTAGTTCTGTGTGTTTTGTATTTTTGTGACTTATTCAACACCTTTTGCCACTTTGACTACATTTTGGATCCATGGAATGTGTAATAATATGTGTGTATGTTTCCTTTCATGAATCAAAATGTGCTCACCTGATCAAGTACTGGCTAACATTGCTCCATATGTTATAAACACAAAACTTTTCCTTCTTGACATTAAAACTAAACATCACAAATGAAATGGCAAACTTTATTTCTCAGAGCTTGAAGTGTTCGAAACTAACACCAGATTCATTTCTTAACAATCCAGTATTTTTTAATAGTTGTTGAACATTTAGGTGTAATTCATTCAGACTTGCAGGCATGCAAGTTTAAAAATATACCAAATTACCCTTCTTTCTTCGAATGTTGCAGACCCAAAATGTTTATACTATTGTACACAGGTGTAGCAAGTTTAGGTTTGTGTGTGTGTGAGAGAGAGAGAGACAAACCACTTGTTCTGTTGTTGGTACACTTGCATGAAGGAATTTCAGTTGTGAAGACGGCATTCTGTGGTACAGAAAGAGAAGGCATTTACCGTGAAAGTGTAGGCAAATGCAAAATAATTACCCACAACAATTTATTGATGCCCCTTCTAGAAACTGTGTAATGAGTATGCTAGGATAAACTGACCTCTGGACTGCTTTGTACTGCTTCATTGACACATTATAGTGGATTAGTTTTTAGTGTTTGGTTACATTCAACAACACTTCTGAGACATCTGAACAAAGGACCAGTTTCTTAGAACTTTTCATACAAAACTCATAATAATTTCTTGAAGGAGCTTCATTAACACTAAAATGTCATTATTTTTTTTGCACTTGCACAAGACTTCAACATTTGACAAACGTTTGCACAATGAGCTTCCACTGTTCTGTAGTGAAATATGACATCTGCACAAGTAATGATGTCAAACTAAATGCATAGCACTACTTTATGAAAGTGTACCAAAATCAGATGTTCTTACAAGAAAGAATGATGAATTCAAAAATTCAAATAGTTCTTTCATGAAGACTCTGCAGATGCACATTAAAACAAATTGGCATTAAGAAAATTCATTATCTTTGATACAGTATATTATAATGTATTTTGTAAGGCAGCAGTACATATGTAATTTACATGTGTTATGTGAAGACATACTATGCAAGTGTAGACTTGACATTCAAAATTATTCTTGCAAGTTGCACCAAATTTCAGAAAGTCATCAGTACAGGCTAAAAATTTATTAAGCAGACTGCATGCTGATAATGTTCAGTTCTTCCTGTTCACTACGATCTCTCAGTCCTCCTAACACAGATGCTATAAAGCTGCTAAAGTCTGCTCGTAGCCGATTCCCACTTTCCTCAACATTGACCAAGACTTGAGGCACGTGTGAGAATGTGTTCACTGCCGTGACAATAATAAAAAAATAAGTATTAGTAACTTTGTAATATAAGTAAAGTATAAGTAAAGGCAAAGTTGTCCCTGTGCATGCCATGAAGGCATATAGGGGAGTGGAGTTATAGTTCCACTCATTCTTAACTATGGCACTACATGGAGCTGAATGGTCATCTTAAGCCACAGCTTTACTGCCAGGGAAAGCACCCCCAGTACCCACTGAACAGCAGACTGGACGGCGTCCAGAATTGAACCACTATTCCTCAAACATCCAACGTATGATCTGTTTACTATTTAACTGTGCTAACCTGACTCCAACATTTTAAGAAGACATTCTATTTAGAGTAAATCAGAATTGTTTGGAAAGGTATGCATTATATATTGTTGACTGTAATTAGAGAACATACTGACATGCAGAATCAAGGTACATTTATTAAAATGTGGTGAATTATTTATATAAAGAAAATATCCAACACATATTTAATTTAAAATCCAAAGATTATGAATGACAAAGGGTATTTAAATTTTTCTTCAATAACTGAATGTAACAATTCTTATTTTAAGACAGAACAGTAAAATATAAGGAATGCTGACATACAGAGCTTAGAAGAATATTTGACATCCTTATCAGCAGGCTGCTTTTGGTTAGCAAACACAACACAGTTTTTGTGGCTGAATCCAGTTTGTGTGATAAAATAGTTATATAAGAGCTCTAAGTCTCTTGCATGGTCTCCTAAGGATGGATTATATACAAATATAATTCCATGAGCATCTCGTTGCAGAGCAGGCCAGCAGGCTTCAAATCTACACAGAATTAAAGGCAATGGAATTATGGAACTTAAAAATTATAGCAACATGAATATTTTCAAGTGCCCTCCACTTATCACCACCACCATCACCACCACCACCACCATCCATCATTCTCTACCCTACTGTGTATTTATCCCCTCTATTACTAATCTTCTACATGTACGTCATCCAATATTTAGCCCCTGGTCTCCCAACAGTCTTTTATCTGGAATTTTCCTTTTGAAACCCAAAGTAATTCCACTGTTGCTATTTGTAAACACATATCCAAACCACTGCATCCTAATAGGTAAATTTTATTGTATAATTTCCACTTTCAGATCTTGTCACTTGCTTAGTAACAATTTATAGGTATTAACAATAAAACTTGCAGCTGTACTTTCAGTAGTGTCAGTTCCATCAAAGTGAGCTGTATGTAACAATAAAAATTTGCCCTTCATTTTTGTAATCAACTGAATGTAATACACTTACATTAACTTTCAGTCTGAACTAAACCTCACAATGAAAATTAATTCAAAATTAGTCTTCTGGCACCAAATTTCTGCAGTACTTATTGAAGATAAAAGCAAACACGTATTCTTCAACTTCATTCACTGAACTCCCACCCCCCACACAAAAAGTGTGCAATTATAAAATCCTTGAAATAATTTCTAGGCTTTTCATACTCCATGTGGAACTTAAAAAGAAATAAAATATAACTCTATGTGCCCTACTGGTATCTAAAAATAAAAACTGTCACTTATATCATGGATGTTAGGAAGCATATTTTGCACACAAATTTCCGTAATGTGTAATGGCATAAAAGTAACAACAGAATATTGTTCAGCTACTGCTTATGTTACAGAAGTCAATGATGTACAGGACTTAACAACAATGGACTGATAATGAACATGAGTTTTTGGTATGACAACTGAGATATTCCAGCAAGTAAGATAATTGTTGTTCAAGTGTGCAACATCCAGTATTGAAGCTCATGCTGGATACTTTGGACATTTGCAGGAAGCCATACCCTAGAAACCATATGACAGAGGATCCATGTTCATATAACACGCTTTTTTGCATTGCAGTGTGGACCTGCTCCTTGAAGTTTCAACATGCATTTTTTGTTTATCCACACCATTCATTGAACTGTGTAGGTGAAGTGAAAGCTGCTAAGATAACTTGAAGAAAGACGAGAGACATGAGTAAAACAAGATGCAAAGCATGTACATATTTTAACTAACTCAAGAAAAGTGTCAAAAGGCAGACTTTAATAGAGATAGTGATGAACCTATGGGTTCCATACAAGCAAGGGATGTTTTGACTTACTGAATAACCATGAACTATTCAGGAAACAAATAGCTGTCGCAAACAATTACAGCAAATGCAACAAATCTTTGACAGTAGGTGCAAAAGAATCTCTCTAGTAAAACACATTATTCCTTAAAAAATAACATGATTATGTTGTATTTAATGGGTGTGGATAAAATATAAACATGGGTAAATATATTTATGACAGCAATTAGATACTTATGATCACCACTGCAGTCCCACAGCTCTACTTCTGCTGTTAAGTTTCTATTGCTGACATTTAAGTTTTGCAATTCAAACTCCAGTATCCGAACTCCTTGAGTAGGTCGGTATTCACCACTGGAGTTTTCAGTAGCATCTGACAGAAAATTTGCAATTGTTGTTTTTCCACTCTGAAAAATAAAAAGGAGTGTTAACTGAACTCCTCATACATGCCTATTGAAAATAAAACTTGAAACATTACGTCAAAAACTCAGATATCTGTCTTGTACAATACGACTGTATAAAATAATGTAAAATTCTCTTTTTTCACATTTGTCCTACTTTTGTGTGAATATGTCTCTTTCTTTACCATTCCATGCTGGCCTTGGTGCACTGTATGGACCTTTAATTCCTTACAAGCTGCTAGCCTCTGTGCACTGTATGATTGTGAATGCATTCAAGGAAACTACAAATTTAAAACCCCTGGATGCAGTTCTGTGAAATGTAAATTCTGACTAGCTGCAATAACATCAGCTTCTCAAGAACAACTCTGTTCCATGCAGTTACTTACATTCTTCATTAGAAACCCACAACTACAATACACTGTCATCATCATCATCATCATCTTTATTCTTTTCCATAAATCCAGTCATACATACTTATCATGGGGATGTGGAAATGGTCACATAGCAAGACATTCCATAACTAAAATTAGTTACAACATAGTTTTTTTTTAAATATCAAGTAATTCAAAATCAGCATTAGTCATTATTTATCTACATACATCAGACAATCATAGAATAACAGCCAAGCATGACTCTTACTAATCCTTGTCATAGGAATTATGAATTGTGGAGACAAACCAATGAAACTACCGAAACTTAAAAGACAAATGCCAAACATGTGTAGTTATCTATTATAGTTTAAAAATTCCTCCTAGGTATAAAATTGGAGTTAAGAAGCCTTTTCAGGGCAATATGAAAACACTCCAAATCATTCGTTAAACACTTTATGTTTGCTGGGAGGTGACTGAAAAATCTTTATTCCAGAGTTTTAAACCCCCTTCTGAAATTTAGTTAAATTAGAGATGGGTGGATGAAGCTTGCTATTGTATCTAGTATGAATCTAGTCATGAATCTCCATATTTGATGTGCAGATGTTTATTATTCACTATGCATAATGACACAGTATACATGTACTGTGATCATAAAGGTAGTATTTTCATATTTTTAAATAAAATCTCTGCAGAAATCCCTACTTCTTGAATTTGTTATAATTGTAATAATTTTTTTTTAAAATTCCGAATATTTTAATGCTTGATGTTGAATTGCCCCCCAAAATTATACTCTATGTTATAATGGGATGTATGTAAGAAAATTATACCATTCTGAATATCTCTTGGGACAATATAGATTTAACTGATCTTATTGCAAAACAAGCTGTATTCAACTTTGACATTATTCGATCAATATGGTATTTCCTGGACAAGGTATCGTCTACAATTAACCCCAAAACTTTGTTGTTTGGTTTGGTTTATTTGTTCATCCATTCAGTCACATATGTAACATTGGACATGTAAGTTACAAATTACAATTTATATATTACAACACAATGTATAATATATGGACATCCACACAATACAATATAATAAATAACAAAACAAAATTGAAAGACCAAATTGAAGTTAAATTCTACATCTATATATACATGTGTGTATTTACATAAATATAACTAAGAGTTAAGAATTCAAATTAAAAGTAATAATATAGAATGGTATTGAGTTATGTTACATGTAAAAATATTTTGATGTGTACGTTTAAAATGGTTACAATGAGCCAAGATCTCTATTGGAATTCCTCCGAATAAAATGAATTTATAAGAAGGAAACTTTTTAAAACAGATCTGAATTGGTTTATGTCATGAAATGTATTTTTTATGCTAGTAGGAAGGTAATTAAAAAATTTTATTCCAAAATAAAAGGGACTTTTTGTGTGAGTGGTGTTAAAGTTGCGATGGTTATTATAGCATGCATTAATGTTATCATTAAAGTTTCTTGTTCTGACTTCTAAGCAATGAGTTACACTACAGTGTAAAGATAACAGGTTGCTTTCAAACCAGTTATTTATATCCATAAATATTTCATTCAAATTTCACTAGACCAAAAAACGTATGTCCTAGTGGATTCTCAGGTTGGGATATTACTTACAGCACAAGGCCCAATAAGTAGTATTTTCAATTTATACATTGTAACGCAGAAACCAAATTTATATGTATAACGTTATACTATAGTACACTTTTTTACTCCAGGGAATGCATTTACGATACACAACACTTGACATTTCCATAGCAACGGTTCTTAGCGCTTGCGCAGCAATATACTGGTACTAACAGATAAATATAACTTATGCTAATCATGTCATGCTTTCCTATTTCAACGTTCGTTAAATTAAATATTACAAGTTTTTTGTGTACCTCATTATTATATAATTAACAGTGAACTGCAAACATTCGTTTCCAATTACCGAGTAAAAACCAAACTTACCACAGCTTCGGCCACGGTGACCAATGTATGCATGGACCAAAGTTAGAACGTACCTAAACCTTCCAATTTATTTTGCACGGTAAAAGGCTATTCCTTGTAACAAATATTGGCGGCACATTGTCAGTTAATAAATAGGACATACGCAATTCTCATATTTTTTATATCTGGTGAGCCCAATTTTGTCTGCTGTCAAAATCTACTTCATTAACCGGCAAAATGATCTGTGATTTAACCTCAACACAAGAGTTTTCGCGAAGCTTCGATTTTTGTTGCCTGTGACCACAGATTCATTTTTGCGACCACCTTTGATCTATGTGTGTGATTCTGATAGGGCGCCAAATGTCGGCTTCGTTAACGATGGTGGTGACCTTCCTGTTGGTTACACGATATCTAATTTACCATGTAGTATGCAATATCGTCCTATAACAATGGCTGCAGTCCGGCAATGTGGATGTAAAGGAATACGAACATGTTTGATATGCGAGCAGGAATGTGGAATAGCAAAGAAGGACTTCCTTGGATTGCGACAAGTTTGTATGATAATTATAACATCCAGCTATTAATTGAAACACTAGGTTGAATCGTAGACTTTAGCATGATACTACTACGCAGCGATATTCTTTTCTTTTGTGCTTTACTTACTGAGCCTGCCAGAATGTAGAGTGTTTAGCGTTTGTGGTATATGAATATGGACCATTGGCGAAATGGAAACCTAGTGAAGACCGAAGTATTCGAACAGAACCAACTACTATGTGTATATATTAAAAGTCAATCCGTAATTGGAATTCGTGCTTTATGCAATGTTTTTATAGGAATATTTTCTTACTTGGCACCTTCCTGTCATGCTTTATTTATGTTTAGGCTCGAGATGTGTATGTTTATTGCCCGTGGTGCAATAAAGCTTGGTCTGGATGGGATGCCTTTACCTATAAAGAACATCCTAATCATAATGGGACATCTTTTGACTTCTCGGGCATTTATATTCAGGTAAATTAATGGAAATGAGGTCTTGAGAAATCATATTGCCTGCATGTAAAGGAATATTTTAACAGGGTTGCAGTAATTTAAACCGTGCACTAAACTTTAATAATTTCATTCTTATTGTCTTATAGCAGGATTTTCTGAGTGTTGCTGAAGAAGTGAGTTTAATAAAGGGTATAGACGAGATGACTTGGGACCAGTCTCAAAGTGGAAGAAGAAAGCAGGTAAATATTTATAAATATTTATTCTATTGATGTTAGGTGTAGAGTTTTCACTTTTGTGATGGAAACTTGTATCACCCAAAACCCATTTCATGAACATTAGGCTTTGATGCTACATTTGTTACAGGAATGCAAGAATGCATGGGACAGAAAAAAAATCAATTTAGTGTAGACTTTGAAGGTTCATTTTAATGACTGTAATGACTGAAGCTCCACCTATATGTCATAACATTTCAGTCACATTTATTCCATCATGGGTGGTCTTTCACATTACTGCAAAGATGGGCTTTTATTTTCAAATGTTTATATTAGGATTAGTTTACAGAGAAATGTGGGAAATGATGTTACTTGGCCTAACTGTTTTGAAAACTGCCTACTTACCTTGGAATCCACTTTGTATGTTGCAGCCACTATGTTGGCAACCCTCAGTCACTGTTTCTGTTACATCAAATGTGAATTTCAGGCCATAAGTTAAGGTGCATATATTATGTTTATATTAATGTATTCATGCATGTAAAATTGTAAATGATTTCTGTATTGAAGACTAAAAGTATTTTGTGGTGTGATACCATGTTGATTGGTCTTGGAGAAACTTGCCACCCACATCTGCACAGTGCTCCAAATGTGAAACCCACAGTCACATGCTTCCTTGTTACTAGGGAAATAAGGTGGCTCTGCTATTCTGTGTTAGTTCCAAAAATTCAAACCTAAATTTGTATCTGTATGTTGAAAAACTTTCTGATTATAAAATAATTAAATTCAGACCAGTGTTGCTTCTTGATGTTCACAGAATTTTGGTCCAAAGTGCAATTTTAAAAAGAAGCGACTGAAACTTGGCAACTTTAAAGGATTTCCAGCATTTACGAAATTTGTACAGGAGAAGTTTAAAGATGTGGATGTACTGCAAGGCTATCAGACAGTGGAACAATGCTCCTTAGAGTATAATCCCATAAGGGGAGCATCTATTGATCCTCACATTGATGACTGCTGGGTGTGGGGTGAACGCATAGTCACAGTCAATCTACTAGCTGATAGTGTCCTCACTATGACCCAATATCATGGAGACCACAGTCGTTACAATCTTCTGGATGTTGACACTTATCCACCAGTACTGACTCAGGAGGGAAAGGTCATTACTGAATATGAAAATACTGATTGTGTTGGTTATGAGTCCTTTCTGTGCAGAAATAATGTTATGAATAATTCAGTAAAGCCAGATGGTACTGATATTGTGATCCGTGTACCCATGCCTCGTCGATCACTCTTAGTTATGTATGGTCCAGCTCGATATATGTGGGAACACAGTGTCCTCAGGGAAGACATTCTCCAGCGTAGAGTATGCCTGGCATATAGGGAGTTTACCCCTACATATCTTGAAAGAGGGAAACTTGCTCATGAGGGCCACGTTATTTTACACATGGCAAGAAATTTCTGGGATCACAGACATATTGATTCCATAAAATAATACAATTAAATCCTTGCAGTTTCAGTTTTTAACATCAGCAACTCAATAGTCCCAGGTGGGCCTTGGGATCCTCAGTAGTTTTCCACTATTTTTCTCTCTTTTGTCTCTTTCAATTTTTAACACATTTTATATAATCAAGTTAAGCTGTAGGCCACATATCTCATGGCTAAAACAATGGGGCTTGTTTCTTCACTGCCATGGCAGCAACACCTCTGGGACTTCCCACCTCCTACCTGATGGGTACCACTTGCTCTTTCCACAGAGCTAAGTGGCTTCCTTTTGAATCATCTAATGCCAAGTTCTAGAATGTATGGAGCCATAACTTCTTAATTCTGTCTTACTTGACCATTTAACCACTTAAATGCTAGTAGTGTGAAGAAAATAATAATAGGTTCTTTTGTTCCTATATTTTTGTTGTAAATAAATTTCTGTTATTCAAAAGTCACAAATTTTTTACTGATTTAAACATGTAAATATATAGGTGACGTGCTGATACATGGCTGCTCATTGTGCATTTTTAAACATACATTTCATCCATAGCTAGAGGGTTTACTTGTCTAAATAATGTAGACTGTGTCGCAGAAGGCAACTGTAGATTGCCTATATTTGTGCGTTATATTGATATGCCATGGAAATGTTTTTAAACCTATAATAGCTGTACCATTGGGAGTCTGCTTATTACTCTGGTCTGTAATGCGTATGGTGTGACATGCTCATCACACCACATTGAGGGTTGAAGCCAGAACATACTAATTTTGGGTTCTGAGGATAAGACAGGCATGATTTAACTGGCACTGTTAATAACATATAGAAGCAGAAGAGGTTAGTATTTGTACATAGTCCTGCCATAAGTTCCGTCCCAAATTCCATGTACTCCGCAGCTGGAGAGAGTGATTTCTTTTTGAAGCATTATTTAGACTTTATACAAGTGGTGCCTTATTTGATTTAGTTGGGACCTTTTATAATGGAACCTCACAAACGAGCGTCCCAGCTCAGTCGACTGGAAGTAAAGCATTCACAGCACCGGCCTGCCACAGGAACACGACGTACGTGCCGTGTGTGTTCGCTGCAAAAGCAAACACGGACCACACTGTATTTCTGCAGGAAATGTGATGTTGGTCTGTGCATAGTGGACTGCTTTGAGATATGGCATACACGCGTGGACTTGAGTCACTAGACACAAAGAGAAGCTTTGAATGTGGTGACACAGGGGAAGTTATATCGTTGTACGGCGCGGACAGAAAACATTTACCATGTAAATAAGTGTTGTATACTCCTATGTACATAACATCACACATGCCAGCGGTGTAAAACATGGGGTAAGTACCTAAAAAATTCACATAAGTGTCTTATATATGTCATGCAAAATAACTTTTGAATCTATCATAAAGTTTCTTGGGTACGATTTACTGCTATAACTTGAAACTTCGTCTATTCATGTAGAATTTTATTCTCTTTCGAACAGTTTTTATTTCATAATTTTATGTTATAGAGAGCAGAAAATATATCTGTTTTTGTGGAGGGATGCAATTTCAAGATTTAAATGCCCAAAAAACTCCGGACGGCAGAGGACTACTGGCATTTAAATGCCGTACAATAAAGGTTAACCCCCGGGACTATAAATTGTGGGCTGTTTTGGAGGACATGGCTTGCCAAAAGTGTCACATCAACCTGGACAGTCTGAAGAGATCCCTTATGAAAGCAGCAGCAGAGATCCCCCTGGAGACAGTGCATGCTGCGATAGCAGAGTGGCCAGAGCATCTCAAGGCTTGCATCGAGGCAGAGGGTGGCCATTTTGAATGGCGTTATTATAAATAAAAACTTAAAACTATTGCTAATAAATTATTTGGCTCGAAAAGTGGATGTTGTTTTTCATTTTTCTTCTAGTTCACAATATACTTGGGACAGAACTTATGGCGGGACTGTGTAAATGCCGTGTCTTATTTTCAGCATTGAAAAGTTAAATGACAGATTTGAATAACCTGTTCTTGATAGGAAATTAATGCAGTAAACTTAAGTAATTTCTTTTTCATGTATTAATGAAAATACAAAAGAAAGAGTTGTCCGTATGCATGCAGTGAAGATATATGTATGTCTCGCACATTTTTTAAATTTGTGTCTGGTAATGAGTAGTCAGCTTGATGCCTCAGCTACCTTACTCCCAGGCAAAAAGCCCCACATGGTAACCATTGAGTAGTAGACTGGGTAGGCCTCAGAGCCAGATTGGAGATGTTTTGGGCAGTAAAAAAGTTCTTGTCCCCTGATGGAAATAAAGCTGTGACACATTGGCTGTACATCCTGTACCCTGCTCGCCACATCAGCTTCACCATCATGGCACATCATAATAAAAATGTGTTTGTATTTTGTATTCCAATTGGTGATAAAAGTAATATTTATTTCCTATACTTGCATGTTTCACACTAATATTTTGTTGACATAAACCACACAAGTAACAAATAATTGAACATTACACAAACTGCACAATCACAAGAATTACAAGGTTACTTATTTTGACTGCAGTAATGTTTATTTTAAAAAATTATGAACACTACCTTTTGGCTTTATCTCCAGTTACAGTAACAGAAAAAAGACAGTCAAATTAGAGATAGTAGATTAACAAGAATCATGAAATGGACCATACCAAACATCATATTATGTTATGACAGTGAAGAAAATTGCTCTAGTTATGAAGAACTGCTATGGGTATGTCACAAATTCATTTAGAAAATTCTGTCCTCCACATTGATGTTCACTGTGGTGTTAACAGTCCTTTCCTAAGAATATGCAACTTGTTATGAATACTTACTTGATATCTGAGAATTAACCCTTTGTTGATGCAATTAAATGTTGATGTGATGTAAAGGAAATTGGAATTTAAAGGAGAGCTGTGGCAGGAGACCATTAAATGACTGTCATATGTACCTGACATTCGGTATTTTGAGCATCATACTGTGTGACTGGTATACCTTACATCAGGGACCAGAGGGTGAACCCAACTGAAGACAAGAGGAGTAGACAGGAAGATAACATTAAAGCAGTGGGAATGTCAACATCCCTGAAGAGGCACAATATGAAGTTGGGATGAGAAATGTTTCTGTATATACTGTAAGAATATATTCATGCTGTTACACCCATGTATTGTGAGAATTCAGTTCCCTGCCCCATCCCTGCAGTTGAATGTGTTAACAGAATCCTCATGCTTCAGTGATTGTTACAATTGCATACAAAAATTTTCTGGTGTGTTTCATGCTCTGAAATGTCCTGCATACTATGGTGTACAAGTCAGGAATTGTAGGCCTAATATTTAATCACATGCGAGATGTAATATTCAACATGTAGTTATTCATATACTGTCAATGTAATTTAATCAGTTGCTGGAAATTGCAAACTATCTACTTTTTAGCCATTGGCCATGTTCAGTTAAATATTGTAAACAATCAGTATGGATATCAAGGCCTGTATCAAAATACTAAGTGAGGGATGATAACATGCTACATATACAAGATGGGTGCTTATGGAATAACAAAGTAGAATATGCCATTAGGTGATCTAGCCAGGCTGAAATGTCAGTAGATGCTAAGTACAAAGCAGCTAATTACGACTGGTAGTCTGAGATTGGCTTGGCATATACAGGATATTTCTGAAATTTACTGCAGTACTTTAGGTGCCTGTTTACACATTTCATTATGGGCTGTTGCAAACAAAAAGTTTAGCCATGTTACACAGTAACGTGTGTGTCTTGTGCCCTGCTGTAGTTCTGCTACATCATTGAACTGTTGTATTACACACTTTGCTGGTGTGTACAAGCCATGTCCATGAATGTATATCTGTGGACCATGTATATTCAATACAGAACGAGTGTACTGTCACAGCAATGCTGTTGTCTCTCATTGCTTACTGAACAACATTATGTTTAAGCACAAGATGAGTGGGTCTCACGGAGGGAGCATTACAATGCTGGGATAGCCACTGCACTTGCGTGGCATTTCTGTTTTCAAATGGACCAGCTGGAAAGTGAAACATCCAAGGACCCATGTCAACATACATTTGTTTTAGTGTTTATGTATGTAAAACATGCCTGTTGTGTGGTGCCATGTATTCTAGAAACACCATGTACTTAGCATCAGTGGCATACAGCATTACAACATTTCTGAAGCATGAATGACAAAAAGGTGTCAGTAAACCATATGGGTCATGCTGGGAAGAATTTCAGAAAGTCAGGCAAAAAATGGAGATAAATTTGAGAAGAGCTTGGTCAGGGAAGCCAAGGCCAAAATTTCACTGTACTGCATAGGAGATGAAGGTATGTGTTGAGTTGAAATCATATGTACAGTAATTCTATTTATAATTGTGAATCCAGCACCTGAATCAGCTGTCATCTGAATGGTAATAAAGTTTGCTCTATAACAGGCAGTGAAGGCCCAGAGGGAGAGTAGAGATATAGCTCTACTCTTTCTTTAACCTTGGCAGTAGATGGGGGTGAGTGGCCAACACCACACCCCAAACATTTTGTACCCCCTGGAAAGAAACCCAGTACCCTTTGAAAAAGGAGGATGGATGGTCTGGATGGGTGTGGAAAATCTTGCCTCCACCAGGGTTTGATTCCCAGACTGTCCAGTCTTTCTGAATGATAATAACAAGAAATTCAACAGACCTACGTCACACAAATCCTTCTATTCTAGACCCATAATCTTTGGCTATTTAACTATCACCCAGGATTTTATTACACTTATTAAAATTCAGTGTAAAACTCACTGCATGAAGTCACTAAATACAATAATTATTATATATGTACATTTATACAAATTACAGTTCCTGCTAACATTTTTTCTGCAAGTACAAACTGTTGATTGTGTGTTGTATTCTTACCGTTGTGTAGTTTCTCTTTGCCAGGAGATTCAGATAAAATTCTATGTTTTCACACCTCTGATTTTCGTGATTGCCATGAAATGTATACATATGGAATATCATATCATATGGAGATTATGATCAACACAACTGTACCTGTTGTATTTTTTTGAATTGTCAAGGCAAGGGATTTTCTTGGTTTTTGAGGGGTCATTAAAGCTTTGCATGTATGAAATATCTTCTAAATGTTGGTGTTCGTGTTCTCTGAAGCGGACACAACCCCTGCAGCCTAGACTTTTCCTTTCTGTCTCTCTCTCTCTTTTTTTTTGAAAATATTACTCTAAAAAAGAAATTATTTCTGAAACTAAACTACATATAGTAAGATTCATACAGTGTATGTGTTTATCCATGAATTTGAAAGGAACCAACTAATACTGTTTTTTGGTGTGGTGTGCTGAAAACATTTTCTCTTTTAAAAATAACTGTTCCTGTAGTCAGTCATTTGGCAAGGGTTACACATGTAACTTCAGAATTACACATCTGGTAGATGTGGCTCTCTGTTGACGGAAAAATTAGACACAAGCAGCTCCATGGTATTTGGAATACTGCAGTATCCATGGTTACAGTACTTCGTGCATATAATTAGTATACAAATGTAGCTGAAAAGTCAGCTACCTTGATACATACTTTAATGGTTGCAAGCTGGGAGATGTTACCGAAGTCATTGTGATAATACATCGCTAACACTTGCACTGTATATTCAGTCACAGGTGGAACATTAAACAGTGTTCCATCTTGAAGGTATCACTTTAATATAAAAGTGCTGGTCAGTATTTTAGTGTTATGAGGAGTAGAGACTGAGTGACATTTAACAGGAATGTTTAGTAATTGAGAGGCATATTCAAACAGCCACAATTTTGCTAGGGTCTACCTTCACCCTAATAAACATTGTGTCATCTTTGAGGAAATGCCGTTTCTTCAGTATTTCATGTGAAACAAAACGGGGGAAACCAAAGCCCAGTGAATCTGGTTCCTTACTGGGGCGCTGAAAATTCTTCCATGTCGGATCTGGCATGAAGCTCTCAACAATGTTGCAGGCCTGGAAGCACAAATTATGTATACTTTTATTGGTGGGTAGTAAACTTCTTTTCCAGAAAATAAACCCATGCTGTAGACATGGAATAGAATCTTGCTTGCTATGGGCTATCCACCATTATAAAAAGACTACGACTGTTATGGTCTAGAATATTGCAGGCTGCATAGACTACAAGTTACACAGCCATCAAACAAATTGGTGTGAAGCAGCCCCTGGTTGTATCATAAAACTCAGATGATAAAGGTATTGTTAAACAAAAAGAATGTAATTGTGTAACTCATGCAGTTTACTGCAAATATTTAAACATAAGTTGTCAAGATACACGTGCATTAGCAGTTCCACACTGCAGTACACATAGGGTTTTACTTTCAATATACTGGTGGTTAAACATGTTCCAAGTGACTGATGGTCATCTTGTAGGTTTTTACATTGTAGTGTATTTGGTTTGTTCTAACATTTTGGTGGAAGGTACTTCATCTTCAGGGTGACTCATTTTGGTTCAGGTGGATGCAGTAATAATTGGGAGGAGGGTACAGGACTTGCACTGAGCCAATGGGAGTCAAATTCCATAATGGATGTTTTTAAGGGCCACAACCAGTAGAATCTGTGCAAAACAGTATGAACTTTTGTCTGTAGGAGGTGAATGGCAGTGAGTAATAAACTTTATTCATGTGGGTGTTAAGTGTTAAAGTGAGGTAATGTTGCCTGCTGCCTTCTTTCTTCCAAGGAATGGATGAGAGACTTCCCAGTCTGCATAGAAAGTAGGGAGAATCCTTTCTGGTTTAGGTTGTTGGGGTACAGTTTGATATCTGTTGCTTCCTGTACAAGCTGATTCTGGCACTTGGATTTTCTGTCCAGCATGTTGGTGTTATTGAGCAGGATGCAGTGGCCAAGGTCTATGTTGTGTTCAACTACTGCCAACATCTCTGATTGATACAGTCACATATGGTATCAACTGAGAGGATGAGTTCTGCCTGAGCAGATCATAAAAGCCTCTTACCATTCTCTGAAGGAAAAAATGCTGCAAGCTTTCTCCAAGACCACAATACTCTTGCTTATGTGAGGCAACAGTGCATTACATTAACACCAGTTTCCACATGAATAAACCTTATCATTCACCAAATTCCACCTCCCAGAGACAAACTTCATACATAGTTTACAATATAAACCAACAAAATGCACATTTGAAAAACTAATATTTTAATTCATGATGTCTTCTACGTGTTTTGAAACCAATATCATAAATTAAAATATTAGTTCAGTAAAGGTGCATTTTGTTCATTGATATTGTAAAATTATATTACATTGCATGGTGCAAAAAACAAAAAACCTCATACTTGTTTGGTCACCCTGTGTGTCCCAAATGCCGCTGATAAGGAAGAGTATCATAAAGGACAAGTGCTTACCTTCTCGGGAATATTTGACTGATCAAAGAGGGTGAAAGAGACAGAGTGGGAGAATGGCCAGCGCAACAGGGCATCATATTCTCCGGGTAGAATCTTGATATACGCTGAAATGTGAGAACTCTCTCCAGCACCGTTGCCATTTAGAAATACAGATGCCTGCAACAAACAGTGTAAACAGATATCTTTCTCCTTTTGTGTTCTTTGCATCAACTCCATTGAGCAGGGTTCTGGAGGAGCTAATAATCCCTCAGTTATTTGAGATATTCCCCAAAACTTTATGGAACACAAGGGTTCAAAATTGTGCTCACAAGAAATGCACATCTTTCTACTTAAGATCCATTTTAATTTTTTTGGAGCTGGAATTAAATGCTAGGGGGAGCTGCAGAAGACTGGGATTTAAACTAAATTTGCATAAGGAAAGCCTAATAATGCCTTTACCTAAACCTGACATTCAGTGGTTTGAGCATCAGATTATGTTATGGGTATGCCTGACATTATGCACCAAAAGGTTTATATCCTCCCATATACACCTAGGTTGTTTAAGTGGCAACGTCAGGTTTTCCCACTGAGATCCAACTTGCATGTCTCTTGTCTTTTGAGCATACCACAGACCCTACCCATCCCATCCTTCATTTGATCACCCTCAAGATTTTGTGATGATTAGAACTCATGCAGCTCCTTATTTTGCAGTTTTTTGAGCTTCCTGTTGTGTTCTCTCTCTTAAGCCCAACTATCTTCCTTGAGCACCCTCTTCTCAACACCCTCAGCTTGTGGTCTTATAATAATGTCAGAGACCAAGTTTTACACCCATACACAACAAAAGGCATAATTATAGTTCTTTATATTTCAGTACTTGTGTTTATAGACAGTAAAAAAGATGACAAAAAATTCTGAACTGAATGGTAAGAAGCATTCCCTGAATTTAATTTGTTCCTAATTTTGTTGCATGCAGATTTGATCACAGTAAATTACACATTTAAAGGATGTGGAAGGAAGTAGTCACGATGCAATTTAATGTACTGTCTCAGAACTGGCCTGGAGGGACTGGCATATTCCATGGTACACCTGTCTGGATAGGGGGTATCCTGGCCAAAATTTGAAGCAGGTGCTTTGCAAATAAGTAAAAAATATTACCACTGGATGAATCAACTTGATCAGTTTATTTTTAGTATTGTTTTATGTCTCTATCATGTTACTTGAACTCTGCATTTCTTTGCAACCGAAGCCTTTCCTCCTCTCTCCCCATTGCTGCTTCCTGCTGTTGTATGTCACTGTTAATGTAATGCCTTCCATTACCAACTGCATGATTAGGTTTGTCACATCTTATTACTAATAACACTGATTCAGAAACGTAGTGCTACTGAATTCAGTTTACCGTACCTGTAATTTGTATCCGTATTGACTAGTGTAAAAGGGTGGACTGACTAATTCCATTCCTTCCTTTGTTTTTGCTTCATTTAGTTTTGATGTGTAATCAGTGATCTTCCAAATGAGTGTGCCTGCAACCAAAATGCATGAAATAAAATACTCTTATTGAAATAAATATTGGTTCCAAGTATAGCAAATCCTTTGATTTACAAATATCTCTAGAAACCTGCATGTAATGAAGATGTATAGAATAAATGTTGCTACTGAGAAAGTCAATACATTTATATTTCTGGGTTGTCTGTTTTTGTGTAATGTAGACACAGTTTTAAACAGAAAATGGAAGAATTTGAGTATTCTTACATTTCTGTTAGAGAAATTTACAAATAATGCATATGTTTATCACAAATATGTGTTGCCTAGATTCCACTTGATTATACACTTTTGTTCATTGATAGCAGTTTTCAGATAAAGTGAAAAGGAAAAGTATTGGTGTGGGAAGGTGGCCATGATCCTGAGGTTTTTTTAAACAGTCGACATATATGTCTCTGTTATTCAGAGGCACTGCCATAACAACTCTCACCCTCCAGGT
>Ga0209629_10000744_pt1 | contig 18813 bp, 17 predicted proteins | sample TergutCu122P5_FD_187286 | JGI IMG/M metagenome (GOLD analysis project Ga0209629, IMG submission 187286) | Cubitermes ugandensis P5 segment gut microbial communities from Kakamega Forest, Kenya - Cu122 P5 (SPAdes) (version 2) | ecosystem: Host-associated > Arthropoda: Insects > Digestive system...
GAAAAACGAGTATTTTAACCGTTTCGCTTTTTTCCCGAGCAAATTTCACGCTATTTTCCGGCTCTAATGGGCAGAAATCCGCCATTTTATAATTGGACAATTACACCCTCAACTTATCTTGAGCCTTGGACAATTACACCCTCAACTTATCTTGAACCTTAGACAATTACACCCTTAACTTATCTTGAACCTAATTTTAAAAAACGCCGGGAATGACCCGGCGGAAAAATTTTTTCAGGTGCCGCGATTACGCCATCTTGCCGACTTTCTTGGTCATCCGCGATACCTTGCGCGCGGCGCGTTTTTTGGGCATGGTTTTGCCGGCCGCCTTCATGATGTGGGATTCCGCTGTGCGCGTTGCCTTTGCCGCGACCGCTTTGTCGCCGGATTCTATGGCCTTTTGCGCCTTTTTTACATAGGTTTTCACGCGCGTCCGGCGGGCCGTATTGACGGCGTTCTTTTTCTTGGTGACCAGAATGCGCTTTTTTGAAGATTTGTGATATGCCACTTTTTTTCCTTTTATTATTGTCTGACTTTGGTGTATTCTATATATTGTTGTACTAAAAGTCAAGAATTGTAGGGGCAAATAATTATTTGCCCCTACCATAACCAATCAAGAGGAGTAAATCATGCTATACGCCACATACGCCGCATTTATCATCGTGTCTTATTTATTAGGCAGCGTCCCATTCGGACTGCTGCTGACCAAATGGATGGGCAAGGGCGATATACGGAAAATCGGCAGCGGCAGTCCCGGCGCGACAAACGTCTCACGCGTAGCCGGGATTTCAGGATTCATCATCACCTGGGTTCTGGATATGGGAAAAGCCATTTTGGCGTTTATGCTGGCGAAAAGTTTCTTGGGCGCGAATTTCGGCGCGCTTTGCGGCGCCATTGCCGTTGTCGGCCATATTTTTCCGGTATGGATGAAATTCAAGGGCGGCAAGGGATTGGCCCCGATGTTTGGGTTTATGCTGGCCTTGAATCCCATCGTATTCGCAACCCAGGGATTAATCTGGCTGTTGGTCGCAATATCGTCTGGGTATTCCAGCGCGGGCGCCCTCGCCGTATTGGTCTTTCTGCCGGTATTTGGATTTGCCATTGGTTTCTGGGCGGGCATAATCTGCATATTTTTGACCCTTGTCGGGCTGTGGGCCCACAGGTTAAATATAAAGCGGCTTTGGGATGGAGAAGAATCTAAAATGCAATTGAAACTGGGCAAGCTGGCGCTGGCGTTGATTCTGGTTGGATTGCTGGCTGTCGGCTTGATGATATACCTGAATGCATGACGAAGAATTATTTCATAAGTTGCTGATTCTGCGGACGCCCGGGATCGGGCCGGTGAAATATGCCGAACTTACCCGAAAATTCGGGACGGCGGCGGCGGCGGCCGATTCGCTGAACGCCGCGCAAGAACATGCGGATTCCGTAAAGCGCGAGATGGATCGCGCGGCGCAACTGGGCATTATATATGTAAGTGACGATTCGGACGATTATCCCGCGAATTTGAAGCAAGTGAAAAATCATCCGCCCGTGATTTCGGCGCGCGGCAATATCGCGGCCCTGCGCCGTCCCGCGGTCGGCATGGTCGGAACGCGGCACGCGACCGCCGCGGGCATGCGATTCGTTTCAGATTTGGCGGCCGCATTCGCGGGACATGGCTTTGCGGTCGTGTCAGGCATGGCGATGGGAACGGACACGGCCGCGCATAACGGCGCGCTGTCGGTGGCGGGCGATGAAAATACAATTGCGGTGCTGGCCGGCGGGGCCGATTATATTTGGCCCCTTGAAAATGAAAAGCTGTATCATTATATATTGGAACGTGGCGCGGCGATCAGCGAAATGCCCGTTGCCGCGACGCCAATTGCGAATAACTTTATCCAGCGAAACCGATGGATCGCCGGGATTTCCGAAAAATTGATATTGGGCGAGGCGGACGAGGATTCCGGCAGCATGAGCACCGCGGCCTTTGCATTGGATCTGAATCGGCCGGTGTTTGCAATCCCCGGGCATCCGTCGGACGCGCGGAGCGCGGGCCCAAATCGCCTGATAAAATCGGGTTTGGCGACATTGTGCATCGGCCGGCAAGATTTTTTTGAGTTTAAAGACGATAAAGGACAATCGCCGAAGAAAGCCAAACCACATGCGGAAAATACCCTGATGGATTTAATAGGAACAGAATCCGTATCGGAATCTGTATTGGCAAAACTTGCCGAAAAAAATGTAAATGAAGTAAAGAGCCAACTGGTAGTCTTGGAATTGAACGGATTAGTGAAAAAAGTGAATGGCGGATATGTGAAAGCATAGTATATACAGTGTCTATACAATGCGCGGAAAACAGCCATAAATCCGAATCGGTGGCAAGGAAATTTTAATAAAATATTTTCTCTAAAAAACTTGCTAAACGTAATTTTTAATATAATGTTCTAGACAGGTATCCAGGACATCAACAAATCCTGACATCATAGAAGAATAGTTTACGGACAGAGAGGATGATTTTATTGGCGCGCGCCACGCGGGCCCAATAATGTTCATTTTTCGCCGGGGTGGCTTTTTTACGAATTTAGCGCGGTATACACGATTTAATTGGACTCTTTCGGGGAAGGAAAGGAGAACAAGATGCGGCTGATGCACAGTTTACAGACACAAGCGTTAAATTCCAACGCGGACTGGGATAAAATCAAGGGAATTGTGCGGGAAAAAATGGACGCGGCCGCGTTTGATTCTTGGATTGCGCCGCTTTCCGGATTTACCGACGGAAATATCCTTAATATTGTCGCGCCCAATCAGTTTTCCATAGATTTTATAAAACGCACGTATATGCATTTTCTGGCGGACGCCGCGGGCGAATTCGGAATGACCGTTTCGTTTGGTCTGGGGCGCGCGGGCGCGCCGTCGCCGAAATTGTCCGTGAATGACAATTCTCAAAAAACTGACTTCAAAATCCCGACCAGCGGCCAGCGGCCAGCGACCAATGACCAAAAAATAACTTTTGACGATTTTATCATATCCGAACAAAATGCATTTGCGGTGACGGCTTGCCGGAAACTCGCCGAATCATCCGTCTCTTTTTCCCCGCTGTTTTTATACGGCGCATCCGGTTCCGGCAAATCAATGCTGGCGCGCGCGACGGCAACCGCCGCGCGCGGCCGCGTGGTTTTTATGACCGGCGCGCAGTTTGTTTCCGAATTCCTGCGCGCGATGTCCGAACGCGCGGTGTTCGCCTTTAAAGATTTCGTCCGCAACTGCGACACCTTTATACTGGACGATGTCCAGCAAATCGCCGGAAAACGCGCGTGCTCGGAAGAATTTATGACAACAATCCTGGATCTGATCCAGGGCGGGAAAAACGTCGTCCTGACGGCATGCGCGGCGCCGGCCGCGATATCCGGGTTTGAGCGCCGTCTGCAATCCATTTTGGCGTCGGGACTGTCCGTTGATTTGACCGCGCCGGACAAATTCGTCCGCCGCGCCATGCTGATGCGCGCGGGCGTTTCCGCCGATTTGTCCGAAACCCTGGCGGGACGCGTTCCGGCGGACGGGCATATAGTCGCCGGGCTTTCTAAAAAAATCCGCGCATTCTCGGAATTAATGAACTCGCCCGTGACGGCAGAGATCGCGGAACGCCTTCTCTCGGACGCTATCGGCGTGCAAAAAACGCCCCTCGCCATGGTAAAGAATATGTCCGCGCGCCTTGGCGTATCCATGGAAGACGTCGCTTCATCATCACGCATGCGGGCGCATGTGCGCGCGCGCCAGATTATGATGGCCGCGCTGAAACACGCGACGAAACTTTCGCTGTCGGAAATCGGGCAACTGATCGGCGGCCGCGATCATGCGACGGTGCTGTATGCCTTGGCCCAGATTGAAAAACTCAAATCATCCGACCTTATGCTGGCGGCCGAAATTGAACAAATGGTCGCGGAATGCAGATAGCGCGACCGGGAAATAATGTCTTGTCAAATTGCGACAGTATGTGTTAATTTTGTGTAAAATAAACGACCGGTTTTTTAGGACAGTTTTGTTGTTCCGGCCAAAATTAAAAAATCCCATAATTCCGCGCATTTCAAAGTCCCAGTATTTTCTTGTTATTTGGACAATATAACCGGTCGGTTATTTTCCCCATGCGGCGCGCGTTGGCGATCCGCAGCGCGCCTGTAAAATCATGGTTTTTCAAACTGGGAACATTCCATTGTAGGGGCGCGTGGAAACGCGCCCCAGGTCGCGGGCACACAACGATCGTAGGGGCGGATATTATCCGCCCGAACAAAGGGCGTATGCAATACGCCCCTACATTGCGCCGCGTATTTTATGCGATTGTGCTTGCCGGGGCGATGTTATTGGGCGCGTTTCCACGCGCCCCTACAATCATCGGTTTCGCGAATGCCGGGTCGGCCTATGCTGGGCCGGCGGCGAATGTGGATTTCGTGCACCAATACATTACCAAAAAATGGGGAATAACTGTTCCTATTAAAACGTCAAACATATACCAAGCCGTTAATGTCAAATACACCCTTTGCGCCGTAGACCGCGCGAATGAAATCCTGAACGGCGCGCCGTCCGCGACAACGTATTGCAACCACCAGCTGGCGACGGATCAGATTATTGATACGATCAAGGTTATCGACGCAGTTGATAGATTGGTTAAGAAAGATCTATATCCTGGCACCGGCGGAGATGGCGAGCCGTTCAAAGTATATCTGACAGGAATGACGGCCGGCGCGCAGTTCAATTTCGCGATTAGTGCATCCGGAAACTTTACAATCGACTGGGGCGACGGAACTGCAGTGCAAAATATTACAAAAACAGATGTGACTTTTACGGCATATATCCACACCTATTCAGCGGCGGGTAATTATGTTGTAACGATCGGCGGCAAGGCGACGGAGTACAATAGCGCCACCAATATCGCCGCGGTATCTTTTTCAGGTGGAACGAATGCTGCAAAGATAACGAAGATATCGGGCGATTTGGGGTCGGTGTTTCCGATACTGAATGCAACCGCAACAGGCAGTCCGCGATTTTATAATACTTTTAACAGTCTTACCGGATGGACGGGCACAATTCCGGAAAACCTTTTCGCCGGGCTGCATGGCGCGCCAGTGTCATACATGTTTTACGGCACGTTTTATGCCTGTTCCGGCCTAAAAGGACCAATACCCGGGAACCTGTTTGCCGGGATTACTGGCGCGCCGATGGAATATATGTTCGCCCTTACGTTCTATACTTGCTCTGTTCTGACTGGCCCGATTCCAGAAAATCTGTTTGCCGGGATTACTGGCGCGCCGGCCCAGTACATGTTTTATGCCACGTTTGCGGTCTGCGCTAAACTGGATGGGGCGATTCCTGGCACTTTGTTCGCCGGTATCAAAGGCGCGCCAGAAACTTGGATGTTTGATCAAGTCTTTTGGGGGACCGCTGTGACCAGCATAGGCGATGGATTGTTTAACGGTATAACCGGTGCGGCAAAAGACAGAAGTTTTGGATATATGTTTTATAATTGCACCAAGCTGACCGGGCCGTCGGCAAAGTCCGACGGACAGTTCCTGTATCAAAAATGGCCCGTCACTGGCATCGGTGAAAACTGTTATTACAACGCAAAGGGACTATCCGATTACACATCAATTCCCAAAGCATGGGGGGGCGGCGGACCGTAAATCTTAGGGGCAACTGATAATTACCCCTATTTTATCCTCTTGATCTTTTTCGCGAAATCTTTCGTATAGGCGATTGCGGACAGAATCGCCGCCGCCATCGCGATCCAGAGGCCATACAAAGACCACATCGGCAGATAGTATGCGGTGAACTTGGTCGCATAGCCCAGGCTTTGCAGATAAAACGAGAAGAATATCAGCGACAGGAACAGCATCTGCAAGAATGTCTTGGCCTTGGCCATAGAAAAGCGGGGGCTTGGGACCGGCATGTCGGCTTTGTGCGCGCCCAGGAACTCGCGGAGCCCCGAAACGTAAAGATCGCGGCAGATCATAACAATCGCCGGGACGATAATCAGCCATCCTTGCAGCGTTGACATTATAGCCAGCATGATAAGGGCGTTCGTTGCCAGGAATTTATCCGCTATCTGATCCAGAACCGCGCCAAGCTTGGAAGAGGCGTTGAATCTTTTCGCCAATAACCCGTCAAAAAAGTCGGTAAGGCTTGCTATAACGAAAACCCAAAATGTCCATGCGAAGTTGTTTTGTATCAGCAACGGCACGATCGCGAATGCGGCGACAATGCGGAAAGCGGACAGAAAGTTTACAAAGAATTTCATTTTTTATCCTTTTTTTATTTAGGTGCTTTAATTATACATTTTCCGGATGAAAATGTAAGTAGATTTTTTGGGCGGCGGATTTGGATATCCCCGCGACGCGCGATATGGCGTCGGCATCCGCGTCGGTAATCTGCCTGACGCTGCCGAAATGGTGCAAAAGGGCCTTTTTCCGCGCGCCGCCGATGCCTTCTATTTCATCCAATGCGCTGGCGGTCGCCGCCGCGCCCCGCGTTTTCCTGTGAAATGCAATCGCGAATCGGTGGGACTCGTCGCGCACGCTTCGCAGCAACAGGAATAATTTTGAATCTTTCGGGACGGATGTATCGGTCGCGCCGTCCGGCCGGATAAAATGCTCGTCACCGTCGCGGACCTCGCCCTTGGTCACGCCGAGCACCGGGATGTCCAGGTTTAATTTCCCCAGGACTTTTTTCGCGATATTCCACTGCGCCCGCCCGCCGTCCACGATGACGAGGGAGGATTGTAGGGGCAAATAATTGTTCCACCCACAAAAATCTGCGATTTTTGCGGGGCCCGGATTTGCCCCTACATTAGAATAGCGACGTTGCAAAAATTCCTCCATCATGCCGATGTCGTTGCCGGCGCGGGACAAGTCTTGCAATTTATAGTGCCGGTATTCCTTTTTTGCGAATCCGTCGCGGGTGAACACAATCATGCTGCCGACCGGATTTTTTCCGAATATGTGGGAATTATCAAATACGTCCGCGCGGTCTATTTTAATGCCCAGCCATTTTTCTAGTTCGCCGACCGATTCGTTCCAGTTTATTTCCCGCGCGCCAAAGACGCGCGCGTTCGCGGCGACCTGGGCCAGCAGGTTTTTTATTTCCGGATCGGATTCGCGGGCCGAAAATCGGGAACCGAAAACCGATTGCAACAGTCCGCTCTTTATATTTGTTACTATTTTTGTCCGGCTTTCGGCCCTCGGCCCCCGGCTTTCTTCCGAACAGAACCATAATACGGTCTGCTCTATAATATCGGCGGGAGAGAGGCCGTCGGTTTGCCTGGGCCGTATAATCTGATGCGAAATCCATCGCCCGCCGCGCATGCGCGCGATGGCGATGACCGGAGATTCGCCGAAATCGCCGGCGAAAAAGTCCGCGTCGCGGCCGGACATTTTCCCGCGCGACGATGTGCCGGAAAGGGCGCGTATCTGGTCGCGGATTTTTGCCGCGCCCTCGTAATCCTGTTTTTCGCTGGCCGATTGCATTTCCCGCGATAGTTCCCCGACAACCGGCGCGATGTCGCCGGAAAGGATGCGGCGCGCCATGCTTACCGCTTCGCTATATTGTAGGGGCAAATAATCATTTGCCCCTACATTGCTCATGCATGGCGCGCTGCATCGTCCTATCTGATGCAGCAAACATGGCCGCGTGCGGTTGTTCATGTAAGAATTGCCGCATGTGCGGATTTTGCAGACCTTTTGCACCAGCTTTATCGTTTCGTTCAGGCTTCCGACCGACGGATACGGGCCGAACACGTCCCGCTTTGGAATCGCGCGTCCGCGGAATTTGACCAGCCGCGGGAATTTGTCGGGCGAGAGCATCAGCATCGGATACATCTTGTCATCGGTCAAGAGGATATTGTATCTGGGCCGCTTGTTCTTTATAAAGTCCGATTCCAGCAAGAGGGCGTCGGTTTCGGTCGCGGTTGTTATGAATTCAACGCGCGCGACATGCGACCGCATCAGTTTTATGTGGTAAGAAAGCCGTTCGGTGTTGATGTATTGGTGCAGACGGTTATAGAGATTTTTGGCCTTGCCAACGTATAAAAGGGCCCCGTCCGCGTCAAACATTTGATACACGCCGGGACTTTTGGGAATATCTTCTATCATTTCAGAAAATTGCATTTCGCGCCTTTTTATGATATTATAGGCAGAAAGAAATAAGTAGCAAGCGGGAAGTATAATAGTATGAAAGTAAAAAGGATTCAAAATGAAAGTCACCAGCCACCAGCACGAACCACCAGCACGAACCACCAGCCACCGCTTTGCCGCTGAAAGCGGCCGCAGCATGATAGAAATGCTGGGGGTGCTGGCCATCATGGGCGTGATTACGGTCGGCGCCATCGCCATGATTTCCGCCGCCATGAAGAGCCAGAAACGCACAACTGTCCAGGACGAAGTCGCGCAGATAGTGACCGGCGTTCGGGCGCTCTTGGGCGAATACGATGATTTTTCAAACATAGACAACGCGACCATATTCGCGGCGATCGGAATGTCGCCTAAAAATCCTTATGGCGGCAGATACGAATTGTCGGTCAATCCGGCGAATCCGCAGCAGTTCATATTGTCCATCGGCGGGCTTTCTTCTTCCGATTGCACGTATTTCAAGGCCAAGGCCTGGACCGATTCCGTGGGATATACCATATCCGGCGGGAAACAGGGCGGCGCGGTGTCCGACCCCGAAAATTGCAATGCGGCCGGCGGCCAGAATAAGGTGAATATTATTTACGGAGGATAAAAGCACCCCGTGGGTGCGAGTTACAAAGTGACAAAGTGACAGAATGACAGAGTTAAATTCATCGGCTTGCGCCGGTAAGCCAATCATAGCATTCACGCAAAGCGCAGATTCTGAAACTCTGTAACTTTGTCACTCTGTCACTGCGGGCGAAGCGAGTATGATTCAACCAATAAAAATTTCCCCGACCGAGGATGGAGTCCGGCTGAATCGCTGGTTTTTGCGCCACTATCCCGGGATATCAACTGGCGAGTTTCACAAATTATGCCGCACAGGCCAACTTAGGGTTAACGCCGGGCGCTGTCGCGGGAACGAAATTTTGCACGAAGGCGATATGGTGCGGATTCCGCCGTCCGCGGCGCATTCCAAGGCGGGCGAAGCCCACGCGCGCGGCGGCGCGGCGGGGGAAAGCGGAAATCGGTTTTCGCTTTCGGATCTAGAATCCTTGCGAAAATGCATCATCCGCGACGACCCCGACATAGTCGCGTTTAACAAGCCGGCGGGACTGGCCACCCAGGGCGGGACGGGGATAAAAAAATCGTTGGACAAAATGGCCGCGGCGTTGTTTCCTTACGATACTATTTTTCTGGTCCACCGTCTGGACAGGGAAACGTCGGGAATCATAGTCTGCGCCAAGAATCAAAAAGCCGCGCAAGCCCTTGCCCAGGAATTCCAAGGCAAGACGGCCAGCAAAGAATACCTGGCGCTGCTGTCCGGCGTTCCGTCCGCAAAGTCCGGAATCATAGATAACTTTCTGGCCAAGGGCAGGGTGCTGTCCGAAGAAGAGGTGAAAGACGCCGAAAGTGACGCCGGCGCGCGCCCGCGGCGCGCGATCACGAAATACAATGTTTTGGGAGAATTGCCGGGGTTGCTGTCTTGGGTTCAGTTTATCCCCTTGACGGGACGCACGCACCAGCTGCGCCTGCATGCGTCGGTATCCCTCGGTTGTCCCATCGTGGGCGACGAGCTTTACGGCCGCGCCGAAAGCCAGCGCGATGAAATGCGGGATTCCGGCCTGCGCAGCCTTATCGGCGGGCGGCATTTGTTTTTATTCGCGCGGCGGCTGTCGTTCCGGCATCCGGGCACGGGAAAAATCGTCACGCTGGTCGCCGAGATGCCGGATTTCATGCAATCGGTTGTCCGGTTTTTGGAACTGGAGATACCGAAATAGTCATTAGTCGTTGGTCGTTGGTAATTAGTAAAAAGAATTTATTCTAACTACCAACGACTAACGACCACCGACCAAAGACTAGAAAATGCCACGCAGAAGAAGAAGATTTTATGTTTACCTGTTCAGGATAATCGTCCTGCTGCTGGCGGGCGCGGCCATATCTGTATACATAGCGTTGTCCCGGGTTAACCTGGAAACAATGCGCGGGGACATAATTTCCGTATTGTCGGATGCGACCGGGTTGCCGATAGAGATAAGCGGGACCATTTCTTGGAATTTTTCCATGCAGCCGCGCGTGGTGCTGAATGACGTTCGCATTGCGAATGCGGACTGGGCTAAAAACAAGGACGGGATAAAGATAGACAGAATTTACGCGCGGCTGGATTTGTTTTCGCTGTTCAGCGACAGGCCCACGATAAGGGCCCTGCGCATCAGCGGGCTGACCGCGAATCTGGAACAGAACGAGAAAGGCGATTATTCGCTGATCAGCAATCCGTCCGCCGCCGACAAGGATGGCGAGGTTGCCAGATACCCGTTGGATTTCGGGGCTTATGGCCTGCAATCGCTGATGTTCACGGGCATCAATATTAATATCACAACGCCGGGCATGCAGCTGAAATGGGCGGTGGACAGGTTCTCGCTGGACTATAAAAATCTTGACGGCGCGCTGCAATACAGCGGGTATATCGCCAAGGATAAGCTGGTATTTCCATTCATAATAACGATGTCCGAGCTGGATAAAACGCGCAAGGTTTACCCGATGCACATCGCGTTTGCAAATGACGGAACGCCAATCACCGCGGACGTCGCGCTGGAGCAAACCAGCCTGATCCCGATAGATTTTGTTGTAAAGGGAAAGATAAGCGACCCCCGGGTCTTGGCCGGTTATTTTGATATAGGCATGCCGCGGCTGCCGCCCGTCGCCATTAATATCGCGGGCGGATTCGGCCGCGGCAAGGTGACTTTGCGAAAGTCCGGCATTACGCTTGGGGGCAACGAGCTGACGGTGTCCGGCGGCTTTGACTGGTCGGTGGCGAATCAGCGCGGCGGCCGCCCGCGCGTGTCTGTTAACTTAAAATCTTCCAAGAATTTTGTCTTGGGCGAGGCGATTCCGGATTTATACGCCCCCGGTCCCAAATGGGTCCGGCCAAACCGCCCCCTGAACGTGTTCAAAGACACGCCGCTATACAGCGGGATGCTGCGGGAATACGACATTGACTTTTCCCTGGACTTTGCCAGTCTGAACGTGTATCGCGATTTGACCGTTAAAAACCTCCGCGCCAGCGGCAGCGTCCAAGACGGTTTTGCGGACATTTCGCTGAATGCCGATTTTTCAGGCGGCAGCATAGCGGCGCGGGTCCGGGCCGAGGATATGGACGGAATGCTGGATGCCGAGGCCGCCGGCACGGGCCGCGGCGTTTCTGTCGGGAATATTTTGGAAAGCGTGGGGGAAAAAAATATACTGGCAGAGCTGCCTGTTAATTTTGACTTTTACCTTCGCGGCAATGGAGAGAATTTGTCGGAGCTGGTCGCGAATACCTGGGGTCCCGTTCAGATTTATTCGGTCGGTTCGGGATACGCGTATTCGGAACTGGTGGCTTATTTATACGGCCAGGACTTTCTGACGTCGCTGCGCAACAGCATAACCGACATGTTCAGGTCCGCGAAAAAATCCGATCAGATGCCGATCAACTGCGCGGCGATTAATTTGAAGGTGCGCGGCGGCCGCGCGGATACCGAACGCGGCGTTGCGATCGGAACAAACGCGATTAATATCAGGGCCAAGGGATTCGTTGATTTCGGCAAAGAAAAACTTTCCGCCGCATTGGTGACGGTTCCGGTAAAGGGCATAAAGCTGTCCATCAGCGGGAACGTTGTTAATTCGCTGGAAATCAGCGGCAATCTGGCGGAGCCCGACATAAAGATCAACGGCGGCGCCATCGCGGCCAAGGCGCTGACCGCGACGGGCATAGGATTGCTGCTGGCGCCGTTTACCGGCGGCCTCGGCCTGGTCGCGGGCGCGGGCATCGGATTTTTGGCCAGCGATTTGTTGGAAAACTGGCTGTCCGATCCTATGCCGTGCCAGACCGCGCGCAACAGCGGCGCGCCCGCAATGAACGGCGATCCGGAGTGGCTGAACCTGCCGGCAAGCGATTTGGTCTGGGAAATGATTAACAATTAGTGGTCGTTAGTCGTTGGTCGTTGGTCGTTAGTCGTTGGTCGTTGGTCAGTGGTCGTTGGTCAGTGGTCGTTGGTCAGCGAACCATTTCTTTTTACCAATTACCAACGACCAACGACCAACGACTAAAAAACCAAAGGTTTTTTCATGTTTCAGTATTTTGATTCTGTTCATACTTGGATTGAGGTTGCGGAAATTTTGGTGATTTTCGCCATCGCCTGGCTGTTCTATCGGCGGTTCATTCGCGGCACCGGGTCGGAAAAACTGGTCCGGGGGCTTATCGGCCTGGGCATAATGTGGGTGGCCAGCTTAGTCTTGATGTGGCTGGGACTGGACATCCTGGGGACATTCGTGCGCTGGATCGCGATGTTCCTGTCGGTCGGGCTGGTCGTTATTTTCCAGCCGGAATTGCGAAAGTTCCTGGGCCTGATGGGCCAGGTGACATTCCTGCGCGCCATGCTGGTGCCCAGCGCGTTCCGCCAGGCATCGGATGCCGACGCGGCCGCGCGCGCGGCGGACGAGGTCTTTCGCGCGGCCGAATACATGTCGCAAAAACGCACCGGCGCGCTGATTGTTTTCCGGGACAATCTGGACGGGACCATAGAGAAAGTCGGAACAAAGATTGACGCGGAAATATCATCAGAGCTGCTGCTGACAATATTTTTCAACAAAACGCCGCTGCACGACGGCGCGGTGATAATAGGCGGCAACAGGGTCTTGTATGCGGGCGCGATACTGCCGCTGACCGCCAACAGCAATTTGGAATGGAAATACGGCACGCGGCACCGCGCGGCGATCGGAATGTCGGAAGAATCGGACTCTTACGTCCTGGTGGTGTCCGAAGAAACCGGCGATATTTCCATCGCCCACAACGGCCAGATTAAAAAATACGACGATATGAAGAAGTTGCGCGCGGCGATAGAAAAGATATTAATAAGATAATATCGTGCTGGTGGTTCGTGCTGGTGGTTCGTGAATGTTGATGAAATACGAGCCACGAAACTAAAAATAAATCCCCATGTTCATTCCCATTTCAAGCGATGTGTTGGACGGTTCGTGAATCGTGCCGCAGACGTTTTGGGCCAGGCAGAACTTATCCGGCCTGGTCGCGGCCAGGTTTGTCGTGACCAGATACGGTTCAAACCAGAAATACTTGTCTTGGTAATTTACCGATGCGCCGAATCTAAATCCGTTAGGCTGCCTCTGGCGGATGGCCGGCATGTCCGCATATACTCCGCCGGTATCGGATAGGTTCGCCTCGTGCCATGACGCGATGACCGGCTTTGCCTTTAACATTAATTCAACCTGGCGCCGGTCGCCGATTTTCTTATTGACGCCCATGCCGATAACCCCGAACCAGGAATCGCGCGTTCGTCCGTAAAACATCCGGTTTACCGTGTATGCCTGGTCATCTATATGCTCGTATTGAATTCCGCCGAAAAGCTTCAGGCGTATATCCGCGGGAAAAGACCAGACATAGTGTCCGAATGCAAGTTCCGTTTCGCTTTGCGTCTTGGGCAGGTCAGACATGGCCAGCCGCGTCCTGACCCCGGCCAGATTTTGGGAATATCCTTGGTAACTATACGTTCCGCTTTGATATTTTCCGGCCATATATCCATAGAATGCCATTGTCTCGGCCTGGTCAAATACGACCCTGGCGGTAAATCCGGGAACATAGCTGTCGCGATGGGAAATATTTATGTCCGGCTCTCGGTAATTCAGCCGCGACATATTGGTCCCCAAATAGAACCCCAACGCGCCGCCATGCGCCGCCCGCGCGGGCAAAGCAAAGGCGACACAATACAAAATTGTCAACAATTTATGTTTCATGGACATCATATTACACTATTAAAGGTGTTTGTCAAGTATTATTAAAGAGGGATTATTTGCGATGCTACCCACATCTGCCGCGACACTATTGAATTGCAGGGGCAAAGAACCACCCGACGAAATCCACTATTTCGTCGGGTCCCGACAATAATAAAGTCGCGTTTATAGGGGCGGGGTTTGCCAGCCTTGGGCGCAACCCACCCAACGACGCGCTTTGCTTGTCATCGGGGCCCGGGGAATGCGCCCTTGCATCCCTGCTGGCCAGCCTGGGATATAAATTCCAAAATTTATTGGGTTTTTGCGAAAAATCTGTTATAATTTTTAAGGTCAACAATAAAAGAAGCAAGAGGCGTTCTCATGGCAGTTAACTGGTTTGATTACGGTCGTGAAATGGGAAAAGCGACAAACGAAAAATCGCGGTGGGAGATAATTAAACAATACGCGCCCGAGATGGATAATGGTTCTTACACAACCAAGTTGCTACGCGACATAGTCAGGAATGCGCCGTCCGAGAAAGAGGCGATGAAATACATTAATGAATATGCCGCCAAATTTCCGGAAGATACGCGCGGTCTGATGAATCTTTTGGTAGAATTAGAGGCGGACCTGGGCGGAACGTCAAGGCCAAAATTCGGCCAAGTTTACGCGGACGTTCAAGATAACGCGGATAAAAGGACGATTATCGCGCGGCGGGTCAGGGACAGGCTGATAGACATTATGCCGGAAAGCGCCCATTACAAAGAGGGCGGGGAAAAGGAATCACGATACACACTGGCTAATTCCAAACTGAAAAAAATGGCAAAAATGTCCCCGGTGGTTTACACCGACCCCAAGAAAAAGGCGAAATTTGATGAACAAAAGCTGCTGAGTGAAAAACTGTATAGAGATTGGGTTTACGGCGATAAATAGTCGCGCCGGCCCGCCTACGCTTTGCTACGGCGAGACATCTTGCTGATTTACGGATTTAAGATTTACGGATTTAAGATTTGCGACTACCCCGGAAATCCACGCAATCAGAGATTGCGGGATTTCCGACCCTTCTGAGAAGGGTATTTTCGCACTCATTTGATTAAAGCCATTGAGCGCTAGTTCCCCTTCTCAGAAGGGGAGGAAAGCTTGGCAGCTATGCTGCCTTAGCTTTCCGGGGTAGTCCAATCTTAAATCCGTAAATCTTAAATCCGTAAATCAGAAAGATGTCGCGCCGTAGCGTCAGCGTAGGCGGGCCGGCGCTCTAATTATGCCACTATTTTCCCCTTGCCACGAATCGGCATTTTTTGTAAACTCAGCGTTGATTTAAGATTTATGATTTAAGATTTACGAGAACTCGTATTCTTGAATGTTGGGAATTTACAGAGAGAATGCAAATCTTAAATCATAAATCTTAAATCATAAATTTACGGAGCAAATCATGGATTTTTCAGTTTTCAGACAGGTTTTGATCAAGGCCCTGGGGCATATGCAATCCATCGTGGAACGCCGCGCCACCCTGCCTATATTAATGAATGTAAAGCTAGAGGTTGCGGATAACCTGGTCCTTTCCGCCACCAACGTTGATTTGGAATTGATAGAGCATGTCGCCGCGGACATCACATTGGGCGGCAAGACGACGGTTCCCGTCCAGATGCTCTATGACATCGTGCGCAAGCTGCCCGAAGACGCGGAAATCCGATTCAAGAAAGAGGGCGACGTTCTGGTCGTGTCATCCGGCCGCGCGGTGTTCCGTCTGCCGACGCTGCCGGCCGAAAACTTTCCCATGATGGCGGGCGCGCATCTGACCACAAAGTTCGCCATGACCACCGACGATCTGGCGCATTTGATCAACCAGACAAAGTTCGCGATTCCGACCGACGACGTTCGCTATCACCTGGGCGGAATTTATTTGCATATTACCGACGAAGGCAAAAACAAAATGCTGACGGCGGTCGCGACGGATTCACAGCGTCTGGCCCTGTGCAGCCTGCCGGCGCCGGACGGGTCCAAAGAAATGCCGTCCGTCATTCTGCCGCGGCGCGTTATCGGCGAATTGTCCAAGCTGTTGGAAGACGCGACCGTGGACGACGTCACCGTGGAACTGTCGGACACCAAGGCGCGGTTTACGGTCGGCTCTGCGACTTTGACCAGCAAGCTGGTTGACGCGCAGTATCCGAATTACCGCGTTGTGATCCCAAAGGGCAACGACAAGATATCCGTTCTTGACCGCAAATCGTTCATATCGGCGGTTGACCTGGTGTCTGTCGCATCGGTGGACAAGACCAAATCCGTGCAGCTGACATTTTCCATGAACAAACTGGTCGTGAACGCGTCCAGCCCGGACGCCGGCACCGCGACCCAGGAACTGGATATAGAATACAACGGCGACGATACGTTCACGATTGCGTTTAATGTGAAATTCTTGCTGGATATCGCGGGCCAGGTAGAAGGCGACAAGTTCCAGCTGGCGATGCAGGACCCCCTGTCGCCAACGGTATGGCAATCCACGGAAAAGAAGACCGACGCGTTGTTTATATTAATGCCGATGCGTATGTAAAAACCGCCCACGGGCGGTTTTTTTACGGTCAGTGGATTTGCAGGGGGGACATTTGTAGGGGCAAAGAACCACCCACCGAAATCTGCGATTTCGTCGGGGCCCGGTAATTATTTGCCCCTACGCAACGGGACAAATAGGGGCATGCCGCGCGGTTTATGAAAAAGTAAAATACTTGTCTATTTTTTTAATGGTTGCACGGAATGGGATTTTGCCGCCGTATTTTTCGCATTGATCAATAAGGACCGCGCTGCCTGTGAATAGTATGCACAGCTCGTCGTCCGTCTCAAACTGCAGCTGCAGGCACTTTTCCCCGTCGTTTCGCTTGCTGGGGATTATTTTATGCCCGCGGACGACTATTTCTTTGTTCAGTATTTCTTCTATGCGCCGCTTGCGTCCGTCAAGGCCGCCGCGCACCTCGGCGAAATCTGAAAATTGATGCATGCAACAATCCATTTTGTTATTGATTTGACGATAAAAGCCTTTTCTGACTACCCCGAAAACCCTTTGGTCGCGCGCAACATCGCGCGCTCCCGGGTTTTCTCCCCTTCTGAGAAGGGGAATTCGCGCTCATTTGATTAAAGGCATGGGCGCTAAGTTGCCCTTCTCAGAAGGGCCGGAATGCTTGGCAACTTCGTTGCCTTAGCATTCCGGGGTAGTATTAAGAATCAAAGCCGCGGTAAGTTCAAGAACGAAACGGCGGCTTTCCCGGTTATCGTATTTTTCCGTTTTGATGGCGGGGGTGGTTGGAACCCCACCCCGGGCGCGTTTCCACGCGCCCCTACGCAACCCCCACGAAAAGGCCGCATATCCAGCCTTGTGTCATTCAGGCATCAAGAAAGCAATGCTTTCGTCCCCCGGGTTGGCAAAAATCGTGATACAAGTATCGCGAGCCGCCACACCGCGGCCCAGAGGTCGTTGTCCGGGTTCAGGTTGTTGCCCGCGTTGTTCGCGACGTTCTGCGCGCAATCGAACGCATTGTTCCACGAAGAGCACGAGAGCCAAAGCAACAGCTTGTCAGATATGCCGCCTGCAAATCAGATTATTCTGATTTTGCACCGCAATGTTGGGAATAAATTCGGCGATTCGCAACATGGATATTTTGCAGATGCGCAAATAAACCATTCTGTAAAAATTCTGAAATCTGGTATAAATAACCAGATTTCAGAAAATGCCAAAAATTTGTTCTTGACAAATGCTATTTGTGCGCTACAATTTGGTTCAGATAATTAAAGAAAGGATCAATCATGTTTAAATTTAGCGGGTTCAGCGCAAAACCTCTGCATGGCACGCCTGTCAATCCGGCTGATTTGTTTATATTGCCGGACGGCAGAACCTTGGCCCAACGCAATGATGAACGGCGCCCTGTCCGCAATGAGATTTCCAAAAAGCGCGACCAAATAATTAGAGCAGATTGTTTGAACGAAGCAGAGAAGAAAAAATTGTTATCAGAAAATTCTTATGCCACATTGGTTCCGTCAATCACATATTCTACGGATGTAAACAAACTTATCAACGGCAACCGCGCCCAGGTCGGCGTTGCGGTTATTGACGGCCGGGTTGTATTCAGCGACAGCGCGAATAACTTTCCCTTGGAAACCAGATGGGATGGCAAAAACGACCTGCAGTCCGGCGGCAAGGTTATATATCAAAACTGGCTGGTTAATAACTTTGCGGACAGAATGGAATTCTGCACCGAGAACAGCGCGTTCAAGAACACAGATTGGGAATTCGCCATCCAGATAAGCGCGCCGTATAACGCGAAAGTTCAGCCGGAAAAATATGGCGAAATCGTAGAGAATCCGACATTTGGCAAAGAATCAATATACGGCTGCACGATGCTGTGGCTACGCAATAAGAAAACCGGCGAATTGGCGCGATTGATCGCGGATGAAACCAAATGGCTCTCGTGCTCTTCGTGGAGCAATGCGTTCGGGTGCGCGCGGGGCGCCGCGCGCAACGCGGGCTCCTTCCTGTCCCCGGACTACGACCTCTGGGCCGCGGTGTGGCGGCTTGCCGAGCAACGTGTCAAAGAACTGGCCGCGAGGAAGCGGTAACCGGAAAACGCCGGGCCCGTTGGGCCCGGCGCGGGCCGGGGGGATCGGGGGGCATTGCCCCCCGATTGTTTTTTATACATACCCCCGCCCTTGCGGCGGGGGTCGGCGCGCGAGGTTGCGGGCCGGGGGGTGGGTTTGATGAATCAAATAATCAAATTGATTCGGTTAATTTGGTTAATGAACCCATCCCCCGCCGCGCACGAAAAAGTGCCGCGGCACCCCCTGCCGCAGGGGCAGGGGGATAAAGGTCTTATGAAAATAAACCAACAAAACCTTTGGGACAAATTCATATCGGCGGAAAATTTTG
>Ga0209629_10000746_pt1 | contig 18807 bp, 14 predicted proteins | sample TergutCu122P5_FD_187286 | JGI IMG/M metagenome (GOLD analysis project Ga0209629, IMG submission 187286) | Cubitermes ugandensis P5 segment gut microbial communities from Kakamega Forest, Kenya - Cu122 P5 (SPAdes) (version 2) | ecosystem: Host-associated > Arthropoda: Insects > Digestive system...
CTTGACAGGGTCATTATCTATCTGAATATCAGGGTCAACACCATGATTTTCGATGATCCACTGGCCTGTCTTGGCGTCGTAGCTGGTGAAAAAAGGCACACGTAAATCTGTTCCGTCAATGAAAGGCAACGAGCCACTGATCCCTACGATTCCACCCCAGGTACGCATACCGATCAGTTTGCCCAATCCAAGCGCCCGGAATCCCCACGGGAACAAGTCGCCGTCGGAAGCCGAATATTTGTTGATCAAACATACTTTCGGACCAAACTGCATCCCATCAGGAACCGTTCTGGTGAGGCTTGAACTGCGCGACATCGTCATGCGGTACGGTTCACGCGCCAGCCGCTCCAGGATCATTGGCGACACATTACCGCCGCCATTCGCCCGATCGTCAATGATCAATCCTTCCTTATCCAACTGAGGATAGAAATAACGGGCAAACTCCGTCAATCCCTCCACCCCCATGTCAGGAATGTAAATATAACCGATCTTCCCGCCGGAAGCCTTATTGACTTTCTCGATATTTTGCTGTACCCATTCGTAATGATACAATGGATATTCATCTGCTAATGGCTTGATAACAACTTTGCGCGCCCCGCTCAACTGCGGCTTGCCGTTCAACATCAACTCTGTGGGCACATTGGCCTTACCAACCAATAAGGAAAACATGTCTTTCACACTATTGGTCGGCACACCGTCTATCGCTACAATAAACTCACCCACAGCGGCTTTGATGCCCGGATCGGTCAAAGGAGATCGCAATGCCGGACTCCATGACACACCGGGTAGGATTTTTTCCAGTTTGAAGAAGCCGCTCTTGTCGCGCGACACTTCGGCGCCTAACAGCCCTGTCTGGATTCGCTGCGGCCTGTCCATCTCGCCTGTTGTAATGTACGCATGGCCGCTGCACAATTCGGCAATCATCTCGCCGATGATATAGTTCAAATCTAACCGATTTTTCACGTAAGGCACTAATACAGCATATTTTGCTCTGATCGCCGGCCAATCCACTCCGTGCATGTTGGACACATAATATCCATCACGGAAATGTCGCCATCCCTCATTAAATATCTGTTCCCATTCTTTGGGATAGTCGGTCACAATCTTCATATTCGACAAATCTACCGCTTCTTTCAGGTCGGCCTTACCCGTTGGGATCGCTGTCACATAGAGTTGCGTCCTTCCCTTCATAAACAGCGCTTTCTTTCTGCCCGGTTCGATGGTCATGGATGCGCCCTCAGCCACGACATCTTCTTTTCGTCCTTCCATATCATACGCATACGTCGTTCCTCCACGTGAGTAAAAGACCTTTTTGCCATCGGAATAGAAGTTATTGTAATTGCCCGAAGCCACAGGCAACCTGACAATTCGGTCAGCCAAACCGTCCATATCTATCTTTACCACAACGGAATCCGGCTTTTTCGGAACATCCACCTTTACAGTTGCGTCTTCACGCGGACGGGCAGCAGGGGAATCGCCTGTATTTCCAAGACTTGCATCTTTTTGGAGGAAAGGCGACGCCGTCTCACGCGATAGCAACACCATATATATTTCCGCTTCATTTCTGAAAATATGATTCCATTCCATAGAGCCGTAGACAGGCGTAAAATCACGCATCGACCTGAAAATGATATACTTTCCATCTGTACTGAATACAGGGGATGAAGAGTTATACCAATTGTCTGTCACAGGATATTCTTTCTTTTCAGCAATATTATAAACAAAAACGACTGAAAAATCATTTTCAACTGTCCGCGTATATATCAGCCATTTGTTATCAGGTGAGAAAGACACGTCGCGCGGCTCGCCCAATGGATTCTGCAGAAGCATCGTTTTCTGTTTGGTTGATACATTCACAAGGTTGATGCGATTTTCGCGGTCGGTATATGCAATCAGCTTACTGTCAGGGCTCCAGTCAAAACTGCGGATGTAAGTATCATTGTTTTTTGTTAACTGTTCCGGCTCGTTGCCTTCTGCCTGTTGCAGCCATATTTCCGTTTCGCCGGTGGCGTCAGAGATGTAGGCGATGTACTTTCCGTCGGGCGACCATTGCGCTGACCGTTCGTGAGCGCCTGGCGAGCGGGTAATATTTTTTGTAACTCCCTGGTTGGCAGGAAGGTTAAATACTTCACCCCGTGCTGTCACCGCTACGCGTTCGCCATTCGGCGAGATGCTGGCGGCCGTCATGTAGTCTTTTCCGTCTTTGATTTCGCTGCGGGCATAGACATTGTCCGAAGTCAGCGTGATGTTCACCTTTTCGGCTTTTTTGGTGGCCGGGTCTAACATATAGATATATCCACCATTCTCAAAAACAATCTGTTTGCCGTTTGTGCTGGGGAATTTCACATCAAATTCAGTGAAATTTGTCACTTTCGATGTAGCTTTGGTTTGGGTATTATACACAAAAATATTCATTGTGCGGTCGCGGTCTGACAGGAAATAGATTTCGTTACCTACCCACATCGGGAATATATCCTGCGCTTCATTGTTTGTAATGTTGACGACGCTTTTACCGTCATAAATCCAAATATCATCTGCCATCCCTCCCTTGTAATATTTCCAGGTGCGAAACTCACGCATGACGCGGTTGTATGCAAGCTGCTTACCATCAGGAGAATAACTGCAAAATCCTCCTTCCGGAAGCGGTATCTGCTGCGACAGTCCTCCTTCTTTATTGACGGCCATCAATCGTCCGTCAAAACCGCTACTGATACGGTTTCTGTAGATAATCTGCTGTCCATCAACCGTCCAGCACATCACAATATTATTCGGCCCCATGCGGTCGCCCAAGTCATCACGTGCATTTGTAGCTGTATAGGTGATGCGCAACGGCTCTCCGCCCGTGGCCGGAATGGTATATACTTCTGTATTTCCGTCATATTGTCCGGTAAATGCAATCGTCTGTCCATCAGGCGAAAAGCGAGGGAACATTTCATAACCTACATGTGAAGTCAGCCGTCGGGCTTCACCGCCTGTTACCGGAACTTTGTATAAATCACCGGCATAAGAAAATACGATTTCGCGACCATTCGTCGAAGGAAAGCGCAACAATCGTGCTTCATCGGCTGCCTGCAAACAAACGGCCGACAGCACTAAAACTGATAATAAAAGTAAACGTTTCATATTTGTCTAATAAATGATTAATTCTAACTATGTTATGAGAGTTCCAGCATCCGGCGGATACAACGAACGGCCTGTTCGCTAACCTCTCTGTCTACCTGGATTTCAGGCTGTTCATCACGCAGGCAAAGGTAAAGTTTTTCCAGCGTATTCAACCGCATAAAACTGCATTCGTTACAGGCGCAGGTACTGTCGTTGGGCGGAGCCGGAATAAACTCTTTCTGCGGACTGCGTTTTTGCATCTCATGGATGACGCCACTTTCGGTGACAACGATAAATCGTGTGTTGGGAGACTGCGTGGTATATTGAATCAATGCCGCTGTCGAGCCGATGAAATCGGCAATCAACAGGATCGGCTGCTTACATTCCGGATGAGCAATCACCTCAGCGTCAGGAAATTCTTTCTTTAACGCTACAATCTTCTCCAACGAAAACTGTTCGTGCACATGACACGCGCCGTCCCACAGTACCATTTGCCGTCCTGTGATGCTGTTCAGGTAATCTCCGAGGTTGCGGTCAGGGCCGAAAATGATTTTTTCGTCTTTCGGCAAACTGTCCACAATCTTTTTGGCATTCGTCGATGTCACTACTATGTCTGTCAACGCTTTCACTGCAGCCGATGTATTGACATAAGAGATGACTGTATGCCCTGGATGTTGCCTGATAAACGCTTCAAACGCATCAGCCGGACAACTGTCTGCTAATGAACAGCCTGCCTCCAAATCAGGCACTAACACTTTCTTGTCGGGACACAGGATTTTTGCGGTTTCAGCCATGAAATGGACGCCGCACAGCACTATGATGTCAGCCGACGTCTTGGCTGCCCATTGTGCCAATGCCAAGCTATCACCCACATAATCAGCAATATCCTGTAAATCGCCGGTCTGGTAGTAATGCGCCAGCACAATGGCGTTCTTCTCTTTACGCAACCTGTCAATCTCTGCAGTTAAACTGTTTTGATGCATTGTTTCCATACGCGAAAATCGTTTTCAAATTGCAAAACTACATAATCATTGGCTGAAATTCATAAAAAAAGGATACTTTTTTTTACAACTCCCTTTTTAACCTCACAGTCAAGCATATTTTTTTCACTCCTTTTCTGTAAAAAGTGAGCGGGACGCAAGAAATTCCTGAAATTTGTCTTTGTAGTTGTCTGATATGGGGATATACGTTTTACCGAACACGATGCGACCGCGTTCAATAACTTTAATTTTCTCAGGCTGAACAATATAAGAGCGATGGACGCGAATAAACCTGTTCGCCGGCAACAGTTCTTCCATCACCTTCATGCTCATCAATGACAGGATGGGGCTGGCCTGCCCTTCGATATAAATTTTCACATAGTCCTTTAAACCTTCGATATACAGGATTTGATACAAAGGTATCTGAAGCAGTCGTCGTTCTGTCTTGATAAAAATACTCTCCGGTTGTTTTTGAAAAGTCTCGGAGGTTGAAGTCCGCTCCTCGACGGAAGGAGTTGCAGGGCGATGTCCGGTTTCGAGTTTTCCGGTCTGTCTGTCATGAAATAACTCAAACCATTGCAGGGCTTTTTGAGCCGATTGGAGAAAGTCGGGATAGCTGATTGGCTTCAACAGATAGTCCAGCGCATTGACTTTGTAGCTGTCGAGTGCATATTGCTCAAATGCAGTAGTAAAGACAATGCGCGTCGTCCCCGCAATCATCCGCGAAAACTCCATTCCGTTCAGTTCCGGCATCTGGATGTCCAGGAAAAGCAGGTCGACAGGATTGACATTCAAATCAGGCAGGGCAAGAATGGCGCTGTTGTATTTCCCTTTCAGCGTCAGAAAGGGCGTTTTTTTTACGTAAGATTCCAGCAAGCTGACAGCAAGCGGTTCATCGTCTATGATGGTGCAGGTGAGGTTCATAGCAGGAGGGTCAATTCGAAAGTATATGTGTCGCCGTCCTGATTGCAAGCCAGTTTGTATTTGCCCGAATACAGTAAATCCAACCGTTTTTGCAGATTAGCCAATCCGATACCGGAGCCGCTCTGATCATGCTCATCCTTAGGGAAATAACTGTTTTGGATCAAACAATGGATTTGTTTTTCGGCGGCGACAATCTCAATATGGACAAACGAAGGTTTGCTGTTGCTGACGCCATGTTTGAAAGCATTTTCGACCGGCGAAATAAACAGAAGCGGGGCGATCAGCACATCGGGTTGTGCGATTTGTATTTCTGTCTGTATTTCGACGTGTTCAGGCATACGGATCCGCATCAGTTCCACATAGTTACGGACAAAATCCATATCTTTCTCCAAAGGCACAAACGCTTGAGCGCTATCGTACAGCATATAGCGAAGCAGACGGCTTAATTTGTGAACCGATTCCTGCGCCTGTTCGCCGTTGATGGCTATCAGGCTGTAAATATTATTCAGCGTATTAAACAGAAAATGAGGATTCAACTGGTTTTTAAGGTTTTGCAGTTCGGCTTCGGAACGTTGTTTTTCCAGTTCTTTTCGCTCGGTATCCATTTGATACCAACTGCTTGTCGCTTTCAAAGCAACACTTAAAACCGTCAGAAATATATATTTGACAGTATCAAACAATATAAAAGAAATCATCATTTCTTCACGGGGTCCACGTCTTGGAGATACGAGTTCAGGAGGGGGAACCAGGTTCATTAATACATGTGATATGAGAATTACTCCTGCAAACAGCAGCAGATTGTATATCAAATACAGCCATATCCGCCGCGTAAACAGAAATCGCTTCACCAAATAACTGTAATTTGCATAAAAGACTGCCAAAGCGCCGGCTATCATTATAAAAAAGCGCAAATAATCCTGCAGGCTGATGGCTTCCGACTCTCTTCCCCGAAAGAAAAAAGGGAAAAAGAATAATACGACCCAGACAATTGTATGTACAAGCCATTCCATTCGTTTGGGATGCGTCGGCATAGGCGGAAGTTGAGACATTGGTTTCATTTTATTGAGCACAAAAATAGGAAATTTCGTGAAATTATTGCCATTTTTTGTCTGAATCAAAATTTTAATAAGATTTGAAGAATTTTCAGGATAAGAGAAAATGAATAATCTTGAGAATCTTTTGAATCTTACTGAAATCTCGGTTCAGACACTGTTTATTCATACCGAATTGCTTCAATCGGATCTAATTGCGACGCTTTTTTTGCCGGATACCAGCCGAAGAAGATTCCTGTCACCGTACATACGGCAAACGCCAATAATACACTCCACAACTGTACGCTGGTGGGGGTAAACATATTAACGATGAATGAAATTCCGAAGCCGAACAATACGCCTATCGCGCCGCCGGTAAGGCTTATGAGTATCGATTCGATCAGGAATTGCGCCATAATATCTATTCCTTTTGCCCCGATACTCATGCGCAGTCCAATTTCACGGGTACGCTCAGTCACAGATACATACATGATATTCATAATTCCAATTCCTCCGACAATCAGGGATATTCCGGCTACCGCTGCCAACAACATCGTAAGAATCGTAGTGACCGAAGTCATCATCGAACTGATTTCTTCCATCGAACGGATGTTAAAATCATCTGCATCTCCGGGTTTTAATTTATGGTTCGTTCGCAAAATCTCCGAAATCTCGTCAATCGCTGCGGCAGAATATTCTTCTTTCACCACTGAAGCATTGAGACTCTGCAAGTAAGTAATCGCTAACACTCTTTTTTGGATGGTCGTATACGGCGCGAGGATCACATCGTCCTGATCCATCCCCATTGCGTTAAACCCTTTGCTCTTCAATACACCAATGATACGAAACGGGATTTGTTTGAAACGAACCACCTGACCAATAGGATTTTCACCGTTTGTAAACAGTTTGTCGACTACCGTTTTTCCCACAATGCATACCTTGGCGGCAGCCACTATATCCTGTTCGGAAAACATTTCGCCATCATCAATTTTATAGCGTCGAATATCCATATAATCCTGATTTACACCATAAATTGTGGTCGGCGTATTGTTGGCTCCAAAAACCATCTGTCCCGATGAATTGACAATCGGCGATACCGCCGTCAGGTAACGTGAGTTATTCAGAATACTTTCATAATCAGCCATTTTCAATGTTTCCATCGCCGAACTGCTTTGCCTGACGCCACCTCTCATATCTCCTCCCGGTTGAATCATGATCAAATTAGAACCCATCTCGCTGATTTGAGACTGGATCCCCTTTGTCGCCCCCTGACCGATGGCAATCATTGCAATCACCGAAGCGACGCCAATGATGATCCCCAACATCGTAAGAAACCCGCGCATCTTATTGTTAGACAACGCTCTTAATGCAATTTTAACTAAATTTACTATGTTCATAACATTTATAATTCTGAGTTGTGAATAATTGATTTTTTTTCATTGTTCACTGTTCATTATTCACTGTTCATTGTTCTTCGTTGACCGGCAATTTCGCCAATATTTCGGCTGCCGATTCAATCTTTTCATTCTTTGTATCGCTTGTCACACGCCCATCTTTCAACACAATCGTACGACCGCTAAAACGGGCGATTTCAGGATTATGCGTCACAAAAATGATGGTTCTTCCCTCGGCATGTAATTTTTGAAAAAGCACCAGGATATCGTAACTGGTTCGTGTGTCAAGATTTCCGGTGGCTTCGTCGGCGAGAATCACTGCCGGATCATTGACAAGCGCCCGCGCGATTGCCACACGTTGCATCTGTCCGCCCGACATCTGATTACTCTTATGGTTCAGCCTGTCGCCCAACCCTACGGCCTTCAACGATGCAATGGATTTCTCTCTGCGCTGGGCACTGCTGTACGCAGGATTATACAGGAGCGGTAACTCAACATTCTCAACCGCCGTCGTTTTTGGCAGCAGGTTGTAACTCTGGAAAACAAAACCTATCTTCCTGTTTCTCAATGTTGCCCGCGCATTTTTGCCCATCGTACGCACCGATACCGTATCCAGATAATATTCACCCAGCGTGGGCGTATCAAGGCAGCCTAATGTATTCAGTAGCGTACTTTTACCCGATCCCGAAGCGCCCATGATCGTGACAAATTCTCCTTCATGGATCGAAAATGAGACGCTCCGCAACGCATGAATCGTTTCTTCCCCTACGATGAAATCGCGCGTGATGCTGTCAAGTCTAATAATCTCTTTCATTTTTCTTATAGCTAAACTCTACACTCTATTATATAAGGTTACCTTCGCGGCGGACCAGGCAAAAGCGGACTCCTGCCGGGTTGATTTCCTTTCTGCACTGCCGTCAGATCTGCTGTCAGATCCGTTGCGATCTCATCGTGTTCAGTAAGTCCGTCAACTACTTCCGTCATATTCAGACCTGATGTACCAACTGTTATCAATTTTGGGGTCAATGTATTTTCATTTTTCACCCATACTAATTTCTTTCCCTGTGGGACTTCTTTGATATCCTCTTCTACCTTGATATTCATAGCTTGAAGTTCCTTCTTGTCGGGGATAAAACGGAAGGCCTTATTCGGAACAGTCAGTATATTATTACGTTCCAATATATAAATGTTAACTAAAGCCGTTAAGCCGGGTTTGAGTTTCAGATCAGGGTTATAGGCGCTGATAACGACCTGGTAGGTGACCACATTCGACGTTGTTTTAGCTTCCAGACGCACCTGGGTCACTTTCCCTTCAAATACATCGTTCGGGAAGGCATCGACCGAGAATGTAACTTTCTGTCCATCTGCGACATTGCCTATATCTGCTTCGTCTACGTCGGCTATCACACGCATCTGTGTCAAGTCGTTGGCAATGGTAAACAGCGTCGGCGTACTGAAACCGGCAGCTACGGTTTGACCTTCTTCCACCGCACGGTTGATGACTACGCCGTCGATAGGGCTTGTAATGGTGGCATATTCCAGGTTGCGTCTGACTCTTTGCATGCTTGCAACGAGGCTTTCGTAACTGCTTTTCGCCCGATTGTAGTTGTAGGTAGCCGTTTCAAAATCCGTCGCACTGATTAACTGTTTATCGTTGAGTGCATTGCTACGCGCAAAGTTTTTCTCCTGATAATCAAGTTCGTTCTTACTGGTGGCCAGATCGGCTTCTTTGGCTTTTAAATCTGCCAACAGATTCACCTTATCCATTTCGGCAATAACCTGCCCTTTCTTGACTTCACTGTTGAAATCAACATAAATCTTATCAATGATTCCCGACACCTGCGTTCCAACATCTACTTTTGTGACCGGCTCAATGGTACCGGAAGCTGACACTGTGTTCGTAATCGAATTGCGGCTTGCCTTGACTGTTGCCAGATGCATCTTTCCGCTCGACGGTTTTCGCATAAAGAAATATATCCCTGCGCAAAGGAGTACGACACAACATACTCCGATTATTACTTTCTTCTTATTCATAATGATAAATGATTATTTATTAATATCTATACTCTAATATCTAAACTCTATTCTCTAAATCCCCACCGGCATGTTTTGATAAATATTCAGCAGTTGAATATTCATCAATGCCATATATTTTGATTGCAGCAGTTCCTGCCGGGCATTCAACAGATTGTTTTTCGCCGTCAGCAATTCCAGCGTATTTTTCATCCCCAGAAAGAATTGTTCTTCAATCAGTTGATACGTTCCTTCGCTGTATTTCACCTGTTCCACTGCGGCTAAATACTGGTTTTGCGACGAGGTGGCGTCCAAATAAAAACCTTCAATCGTTCGGAGCAACTGTTTCTGCGTATTCAGTAAATCCAATTCGCCGGTGATCGACGCCAGCCGGGCTTTGTTGACTGCCGTTTTATTATTGCGGTTGCTGAAAATAGGAATGTTCAACGACAGTCTCAAACTCTCATTCAGTCTGTCCCATGCCTGCGTCCCAAAAGAGAGACCGGAGCCTGAGGCATTGCCTGTGCCAATGTCGGCATTCAAAGAAAGGGTAGGCAAGTATCCTGCCTTGGCTTTCTTGATATCCAATTCGGCTAAATCCATATTCAACTGACTGATTTTCATTTCAGGCCTCACAGCTAATACCGTCTGATAAATGGTTTGTTTGTCGGACAAGGGCGTCATGATCTGTTCAGTCGTCAATTCGGGCGCTGCGATTTCGACATGTTCAGTGATATCCAATTCGAGCAACTGTTTCAACTGCAATAAATAATTATCCAAACTCGTCTGCGCCGCCACCAACCTGTACTTGTCTGAACTGTACTGGCTTTCTATCTGCGCCAGATCTACCCTCGAAATCGAACCGGCCCTCAACAGTTCGGATGACCTGTCGTATTGTGTCTTAGTCACCTCGACTGTATTTTCGTTGGTACGCACGGATTCCATCGCATAAAGCGTCTGCATGTATGCCTGAACGAGCGCCACACGAATGTCGCTTTCACTTTGTTCGACAGCAAACTGATTCATATCCTGGCGCATTTGATTTTGCAGGATGGTTGTCGTGCGACGGCCGCCGTCGAACAGCGTCCAGCTCGCCGACAGGCTATAGCTGCCATTGTAGGAGTTATTCGTCATCGCCGCGTCAGAAGGGTAATTGACAACCGACTGCGAGACGCCGGCAGACAGAGAAGGGAACAGTTGCGCTTTAGCCTGCGCCAGGTCTTCGGTGCCGGACAGTTGGCTCACTTTACTTTTTTTCACCTGGATATTGTGCTCCAGCGCATAATTCAGGCAATCCTGTAATGTCCATCGGCGGACATTTTCCTGCGACTGCACCACAAAGACAGTCAACATCAACATGATCATCAAAAGCAATCGTTTCATATACTTTTCTCTTTTAAAAATTTTCGGCAAAAGTACGACACCCGCCCTCCCCTCCGCAAATCAAATCGACGCAAAGCTCCCGAATATAGACGAAACCGCCTTTCCGCTCGACGAAAGCAATGCGAAGAAGTTTATGTCTATAATATTTTTTTGCACCATGCAACGTTTTTTACTATCTTTGCGTCAATATATACAGAAATTTAAAAACAAATAGTATGAATGTAAAATCATTTTTAACCATTTCATCTGCAATCCTGCTGTTGTCAGGATGCAGCGAAGATGCAGAAAACCATGGCGGCAAGGATCCGATAAACATCGAGTTATCACCTGTCGAGATACGCCTTGCCGAAGAAAATCAGGTATTTGGCATGGATTTTTTGGCTGCTGTTTTGGCAGAAGATAGAGATAAGGACAACGTAGTCATTTCGCCTTTGAGCCTCAATATGGCGCTGGCGATGGTGTGGAATGGCGCAGCAGGCGAAACCCGCACAGCCATACAGCAAGCCATGGGAATGTCTGATTATCAACCCGAAGAGGTAAACGCCTATTTCAAAAAACTGAATGAAGCGCTACTCAAAACAGACCCGTCAACGAAACTGGCGCTGGCCAATTCGATTTGGGCGAAAAAAGGTTTTCCGTTCAAGGAAAGTTTTTTTGACGTCAATCGTCAGTGGTACAATGCCAAAGTCAGTGAACTTGATTTCAGCGACCCGAAATCGGTCAATACGATCAATCAATGGTGTTCCGACAATACGAACGGATTGATTAAGAAAATGATAGATGAAATTCCGGGCGATATGGTCATGTATCTGATGAATGCACTGTATTTCAAAGGAATATGGTCAGAAGGTTGCAAGTTTGACACAAAAAATACCAAAGACGCCGATTTCCGGAAAGAAAACGGTGAAACCGTCAAAGTAAAAATGATGAACCAAACGGGCAATCAGCCGTATTATGCCGATGAAACCCTGTCGCTGACTTCGCTGCCCTACGGCAACGGCGCTTTCAGAATGATTTTTATGCTGCCGGGTAGCGGCGTTTCTTTCAATGAGATGGTGAAACGGCTGCAAGCTCCTGATTATTTGACAGGTTGCTTGCGGCAAGTATCTATGCGTGAAGTCAATTTGTTTATTCCAAGATTCAAAATCGAATATGATATTAATTTGAAACAGCCATTGGCTGATTTGGGCATGGAAATTGCCTTCAATCCCTTCCTTGCCGATTTTTCGGGAATGTCTGACAAGCAACTCTTCATCTCGGAAGCCAAACAAAAAACTTACATCAAAGTCAATGAGGAAGGTACGGAAGCAGCCGCGGTAACGAGTATCGGAATAAATGAGTCTGCAGGCCCCCCTCCGCAGCCGGTAACTTTCCGTACCGACCGCCCGTTTCTGTTCATGATTCAGGAGCAATCAAGCGGGGTGATTTTGTTTATGGGCAAGATTGGGCAGGCGATGGAGTAGTGTTAAGTTAACAATGAACAATGAATAATGAACAATTCAAATATGCCGATTATGCCGCCATGCCGGTAGTCAACTCCCCACGCATGGGCGTGTGCGCGTATGAAGGAGGAACGATTGACCGCGAACGGGATGGCGTCTATAAGATGTAAAGTCATACGCCATGGACCAGCCAAAAATCGAACGTCTGCTGCGATTAATGAATGTATAAGCAACCAAACCACCCCCAAATCACACCCTGAAAAACAAGTCAGGGCTGTGGTTCGGATAAAGGAAAAAAGGCGATATGATTAGAAAATCTCCATGAAATGTTTAACTTTGTGACAAAAAACAATAAAACATGGAATATGATAGAACAGCAAACCGTCAAAATATTGATCGTAGAATCTCTGAAATCAGAAAAATGAGAAGATTGACTACGCTTCAATTGGCCGAATTGACAGGTTTACAGCAATCTAATATAAGTCGTATCGAGTTCGGAAGGTATTCGACAGACATTGACTTACTTGGACAAATTGTACTTGCTTGAAATTGTAAAATAGAATTGATAATAAATGAATGAAAATGAAAACTTTAAAAGATTTTATAAACCTCTATTCGTTGAGCAAAACGCTCCGATTTGAGTTGATTCCGCAAGGAAAAACATTAGAATATATTGAAAAAAATGGATTGTTGCTACAAGACAACATGAGAGCCGAAAGTTATAAAAAAGTCAAGAAGATTATTGACGAATATCATAAAAATTTTATAAAAAAATCGCTCGGAAACAGTAATTTGAGTAATGAATTACTTAATAATTACAATGATTTATACAAAGAAAAACGTGATGAAACTCAAAAGAAAAAATTTGAAGATTTGCAAAATAAACTTCGCAAAGAAATTGCCGAACAATTTACAAAACAAGAGGCATTCAAGCGAATTTTTGCTAAAGAGTTAATAAAAGAAGATTTAGAAAACTTTGTTGAAAATGAAAACGATAGAAAACTTGTTGAAGATTTCAAAAACTTTACAACATATTTTACTGGATTTCACGAAAACCGAAAAAATATGTATTCGGCAGATGAAAAATCAACAGCCATTGCTTACCGATTAATTCACGAAAATTTGCCAAAATTCATTGATAATATTGGCACTTTTGAGAAAATAAAAATAACTGATGTCGCTAAAAATTTCGAGAAACTTTACAAAGATTTAGAGGAATATTTGAATGTTGTAAAAATTGAAGATATTTTCAAATTAGATTCGTTTTCCGATTTTCTAACACAAGAACAAATAGATGCTTATAATGCTGTAATTGGCGGAAAATCAGAAGAACAAGGAAAACCAAAAATTCAAGGGTTAAACGAATATATAAACTTGTATAACCAACAACAAACGGATAAATCAAAAAAACTTCCAAAACTAAAAACGCTATTTAAACAGATTTTGAGCGATAAAAATGCTATTTCGTGGTTACCCGAAGAGTTTGAGCGGGGAAAAGATAATATTGTGTTAGAAAGTATCGAAAAATGTTATCAAAATCTTTGTGATGAGGTTTTTGCACCAAAAGAAAAACAATCATTAATGGGATTGTTGTTGAATTTGAATGAAATTGAATACGATTTGTACAAAATTTACTTGCGAAAAGACACTTCGTTAACAGATATTTCGCAACAACTTTTTGGCTCGTGGGCAGTAATACAAAAATCTGTAGAATCAAAATATGAAAGCGAAAACCCAAGAAAGAAAAATGAAAGTGAAGAAAAATTTGCGGAACGAAAAGATAAATTCTTCAAAAATCACGATAGTTTTTCCATTGGTTATTTGAACGACTGTTTGAAATATCTTGATAGTTATGAAGATTTGCCGATAAAAAACATAGCCGTTTATTTTACCAATCTTGGAAAAAAAGATGATGATGTTTTGCGTCAAGATAAAAAGAGTTTGGAGCAACAAAAGAAAGATATTGTCTCGTATTATATAAACGAAAAAAAGATTATTATTTTTGAAGACGATTTGGAAGAGTTTACACGAGAAAGCGATGGGAAAAAGTGTATCAAAATAAAAATTCTTAATTATTTTTTAAGGATAGAAAAAGCGTATAATATTGTAAAAGACTTGTTAAATACGTCATATCCCGAAGATAAAGATTTAATACAACAGAAAAATGATGTTGAAAAAATTAAAATATTATTAGATAGTATTAAAGCAGTTCAATGGTTTATCAAGCCATTATTAGGAAAGAATGAATCTGATAAAGACGAAAAATTTTATGGCGAATTTACTACACTTTGGGAAGAATTGGATAATATTACGCTACTCTACAATAAAGTGCGTAATTATATGACACAAAAACCATATTCGGAAGAGAAAATAAAATTGAATTTTGAAAATTCTACTTTGTTGAATGGTTGGGATAAAAACAAAGAGCAAGATAATACGGCAATTATTTTGCGAAAAGATGAAAGTTATTACTTGGCAATTATGAATTATCATTCTAAAACTAAATTTGATGATATTGAAACGGCAAAGGAAAATGAATCTTTTTATGAAAAAATAGACTACAAATTATTGCCGGGACCAAATAAAATGTTGCCAAAGGTGTTTTTCTCAGAAAAAGGAAAAACAGAATTTAATCCAAGTAATGAGATTTTGAATGATTACGAAAGTGGTTGCCATAAAAAAGGTGATACTTTCAATATAACTAAAATGCACGGATTAATTGACTTCTTCAAAAAGTCAATTAACAATCATAAAGATTGGAAAAATTTTGATTTCAAATTCTCAAATACCTCAAATTACGAAAGTATAGATAAATTTTACAAAGAAGTCTCAGAACAAGGCTATAAAATTACTTTTCGAAATATTTCGGAAATACATATTAATGAACTCGTAGAAACCGGCAAACTTTACCTTTTCCAAATTTATAATAAAGATTTTTCCCCATACAGTAAAGGCACACCCAATATGCACACATTGTATTGGAGAGAATTGTTTTCAGAAGAAAATTTGAAAAATGTTGTTTATAAACTTAATGGCGAGGCGGAAGTTTTTTACAGGAAATCAAGTATTAAACCCGAAAATTCAACTATTCATAAGGCAAACGGCGTACTCAAAAACAAAAACGAACAAAATATAAAAACGGAAAGTATATTTGAATATGATTTAATTAAAGACAAACGATATACGGTTGATAAATTCCAATTTCACTGTCCAACTACGATGAACTTCAAAGCGGGAAAGAGTGTTCCAAATGACAAAAAAATGTTATATGGATTCAATCAAAAAATAAATTATAATGTTTTAGAATATCTAAAAGATTGTAACCACACTCATATTATCGGCATTGACAGGGGCGAAAGACATTTATTGTATTTAAGTTTGATTAATTTAAAAGGCGAAATTGTAAAACAGTTTTCGCTCAACGAAATTGTAAACAAATACAATGAAACCGAATATAAAACCAATTATCAAGTGCTTTTGGAAGCAAAGGCTGATAAAAGAGGTGAAGCGCGTGAAAGTTGGAAAACTATTGAGACTATCAAAGAATTGAAAGAGGGATACATTAGTCAGGTTATTCATAAAATTGCGGAATTGATGGTGGAATACAACGCTATTGTGGTGTTGGAGGATTTGAATATGGGATTTAAACGCGGCAGACAAAAAGTAGAAAAATCGGTTTATCAAAAATTTGAAAAAATGCTGATAGACAAACTCAACTATTTGGTAGATAAGAAAAAAGACAAAACAAAAATTGGCGGATTATTAAAAGCATATCAATTAACAGGTGCTTATCATACAGAGGTTATTGAATATCAAAAGCAAAGCGGGTTCCTATTTTACGTCCCGGCTTGGAATACAAGCAAAATGTGTCCTGTTACAGGTTTTGTGAATTTGTTTGACACACGCTACGATAATGTAGATAAAGCCAAAAAGTTTTTCGCACAATTTGATAGTATTAAATTCAATAAAGAGAAAAATTATTTTGAATTTGAAGTAAAAGATTATAGCAAATTTTCAGGCAAGGCAGAAGGAACTCGCTTGAATTGGACAATTTGTACGTATGGCACACGCATTGAAACATTCAGAAATTCAGAAAAAAATAACGAATGGGATAACAGAGAGTTTGATTTAACAAAAGAATTTGAAAAACTGTTTACAAATAAAAATATTGATTTACAAGAGTTTATTAATCAGCAAACAGAAAAAGCATTTTTTGAACGATTGTTGTATTTATTCAAAATGACCGTTCAAATGCGTAACAGCATTACGAATAGTGATGTAGATTATATGATTTCGCCGGTTGCCGATGAAAACGGGAAATTTTACGATTCGCGAAGTTGTGATAACACTTTACCCAATAACGCAGATGCCAACGGTGCGTACAACATAGCCCGAAAAGGATTGTGGATAATTGAACAACTTAAACAAGCAGAAGATTTGAAAAAGGTAAAATTGGCAATCAGTAACAAAGAATGGCTTCAATTTGCACAAAATTTTGCAAAATAAATGGACGACTACATTTCCATATCCACCCTCAACGACTTTATCTTCTGCCCCTACTCCATATACCTGCACAACGTGTATATGGGTGGGGACGAGGAGTTAGTGCACGCCACACCGCAAACGCAGGGCAAAGCAAGCCACGAAACGATTGACAAAAAGAAATACAGTTCACGACAAGCGGACATTGTTGCTCTGCCTGTGTTTAGTGATGAATTGGAAATTAAAGGGAAAATTGATATTTACAAAGGGCAAGAAAAACTATTGATAGAACGGAAACACCAACTGCTGAAAATCTATCAAGGGCAGATTTATCAACTGTGGTCGCAATATTTTTGTATGCTCGAAATGGGTTATGAGGTTGAAAAGTTAGCTTTTTATGCCATTTCCACCAATACTACTTTCCCTGTAGATATTCCGAAAGAGGCACAAAAAGAGGAATTAAAAGGATTTATTCAACGTTTCAAAGATTACGACCCATTGCAGGAAATATCTATAAATATGAACAAGTGCAACCATTGCATCTATTGCAATTTGTGCGATAAAACCAATACCGAAAATGTTTACACATAAAGACATAGAGTATCGTTCCATTTTTGTTATCAATTGCTTGGAGGAGAAAAACCTGAGGGTAATGAGCGGCGAACTGTTGCTTGAAGACACACAAGAAAAGAAAACGCTGACCAAACTGCCATTTCAAAAAATATTGGCATTGTTTGTTATCGGACATATTAATATTACCACACCTTTGATAGACAAATGCCGTTTGTATGGCGTTCCTTTGGTGGTGATGAAACCCAATTTTCGTCCGGTGTTTTTCTTTGCAAATACCGCCGAGGCAAATTATTTGTTGCGGCAAAAGCAATACGAATATCCGAAAACAGACTTGCAAATTGCACGAGTGTTAGTCGAGAACAAGATTCGTAATCAGTTACGACTTTTGGAAAAAACGCGGCAAAAATCGCCCAAAATAGTTGAGGCAAAAGAAAAATGCCAAAATTATCTGCCAACCATTCCTCAAATCAACGATTATGATAGTTTGATGGGAATAGAAGGTGGTGCTGCCAAGGCGTTCTTTGCCGCCTATTTTGAGCAACACGACTGGAAATTGCGCAGTCCGCGAACAAAGATAGACCCAATCAACGCCACACTTGACATTGGCTATACCATTCTGTTCAATTATATTGAAGCCTTCACCCGATTATTCGGATTTGACCCATACGTAGGCGTTTATCACCGACTATGGTTTAAGCGTAAATCCTTAATTTGCGATTTGATAGAACCTTTTCGTTGCCTGATTGACCAACAAGTGCGAAAAGCCTTCAATACAAAACAATGCAGTGTTGATGATTTTCTGTTGATTAAAAATGAATATATTCTGAAAAGAGAGAAAAATAACCATTATACAAAAATGTTTTATGACGCATTAATCGATTACAAATCAGATGTATTCAAATATATGCAAAATTATTATCGTTGTTTTATGCAGCGAAAAAGTGTTCCTGATTACCCCAAATTTTTAATTTAAGGCTTAGAATTATGTTAGTAGTTAGTTATGATATTTCGGATGATAAACTTCGTGCCAAATTTGCGAAGACACTTATCAAGCAAGGAGGAATTCGACTGCAATATTCTGTTTTTGAGGTTAATAATTCAAAACGAATCTTAGACAATTTGATCGTACGATTAGAAAATTACTATGCAAAAAAGTTTGGGGGCGGAGACAGTGTTTTTATATTCTCAACTGATGAAAAAACTACCATTAAATATGGCAATGCTATCCATCGTGACAGTGATTTACTCTTTTTTTCATAACAAGGTACAAAAGGTTGTCTTCATATTTTTGAATGAAACCCTACCAGTACCATCAGTTAACTGCTAATAAGCTCTTTGACATAATGATTTTTCTTTTAACAAAAGAATGGTGGGGGGAAAAAGTATCCATAGATTTTGTGGTTTTCGCTAATAATGGTATCTTTGCAGTGTTCTTTTGAACTGATGGGTCTATCAGACCAAAAAAATTTCTACTATTGTAGAT
>Ga0209629_10000747_pt1 | contig 18799 bp, 12 predicted proteins | sample TergutCu122P5_FD_187286 | JGI IMG/M metagenome (GOLD analysis project Ga0209629, IMG submission 187286) | Cubitermes ugandensis P5 segment gut microbial communities from Kakamega Forest, Kenya - Cu122 P5 (SPAdes) (version 2) | ecosystem: Host-associated > Arthropoda: Insects > Digestive system...
GGCAACTTCACACACACACACACACACACACACACACACACAGATTTTATAAGTTTTATCATTTATAGTAACACTGATATACTGTAATACTTGAACATATTGTAAATGTGTATACCTTGGGTACCTCCCACTGTTATATTTACTGAACTCCTGGGTGACGACGACGACGATGGAGCCATTCCAGTTCAGTAAAATGACTGTGTGTGGGGTGGGCCTGTTAAGCCAAAACATGTTGGAGGTACATAAAATAATGAAAAAGGCAGTAAAACTCTAAATACTGACTGCTCTTGAAAGAATGTCAGGACATTAGAAAATGTGGAGTGGAAGGGTTAACCCTCACATTTGGTAGTGACAGTCTTTTCCATGACTGGGGAAAGATTCTGTGATAAATAGTGTTCATTTTTTACATGCATAAATTCATGCACATTTATGGAAGGGCATAAACACCAAGTCCTTCTTATTGTTCTTTAAAGCAACCAAATTCAAACAGACAAATTTTAAATGTGGAATAAATTATCATCTTTCACCATTCTCCTGCAATCAAGAGGCCTGAAATACATGGATGACAATTGCCAAGTTGCATTTTTCATCAGTCAGATGTTCACAAACCCTTCTTTTATTACAAGATCCATAATATATGTGTGCCATTTGACACTGTCATAAACCAGTTCATGTTGTTCACTAACTATGTTTAACAATTCATACTATGCATGTCTGCTAATTTAATCCTGTCACTGCCAGGCTTATATTACAGGCTATACAAGAATTGCTGTGGCTGTTTCATGAGAAGTGTTGCCCAAAAGCAGCAGAAATGCTGAAAATGTTTTGTAAAGTGGTGTCATCTCTTAAAACACATATAAATTATCAGCATTTAAAATCATGTTGTATGGCCTAAACTTGAGGCAGCACCACACCAATGTCATATGGAACAAAGCAAGCCACAAATTAAGCACATGACAAGTACGAAGCTTGTTTTGAAACATGCCTATAAAATTATCATCCTGAGCTGTTTATGTTAGCCAGAAATGAGCACATTATTACAAACAAAACTTTTTTTTGAATGAATAAGATCTGATGCATTTGCACAAATGTGTTTCAAAAAAGCGTAGCTGTGTATCACAAACACCACCTGCACTTAAACCTAGACACACCACAGAATTTGCCGCACTGGCTGAATTTGTTAACTGGCAGAGAAAGGGTTAAATAACGATACACTAACCAAGCATGATGTTTGTGTGATGCGTTCTTCCTTGTTGATTCAGGTGGAATAGATAACCGTGGCTTCTTTGAAGATGAAAACCATAATAACAGTTCAGGTATTGTTTTACACAGATTTTAACATGGTAATAATTGTATTAATTCAGCTTGTAAGGTTGGAATAAACAGATGCATTGTGAGAGTTAAACAATGTATGTGCCTAACACAGAACACACTTCAATTTAAAAACTTTATTTCAAGTAACTTCACATGAAATAAAGGGTAACTTAAAACCTTCACAACTTTATGACGATAATGAAGTCCTGAAAACCCACTGTATCTCATTCACAATTCACTATTTATTTTCCCTTCAGCTCTTCACGCACAACAACACTGCATAATCCGAAAAATTAAATAAACCACTACTGTCATAATTTGGGTGCTCATACCTTTAAAGCACACACTTATATCTGTGTATATGTTTGACAGTATATAAGGCTGAATGTTCAGAATCTGAGGTAAAGGTAAAGGTCTCCACATAACATACCATGCCGGCACAAACAGGGAGTAGATGTATAGCACTAATCATTCTTAACCTCAGCGCTAAATGGGGGTGGGTGGTCAGCATCATGTCTCAGCACCTTTTAACCCCAGGAAAGAGCCCCAGTACCCATTGGACAGGAGGCTATATAGGCCCTAAGGCCAGACTGGACAGGTGTGGAGAAGAGAAAGTCTCTTGCCCCCACCAGGGTTCAAACTCCAAACCATAAAGTCTGTAGCAAGTAGCTATACTCACTAGGCTGTCCAGACCAATTCAAAATTTGTGACATGACTAATTTTTTTCTATTAAATTATTTTATTGTTACCAATTTTCTGTAGCACCACAACATGCATATTCATGAAAGATGCTGCACATGATCACCTTCCCCTTGGTTCTAGGCTTTCCATTCATGACCAAATGAGCAGAAGTACTTGCCTGTATGCATGCCAACAGTCTTTGTATAAAGTCAGTGCTTAAAATTACATTCTGCAATGGGCATACACTACTACTGCTTAGATTATATAAAGTTTACAAATAGCTGACAGTCAGATGTGGAACCAACATGCTCCACGTTAAATTGTATCAGTGTCACCATTTGCACTGCCTTGTGTACAATTAAGTACGCTGTGACTATGGGTTACATGACCTTCCAATCGCTATGAACACTTTAGTTGAAGAGTACAGTTGAGTAATGGCACGACCATTTGGTTTGTTATGTTTAAAAATTCTTAACGCTTGCATAAATTAGTTGTCTTCGTAGTGGTCTTATTGATAATATGCCACAGCTTTCAAACTGTGTATTGTTTGAATTACAGACAGCTCATGGAAGACAGGTAGCGACTCTGGCAGTCGGGATCGGGTGCCTTTCCTTCAAGCCACCCCTGAGATTATACCAGGACAGGGAGGCCAACCACAGGCACTACCACAAGGACAAACAGGTCTTGATAGATGTCAGAATGCAAGTCCTACAAACATAACACCAGGCAAGATTCCCACATATCTTGAGTTGATCTACAATGATACACCACCACCCAGGGGTGATGGCTATGAAATTCCAAGAGCTTTTCCTCTTGGAGGTGTCATTAACAAGACTTTATCAAGTGAAGCAGTGGACAGACCTAGGACACTTTCAACTTCTTCCACATTAAGTGATGGAAGTGCTTCAACACCAGTGCTGTATCAACAAAACCTTTTAATGTGTAACACAGCTGATGAGTCAAAGTCAACTGGAAAAATGGGCAGTATTTTAGTTATTGGAAATGTAAAGTCCAATGGTTGTATAGGAGGAATAAGGAAAAATGGAACAGAATTACGAAGAAATGGAGAAAAGGATCTTTCTAGTCTCGAGAAATTACTCCCATCAGTGAAGGAGTGTACCAACACTGTCAGTAACCATCAGGTAGTCACAGGTTGTATGGTGGATAATAAAGGTGGTGTGAACAATAACATAAACACAAACAGTGCTTACAGTAATGTGGTTAAACAACCGTTATTGGAGGAACAGCTCAGACAGAAATCACTTGAAAATCCTCACAACTGTTCAAATGACAGAAATGAATCTACCTTCGCAATTTCACTCAATTATATGCCCACTACAACACTTTCTTGAACATCTGCTCAAATGCAGTTCTGTATAGCATGTAGCTCGGGATATAATCAAAACACAGGCAGTCTCAAATTCTTTTAACCTAAGTACTGTGTCACCACACTAAGCAGGTACCACCTTGAGCCCAAAATGCATTTACAGCACCACATATATCAGAACATAACATAAAATATTTCAGAGAACACTACTGTGTAAAACAACAAAGCACTATGTACATAATTTACTTCATTGTGACTTTCATGCTGATCCATGCAAAAATTGTATAGATTTACTCATTGTAAATAACATAATGAAATATATTATTATTATTATTATTATTATTATTATTATTTGTAGTACCATGTATTACCACTATTTTTTGTAGTAGTCATATATGGTGCAAGAGTTGTTTCAAGCCTACCCCTTTAATTTACTGTAGTCTATGCTCAAATACATTAGTCCAACTTTGTATAGCAAGATACAGAAAACATTTTGTTGGAGAAAAATATGCCTTTAATTGGTCATTGCAGAATTTTGCATAAATTGTATAACTGATCACAACTGTTCATAGATATTCAGAAACTCAAGTGCAGAACTTCCAATTAACATTTCTTAATTCTAAGAATTCTGTGAAAGGCATTTTCTTAAGAAGTGACATACAACAGTGCATTGAAACTAACAGATGCAAAAAAGAATCAATAACGTCACTTTCATTTAGTACTCCAAATGCCACATAAGTTATGCCCACAAATCCAGAGAATGCAGTATTCTGGAAACTAAAAGTTGCTGGGAATACACTTTTACATCAAGACATAACAATGGCTACAAAAAAAAATCAGGCAGTCAGCATTGCAAGATAATAAAGGCTTTCAAATAGTCACACACTCTACCTGTGATGCATATCTGCATAACTCCACATTTAAATATTCACTAGTTCCAGTGTGGCAGCCTGCTGATCACATATGCTTGGCCCTGAAGCTCATACATCTTTCACTGCTATGTAACAGAAGTGAATTCGTATATGCATATTTTATCACTTTGCTCTTGGGCTGCACCCTGCATATTACTTGGATGTGAATCCAAGTACATATAAGCGTTTTTCTAATCCATCTGTAAAGTAACAACAAATAATTTCATGACAGGGGTTGGGTGGAATTTCCAAACCATGTCTGAAGCGGAAACAAATCTCAGCACCTCATTCCCTCTTTTCGCAGTCTTCAGTAAGTGGAGTGAGTGCAGTTAGCACAGCCAAATTACAGTTTTTTTTTTTTTGGCACAATAACCCCTTAGTGGGTCTTGGCCTTTATCCTCATTCACGAGGGGTTTTTTTTTTCTAGATCACACACATCGACACATCCCAGTCAGTAGGACTCCTCTGGACGAGTGATCAGCTCGTCGCAGAGACCTCTACCTGACAACAAACAACACTCACAATAGACAAACATCCATGCCCCCAGTGGGATTCGAACCCACAATCTCAGCAGGTGAGCGGCCGTAGACCTACGCCTTAGATTGTGCGGCCACTGGGACCGGCAAATTACAGTTATTGGGAAACACAAATATTATGTCTACAGAAAGCTTTGCCTTTACACTTGTTTCAATGATGTTTCCATTATTTTGGTTCTTTTCCAAGAAATGGCAGCATATGCCTGCATGAGAGGTTGGTTACCCAGGTGTTGGGATGGGGGGATGGGGGAGCAGAAGGATTTGGACTACCTACAGCATCTTGGGAAGGGATGATGATGTCCATTCTTGTGTCTTCTTTCCCTTTATTTTCTGCAAATGTTTTAACATGAGATTCTTGACTTGGCAACATTTCAGAAAGAATATCCCATATCAGAACCTACAAATCAGTCAACATGCTCTGTTAGAGCTCCAGATGCTAGCTTCTCACGACAGAGCCTTGGGTTCAATCTCGGGTAAATATGCAAGACTGTTGATGGACAAAGTGATACTGGAGCATAGTCTTCACCGCATTTCTTCAATTTTACTCGTTGCTCCATATTTATATAAGACTGTTTTATGAAATGTGTGACAGTCCTGTCTATGCAGCATTTCATCAGATTTTTTCCTTCTACTCTGGGATTTTATCTTTATGACAAGCAGCTGGTTATTCACAAAATTTGGAAGAGTTTCTTAGTACACATGCAAACTGAAAACATTATAATGAAGTAAATGTTTTTGGATTGCACTGCTGCCACCAATCAACCCACAATGCACAGCACACAGCTAGATCGAAACTGACCCAGCACCCCTGAAGCACACTTCACAGATGAGTTCTTTTTGAAGTAATGGAATGTGCTCTGCACATCAGCCATTATTTGTTGTCACTTCTTTATGAAACAGTCTTACCTTGTATGATAGCATATGCAAAACTTGCCCTGATCCTTTTCCAGTAGTGCAGCTAAGTGATACTTCTGCAAAGGCTACCACACACTCCATTTTGATCCCCACCTTGCCTGCACAGTTTTATAACTGCAGGTATGATGATTCATGTGTCATCACAACAGACAACAAAATTGGTGCCCCTGTAGTCTTGGGTTTGGCTTGAAGTAATACTGCTGATGACTGCTCTTTCTGTGCAAGGAAAGTACGATGGAAAATATGTTAGAATGTGTGTAGGGTTCCAAGGTTACAGTTTCAGCTTTAACTAGCATTTTCAATGTGACACCTCATTTAGTATATATTTATTGGAATGTAAGGTCCTGTGAAGTTACTGAAATCTGGTCTCACTCATAGGGATGTTACCTCTCTTAAGTGTGCTGTCCCATAGTTCTAACATGTCATCAAACTTGTGTGTCCCTATGGGGAATTCAAAAATGAAGGCTGAGTGAACCCTTTGCATTGTCCCTGTATGTGAATTTATGTGCAGATCTTGGGCCATATGTTCAATACACCCACACCATGGCACTGGATGGTGTACACTGACACTCAAGTAGCTGCCAGTCTGGCTGTGCTGTTCTAACATGTTACAAATGACTAGGAGCTGCAGTGTAATGAGCTGTTTGTCCCATAAAACAGGTAGACCCATAACATCAGCACAGCACAGAGTGTGGAACCATGGATGACTATATGCACTGTGTGCATCAAACTCACAGCTTGCCATTGGTGTAGGATTTGCCATTAGGTTTAAAATTGTAAATGAATTTGTGGAAGTTAACTTCTCTGACATTCCTTGAGGTGGTCGTCATGGATGAGGTCCAGACACTGGCAAGATTCTGGTCGGTTTTTAATCCCACCACTAGCACACTCATGCTAGTGGTTGTGTAAGGAGGACCATACATTATTACATCTTCATGGCCACCTACTGAATCAGGTCCTGGTAAATGTAAAAGGATCATTCTGAAGTGCCCTGATGGCATGGCAAAGCAACAGCTGACCAAGAGGACAATTGGGGTCAAGGAGAGCTGGCTGGGGTGTACCCAGGTCGGCATGTTGCCAAGGAATGAAACTGCTGGCCTGAAGCGGGCTCTTGGCTATTCTCCAAGAGTGGCAGATGTGAATAAACATAGCCTCTCTCCACCCAAGACCATCTGTGCGGGTGAAGAACCACATCCTACAAGAGATGAACTTGTTTGCATAGAACACAACAGATCTAAAAGAGTGAACCTTGAAAAACAATTTCCAATCCTACAGTGTGAGTGCCATGCCTATCGAATAAATGGCAGTGGGTGAGTCTGCCTTTAATGGCACATTCTGGGATACCAGGCAACCTCACAGATGTAACTAGCCTTACCAAGTATGGGGGCTCTGCTTGGTGGACCTAATATTTCTCCCCATCACTTGTGGGATCAATATTGATAACATAGTGAAAATATTAGAACCCTTGGAGAGCTCCTTAGTAGGGGACTCCAGTAAGGATTCCAAGGAGAGCTCCAGTCAAGGGGAACTCCAGTGCTTGGAGGCTCCACAAGGGGCAATGAAGCAGAATCCAAGCTTGCATGGGATTAGTGAAACTCCCATTACCTGGGATGAACACCTGTCCCCTAACAGTTTAAGCTCAGAGAATCTTGAGGGGCTGACAGAGAAGGTCGGCACTTGTGGTCTCCAGAGCTTTAGAAGAATGCAGTGGTGCTGCTAAAAAGCAAGCAAGGAAGGCCAGGCTTGCCGAGGCCCCTACTAGGGACTCTGATAGTGGCCAAACTTAGCCACCTCAAAGCAGCCAGTCACAGACTCTGCAAGAGCCTGGAACATAAACCCAGAAGAAGACAAAGGAAAAATTGATGACACATGGACCTAGTACACCTGGGCCTGAATCTTCGCAAAGTAAAAGGTCCACACAGGGCCCAAGTAGGTGCCGTAAGCTGTCCAGGGGCACACCTGAGGGCGGGCAGGCAAAGACGCTCAAGCAAGCTGGGCAACCAAGCTATGCCAGAGCCACTTGGGAGGGCATTATGATGGCAATTGTATGTGATGGCTATCCAGATATCCAGGTCTCCAGGGAAAACTTCATAAATAACCACAGAACCATTGGTGGGCTTGTAGATGGCCTCCCTGAAGAGGGGTTCACCCCCAAGCTTCTTGATACTTAGTGGACCAAAGGGGCAGCCACATGGTATGCTAGGACGAAGAAACCAAGGACTGGCTAGCTAGCAAAGTACCAACCTTTACAGTGTGGGAGGGCTCTTGGCTCAAGATGGTGGGCATAGATGCCATCCCAACCTATAAAAGAGTGGTGGCCTAGTTTCCGGGCCCTCTGGAGGATACAGAGCGCTATTTTCAGCAGCTTCGTAGACTGAGCCAGGGGCTGGACACCAGCCATTGGAGGGTCTATGAGCACAGGGCGAACCCAATGGAGTCCGCCTTATGCTCAGTATAGACACAACGTCCGTCACAGTGCTGGAGAGGATGGGATGGAGACCAATCAGCAGTGTGGGATAGGCGGTCTTCTCCCTTCTGAGTGCTGAACCTGGGGGGAATAAATAGGAAGAGGCAGAAGAGGAGAAGGAGGAGGAGGCTGAACATGATATGGTGAGTAACATTTCATTTATTCAAGCCAACCTACAGCACAGCATTGCTGCTTCTAGAGTTCTTACTAGAAGAGTAAATGTTGAAGGAATAGACATGGCACTAATAAAGGAACCATGGTAACATGAGGGCCGTATTAGGGGCCTGAATATCTCAGGATATACCCTGTTCTCCGCGGGTTAAATGGATAGACCTGGGCTTGTATCCTTGCTAGAAACATGACTACTTGGATGCTACCAGGATTCTCTTGCAGTGGCCTGGTAGCAGTTCTAATAAACTATCATGAGGATGGGGCAGAGAGAAGGTTGGTCATCTGTTCTGCTTATCTGCCCTATGATTCCGAGGATCCTCCTCCATCAAAGGAACTGGAGGAACTCATGCACTATTGTGAGACTGAAAACCTCCACTTAGTTACGGGGTGCGATTCCAATGCACATCATACGGTATGGGGTGGCACCGATTGCAATGACAGAGCGGTGACCCTGGTGGAATTTCTAAATTCTACAAATCTGGAGATTCTAAATCAGGACAATGTTCCCACCTTCTGCAGTGGTCATAGGATGGAGGTGATTGATATTACCCTAGGGTCTTTTGGGCTTCTAGGAAGTGCTAAAATGCTGGGAGGTTTCATCGGAGCCCTCTCTATCAGACCGGACATATTCTGTTCGCTCTACAGGGTTCCATACTGGTACATCTGATCAGGAACCCTAGTTGCACCAAGTGGGACTCCTTTCAAGAAGGCCTGAGAAACAGGCTGGAGACAGGCCCTGAGATGAACAAGAAAGATGAGGTCGGATTGGGCTTGCAATCACCTGGCTTCAGGAGGTCCTAATCTTAACCTATAAGGATAACTGCCCTCTTAGGCCTGTTAAAGTAGGTAGGCATTCTCTGAAGTGGACATCCAGAGCTGGAGTCCCTCACAAAAGAAGACAGCTATTAAATAAGTGCTGGAAAGGTAAGAACCTGCAAATTTGGAGACTCAGCGAAGAAATGGGAAGGACGTAAGAAAGCCTTCTAAAGACGCATGGAGGACAGTTCCATTAATGATCTACTTATGACAGCTAGATTACAAATGGCTCTTTCTAAGGACCCTAAGATCAAACTGGGATCTTTGGTGGCTCCTTCGGGGAGACGTACTCAATCCAAAGGGGAAACCTTAAAGCTCTTGCAAACTACATACTTCCCTAACTCGGAGGTTACAGAAGAGATGGCAGCCCTGGCTGCTGCCCTCCATGCCAGACATTGTGGCTGGAGGGTGGCTGCAAGGGTAGTCAGCTACGTAAGAGTGGAATGGGTAATAGATTCTTTTGCCCCATACAAAAGTCCAGAAATGGACGGCATTTTCCCAGCCACACTGCAGAAAGAATGTAGAGTGCTGTCTCTTACCTGGTCAGAATCTTCCGTGCCTGCCTGCCTACTGGCTATGTTCCAGCCATGTGGCGACAGGTTAAGGTAGTGTTTATACGTAAGCCCAGTGGAAATTCCCAAAGAGGACCTGAGGATTTTAGACCAATCAATCTCACATTGTTCCTCCTTAAGACCATGGAGAGGCTGGTAGATAGGCATCTATGGAAGCTCGGGACTACTGCCATTGCATCCCAATCAACATGCTTACCAGGCTGTGAAATCGGTGGAAATGGCCCTTCATCAGCTCGTGGTACATGCTGAGAAGGCACTTCACCAGCAAGAGAGATGTTTTCTTGGACATAGAAAGGGCATTTTATTATACCTATGACTCCATGTGTGATGCTGTGGTCAAACATAGGTGTGATAACACAATTTTTCGGTGGATTAGGGCCACCCTGGAGGGCTGCGTGGTTGCGGCGATCCTCAACATTTCTTCCATGAGGGTTGTGGTATACAGGTGGTGCCAATAGGAGGGGTGTGCTGTCGCTGCTTCTGTGGAGTCTTCTTGTGGATGATCTGATAGCGAGGCTTAGTGCAGATGGGATATATGTGGTGCATTAAAGTTGTAAGGTCTCCTAATTTATTTTAAAAAAATTACTCATCCTAGGAAGCTGAAAATGCAGTCATTTCTCAACGTAATCACCCTGTAGACATACACATTTTTCACAACGCTGACACCATGATTGCATGGCTGCAGCAAACGCTTCTTTAGGGGTTCATTGTGACCACTGGAAAATCGCTGTTGCATGACTTGAAAATGTGCGACCACGAAGAGTGTCCTTCAGTGTTGGAAACACTGGTGAACACGAGCCGCCCAATGAGGAGCAGCATTGTCGTGATGAAAGAGCACAGCTGCAGCCTCTTTGGGCCGTTTTTCACGCAATGCTGGAAGAAACTTCGTTCGCAACTCATCTTCATAAGTCTCACCCGTCACTGTTGTATTCTTGGGAACGCAATGAGTGAGTATTATGCCTTCGCTGTTCCAAAACATGGCTACCATAATTTTCTCAGCACTGGCGGTAACCCGAAATTTCTTTGGTGGCGGTGAGTCGGTGTGCTTCCACTGAGCCAATTGCCGTTTGGTTTCAGGATTGAACATCAGCATCCATGACTCATCCATTGTGACAACTGATGAAAAGAAAGCACTATTCATACCCTTGTCACGTGATAATATTGCCTGACACATTGCGACGCATGAAGCCTTGTTTTCATTGGTCAGCATTCGCGGAACCCATCTCACAGAAACTTTCCGCATTTTCAGGTCGTCATGCAAGATGATGTCCGCAGATCCAATGGATATGCCGGCATTGGCAGCTATCTGTTTCACAGTCAAGCGGTGGTCTTCCATAACCATTTGTTCCACTCGCGTAATCATGTCTTCAGATTGGCTAGTACGTGGCCGAGGCTCCTTCGGTTTGTTTTCACACGATGTTCGGCCTTCTTTGAACTGTTGTACCCACGAACGCACATTTTTCACGTCCATAACGCCATCATTGCATGTCTCACTCAACTGTTGATGAATTTCGATGGGTTTCATGCCACGCAAGTGGAGGAATCGGAAAATCACGCGCCGTTCTTCGAATGTAAACGTCGCCATTTTCAGTATCTAAAACATTACTGTCACTAGACGGCATCACAAGCATTCAACGGGTAGGACAGTGTTGCCATTTGGCCACACCCAACCTAAAGAACAGCAACATCTTCTCCAACAACTTTCACGTTTCTAGCTGCTTCCATTCCCGAGAAAAAAATTAGGAGACCTTAGAACTTGAATGCACCACGTATATTCACAGTTATGCAGACATGTCTTCTTGCAGTGGCTAAAGTCCCAAAGGCAGTGTCGGGGCTCATGCAATGGGCCCTTCTAACCATACAGACATCGTGTAATGAGGTCGGGCTATCGGTTAATCCTGATAAGACTGAGCTTGTAGTATTCACAAGGGAAAGGAACTACCAGATTTCTTTGAACCACATTCTTTTGGGGTTACATTAAGTCGCTCTAGGTTGGTCAAGTATCTAGAGGTTATCTTGGACTCAACTGACCAGGAGGGAGCACGTGGATGTTATGAGGAAGGCTCACAACTTGTTGTGGGCCTGTGGGGCCTGGTACCCTGGCTCTATGCCTCTATCATTAGGCTGTCCATCTCTTTTGCATCCTTAGTATGATGGCCTGGCAGTCAGACAGCTAGTGACAAGAAAAAACTAAGCAGAGTGCAAAGACTTGCTTGCTTAGGGATAATGGGAGCATTTGTACCACTCCTACAGACGCTAAAGAGGCACTCACGGGTCTGCCTCCGTTGGATCTGGTGATTCAAGGTGAGGCATGGTCGGCGACACACTACCTCCGGAGTATGGGATGTTGGTCTTACCTTCATCCCAATCGAAGACATAGGATACTGACAAGGCTTCAGAAGTCTGAACCCATATTTACCATTGGGGTCAATTTCATGAGGTCAGCTTTCAATCTTGAAACCAAATATACGGTTACTATGTTGACTAGAGAGGAGTGTACCAGAGGACCTGGGACTCCTCCTGTAGTTAAAGGGCTCTTCTGGTTTCAGGTGGGTCCAAGACGGTTAAGGGGAGTGGGTTGGGGTCTAGGGGCAATCCTTAGGAAGAAGGCTCAGTATCCCTCCAGGAAAACATGCTACAGTCTTTCAGGCTGAGGTGTAAGCAATATAAGCCTGTGTTTATGAAAGTGAAACTCAGGGTAGGCCAAAGAAGTATGCCTGTATTTGCTCTGATAGCTGGGTGGCTCTGAAAGCACTCTGGCTGCCAAATAATGTCTCCACTGGTACTACAGTGCCAAAAATGCATTGAATGATATCTCTACCCGGCACACCGTGGGGCTGTACTGGGTCCCTGGACATGCCGGGGTATGTGGAAATGAAACTGCTGACAAGCTTGCAAGGGACAGCTCCACTCAGACGTTTGTATGACCTGAGCCATCCCATGGTATCTCTAGGCAGAATATCAACAATAAGATTAAACAGTGGGTGGACAACCAGCATTTGGCAAGGTGGTGTGGCCTTTGTAGTACTCAGAAGACAGGCTCAAAGACTGATTTAGGGCTCCTAGCCTGGCTACAAAGGTTCAATTACTGTCCTTTAATAGGACACAATCCAGGGTTGTTACTGGCCTTCTTACCGGATATAACACCCTGAGAAGACATTTATATGTAATGGGGTTGAGTAGCACCCCCACTTTTAGGAAGTGTGGTACTGAGGAGGAAACCCCAGTCCATGTTCTGTGCCTTGGCCTCACCCAGACATGCATATCTGGGTTCCTTCTTTTTGGACCCTGAGGATGTTACATATGTAAGTATGGGGAACTTTGGTAGAGGAACAGGGCTCCTTTAACCTAGTATCAGAGTATGGGGCACAACAGGCCTGTTTTAAGGCCTAGGTGCATCGGGCCCGCAAGGGCTCAAACCCGAGTACTATTCGAGGAGGACACTGCATTTTCATACACAAATGAAATATTAAAATTTTACAATCGTATGACTGTGCATTGTAACAGATTCCTTGTGAATAAAACCAACAGATGCAATGAAATCCAATTTTGTTTCTATTACGACTCTACCTGTTTCGGGCAGCCTTTCTGCCCATCATCAGGAGTTCTTAGCCGCACATCGGCTTTGGTACGTTTTATGCAGTTTTGATGACCATATGCTACCAGTGGTAGGATGGAGTTCCATCCTACTCCTGGTAGCATATGGTCATCAAAACTGCATAAAAGTACCAAAGCCGATGTGCGGCTAAGAACTCCTGATGATGGGCAGAAAGGCTGCCCGAAACAGGTAGAGTCGTAATACCAACAAAATTGGATTTCAGTGCATCTGTTGGTTTTATTCACAAGAAATATTAAAAGTATGTAAAATACGCTATCCAAACATCTGGTGATGGAGGTTTTCTCTCCAGTTTTTAGTAGAGTGGAGATCCTAGATTAGATACGCGGTGTGCACTCCATGACTGAAAGTACAGTACATTCATTCATCAAGTGTACATTTATGAACATCATCAGTATGTATAAATATTCTACCATGTATATTTGACAAACTGCATAACACACTGTACATATCTTCAACATTTGTAGCTCCCTGAAGATGGCTGTGGGTTGTGGCTGAAACATGTAGGAGCACTAAAGCCAACTGTGCACTTAGGTGGAGGAAAACTTGTATACCAGTTTCCAATGTTTTTTATTTTCGTTGCACTTCTGCTGTAACACACATATATTAAAAAGTCACTGATTTTTGTACACATATGCCAGAACCTCTTCAGTCATTTCCACCTGTTGCAACATCATCATCCAACTGTTCGTCCTTACTCTGCTCGTGCAGTAGGACATACTCTCGAGAACTGTAACCAAACTTTATCACATCTTTCTCTAGCAATTCCACATATGTCCTGGGATCAATCTTCACATTATTTACATATGTCCCATTTGATGACTCAAGGTCAATGATGTAAGGCCTCACTCTTTTACCCATAGTTCCATCCTCACGTTCAAATGGCACAAGACGGTACTGCAAAGCAGCATGTTGTTTTGAGCATGATGGATGATCTACAGGAATATCTGCAACCTTTCGATCTCTGCCTATGAGATAAGAACTTTGTCTGTGTATATACAATGTTGGAAGACCTTTATCACCTTTAAATGGGTAGAATCTCCAACGTCTTTTAGGTTTACGAGCTTCTGGAGGTTGACTGTACTTGATAACAACACCATTGAAAGTATTTGTGTCCTCCGCTAACTTTCCTGACAACCCAAAATTTGGTTTATCCTTTTGTCCTGGCAGAACATTTTCTTCTTTTGAAGCAGCAGGCTTCCTTCCCCACACATACTCTCCTTCTTCCCCACTATTTGGTTCCTGTTTAATTGGACGGCTTATACTTGTAGCATTTTCTTCTCCATTCCCCCACCGATTTCTCTTCACTTCAGGTACTCTGCAATAAAATGCATTTATCATCTTTAAACAAAAAATACACTGAAATACATTCAAATTATGTAACTAATCTATTATATACTTTAAGAGGCACAGTATGTATTCTATAAACCCCACATTCATCGCTATGAAGATAAGTTCCAGTTCGGGACGGGGGGCCCCAGATGTCACACTTGTTTGAAATGTCCTGGTCTTCCTATGTTCTTGAATCAGACATGGTGTTTAGACACAAAAGTTGAAACCACATGAACAGAAACAATCAAAATAGAAGCCCATTTTCAAACTCCACTTACAAATTGACAAGTGATGTTTGTAGGCATACAGTTACTTGGTAGACTCCACAAACATGTTAAAGGACCATGTGTACACCTCAAATCAAATAAATCAAAGCCACTAACTCAGAACAGGGGACTAATTAAAGAGATCACATGACCTAAGACATTAAGTCATTTTGGGCCTTTCTGAACTCAGACAATGGGAGTTAAAATATACTTGGGGCACAGATGTTTTATGAAACTGTTCTGTCATCCTGGAAGTCCTACCAAATGTCTTAACACATTAAATGAAACAGAATGCCAGTATCACAGACTTTCAAATGCTCTGACTGTGCAACCCACCCTTCTGACATGCCACAATCAGGGACCCACTTGACAAAAAAGACCAATATGGCCCAGCATTCCAGCTGACTCTTTTAAAAAATAGCTTACATTCTGCTACATGATACCAAATTATCTTAAGCAGTTACTTATTTCTGCTCTATAGAGACTTTTCTTAAGGGAGATGTTTTCACAACCCCCATTACATTACTTCACCAGTGCAAAGGATCTTTGTGACCCCACCACATGACTGTTCAACTGGCAGAGGAGGAGGAGGAGGATGATGATGACGACGACGACTACTACTACTACTAGTACTACTACTACTACTACTACTACTACTACTACTACTACTAATAATAATAATAATAATAATAATAATAATAATAAATAATTTACTTCAAGTACTGAAATCACATAATTACCCCCTCCTTCCATTTCTACTGCTTCTATTTCCTCTGCTTTCCTGTTCCTCACTTTTCCCAGGCTGCCTTTCATCTTGCACCACATGGTCACTTTTCTTACCATGTTTTTCATTTCTGGGATATATACCCTCTCTTTGTTTTTGATTTCTTTCTTTACTGGTGGGCAATGTCTCTTGGATACCTTCTTGCCTAAAATACAAGGTAAATAATTATGTGTTAGAAATGGTAGAGAACATATTTTTTAAACACCACTTCACTAAAGTTTAGTGACTGAAAGACATTTCCTATCAAGTACTTGGTTCTTACAACCTGTAGTGTAGATATCCACTATACTGTCTGCTTCTGGTCACAGCAATGGATGCTCACTACTGCATATTCACAGCATCAGTGCATTCAAGTAAAAAATAAATATATGTCATGTTACAAGAATTATGTGCTTTATACAGGTAAAAGATACTTGTGTGTTCTACAGGAAACTCAACAAGGGAAATATGTGACAAGAAGTACAAGAATTTGCACTTTATTATTACTGCAGTACATGTAAAAGAAATGTGACCACATTCATTGCACACATGAATAACTCAATGTTGATATAAATATAAATGAATACAGGTGATCATGGTACAGATAACTGGCCCTCTGTGGTTATTCATGATCACCTGGTACTGAAATGATTTCTCACAACTTGTCTTGCAAGCAAATACATGAACAAACTTGTGGGTATGACAACCACAGGAGAATGCAGTGGATGTAAGACTGCAAAGTGGTGAAATTGAAAGCCAGTGATTTGTAAAATCAGTAAAGGAAATATGACAGATGTGACAAGTGGAGTTAACAAACAACATCCTAATTGAAGGTTATACTTCATTTGTATTTATGGTTTATTTAATAGTACTATCAGTATCTCAGCAATGATTAGTATGGCTTACACTTTGATCCTACAGATGGAGGCAACAGTTTCTCTGAAATGTTAGCACCCATCTTCCTAAGTACACACTGTCACATCCAAGATACTCATGATTTTACATTCTAGGCATGTTTTCTTCAAATGACAGCAAAACATTTGTGAACAAACTGTTTTTATATGAAACATAAGTAATACCTTTTATCCTAATAAACTCCAGCTCATGAATTCTTATAACATGTATGGCACCTGCATTTCAAAACCTTTACACAATAAACATGGAGTGCCTATAAAGTTCCCAAATTGACTGTACTACAGTGTTCCCTTAACCTTTTAAAGCCTACTGGTTAGGTGATGCACCAACGATAACATGCAAGAACTGTATGCTCTGCCAACATTGTATTTATGTGTTTTGTATTTATATTAGAACTAACAGCGACTTGTGCCATTTACATCATAAACTTATTGGCTTTTATAACCGAGTTGAAAAGTGTTGACTGCGCAGTACGGACTGGGTCTTTAAATAAAGCAGTCTGCGCTTCGCCTGTAAAGGGATAATGAGAGGTGTCACCTTCACAGTAGTCCCTGTGAGCAACAACACACTTAGCCCAGCAATGCTGCCACTGTTGGGAATATTTATGAAACTCTTTTGGAACGACCTTCAGGACTGCTATCACTTTTCTCTGAATATCTTCGCTGTCCTAAAAACTTCATCCCTTGGGGGTGGAAATTAATTTTGGAAAGAACCACATGCCCAATCGTGAATAATGGGGCTGTGCCAGTCCAACAACCTGCATGACAGAGCGCTCAGTAACGTGGACCAGTCATGATGGAAGAACCACTTGTTGGGCCAAAGTTCAGGACCTTTCCTGGGCACAGCTTCATGTAACCTCACCAATACTTCTACATATATAGGCCTGGCTGGTTGATTTGCCTTGTCTGACCAAGTAAGATGTCAAACTTGTGTTTTTATTAGATCTTTGCATTTCTGGATAACGGCTTCCTTCTACATCTCCTATATTCTCTCGACCCTCCTTGAACCATTTATGCCACTCAGGACATTAAATTTCTTCACTGCTGCTGTGCCATATGCTTCAGACAGCACTGCACACATTTCACTTGCAATGTTTCATAATTTCACACAAAATTTAAATTTAATTCTTGGCTCTAAATTCTGATTACTCAGTCTTTGACAAGGGATCCAAACACACACCTCTTATTTCTGGCATAGCTTTGACATAAATGATTTAGGTTTCACCCTCTCACAGGCCACAAAGGCCCTTAGGGAGAGTAGAGGTATAACTCTATTTTAGACCTCTGCACTAGAAGGGGGTGAGGGGTCAGCATCACACCCCGGCAGCACCTTACCCCCGGGAAAGACCCAGTACCCATTGCACAGGAAGCTGGGTGGGTCCCAGTGCCGGTCTGGACTGGTATGGAAAATCTTGCCCAACCAGGATTTGATCCCCAGACCGTCCAGCCCGTAGGCAGTTGCTATACCGACTACGCTACCTGGCCCACACATAACTGATTTTATACCTTGAAATCACAGAGCACAGAAGTTCAAACATGCACAGACATCATTTGACACTATCAAGTCTCATATTAACATGGCAGGCTGCATGATGGTCATTCTGAGAACTTCATAGCCACTTCTTTTTAAGTCTTAGATATGTTAGATATGCCATAATCCACATCTTATCATACAGATTTTACTTCTCAAGTCTTTGCATGGCTGGCGCTGAGACATTTCGAACAAGCCTGACTACTGTGTTCTCAGCTACAAAATTATGGGTTACATCAGAAACGCTACTGAAACTATGTAATGGAAATTTGAAACATGACAACCACCAATGACGTTTGATTACACATGGCTTACTTCTGTCTAAAAATCAGTTCCCAAATTTTCTACACAAAAATACATTAATTAACCCATTGGAACACTCTGTCGTCTCTGATGCGACCGGGCTCGCCAAGTCGGTTCAATACGTAGTCATCTGCGAGAGGTTGAGACATCAATGTCGTTTGCTTGTAATTCTAGCTTTCTGTCAGTAGATGGCATGACATGTCTTATACCGTTTGAAAGCTGAAGGAATTCTCTATCAACTGGTGTATCATACGTTTAGATTGCATCGATCTTTAGGTTATGAATCGACTTTCAAAGAATTTGTTTCTTGGCGCACCCAGTTGTGTGATACTAGATGATCTGTGGTTGTGATCACGGCTGGTAA
>Ga0209629_10000748_pt1 | contig 18751 bp, 21 predicted proteins | sample TergutCu122P5_FD_187286 | JGI IMG/M metagenome (GOLD analysis project Ga0209629, IMG submission 187286) | Cubitermes ugandensis P5 segment gut microbial communities from Kakamega Forest, Kenya - Cu122 P5 (SPAdes) (version 2) | ecosystem: Host-associated > Arthropoda: Insects > Digestive system...
TTTTCGGGCGCGGCGTACTGTGAAGCTGAGGAGCGGAGCGAGGAAGCGGTACGTTAGCCCGAAAAAAATGCAAAATCACCCAAATACCGAAGAAATTTTTTCTCCCGCAAGCCAATGCGGCCGAAGGGAGCGAAACAGCAAGACATCGCGAAGCGCTGCCGCCGGAGGCGGCGTAAAATAAGCGTGATTTTCCGGGAAAATCACTCCATTCGCCTAACCCGCTCACATATAAATTGCGACAGTCTCAATTAACTTATCGTCTAAAGAAAAGACTTTTATGGACATCTTGCGGTCTACTATCTCGCCCACGCCATAAACCTGTCCGGAATAAAACCGCGCCGTCCAGTCGTCCTTAAACTCCCTCTTGGTAATATTCGGGGACGCGCCGGCGCCGAAATTTATATAAGGCACTCCCCTGAGGCTTTCCACGCCGTCCTTAACGGGAAAAGTGCGCTCATAATCCGCGTCCGCGCCTTCAAAAACGGCGTTCACGCCGTAAGTTTCAAACAAACCCGAAAACGCGTCCCGCGCCGTCAGGTTTGACCCTTTGGCCCCGGTTGAATACGGGCCGGCGTGCATAACGACTATTTTCCACGCGCCGGAAGGCGTGGTGGCAAGCGCGTTTTTGAGCCATTTGTACTGCGCGGAATCTTTGTCTATCGCCGGCGCGGAAACAGCGCCCTCGGCGGACGAAGCGTCCAAAAATATAAACCGCGCGTTGGCGGTGTCAAAGGAATAATAGCTGGGCGTTCCCGCGCTCCAGCTCATGGTGTGGTAGCGGGAAAAATTTTGGCGCAGGAAATTTTTATTGTCGGGGTTAGTCAGATTCGCGCCGTATTCCGCGTCGCTTACGGCTATAAACATAGGCGCGACGCGCAGGGCCGGCGCGAACGGCGTAAAAAATTCGGAATTGACGTTCGCGGCCAGGCCGCCCGTCACGACATTGCCGGTATGGATAAAAAAATCAGGGTTGTAAGACGCGGCTTTGTCCGCCAGTTCGCGCGTGAGCGCGCCGCCGCCAGCGGTATTTCCGAAAATTACGAATTTGACCATTTTTCTGTCCGGGCTGTAAAGGGTTCTGAACGAGCCTTCCGCCGGGCTCTGCACGCCGTCCCCTTTATTGTTTAAGACGTAAACTTTGTAGCAGTATTCTTTGTTTGAAGCCAGGCCGTGCAAAGTGACTTTATGGTCAATGCCTTCCGGGGAGTTTGTCATTATCTGGTTGCACTGCGGTTTGGGGCCGTACTCAAGCCAGGACTGCGCCGGCACGTTGGTGGCCCACTTGACGGTGGCCGTTGTCAGCGTCGGGTCCTCCACGTAAGGCCCGCGGTAAAGTTCCGCCGCGAAAATATTTAAAGACGACAGCAGAAAAAGGCATGCCGTTAATCGTTTCATACTCTTATTTTACAAAAAATTTGCTACTCTATATAATATGAGAAGAATTATCATATTTATCGCGCTGATGATGTCTCTGCCCGCGCTCCGCGCGGCGCAGATAAGCGACGCTTTTTACATAAACTCCAAGTTTATCAAAAATGATTTTTCCGCCGTGTCGCAGGTCATAGGCAGGCTTTCAACGGGCGTGGAAGCGTCATACGTCAAGCACAAAACTTTTGACGACCCTAATTTCATGCTGGCCGTGCCGGTGGTTATGTCCTATGAAATGATTGAGTTCATGTTTAAACCTTTCGCCATGCCGCAGACCAATAATATGTACGCTTACGGCGCGTCTTTCAGCATGCTGCTGAACATGGAGAAAAACACGGTGGACGATAAATTTACGCAAGCCGCCCTGTCCGCTGGCTACGTCAACCAAAAGGCTTACATTGCCCGCGAAAGCGGAACCCTGAGGGACGACTGCGGGCAAATAGCTTACGGCCTTTCGCTGCGCAGGAATTTTTACAACGCCTTCGTCTTCGGCGCGAACGGGAATATTTACCAGTATTTAAACGGCATAGCCGGCGTGCAGGCCGCGGCGTCGATTTTTAACCAGAACGACTTTTCGAATTTAAACACTTACGACGTGGTTTACGGCCTGCCCAAATATTCCGCCGGGGCGACTTTTGACCGCATACTGAGCAAAGGCGCGAACATTTATCTGGCTTATTCTTACACGGAATTTTATACGGACGCGCCGCGGCACTCCGTCATTTTGGGCAATGATTTCCCGGTCACCAAAAGCGTCAAGGCGGACTTGGGATACAACCACGTGATGACAAACCGCGGCGGCAAAAAAGATATTTTCAAAATAGCTTTAAGCGTTTCCTTCTAGGATTATTATGCCAGACAAAGACGACACCGGGACAAAAATTTTGTCCTTAATCTCCCACAAATTCCGCACGCCGCTTTCAATAATCAACGGTTATTCCGACGCGCTTCTTAACCAGAAGGACGAGAAAGCGTCCGCGTTTTGGGAAAAAGCGGTGGAGGAAATACACAAGCAGGGCAACCATCTGGCGTATCTGGTGGATAGGCTTATAAGGTTTACCAAAGTGGAAGAAACGGACACGAAGGACATTGTCAAAATCCCGCTTAATTTAAAAACGCTGCTGGCCGCCGCCGCGCGGGAAATTTTGGAAGAAAAAGGCGGCGAAATTTCCGCCAGGGGGGACGTTTTGAGGCAGGGTCCCGTAACCGTTGAAATAAGCTGCCCGGAAGATTTTACTTTGATGTGCGACGACGCTCTTACGCGCGCCGCCTTAAAAGAACTTATAGACAACGCCGTAAAATTTAATTTGAGCGCGGCCAAAACCGTAAATATTTACTGCCAGAAGCACGGCGGCAGCGTGTCCATATCCGTAAAGGACAACGGCGCCGGCATAAGGCCGGGCGAAATCAATAAAATTTTTGACAAGTTCTACCAGATTGACGAATATTTTACCGGCCAGATAGAAGGCTGGGGCCTGGGCCTGCCGTTCGTAAAAAAAGTGATGCAGCTGCACGGCGGCGCCGTCAGCGTGGTGAGCGACAAGGGATTGGGTTCGGTGTTTACTTTAACTTTGGCGGCGGATTAATGACGGCTGAATTTTTTGACGAAACTTCCAAAAAACTGGACGGCATGGAAACGGCCTTAAACGCCGCCTCCATGAAACTGCAAAGCTATTCCGTGCGGCTGGAGGACGCGGCCGCGGCCGTCCGCAAAAATATTCCGCTGCGCGACGCGACTCTGACGGACGAATTTAACGCCTCCGCCAAAGAATTGTACGATTTATCCAACGAAAGCGAAGAATTTTGGGCCGCCACCCGGGACAAACTCCGCGCCATACCGAAAAAAGAACTGGCGGAAAATTTTTCTTTTGACGTAAAATCTTTGAACATAAAAACGCGCATTTTAACCAGGTCCATTGAAGATATTTCGACGAGGTTCGGGGAAATTTTGGGGGCCGCGCGGGACAGCGGGCTTAAATTAAACGTCTGGCAGCTTGAAACCGCGTCTTTGAATCTGGACAAACTGGTCAGCAAAATACTTTTTATGTCGCGCGAACTTTCCAAAAATTTAGAAGAGGCTAAAAAGTGAAAGAAGAAGAAAAAAAGGCCATAACTTCGTCGCAGGTAAACAGCGTGTCGCTGGCGGTTCTGGCGCTGGTGGCCGCGGCGTTCGCGCTGGAGTTCACGCGTTTTGTAGCCATACCTTTTGTAATCGCGCTGCTCATCTACACCGTGCTGGCGCCGTTTATAAGGTATCTGACAAAAAAAACGGAACTCCCCCACCTGCTCGTGCTCAGCCTGACGTTTTTAATTTTGATGGCGCTGTTTGCCCTGATTGTGATTTTTATAGGCAACTCCATCGGCACTTTTATAAACGGCGCGGATATTTACCGGGACAAACTGCTCTCCGCCGCGGACTGGGCGGTGCACACGGCGGCGCAGTACAACCTGCGCATTGACGGCGCTTATGTTGACGAGATTGTCAAAAATTTGCCGGTCTTTAACTTTGTGCGCGGCGTGATAACGCTTACCAGCGGGTTTTTTCTGGTGGCGGTGTTTTTACTTTTTTTCTTTGTGGGCAGCGGCTCAAAGGGCGGAGAGACGCGGGCCCCGCACCGCATAACGCAGGAAATACAGTCAAAAATATCATTTTATATAAGCGCTAAAATAGTGACGTCTCTCGTGACGGGCGCGGCGGTATGGATAATTTTGGCGGCTTTCCAGGTCGAACTCGCTTTTATGTTCGGCATACTGACTTTCTTCCTTAATTTTATCCCGACGCTGGGGCCCATAGTCGCGGTAGTCCTGCCGGTGCCGGTTATGTTTTTGCAGTACGGCGTATGCACGAGGTTTTTTGTTATTCTCGTTCTGACCATAGCCGTGCAGGTCGCCATGGGGATTGTGGAGCCTAAGTTTTTGGGCAAAGTTACGGACCTGCACCCGGTTACGGTCATAGTGACTTTGGTGTTTTGGTCTTTAATCTGGGGGATTGCGGGCGCGTTTCTTGCCGTGCCGCTTACCGCGGCGGCGCAGGTGATTCTTTCCAAATTTGATTTTACAAAACCGTTTGCGGAACTGATGGCGGGAAGGTTTGTTTAAATTACCGCTTCTTCAAGCTCTTCTTCACGGGAGTAATTTGCGGCGGGCGTTTCTTTAAGCGTGTTGACGGGCATGGGCAGGTAAGCGTTTAAGAATCTGCGGCAGATGTAGGACGTTTTGTTTAAGTTTACCAAATCTTCCTTTGACTTAAAATCCAAATCTTCATACGGCGCGTTGTGCATTTTATCCCAGAAATCCTCCGGGATATTCAGCGCGGGCTTGTCCATGCCGAAGCCGGCCAGCGTCATCAGGCGCAGCAGAAAAGCCGGGCCGATTGACGGCGTGACGGGCGTTTTTTCCAGCGCGCGCAGAGAATTAAGCAGCAGCTCAAATTTTTCTTCGTTAGGGGAATTTTCCGGCGTAAGGCGGAACATAAGTTCGCAGAAGTGCAGCGCGGTTTTTGTTTTTGCGGCGTCCGCTCTTAACGGCGCGAAAACGCTTTCAACTTTGCCGCCGGACGCGCAGCCCACGGCCGCGCCGTTTCTGACGTAAATGCGGTAGTCCGCGTGGACAAAAGGCTCGCTCAAAGCTTTCAGTTTTCCCGCGGAACGGTTTACGCCCGGGAAACGCAGGTTTATGCGCCCGCAGTTCCGCGCGTAAAGGCAAACCATGCGGTCCGCCTCCCTGAAATTCTGGCGTATCAGGACGATTCCTTCGTCGGTAAAAACCATGTTTTTACTCTTTGCAGCAGTCTATCGCTTTTGAAACCAGCGCTTTTAACTTGCCGAAACCGGTGATTGTTTTTTCGGGCGCGGCGGCCTTCCGGGCAACAGGCTCCCCCGCCGGGGGAACTTCTTTGTCCGCCGCTATATTGTCAAGAGTTTTTTTGTCTAATTTTTTGATGAGGTCTTTGGCTTCCGTCTCGGGAATGGCGTTTATGTTGAGGCCCCAGAACAGGCAGTACAAACCGTAAGACTGCTCAAAAAAAGAATACGCTTCTTCTTTTTTCCCGGCGGAGAGCGCTTTTGTGCCCACTTCCATCAGCCGCATGCAGCCGGCCAGCAGGTGTTTTGAAATGCACCAAACCTCGCCCTGGTAGGTTTTGACTATTTTTTTGAGCAGTTCTTTTCTCTGTTCGCGTATCGGGTTGATTAAATCGTAAAAAGAATTATTCTGCGTTTTCGCGCCGCTGAAAATAAGGTGTTCTTCAATGCTGATTAAATTCATTATGGCGATGGACAAATCCTGGTCGCTCGACAAATCCAGCGGATTTGCTTTTTTGAGATTGTCTATTTTTTCAATAAACTCGTTTAAATCCCCGGCTATTTTCATATTTTGCACTCGCAGTTTATACATTTTCCGGCGCACTGTGCGCACTCTTCCGCGCATTGCCGCGCCCTGAAATTACGCCCGGTCTGCATTTTGCACCCGAAGTGGAACGCGACGCTCACAAGCGCCACCAGCACGACGGGGATTACCACCCTTTCATACGGAAAGTGGGGCTTGCCGCCGTTTTTCTTTTTCAAAAACTGGTACAATTTCGCGCCCAAAAGCGCGGCCAGCGTGCCCGCCGCGACGGAAACCAAAAAGCTGTCCAGCCCGCATATTCTGTGGAGGTTAAAAATAATTTTCGGGCTCGCGCCGACGTAAAGCAGTATTAATGAAGCGTACCAGACAACCCAGCACAGAATTTTCACCCAAAGCCGTTTGATATTTTTCTTTTCAAGCCAGACGACGGTCCACCCGGCGAACGCGAACAGCGCGGCCCCGGCCCAAACGCCGACCACCTCGTCCCGCACGCCCAAAACCCTGGCTATGCCGAGCCCACCCGCTATCGCAAAAGTGCAGACGGGGCACAAAGGCTGCGCAAAAATCTTTGCCGGAACAAACAGCGTAAAAAATAAAAACAGACGCTTCATATATATAGTATACAAAATTGATAAAACCCGTTCCGCGCGCCGCCGAAGCAACGCCGAAGCAGTTGCGTCCGCCGTGTAGTTGCGGTGTCGGGCCGTGGCCTTATCCCGTAGTCTGAAATAAAAAATTTCACGGGGATTTGCGGGAAATTTCAATTTTTTTCGGGCGCGGCGTACTGTGAAGCTGAGGAGCGCAGCGACGAAGCGGTACGTTAGCGCGGAAAAAATTGAAATTTACCCAAATACCGAAGAAATTTTTTCTCCCGCAAGCCAATGCGACCGAAGGGAGCGAAGCAGCAACAAATCGCGGAGCGCCTCAGCCGCAGGCGTCGTGAAATAAGTGTGATTTTTTAGAAAAATCACTCCTTAAAATCTTGCGCCCAGCTTAACGAGCATATTGACGGACGTGAATTTGTCGTCGCCGAATTTGTCTCTGTCTATGCCCATGTAGAAGTAGCGGCCTTCAAGACCGAGCGTCCACACCGGGCTCAAATCAAACTCCACGCCAAACCCGCCGAACGCCGACAAGCCGGCCTGGTTCGCGTTCCCCAGCCCGTCGGTATGCGAATTAAATTCGCTCATGCCGACGCCGACCGGTATATAAATCCTCGTCGGCATTTCCGGGAAAAAATTTACCCTGCCCGTCAAGTGCACGCCGAAAACATTGCTGTCCACCGTTCCCGCGGAAGAGCTTTTTTTGCCGTAAGACGCGTAGTTCGCGTCAATGCCGATAGAGGCCATGGGCACTATATTTCTGATAAATTCCGCGCCGAACATTCCGCCCGTTCCGCCGGGCGCGACGCTGGTCCCGCTCCAGCTCCAGTCCCCTGGCGCGCTCATGCCGCCGTAAACCCCTAACCGCGTCTGCCCCGCGTCCAAACCGTAATCAATGCCCGCGAACGCCCCCGTCCCCGCCAGCAAAAACGCCAAGACTAATACTTTTTTCATCATATATTTTACCCTCCCTCAAGTACCAATATTATATAATAACCATATGAAAAAAGCCTTATTTATAACGCTGCTGTGCTCTCTTTTACTGTCCGCCTGCGCGCCTAAAACGGCTATCAGCAAAAACTATAATTTTAACAACGTCAAGCGCATAGGAATAATGGCTTTTGATTCCCCGTCGCGCCGCTTCCAGGGCGCTGAAAACGTATTCGCCAAATATCTGCTGGACAAGGGTTTTACCGTCGTGGAACGCGCAAAAATAGAGCAGGTTTTGGCGGAGCAGAATTTGTCCGTCACCGGCTATATGTCGCCGGAAACCACAAAAATGATAGGCAAAATTTTGGGCGTTGATTTACTGCTGACCGGCCAAATTACGTCATATATACCTGAGAAAACCACGCTTGCCATGGTTGAGACGCGCAGTTTCCAGTCCAACCCGGTTTACGGCGTGCAGACCGCCATAGGGCCCGACGGCAAACCCGTGACCACGCAGGTCCCCGTGGGCCGGCAGGTGACCAGCAACCGGGACGTTGTCCCGACGGAAATCACCACCAGCGCGCAGGTGGGGGTTGTGGCGAAACTGGTGGACGTTGAGACGGCGGAAATAGTATGGATAGGCACGGACACGGGGTCGGACTCCAATTCCCTGTCGGCGGTGGACGCGGTGGCAAAACGGCTTGTAAACAAACTGGCTAAAGACATTAAAAAACTGCAAAAATGAAAATTTTAAATTTACTGGGCGGCCTTATAAAAGCGGTTTTGCTGATAATCGTGCTGGCCGCGTTTTTGTTTACCATAAGCCAGACGTCCTACGCGCCGCCTAATTTTAAAGTGGTGGCTGATTTCGCTTTTGAAAACGCCGTCAAAACCGCGGAGCCGCTTAAAAAATATTTCCCCAAGCCGGTCCCGCTGCCGCCGCAGCCGGCGCAAACAACGGAGCAATAAAATGTTAGACATAAAATTAATAACCGCGAATGCGGAAGACGTTAAAAAAAATCTTTCCCAAAGAAACCCGTCCTACGGCGCCATGATTGAAGAAGTTTACGCCTTAAACGCCGGGTACAAAAAAATTCTCGCCGCGGTGGAAGAGCTGCGCTCAAAAAGAAACGATTTGTCCAAGCAAGTCGGCGTTCTGCGCCGCGACAAACCGGCCGAGGCGGAAAAAATGATGGCGCGGGTTTCGGCCATGAAAGAAGAAATGGCCGCCAAAGAAATTTCCCTTGAAGATTTTAAGAAAAAAATTGACGACTTGCTGCTGAACATTCCCAATCTGCCGGACGCGTCCGTCCCCGAAGGCAAGGACGAAACTTCAAACAAAGAAGTGCGCCGCGCCGGCCGGATACCGCAGTTTAATTTTAAACCGCTGGACCACCATTCCGTCGGGGAAAACCTGGGCATTTTGGATTTTGAGACGGCGGCGACGCTGTCCGGCAGCCGCTTTTCACTTTTGCGCGGGGACGGGGCGAAGCTTGAGCGCGCAATCATAAATTATTTTTTGGACACGCACGCCAAAAACGGCTACACGGAAATCGTGCCTCCGGCCGTAGTCAATGAAAATATTTTGGTCGGCACGGGCCAGCTGCCCAAATTCCGCGAGGACATGTACGCGCTTGAGGGCGACCCCAAACAATTTTTAATTTCCACCGCTGAAATACCGCTGACAAATTTAAACCGCGGCAAAATTCTGCCGTCTGAAAACCTGCCGCTGAAATACACCGCGTGCACGCCGTGTTTCCGCAAAGAATCCGGCGCTTACGGCAAGGACACGCGCGGGCTTATCAGAAACCACCAGTTTGACAAAGTGGAACTTGTGATGATTTCGGATCAGAAAAATTCTTTTGAAAATCTTGAAATAATGACCGCAAACGCCGAGGCTGTTTTGTCCGGCCTGGGCCTGGCTTACCGCGTGGTGCTGCTCTGCGCGGGGGACATGGGGTTTTCTTCCGCGAAAACTTATGACATAGAGGTCTGGCTGCCGTCGGAGAACAGATACCGCGAAATTTCGTCCGTCTCCAACTGCACGGACTTCCAGGCGCGGCGCATGAACCTGCGTTATAAAACCGCGGACGGCAAACCGCAGTTTGTCCACACCCTTAACGGCAGCGGGGTTGCCGTGGGGCGCACGCTCGCCGCCGTCTTGGAAAATTACCAGCAAGCGGACGGCTCCGTCGTAATTCCGCCGGCGCTTGTTCCGTATTTCGGAAAAGACAAAATAGTTAAATGAGAAAATTTTTAATTTTTATTTTACTGCTGTCCGTTCTTCCTCTCCGCGCGGAGCAGTATGACGAACAACAAATGCACGCCGATATTCTGAAATACGGCGGGGCGGGCATTGACGCCGTCTATAACCTGGACTTCAAAACCGCGCAGGAAAATATAGACATAGCTTTCCAAAAATATCCCAATCACCCGTACGCGCACTTCGGCAACATGCTTATAGCGTGGGGCCGCTACGAATATGAATTTGAAAAAAGCAACGAGGAACAGAAAAAAGTTTTTCTGGACACGGTGGACAAATCAATAGACGGCATAAAAGTCTGGCTCAAGGACCACCCGGACGACCCCACGGCCTACATGGCCCTCGGCGGCGCGTACGGTTTGAAAAGCCGCTTCGCCATGGACAATAAAAGCTGGATTTCCGCCTATTTTTCCGGCCGCAAAGGAATCGGCTACATGAAGCAGGCCGTGGCCATTGACCCGCAGTTTTACGACGCGTATTTCGGCATAGGCATGTATGAATATTACGCCGGGACTTTGCCGTCCGTCATAAAAATTCTGGCAAAAGTGGTCAACATGAAAGGGGACCCGGCAAAAGGCATAGCCTATTTAAACCTGGCAATGGAAAAGGGGCAGTTCACAAAATATTCCGCGCAGCTGACGCTTGCGGAAATTTATATGGACAGGACTTCGCATTATTACAACCCGGCGCTGGCCCTGCAATACGTGCAGGGGGTCATAGAAAAATATCCGGCTGACCCGCTTATGCATTTTGTTGAAATCATAGCCCAGTACGAGAATAAAAATTATGACATTGTGCTGACGCTGGCGCAGAGTTTTTTAAGCAAAATAGGCAATGTGCCGTTTTACACGGACATGTATATCCCGCGCGCTTACACGGCGGTGGCCACGGCGCAGATGGCGCGGGGCAGTTTTGAAGCCGCGGTAAAAACGCTGGAAACCGCCAAAGAAAAATCTTTTGACAATATAAACCCGCCGACGAGGTGGGCCGTCTGGAATCTGCTCAGGCTCGGCCAGAGTTACGACGCGCTGGGCCGCCGGGACGACGCTTTAAAAATTTACAAACTGATAACGTCCATTTCCCAAACCTGGGGAATTGACGACGAAGCCAAAAAATATATCAAAACGCCTTTCACTAAATCAACCGAACTCGGCCCGCTGCCGCCGATTTAAGATTAATCCGTATTAATCCTTGTATACGCGGAATATTTTTTTCTATTGCCGGCGCGCGGTATGAGCTTTTTAGTACAATATATGCGGACGATAAAATTTTGCCGGAGAAAAATAATGATAAATTTTTGGACAGCCTATAAAAGAGATTTTTGGAAAATAGTCTCCGCCGCGCTGATAGCCGTCTTTTTGGTTTTTGCTTTAAAGTTTTTTTCCCCTTCACACGTCTACGGCGACGCGCGGGCCGGAAATTTTATAGCCACTCTTATAACTAATTTTTTTTATTTCGGTTTTTACTGCGCCCTGGCAATATTTTTCTTTGAGTCAAAAAAAGGCGGCCCGGCGGATTTGGCGGCAAAATATTTTTATGTCCCGGTTATTTCGGCGGTATTTTATTTTTTAACCTCCGTCGCCGCGGCTTACGCAAATACATATGTTATTGTGCATGATTTGCGGCTTACTGTCGGAAAATTTGCGGTTCCTTATTCCTGGACTCCCGTGCCTTTTACGCTTCTAGGCGGATTTATCGCGGTTTTGGTGCTGTTTGTTTTTCTTATAGCCGTGAGTAAAAGCGTAAGCTGGTTAAAATCTTTCGAGATATTTTTAAGCCGGTTTAAAACGCTGTTCGCCGCGTTTTTATGGTGGGAGTTCTGCATAGGCGTTCTAATCTACGGCGCGCTGTTTGTCTCTTTGTACGCGATTCATAATTTAAATATGTACGTCGCTTATTTGAACAGCATTTCGCGTTTTATAAGCCTGATTTTAGAAGCCGTAATCATATATTTTGTTTTCCAGAAAGCCGACGGCGCGGAATAATTTACCTTTTACAAAATTCGCAGATGGGTCTTTAGACCTATGCGCGCATAGGTCCAAGGGCCCTTGTCTCCTTACTTCTTTAAGAATATAATTCCTGCATAGGAGACATATGAAAAAGACAACTCTGCTTTTAATAACCCTTTTTATGTCGGCGGGCGCGGCAAACATATTCGCGGAAGACAATGCGTTAAAAACGCCGGACTTCCCGGCTTTGCAACAAAATTTCGGACAAAAAAAGACCGACATTGAGCGGACGGAATATTATGTTCAAACTCTGGCTTCGTGCGCCATTACGGACAGCGGAAGAACGTATGACTGGAACTCCGACCGGGCCGTCCTGGCAAAAATTTCCGGGCAATATTTTGAAAACCACGCGGGCGGCCTGCCTGACTTCGCGGACAAAATAAAACTCCAGCAGATGAAAAACGAAGTAAGAGACATTTTGTCCCAAACCGCCCGGGAGGAAAATAATAATTTTATAGAAAGCCTGGGCAAATCCGTGGGCAGCACGGCCCTTGCCGGGGAATACGTGAAGGCCCTGCGCGATTTTGTTTCCGAACGGTACGGAATAAATATTTCCGAATGGAAATTAATGGACAACGCGCGGTTCAGGTCCGAGGCGGTAAGAAACCGCGCCGCGGTTGACTCGTATTTTTCCCCAAAACCGGAAAAATTGATTGAGGGGATATACCATAAGGAAAATACCGTCGTCAACGGCGTTTTGGCCGCGTACGGCATAGGCGGAGATTGTTACGTGTCGCTCAGCAAAATAGACGGGGATTATTATATGCACCTGTTTAACGGAAAAGACGCGAATTTCAGCGGCGACCGTTTTATCGTGTCCAACAATTTAGGGGATTTTTTTAACGCCAAAGCTTTTAAAAAGCGACTGCGGTCTTCAGGCCTTGAAAAATAATCCGGAAATATTATGTGCGCGTGTTTTCCGTGAGAACGATCAAAGACCCCGGTACGATAGCGTATTATGAACTTGCCAGGCTGGACGGCGACGCTTTTAAAAAGAATATATGGTAACGCGGGCGGCGCATATTTAAATAAAAATCCCCCGGTTGCGCCGGGGGATTTTTTTGATTATTAAAAAGCGACGCGGTTATGCGCCGGGCGTTCTGCCGCCGCGGTTTTTCATTTTCATCTTCATCAGCGCGGCTTTGATTTCTATTTCGGCAAGTTCAATGTTTATGTCCGAATCTCTTTTTGAAAGGGACGCTTTCGCTTTGGCGGTTTTCTGCCTTTGTTCTTCCGACGAAATTTCGCCGGCCAGCGCGGCTTCTTCAACCAGCACAAGAACGTCGTCGTTAAAAATTTCCGCAAAACCGCCGAAAACAGCGAACTCTCTTTTCTCCCCGCCGCTTTTATAGCGCAAAACCCCGGCGGACAGCTGCATTACGGCCTTGGCGTGGCCCGGCAAAATGCCCATCTCTCCGGCGTACGCGGGCAGCGCAACAAAATCAGCCGCCGCGTTCTGCACGATTGGTTTTTCCGGCGACAAAATGGACAAATTTAATTTCTTATCTGACATAAAATTTATTTTTTCGCGTTGGCCAGCACGTCGTCAATTCCGCCGCACATGAAAAACGCCTGCTCCGGAATATTGTCATATTCGCCTTCAATCAAACCTTTGAAAGCCTTGATGGTGTCCGGCAGTTTGACATATTTGCCGTGGCGGCCCGTAAATTTCTCCCCGACGAAAAACGGCTGCGATAAAAACTTCTGTATCCTGCGCGCGCGGGCCACTATTTTTTTGTCCTCGTCGCCCAGTTCGTCAATGCCCAGAATGGCGATAATGTCCTGCAAGTCTTTATATCTTTGCAAAATTTTGCGTACTCCCTGCGCCGCGTTATAATGTTCCTGCCCGATGGCCCGCGGGTCCAAAATCCTCGACGTGGATTCCAGAGGGTCAACCGCCGGATAAATGCCCAGCTCGACCAACGCGCGGGACAAAACCGTGGTAGCGTCCAGGTGGGTGAAAGTGGAGGCCACTCCCGGGTCCGTCAAATCGTCCGCCGGAACGTAGACGGCCTGTATGGACGTGATTGAGCCTTTTTTAGTCGACGTGATTCTTTCCTGAAGCGCGCCGATTTCCGTGTTCAATGTCGGCTGGTACCCGACGGCGGACGGCATGCGGCCCAGCAGCGCGGACACTTCGGAGTTTGCCAAAACGTAGCGGAAAATATTGTCCAGAAACAAAAGCACGTCCTGCCCTTTTTTATCGCGGAAATATTCCGCCTGGGTGAGCGCGGTCAGCGCGACTTTCGCCCTCGCGCCCGGCGGCTCGTTCATTTGTCCGAAGACTAAAACGGTTTTGTCCAAGACGGTGGTGCCGTCGGCAAGTTCGGCTCCTTTCATGTCAAGCCACAAGTCATTGCCTTCGCGGCTTCTTTCCCCCACTCCGCCGAAAACGGAACTGCCGCTGTGCTCGCGCGCGACGTTGTTGATTAGTTCCATAATCAAAACGGTTTTGCCCACGCCCGCGCCGCCGAACAAACCCACTTTGCCGCCTTTCATGTAAGGCGCAAGAAGGTCAACCACTTTAATGCCGGTTTCAAAAACTTCCGGCGTGGTTTTCTGGTCTTCAAGTTTGGGCGGATTGGCGTGAATGGGCATGAATTCTTTGGATTTTATGTCGCCCGCGTAATCAATGGGCTGGCCCAAAACGTTCATAAGCCTGCCGCGGCAGCCGTCCCCCACCGGCACTCTCAACACGTCCCCGGTATCTTTGACGCTTGCGCCCCTGGCAAGGCCGTCCGTCGGGGAAAATGCGACGGCGCGGACTATATTGTCCCCCATCTGCTGCGCGACTTCCGCCACGATTTTGTTTTTGCCGGAAGTTATTTCCAGCGCGTTATTTATTTTCGGCAGATTGCCTTCGCCGAATTCCACGTCGACAACCGGGCCTATGACCTGCGTGACCGTTCCTGTACTCATAATTATCCTTTTAGCGCTTCTACCGCGCCCACTATTTCCGTAATTTCGTTTGTAATCGTAGCCTGGCGGACTTTGTTTAATTTTAATTTCAGCGCGTCCGCTATTTCGCCGGCGTTTTTGCCGGCGGCGTCCATGGCGTTCATGCGGGCGGCAAGTTCCGCCGCCTGGGATTCGAGCAAAATTCTGTAAAGGCTCGCCTTAACGTGCCGGAAAATAAGGTTGAGCAAAATGGTTTCTTTGCCGGGCTCGTACAAAAAATTTTCTTCCTCTTTGCCGTCTTCAGTGTGGCCTTTATGAAACTCAAAATCAAAGGGCAGAAACCTGTTAGTCACCAGATTTTGCGCGCCCAGGGATTTAAAATCATTGTAAATCAAATCAATCTCGTCCAAATCCAGCGCAAGAAATTTTTCCACCGCCGCCGCGCCCAGCATGTTAGCGTGCACGTAACCGGCTTTCGGAAAAATGCCCACGGCCTCATAAACAAGTTCCGCGTTCGGTATTTTCAGACGTGAAATAAAGTCCCGCCCTTTTTTGCCCACGGCGAAAATGTGGATTTTGCAGTCCGGCCGCGCCTTTATAAAATGGAGCGCCGCGCGCAGCAAAAGCGCGTTGAACGCGCCGCACAAACCTTTGTCCGCCGTTATCAGAATGAGCCCGATATTTTTAGGCTCCGCCGGAGGAGTTTTGAAAAATTTCGCCAGGTTTTTGTCTTCAAAATTATTGCCCGCGCTCAAAATATCTTTGCGGAGGTCGTCAATCAGCCCCTCAAGCCCGGCGGAAAATGGGCGCGCCAAAACCATGCTCTCCTGCGCCCGTTTTATGCGCGCGGAGGAAATCATCTTCATCGTGAGCATTATCTGCTCCGTCGATTGGATTGATTTTATGTTTTGGCGTATGTCTCTTAAGCTTTCCATTTATTTCCGTTTGTTGAGGGCTTCAACATATTCCGCTATGCCTTTTTCAAGCGTGTAATCCGGCGCGTATCCCGTCATTTTCTTAGCAAGTTTTAAATCCGCTTCCGTCTTAAGCTGGAAAAACGGATACGGGTTGTCAATGTATTCCGGCTCAAGTTTGAGGCCCATGTTTTTGTTCAAATTTTTAATCACGTCGTTAAAATTGCGCGCGATCCCGCTGCCGGCGTTTATCACGCAGGATTTTTCGGCCTCCAGCGCTAGCATGTTGGCTTTTACCACGTCTTTGATGTAGACGAAATCACGCATCTGTTCGCCCATTTTAAAAATTTTCGGGCGGTTGCCGGCTTTCATCTGGTTATAAAGCTGATACATCATGCTGGCGGTTTTGCCCTTAAAATATTCGCCCGGGCCGTAAACGTTGAAATAGCGCAGGCCGACTATAACCATATCGGTATTTTCCGCCGCGAACTGCCGCGCCACGTTGTCCATTACCGCTTTTGAAAAACCGTAAATATTTTCCGGCATGGGCGTTTGGTCTTCGCTCATGGGGCACGGGTTTTGGCCGTAAGTTCCGGCGGAGGACGCGTAAACCACGCGCTTTATTTTATTCGCCGCCGCGAAGTACAGCACGTTTTTAAAAGCCTCCACGTTGACTTCCATCATGCGTTTCTGGTCGTGCACCGTCGTGTCCGTGATGGCGGCCTCGTGGAAAACGGCGTCAAAATAAACGTCTTCGGGCATAAATTTAAAAACGTCCGCCGCTATGACGTCGCCTTTAAACCCGAGCAGGTTTTTAAAATTGCCCGACGAAAAATCGTCAATGATTGTAACTTCGTGCCCTTGTTTTTCCAGTTCAAAAGCCAGATTGCTGCCGATAAACCCGGCCCCGCCCGTCACTAAATATTTTTTTGTTTCCATAATACCCTCTTTATATTTTTGCCGGAGCAAAAATTTTGTTGAAGTTCGTAAGCGCGGTTTTCAGCTTGGCCGCCAGCTCGTCGGTAAGGCCGGGCGCGTCCGCGAATTCTTTGAACAGCGCTTTTTCTTCCGTCTTAAAATGCGCTATAACCTGGCGCTCGTAACTTTTTACTTGCGCCACGGGTATGCCGTCCAGAAAACCGTTTGTGCCGGCGAACAAAACAAGAGTCTGCTCTTCCACCGCCATGGGTTTGTACTGGTCCTGCTTAAAAAGTTCGTTAAGCCTCTGCCCGCGGTTAAGCTGGTCCTGCGATTCTTTGTCCAACTCGCTCCCGAACTGCGCAAACGCTTCCAAATCGTGGAACTGGGACATGTCAATCCTCAGCGTGCCGGCGACGGAGCGCATGATTTTTTTCTGCGCGCTTCCGCCCACGCGGGACACCGAAAGCCCGGCGTTGACAGCCGGTTTCATGCCGCTGTGGAATAAACCGCTTTCAAGATAAATCTGCCCGTCGGTAATTGAGATGACGTTCGTCGGAATATACGCCGACATGTCGTTGGCCTGCGTCTCAATGATAGGCAGCGCGGTCAAAGAACCGCCGCCGTTTTTGTCAGACAGTTTGCACGCTCTCTCCAGCAAGCGGGAGTGCAGATAAAAAACGTCCCCCGGGTAAGCCTCGCGGCCCGGCGGGCGGCGGAGCAAAAGGGACATTTGGCGGTAAGCCTGCGCGTGTTTTGAAAGGTCGTCGTAAACAATCAGCACGTCGCGGCCTTTCCACATAAAATATTCGGCCATGGCGCAGCCCGCGTAAGGCGCTATATATAGGAGGGAAGCGGGGTCCGACGCGCCCGCGTTCACCACTATGGAATATTCCAGCGCGCCGAATTCCGCCAGCGTCTGAACGACCTGCGCCACGGTGCTTTGTTTTTGGCCGACGGCGACATAGACGCAAATCACGCGTTTATCCGCCGGGGCGTTTTTTTGGTTTAAAATTGTGTCAATGGCGATGGCGGTTTTGCCCGTCTGCCTGTCGCCGATAATCAGTTCCCTCTGCCCGCGGCCTATCGGGACCAGAGAGTCAATGGCCTTCAAACCCGTCTGAAGAGGCACTTTGACGGGCTGGCGTTCTATAACGCCGGGCGCGACGATTTCCAGCGGCCGGGTTTCCGTTGTTTTAACGGGCCCTCTGCCGTCCAGCGGTTCGCCCAGCGGGTTTACAACGCGGCCCAAAAGCGCGCCGCCGACCGGCACGCTGATGACTTTGCCGGTTCTTTTGACGCTATCTCCCTCTTTAACCAAAAAATCTTCACCCATCAAAACGCAGCCCACGTTGTCGGTTTCCAAATTCAGCGCGAGCCCTTTTACGCCGTTGGGCAAATCTAATAATTCGCCGGCGACGGCGTTTTTTAAGCCGTAAATTCTGGCTATGCCGTCCCCGACCTGGAGCACGGTGCCCGTCTCGTTAATGTCGGCCTGCGGCGCAAAATTTTCTATTTTGCTTTTTATTACGGAAGTTATTTCTTCAGCCTTAAGCATACTAAGCCTCTAACACGGTTTTTAATTTTTCCAGATTATTTTTGACGCTGCCGTCTATGCAAAAACCGCCGGCGTTTATTTTTACGCCCGCAATCAGGCTTTTGTCTTCTTTATAAACGGCGGCTATTTTTTGCGCTTTAAACATTTTTTTCAAAATATTTTCTATTTCTGTTTTGTCCCGCGGCGTATTTGCAAAAATTATTTCCGCCTCAAGCGTGCCGGTTTTTTGGTTTAAAATTTTTCGGGTTTCGTCCGCGGCCGCGCCCAAAATATCAAGCCGTTTATTGTCAACCAAAAGGTTTAAAAAATTTTGCAGAATTTTGTTTTTCACAACTCCGGCAAGCGCGTTTTTTTTGGCCGCTTTTGAAATCGCCGGGTTTGAAAAAGCCGGGCATTTGACTACGGCGGAATTTACCGCGGCCAGTTCTGATATAACCGCCGGCAGTTCTTCCGTTTTAAACGCCGCGCTCAAAGCGCGCGCGTAACGCCGCGCCAAAATTCCGCTTTCGCTTTTCATGCCTTAAACTCTTTGCCGTCCAAAGTTTTGACGGCGTTTTTTATAAGCCGCTCGTCCGCCTTGGCGTCCACTTTTACGGCCGCTATTTTTTGCGCGGCGGCCACGGCCAAATCCGCTATTTCTTTTTTAACGTCGCGCATGGCGGCGTTTTTCTGCGTTTCTATTTCCGCTTTCGCCTGGTCCGCGAGGACGGAAGCCGCGCGTTTGGCTTCCTTTATAATATTGTCCCTTTCGGACGCGGCCAAGGCTTCTACGGAGCGCATTTTTTCCTGCGCTTCTTTGCCGATATTTTCAAGGCGCGCTTCCAAATCCGCCTTGATTTTTACGGCGGCGTCCCGCGCGTCCTGCGCGTCTTTTTTGTCCTGCG
>Ga0209629_10000749_pt1 | contig 18741 bp, 14 predicted proteins | sample TergutCu122P5_FD_187286 | JGI IMG/M metagenome (GOLD analysis project Ga0209629, IMG submission 187286) | Cubitermes ugandensis P5 segment gut microbial communities from Kakamega Forest, Kenya - Cu122 P5 (SPAdes) (version 2) | ecosystem: Host-associated > Arthropoda: Insects > Digestive system...
AAACTGTCGGTTATACCTCAGCTATCATCGGCAAATGGCATCTTGGCCTCGAATCGCCTAATATACCCAATGAAAAGGGATTTGACTTTTTCAAAGGTTTTCTGGGAGATATGATGGACGATTATTACAGCCATTTGCGTGAAAGTTACAATTACATGCGACAAAATCAACAAGTCATCAATCCTCAAGGACATGCTACCGACCTTTTTACCGAATGGGCAGTAAAATATCTCAATGAACGGAAATGGAAAAAGGAACCATTTTTTCTTTATCTCGCGTATAATGCTCCACATGCGCCCATTCAGCCGCCTGAGGAATGGTTAGACAAGGTGAAAAAAAGAGAACCGGATATATCGGAAAAACGAGCTAAACTTGTGGCGCTCATCGAACATTTTGACGATGGCGTAGGGCGAGTATTAGCGGCATTGGATAAGAACGGAATGATGGAAAATACGCTAATCATTTTCACTTCCGATAATGGAGGTCAAGTCGATCTTGGAGCCAATAATGGCATTTACCGTGGCGGAAAACAGGATATGTACGAAGGAGGGATACGCGTTGCAGGTGGAATGCTATGGAAAAACAAAATTAAACCCGGATCGGTTACAGACAATTTTGCCATGCTGTTTGATTTGTTTCCTACCATTTGCGAAGCCGCCGGAGCCAAAATTTCACATCACATCGATGGCATCAGTATCTTGCCAACCCTGCTGGGACAAAAACAAATCACAGACAACCGCACCGTATTTTGGGTTCGTCGCGAAGGCAATATGCAATATGGAGGAATGGCTTATTATGCTACACGCAGAGGGAATTACAAAATTTTACAAAATACACCATGGGAACCGGTACAATTCTTTGACCTTGCAGCCGATTCAGGGGAGCAAAAATCGATGGATCCGGCTAAAGACTTCTCAAATATATACAAGCAACTATTCATGAGTCAAATGGAACATATTCGTATGTCCGGATGTGTTCCTTGGCAAAAACAGACTGTAACAACTAAGAAACAATAAAGAACAAACAAAAGTTATTAATGAAGCAAAAGCTAATTACTTTCTCTTATTCTTGTAAATTTAGGCGGAACACGCTCAAAATTGACTATGCCCAATTTTTTCAAAAAAGCATTCGACATTCGAAATACCAATCGTTTGACAAAAATACTGTCGCTTCTGATTTCTTTTTCATCCTGAACTACGCGGGAAACAGCCGTCAGGGAAAACATTCCGATATTGTCAAGACACACGTTATTCCCGTTTTTCAACTCCTCCATCATTTGATCGATAATAAGCTCAAACGCCATTCGCATTTCTTGCTTTGAAAGCGTTGTACGAAAAGTTGCGTTTTCAATCAATTCTTCTAAAAACACTGTCCTCAAGCTTACGACACGAGGATACAAACCGCTTTTCTTTTCTTCTTCGGAATGAATATTATCATTCATTCCTTTCATCGTATAATACACTGCCATATTAACATATATTTATTTGTTAAACATCTGTTCTCTCACATTAAGCATCCTGATCGTTAAGCCTTAGTCCACTGTTCTCTAAGCATCAACTATCCTGTTCTCTAAGTCGTAACTCTTTACGAAGGTAAGCATTTTAGTTGTACAACACAAATATGTTTAGTCCTACAACTAATAAGTGTTTAGTTCTACAACTAATTATACTTTAGTCCTACAACTAATAGTATTAGAGAACAAGGAGGTTGATGCTTAGAGAACAGGGGAACTACTGCTTAGAGAACGGCGACCTATTGACCAAAGAGTATTGAATACGAACCTTATATTGAACATATCGCTAAATATATTTGTTTATATTTTTCGGAAATAATTGAAAGGCTCCAGTTATCTTTAGCAAAATGAACATTAGATTGTGTTCCTTGCCGTAATCTGTTTACAGCCTTGTTCATAGCATTGTTCACACTTTTTCGGTCGAAAGGATCAAAAGAAAAATTATTCTCATTATCCAACAAAGCCGTAATATTTCCAATTGCAGGACCAACCACTGTCTTGTTAAAAAGAAAAGCCATGGGCAAATTACCGGAATTAAGCAATCTTAGGCGCTGAATGAACACAATATCAGAAGCTGCAAAACAATATGGTAACATATTTTCATCCACAGTCCCGGTGCCTAACATACCGGCAGACGGAGTATAACCATCAGAATAGTTCCATGATGGAGCAAGTAAAAACTTGTCGGGATTATCCCAATCATCGAAAGCATTTTGAACCAAAGTATATTCTTCCTCATGCCGAAATCCTCCGAAAGCCAGCATCACGATTTTATCCGCAGGAATATTAAAAACTTGCCGTGCCTCCTTTTTTGATATGTTATTCCTGTATATCGAATCATAGTTATGATGGGGAACAACCATGTGAAGTTGCTCGCATTGCCGATTTTCTAGAATCAATTTGTCTCTGCTGAAAATTCCTAAATGTACGACTACATCGGCATAATCTTCCATTAACCGGAATAGTGAAATACTGTTTTCATTTGTACAATAATGCGATTTCTCATCATGCCGGGTATATACTATTTTTGTGCCTCTCTGTTTCCAAATTTGAAGCACGGTTGTAAAAGCTCTCAAACCATCAAGAGTTGGTATTCGCCAATTAAAGAAAATCTCAGGCCAGTTCACATGAATAATATCATAATGTTTTCGCATCAGCCAAAATTCGTCGGTTCCCATATCAACAGGAAAAGAAGAACTGTTAATCGCACAGGCAAGGGTGGTGATGAAAGGATTGGGGTAAAATGTTTTCCCGCAAACGATTAATATGTTGATTGGTCTATTCATTGTTTTTTTCCTATTTATAATAATGCAAGCCAACTTGAATGATGATTATCTAATTCTGATAATATCCTAAGTCCATGGAAAGGAAGACTGATTTCAGAATAACTTTTGGAAAAATTTTTAAGGTCAAAAGCTAATAATTGTTTTTTCAATTGTTCGTTTATCTGCGCGGATGGGTAGATTTCTGAAAAAGCAATTAACCATTTCACTACTTTTTCGGAATATTTTGGATTGATATTCATGTGTAAGTTCAGTATGTATATCAGCCGGTTTATCATGTTACAGCACTTTTCCGTTAGATTATTTCCATTATACCGGAATCGTAAATAGGTTCCAATATCCGTGATATTATCGAAAGAGAGATACAGAATTCTATCAGTCAAATGTCTATTAAAATTATCGTCGAAGTCGGACAGAATCTCATCCGAATCACCATCTATCAAACCTTGCCGTATTAGATAGGCTATGCAGGAGCCGATGCCTGTTAATCCGGAAGTGTAATTTAAGGGTGTGTTGCGGAATATTTGTTCTTGTATTTCGTCAATCAGATCAATTGCGTAATCGTGATAAGCAACTTCGTTTTTATAATTTGCGTAGTGAAAGAAGAACAGCGCCACTCCCATTTTCCCTTCCATCAAACCGGGCTGAACCGGTAAATGCGTCTTATCAAGCAGATATTCTCTAATTTTTTCCAGAGTTTGCACTAATATTTTTTCTTTGATGTTGATATTTTTTAATTCATAATTCATAACATTCAACTATTATATGCTTCCTTTTAATATCTTTTTCACCGGCAAAACCAACCTTTTCAACAGCGAAAGATCTTCGGTAATAATATCCGCCTGCCCTTGCATGTCGCATAGATAGGGCAGTTCTTTCTTGTAGGTGGTAATCAAGCCATTATTTAAAGAAATTTCCACAGAATAATACGCCCCCGCTTCGCCGGTTTGAACCGGCACTAATGAAACGTGTTGAACCGTCCCATGCAAAATGCCGTATTCGTTCTCCGGAAAGTTTTGCAGACGAATGTTGACTTTTTGACCCGCTTTCACCTTTCCCGACCGTGCCACCGGAAGCAGGGCTTTGCCGATGATCGGGATTTTTCCGTCGGGGATGATGGTAAATACCGCTCCGCCGACGGTTACATTCTGGTTTTCCACCCAATAGCTTGTAAACGTGATTTTCCCGTCGATAGGAGCTTTGAGCGCGTAGGTCAGTTCCCAATCCTCGATTCCCGTTTTCAGTTGCGAAACCAGCGATTGGAGCTGCATTTGCAGGCCGTTGAGCTTTTCCGTTCCCTGTTGCTCCGTATCCAACAGCGATTCTTTCAGTTGCCCGATTTGGATTTGCAGGTTTTGCAAACTTGAACGCATGTTTTCTCTTGTCGCCAAGCTCTGTAAAAACGTATTCTTAGCGCTTTCCAAATCCTGATCCGCCACGATTCCTTTCGCATTCAGAAGCGAATCACGACGATATTGCTTTTCAACGATCGCAAACTGCTCCTCCGTAATTCGTTGTTGATTAAGCAAAGTATTATATTGTTTCTCATATTGGGCAATCCGCTCCAAAGTCATTTTTCTTTTTTGCGGATAATACAGCAAGCGTTGGTATTCGGTGTATTCAAATAAAGTTGTATAGAAAGAGTTATAGAGTTGCTGCAAAGAACCGAAGCCCCTCCCCAACCCTCCCCGAAGGGGAGGGAGCAGTTCCCCTCCTTTGGAGGGGTTAGGGGAGGCTAAACTATCCAAATAGTTCTTCAAAAACAATACATCTTCCGTATTCGCCGAATTATCGATCACGGCCAAATAATCGCCCGTTTTGACGGCTTGATTATCGGTAACGTACAACTCTTTGATCTTTCCCGAAGCATGCGCAACCAAAGTCGCCGGAGGGGTGGAACCGGTCAATGTGATCCGGGCCGGAATGACGTCGGGATATTTGACGACGGCGCTGCCTGCCAGGAGAATCACAACGACGACGGCCAATACGGCGATTCCCCACCGGAGGATCCATGGGGGAACGCCGGAGAGTACTTCCTGAAACTCTTCGCTGCGCAGTTCTATTTCGCCGTCAGGCGAAATAGAGGTAAAAGGTGAAGGGTTAAGGGTGAAAGAATCGTCCTTTTGATTGTCTTCGCTAATATTTATTTTGCCTTTATACATATTTAAAATTCATTTACCTTTCACCTTTTACCTTTCACCTTTTACCTTTCACCTTTTACCTTTCACCTTTTACCTTTCACCTTTTACCTTTCACCCTTCACAGACCAAGTTCAAGTTGATTCCTCACCAACGCATAATACGCCCCCCGCTTTGCCGTCAGCTCCGCATGCGTCCCTTCCTCCATCACTTTCCCTTTTTCAAGCACGATGATGTTGTCGGCATTCTGCACCGTACTCAACCTATGGGCGACGATCACGACCGTTTTTCCCTTGTAGAATTCCGCAAGATTATCCAAGATCGTTCGCTCGTTGTTGGCATCCAACGAATTCGTCGCTTCGTCCAGGAAAAGGAATTCGGGATTCTTATACACGGCGCGGGCAATCATCAGCCGTTGGCGCTGACCCTGACTGATGCCGTTGCCTTCCATCCCGATTTTGGAGTTGTATTTTAAAGGAAGCGATTCGATGAATTCGCGAATGTTGGCCGTTTCGACGGCATACAGCAAGCGTTTTTTATCGATATCATCCGCTCCGGGGGCAATGTTGGCGGCAATCGTGTCGGAAAAGATAAAGCCGTCCTGCATCACGGCACCGGTTTTTTGCCGCCAGAGGTGGGGATTGATGTCGCTCAGCCTCACTCCGTCCTCACCCCCCCGTCCCCCTCTCCAAAATGGAGAGGGGGTGCAGGGGGAGAGGAAAATTTCCCCTTTGATCGGCGGATAAAACCCCAACAACAATTTGATGAGGGTCGTCTTCCCGCTTCCGCTTGCTCCGACGATGGCCGTTACTTTGTTTTGCGGAATCGTCAGACTCAAATCATCCAGCACATAATCGCGCTCGGCGCCGTCGTAACTGAAACACAAATTGCGGATTTCGATGTTTCGGGTTTCGGGTAAGACGTTGATTTTGTTTTCGATCGATTGTTCTTCATCTTCCTTGTTGTGCACTTCGTTCAATCGCTCGAGACTGATTTTGGCGTCTTGCAGGGATTGGGCAAAACCGATGACCTGTCCGATGGGGCCGGACAATTGCCCGATGATGTAACTGATCGACATCATCATACCCAAGGTGATGTTTCCTTCCACCACCGCTTTAGCCGACAGAAAAGAGATGAATAAAGAAGTCGTTTGGCTGAAAAATACTGAACCGATTTGCTGGTATTGTCCCAAGGCCGTTCCTTGGATGCTGATTTTGAACAGTTTCACTTGGATGCGCTCCCATTTCCAGCGCTGCTGCTTTTCGCAGTTGTTGAGCTTGATTTCCTGCATGCCGGTGATGAGTTGCACCATGTTGCTCTGGTTGGCGGATGCTTGGGCGAAACGTTTGAAATCTAATTTGCGCCGGTAGCGCATGAACGAGAGAATCCAGGCAACGTAAAGAATGTTTCCTGAAAGGAAAACCAATAGAATTGTCAGATTATAGTAAGCCAAAATGCCTGCAAAGACAAAGAAATTTGCGAAGGAAAACAGGGTGGAAAGCGTGGTTCCGCTCATAAATCCCTGAATCCGTCCGTGGTCGCCGATGCGCTGCAGGATGTCGCCGATGTTCTTGGCATCGAAGAAGCGGATGGGGAGTTTCATCAGCTTGGTCAGGAAATCGGAAATCAGCGAGATGCTGATGCGGGTATTGGTATGCAGGGTGATCCAGTTTTGGATAAAGCTCATGCCCGTTTGGGTAACGGAAAGAACCAGTTGGGCAATCAAAATCAGGGTGATAAACGGCAGGTTGTTGTTGCCGATTCCCTGATCGACGACCGCCTGCGTGAGAAAGGGTGCAATCAGGGCAAGGACGCTTCCGAGAATCATCCCTAGGATGATTTGGGCGTATTGCGATTTGTAGGGGAGTAAATATCGGAAAAAATACCACAAGTTTTTTTCTTGCTTTTCCTTGTCGTCTTCATAATCGTAGAAGTCCGGTGAAGGTTGCAGCAGCAATGCCGTTCCGGTGTCTTTTCCTTGACTTTTGGAACTGTACCAGCAGCGGCAAAACTCTTCCTCGTTCATGACGTATTTTTGGCCTGCGGGGTCGGCGATGTGGAATTGAGGTTCAAGGTTAAAGGTGAAAGGTGAAAGGTGAAAGGTGAAAGGTAAAAGGTGCAAGGTTCAAGGTAAAAGGTACATGATTTCCCTTTCCCTTTAACCTTTTACCTTTCACCTTTCACCCTTTACCTTTCACCTTGTAAAACACCACAAAATGATTTTGATTCCAGTGCAAAATGCAGGGCAGCGGAACATCATCCATCAACTGCTCCAACGTGATCCGTACCCCTTGCGTGTGCATCCCGATGCTTTCGGCGGCGTCGCTGATGCCGAGCATGGAGACTCCTTCGCGGGTGATGAAACTTCGTTCCCGCAAGGTTTGCAGCGTATAGCTACGACCGTAATACCGGGCAATCATGCGCAGGCAAGCGGGGCCACAGTCCATGGAATCTAATTGCTGATACAGAGGGAAAGATATTGTCATATAGATTGTTCTATTTAAAATATCAATCAAATTTTTAAAATATTAAAATAATCATTTTTATAATATATCTGCTACTTCATATCCGGTATTGTGAATATAGTAATTATCAAATTCTCTATTCACCAAATATCCATAAATCGTCAGTTCTCCATTTTCCGTCATCTTTTCATACCGCCTTTTCCATGAAAGTTTGTGGAAATGTGCATGGCTACATATCCCGTCAAAAATCGAAGCACTAAACGGCACGTTCAACATGGCTTCCATTTTGTAAATACATGGAATATAACATTTATTCCTGTCAATCATTCTTTTAATGTCCAGAATAATGTCGTAAGCCAATGCAAAAATATAATCAATCAAAAAATAATCAAGCACCACATTTTCCTTTTTCAAATATTCATGCAAAAATGTTCTTGTAAAATCAAAAAGCAGGCAGTGTTTTCCGCATCCAAGTAGATATGAAGCCCATCTGCCATTTGCAACGAACATTAAATCGGGTAAAGTTCTTATGCTAAAAAAATCTGTCTTTTTTTCTTCCGGTAATGGTCCTGTCATCAAAACGGTAGCATCAATCCAATAGCCGCCAAATTCATATAACAAATTCACCCTCAGAATGTCAGAAAGAAATGTTAATGAAATAATTCCGCATTCCGCCTTTTCAATAATATAGTCCGGGATGTTGATATACTCTGTGTAATTATGCTTTGTAATAATATGAACCGGATGTTCGCCTGAATTATGGTATATGGATTTAATACAGGATTTTACAATATCCGGCTCTTTGTCTTCGCCCTGCCACCAACAGACCCATATTGGTGATGTATTTTCGATTTTGGAACGTTTGTATTTGGTTGTTGCATTTTTGTATTTGTCGATGATATATAAATACCGTTTTTTCAAAAAATTCATGATGCGTTTGTGTTTTATCATCAAACTTTCTTTTTTCAAAAAATCCATGTATATATTTTCGATAAACTCGGTCATGTTTGCGGTATTTATCAGGTTGTTATTTGTTGCCTCAACAAGGCTGTTCATTAGATTCACATACCTTTCATCATCACTTGCAATCCGTTCAATGATACGATTTAAATATTCCAGCTTTATTTTCGTTTCAACATATTCACTTTCATTCGTTCTTGAACGTGTAATCTGCAAAGAGCCGGATTTTTCATAAATATTGAGTGGTTGCTGCAAGGAGGCAAACCGGAATCCCGCATCGATCATGTCAGTCCACATTTTATAATCTTCAGCAGGAGAATATTGTTTATATTTGAGTCTTTTACGTTTGAAAATACTCTTTTTGAACATTGCTGCGGGGAATATCATCCTATTGCCATATATTAACGAATAGGCTATTCCGTTATGCTCCGGTGGTATTTTTTCCATACTTCCGTCTTCACCGGCAAATTCTGTCCATCCTGTGCTAATATCAATGTTTTTGTTTGTTTCCATAAATGCATATTGCACCGCCAACCTGTCTGAAGGCATCTTACCTTGTGCGTCCACATAAGCAATGTATTTACCCTTTGCCATACCTATGGCTGTATTTAACGCTTCAATTCGGCTATTTATTTTCAAAATAGTCCTGATTCGCTCATCATCGTATGAACGAATTATATCCACGCTGCCGTCGCTTGAACCATAATCCACAATAATAAATTCAAAATCGCCAAATTCTTGCGAAATAACACTTTCAATTGATTTCCGAAGGAAATTACTTGAATTATGTACCGGCATCACTACGCTTATGGCAGGTGCAAAAATTTTCACCTTGCTTTTCATGCAGTCAGTTACTTTCTCTTTATTTTCCAGTGCCATAATCGTATTATTTTATATTTTTTAGATTAAAGTCAAAAATTGTTATATAATTTCATCATTTTCTCTTTAAAAAGAGACAGTTCATATTTTTCGAGAAAGCGTTTCCTCCCATTATTACCTAAAACATCAGCTATTTGTGAATTGGAAAGCAGGTAATCCATCTTTGCTGTAAGTGTTTTCACATCCACTTGCCGCTTTCCCTTTTTTGTTATAATCGGAACTTTCAAACCGGAAATACCTTCTTCAACAATTTCTTCAAGTCCGCCCGTTTTAGTAACAATAACAGGTAAGGCATACATCATCATCTCAATGGCGACAAGTCCGAACTCTTCGTGTAGCGAACAGATAACTCCGATATCGGCAATCCGGTAGAAATCGTATAATGTTTCTTTATTAATTTTTCCCGTAAAACTTATTTTTGACCAAATATATTCCGCCTTCGTCATCAGATTTTGAAAATTTCCGTCGCCTGCAATAACAAGCCTTGTGTTGGCATGTATCGACACCACGGATTTGAATGATGAAATCAGAAAATTAACCCCCTTAACTTCATCTAATCTACCGGCAAACAGGATAATTCTTTCATTGTCAGGAATGTGATATTTATCTTTCAGTTTGGATTTTTCCACTGTTGTTATTCGTTTATAACTGTCCTTCAGTGCATTATCTATAAAAACAAACTTATCTCTTTCTCGAATGGAAGCATCCATATATGGACTGTATGTATCAAAAGTATGCCTTGCAACGAAAACGACCTTATCCACTTGGCTGAACAAATGAATATCATCCTTAACCGATTTCATAATGCCCTTGTACCTTTTAATTTCCATGTTATTTTTTGTTTGCATTGTTAATCCGGTAGAATACAAGGATTTTAGTTTTTTAAAATCGCCAAGCAAGGAAAAGCTCCAATTGGTATAGTGTACAACCTGAATAATTTTGCATTTAAACATTCTTTTCAAATTCTTGACAAAATTGGCGCTATCTCCAAAGTTTAACTGGAAAACAAGTTTACAGTTTCGCTCGGGAGTAATTAATTCTCTCAAAATGTAAGCGACATTCCGGTTGTAGTAATCGTGTGCGTTTTTTAGAACAGAGGGGGGATGAGGAATGGAAATTTGTTTATATCCATCTTTTTCCAATATTTTGATTTCTTTGCCTTCTGCATGCAGGTGGATTATTCCAAATTCCCAATTGGAGTTTTTTATCGCTTCAATCAAATTATCAATATATGTGCCTATTCCATAGCTGGCAGCCCGGCTTATTGAATTAAATATATAAATTTTTTGTTTTAATTCTGTATTTGTGGAAATGCGATTGGTCTTGTTTCGACTTACATCAGATAAGCCATCCATTATCAATTTCAACCCGATTCCGGCATATCCGTTGTTATTAATTCCTTTTGCTATTGGATTTTCAAAAAGCGTTTTTTCAATGAATTTGATTTTCTTGATAATTTCAAAAACCGGATTGTAGAAGTTATCATTTACTTCTCCTTTCAAAATTTTTTCCAGCATTCCCGCGAGAAAAACAGTTTCCTTCTTTTTGTTCAATGCCACTATCAAATTCTTGCAGTAATCGTCGGCGAGAAAATGATTGTCAGCTTGCCGCCTCGCTATTAAATAACAGGCAATTCCGCAAAGCCCCCTTTCCAGTGAAAAATCGGAAATATGCCTTACATCCCATTCAATTATTTTTTTATCAATATCTTCCAGTACAATGAACGGATCACCTTTTACAAAATTATTCTTCAGAAAATATGCTATTGCCCAACCTATTCCGCATAGTCCGTCTCGAAAATTTAGTGGTGTCAGTTCGTTGATTTCCCTATATATCTCCCCTAAGAGTTCATCGGCAAAATCACTGTATAACTTTTTTCCCGAATATCGTGAATATTCGTAGAAAAACAGGGCAAAACCTGTCTTCCCGTTTAACAAACTCAGGTTATCTGTAAAACTGCCATGAAGCATCAAATATCGGGCAATACGTTCGAGATTTTTTGTTTTAAGGATATTTTTCTCTGTCATATTTCTTTTTTCTTACTTGCCACCGGCTTTACATTGCAAAGGTTAGAACAACCGATGACTATCTCAAAATTTGACGGAGCCGGGCAAATATATTGATAAATACACTCGTTACAAGGTTGTGAATCGCGAACTATTCTCCAAGCGGTATTGTCAATCATTTCCTTAAATATCAAATCCAACAACGAATCCGTTTTAATATTGCCTATTGAGGGAACATTCATATTGGCTTTAACAACTCCGTCAGGTAAAATGTACAGAGTCCCGAAAAAATTGGAATTGAGTTTCCGATTTCTGAAAATTTCACGCATGGAAAGCGTTTTAGAAAATAAGTCTTCTTTGTCGATAAAAACATTTTCTTGAAAAAAAATCAAATTTTTACCGGTGAAGACAGGTTGAATCAGGTATTTTTCTATACTAAATTTTTCTATCATATTTTCCATATCCTCATATTGTTCTTCATTTTCAATTATAAAATGGACGGTTGTTTTCTCCTTATTGATTATGTTCCACGTATTTCTGAAAATGGTTTCTTTAATGGGGAAATTCATTATCAATTCAAAATGTAAGGAATCGGATAAAACTTTTGTCCTGTAGTTTTCATAATGAAAATAGCAATGTAATATTTCTTTGAACGAGTCAAAGAGGGGTTGCAACTTGGTAATATGCCGATATTCAAAAATATTGCCGCCTAATATATTTACTTTGCCAACAGCCGAAAACTGTATTTGCTTAAAAATGCTTTCCGTATCTTCAAAGCTCAATTCCTGATTTACATTGCTGGTTGTGCAACAATTCACTTGCCTATAATATTTGTCGCAATGCGAACAGATCAGAGAACAGACATTGTTTAAAAAGATATTCAGCTCCAACAGGTAATCTTTTGCATTATTACCAATTAAAAGGTAATTTTCTTCATTCTTTTTCAGCCTGTCAACATCCTTTTGCAAATTAAGTATCGGAATTAACCGTACCGGTTTATTTGGAAGTTTTTCCACATCCGTCAAATCACCCATTTGCTTTTTCAAAACATCCCGTAAAAAACTCCGGATATTGAGGTTCGACTGCATTTCTTTTGATAAAAGCGTTACTCCCAGATTCTTGGGCTCGTATAATTGTTTTACAAAAGAAATTATATCTTTCACATCTGTTTCTATGTGGAACCCGCTTTTTGTATCATAAAGCAAGATTTCGTCTTGCTTAAACTCCACATATACATGCGATTTCAGTGCAAACCAATAGTCTTTTATTTCCATATTATTTTTTAATCATTTATTTTAATTTAAATCTTGCTTTTAACAATACGCTTGCCGGACGAAGGTTGTAACTGTAATAATAGGTGCTTATATCACTGTAAGAAGCTGAAACATATTGTTTGGCATTGAACAGATTATTCATTACTAATTCAAAGTCCCATTTTTTGTATTTGAATTTAACTCCGGCATCCGCAAAATAAGTATATTGCGGGTTTGCAGCGCTGTTGTACTGATGTTCAAAATTGAGATTTATGGTAAGTGTTTTCACAGGAAACAGATTGATTTTTGCATTTTGCGAAATTCCATGTATTGGTGGAAAATGTCCCTGACTACTGACTGTGTAACTTTTGCTTTGATACCATGATAAGGAATAGATTAGCCCCAAAAAGGACAAGGGATTCATATTGAAACTTCCGTTTGCATTGTATCCTTGTGAACGGTAATTCAGGATTGCATTCTGAATCAATAACTCGCCGGTACTTGTATTATAGCCTCCTGCTGCTCGTACGGTTGCCGACCAGAAATTCAATCCCTTGCTTGCATTGATATTCGCTCCGTAACCATTAGACTGTGTTGGTTGGTCGATAACGGTTTTTACACTCATAATTCCCTGATAATTATACCCGTAAAGCAAATTTCTCCATGAGCGGTTATAATTCATTCCTCCATTTATAAATAATGTTTTGAAGACATTCCTGTAAGAAAACGAAAGCCCTCCACCTTCCGAACGTGTCTCAAATAAGCGATCCACCGAATTTCTTAGCAAGTTTCGATAGTTTTGCATGATATATCTGGTGAAATAAGAATTCATATCGCCATAAGACTTGTTGAAATTGGCTCCGGTGGAAAGCATTAATTCGGGAGTTATTTGATAATTGACAGAAAAGGAAGGATTGAAAATGAGTTTATTGTATCTTGTCGATTTATCCGGAATGCGGTCGTCTATTGCTAACAGGTAGTATGTGACCGGCAATTGAAGTCTTACCTTGAATATTCCATTATCAAAAATGTAGCTTTGGTTGAATCCCGCTTGCCATATATTATAACCAAGATTATTTTTCAAGGAGTCATCCGGAATGGCAGTTTTTCCGTTAAAGTCTTTCCCAAGCAGTTCGGATTCCATATTCCGAATATCTGTCCGTCCCCAAAGATCATAATTCATATTGAATTTTTTTATTTTCAAACCATAAGAAGCTCTTAGTAGTGAAGAAAAATCATTTGAAAGTACATTCTGTGAAAGCGAAGCCAGACTGTCATTGCCAAAATAATTCACCGGACTTACCGTTAATGTATTGGGTTTGTGACCGTAGCCGGTAGCAAAATAAAGAGTATATGAATTGTTCTTGACATTTTTGATTAAGCTCAATGTGTTGTCGATGGATAAAAACGGCTTATCGAGGAATTGGTTGATTTTTTCATCAACATTGGCTGTATTGCTGCGAGTGAGGCTTGACCCTGTATCATTATTCCAATTGCCGCTTAGGTTAAAAGCTTCGTTCAAATAATAATCCTTTGCATTTTTATTCAACCGTAATGCAAGGTCTGCATTATGTATCTTATTCACGGATTTTGTTTGCTCCTCAATGGCAAGCATGCTGTCGCCCGGAAGAAATTGTTTGTAATTGGAGTATCCTTCTTTTTTAATGCGATCATCGTAATAAAGAGCGCTTACCGTTATTTCCGTTTCCTCACCTAATTTAAACAATTGATTGGTTGTTATGGCATTGGACTGATTGGATAAATATCGCTTAGAGGAAATCGGAGGGGTAGCCGGCGATTCTACGGACAACATACCTGCGGGGTTCATATATATGCGTTCATAATCGTAATGTGTTCGGAATTCTCCTGCCACCTCATCGCCGGAATTATTGCCTTTGTAGGTACTCATATTTTGCATTAATTTTCCAAAATACATCGAAACCAATTCGGCATTCCACAAAGCCGGTTCATATCCGGCGCCGGCAAGTCCCGTCAATGCCAAAGTACCTTTGGCGCTGTCTTTCAGTTTTAGATTGATGGCTGCTTGATCTGAATATACCCTGTCCCTCAGAGCTTTGATGGGTTGGTGGTTTTCAAAAACCTGAACGGTTGCTACATCTTTTGCCGCTATATTGTTGGTTGCAATGCCGTAGCGTCCTTGCAACAAATCCATATTCTCTACATAAAATTTGTTGATGTCCCTGCCTTTATACTTGATTCCTCCGCTTGGAATCACTTCGATGCCCGGCATTTTTTTCAAAACGTCTCCAATGATGCGATCGTTTTGGTCCGTATAGGCTGATACCTGATAATCCAAAGTGTCGCCCTTAAGGCTTATTTTGGGAGCAGTTACCGTCACTTCCTTTAGCTCTAAAGGCTTTTCATCAATATTGAAATTTACTTGCTGCGTTCGGTTAGCTACCATTTTACTGTGTTTTCCGATGTTCATTCCCGAAACGGTTATTATGACGCTGTCGGCAGTTCCTTTGTAATTCAAGATGTAATTTCCTTTTGTATCTGTTGTGGAAAATCCTGCAATCATAACGCTCTCTTTTGCTTGCACTGTTACGTTGGCAACCAAAGGTTCGTCTTTTTTGTTTGTTACGCTGCCTGTGATTACCATTTGTGCAAAAGTAACCGCTGGCGCCAAAAGAATTATCATAATTAATAGCGAGACTTGTTTCATGTTCACGCAATATTATTCCAATTCCAAAGGCCGGTAAACAATTTTCTCCGGTTTATATGTATCCCTCCAATTTTTTCCAGGAATTAAACCTGCGACCTTTATATAATCCTCGTGGATATCTTTTTGAAATTTTAAAAGTTTTTCCCGTTCAATTTTTGTGTAATATTTATAATCATTATATTTACTAATAGGATATTTATTCTTAAAATATTCAATTTTTACAAATTCAAATTGATATTCTTGGTCAGTATCATACACTTTAAGGATTAAACCGGGCAGTCCTCCAAACTTCCACGGTCCATTGTTAATTGGAATATCCGAAGAAAACCAAGTTATATAGTTTCTTCCTCTGAATCGACAAGTTGCTTTTTGACAAAGATACCCGACAATTGTTACAGTATCTTCTCTGATTTCCCAATCCTGAACAGGAATTGTCTCGGAATACCAGCAATTACTTCTATTTAAATAGGTAGGCATTCGAGCGTATTCGATAAAAGTATTTTCTGCAAAATCTGTGAAATATTCAGAATAACGATATTCAGACCAGTAAGACTCCTTCCCAATTGGTCCCAACCAATTGGGAATGCCCTGTGCATTTTTATGTTTTTTCGACCATTCTACACAAAGTGAATCAGAGTTTTGAACAAAATAGCTATAATATTTAGATATATGACTTCCTATTTCCAAACACTGTAAATCATCATAAGTTTCGGTTTTATTAATATCTAAAGCATTGAATGCGTACCATATCCGAACGTTTCCGGAGTCGATAACAATACTTGATATATCTTTCCCGGACGGTGGAGGAAAAGGATGAACCTTTTGTGTGATACCTTCGCGGGAAAACATTAAGAAAAAAATAGTATAAAATAGCAATTTCTTTTGCATTTTATCTTACATCATTTATATCAATTTGCCTTTTGGTAGGATCATAGGAAAAACCCTGTTTATAAAAATACCGGATAACAAAGAAAAATTGTGTGCGTAATCTTTATTTTTGCAAGTACCCATAGTAGCCGTCGTAATTTTTTATCCCCTCTCGCTTATTCGCTTATTTTTGTATCTTTATCAACAAACTTAAAGAAAAGGTAAATAGTTGTGTGTATGTCTTAATGGCTACTAAGGGTACTTGCAGAAATAAGGGTTACATACACATCTTTTTTATTATCTTTTTTTCTAAAACACAGGGTTTTCCCGATGACCCTTTTTGTATAAAAAAATCTGAACCTTCCAAAAACGAAGTTGCATCAAAAGTAATCATTCATCACAAAAATAACGGCATCGAAATAAACAATTAGTTTTGATAGCATCCTCGTATTCAATTTGTCAAGCGGAATAAATATGTGGCAGATAAGGATTATCTGCTTTCCATCCGGGATTTAATGCATTGCAATCAGTACATTCAATATCGAAACCGGAATCGTCAACCGCATATTGAGCACAACCTTGTGGTGAATGATAACCGGAAGCATGATTTGTATTCATGTTATCAGCACTGGAAGCTCCACCGGGCTGACTTGAGAAATAACATGAACAGTAACAAACTGTGTTGCCACCTTTCAACCCATTCATTTCCCTATCTCTCAAATTCGCATCGGATAGCAAATTCAGTTTTAATTTAGATATTTTTTTCATATTTTTATTATCTAATTGTTTAACATAACTTTATTCACTCTTTTCTTTTGCAATCTGTATTTTTCAAATTATGTTACTGCTTTTGCCTATAAAAGAATAAACTCGGCAAAAGCTAAAAATGCCTAAGTTAGTTTTGCATAAAAACCAAATGTCCGTTAAATATTCCATGTAATTCATATTACAATCACTTCTTCCATTATTTTTTTATAAGATTCCGGATTTTTCTCCAGAAAATGCATTTGGGCATTCACATAGTTTTGGAATGATTCTTTATTCATATAGCCATAACAAACCGGTTTTCCATCCAAGATAGAAACATTAAATATACATTGGATACAAGACATAGTGTTTTTGCAGTTGGCGCATTGTTTATCGAATTTTGCATAATACGAATTGTATTTATTTGCAATGGCATCCATATTTAACTTTACTTCCGTATCGGTGATTTCACCTAAAGCAAACTGATGCCCGATGCGTTCACAAGGTAAAATTTTACCATTCACAGTAACATACATCTTTTTTGAAAAGGGGATGCAGGTTCCGGTAGGCAAGTTTTTTTGTTCACTCCTATCAAAAAATAAATCGGTATAATCCTTAAAAACAAATCCGCTGAATTGGTGTAAAAATAGTGTAACGCTCTGATAACTTCCTGAACGTATAAACATATCCCGTTCTATTTCTTCATAATGTTCAGCCTGATGCAAACTTTCGTTTGAATTTCTATACGTTTTGTTAAATACCTCCAGCATTTCACTGTGAATTCCGACATTGTTAAGTTCGCTTATTGTTGGTATTTTATCATACTTCTCCTTAAAAAAACGGTAAATACTTTCAACAGAATTTTTGTTATGCAACACTGCATTAAAGTTAACTCTCTCTTTGAAATAATCCGGATATTTTTCTTTCAACCGATCAACATTACTCACAATGCGATCAAACGCCGGATTTCCGGCTTTATCAACCCGATAACCGGTATTCTCCTTGTTCCCATCCAAGCTTATCAATAAAATAACGCGATGTTCATGCAAATAATCCATATATTTGTTTAACAGGAGTGCATTGGTAGTCATCGAAAATTCAAACTGCCGATTGGGACAATCAAGTTTATTTTCACATAGTCAACAATTCTTTTAATAAACGGCATATTAAGCAATGGCTCTCCACCGTAAAATGATATATATATCCTTTGTTTTGTAGAAGCGTTTTTATCTGAATTCCAAAAATCAGCCAAATAATTGATCAATCGGATGGCTTTTTCAACAGGCAACTTTTTTTCTTCACGTGTGTCGTAATCATCATACATCTCGCCATAAGCACAATATTTGCACTTTAAATTACATGTGTCAGTTACTTCAAAAACCAACTGCCGCATATTGGCTAGTGAATAAACTATATTGTCAGAAGTCAAATATTCTTTCATAATAAATTATTATGCTTGTCATTTAATAAAAGAATATACAAAGGTAAACAATAAAAAATGACAATTCAAAGCATTTTTTAAAAGAATCTCAATTATTTGATGTATTTAACCTTATTTAACGGAATAATTTGAAAAATTATATTGCATAATTTGTATTTATATTCATCATGTTTGAAGCCGTAATCATTCTTACCGCTAACGATGCCGGGACTCGAGTTGGGCGTTTTTTCATTCCGTAAATGTTAGAGGCTGTCATTCTCCACTCAACTTTTGCAGGTGACTCGATTTTTGTTATCTTTGGCTCATATAAACGATATCTTGTTCATAAAAAACATATAAACTCATGTCGATAAAGCAAATTACGTCATTTGTATCTGCAAGTTTACTTGCCTGCTCTACGCATACATCCGCACAATCGAATGATCGTCCCAATATATTGATAATTCTTGCGGATGATTTGGGTTACGGTGATCTTTCCTGTCAAGGAGGAAAAGACATTCATA